>Ga0255057_10001259_pt1 | contig 14422 bp, 15 predicted proteins | sample Cases_109_6_MG_FD_189022 | JGI IMG/M metagenome (GOLD analysis project Ga0255057, IMG submission 189022) | Seawater microbial communities from Amundsen Gulf, Northwest Territories, Canada - Cases_109_6 | ecosystem: Environmental > Aquatic > Marine > Gulf | place: Canada: Northwest Territories... | reverse complement strand
TGGGTACCGCTTCGTACGTTTCGCCCGAGTCGCCTCCGCCATACGCGGCACAGTTCGCCGAGGTCGAGGTGGATGTCGAGACCGGCCAGGTCACAGTCAAGGCGTTAGTAATGGCGGTCGACTGCGGTGTGGCCATCAACCCGGTCACGGCTTCGGGTCAGGTGGAGGGTGGCATGGTGCAAGCACTGGGCTACGGCCACTGCGAGGAGATGGCATACGACGAATTTGGCGCCATGGTCAATGCTCGATTCGGCCCCTACTGGATATACCGCGCCGACGAGATGCCTCGAATCGACACCTACCTCGTGCAGACGATGGAAAAGAGCGGACCATTCGGGGCCAAGGCGATTGCCGAGATCCCCAAGGACGGTGTGGCGCCGGCGATTCGCAACGCGATTGCAGATGCGACGGGCGCTCGGATCAATGCCATCCCGTTTACACCCGAACGGGTTTGGCGAGCCCTGCAAGCGTCGAGCTGAGCCGCTGCCGATGACTTGGGGCGAAGACCGGCCTGTTCTGCGGGAGTTGGGAGTGGCGGTCGCCGCCGGTACCCCGGTCGTCTTGGCGACGGTGGTGTCCACCAAGCGGTCCGTGCCCCGTCACGCCGGTGCCAAGATGCTCGTATTTGCCGACGGGAGACTCGTCGGTACGGTCGGTGGAGGAGCAATGGAGTCCCGGGTGATCGACGAAGCCCGCGACGCGTTGCGCTCCGGCAAGACGAAGCTACTGGAATACGACTTACTCGATCCCGACCGCGGCGACCCCGGCCTGTGCGGCGGCGAGGTGCAGATCTACCTGGAGCCCTATATGCCCACACCTACAGTTCTAGTCGTCGGCGCCGGCCATGTAGGCCGAGCCGTCATCGACCTCGCCCACTGGCTCGGGTATCGGACCGTCATCGCCGATGACCGTGACGAGCGGCTCACGGACGATGACATGCCAAACGCCGACTTACGACTGAACGGAACGGTAACCGATGCCCTCACCGGGTACGAGATGACGGCGGAGACCTCGGTCGTGATCGTCTCGCGCGATGTCGACATCGATGTCGATGCAGTCAAATATCTCATCGAGTCACCGCTCCGATACTTGGGCGTGATGGGCAGTTCCCGGCGCTGGAAGACCGTGCGGGACCGACTTCTGGCGGAGGGGATCGATGAGGCGGCGTTGGGCCAGATCGACGTGCCGATAGGTATCGAACTGGGGGCGGAGACGGTCGAGGAGATCGCGGTGTCTATCCTGGGAAGCGTGATCAGGGCCCAAAGGGGAACCGAGGTCCCCGAGAGGGATTGATGCTCTTCGGGAGTCACCTCGTCCTGCTGCGTGGCGGTGGCGACCTGGCAACGGGCGTCGCCTGGCGATTGCGCCGGGCCGGCTTCCCGGTGGTGGTCCTCGAACTGGCGAGACCCCTCGCCATCCGGCGCAGAGTCGCCTTCTCGTCGGTTGTGCTCGAAGGCGAGATGGTCCTCGATGGGGTCAAGGCCGTTCTGGTTCCTTCTCCGAACGATGCTCTCGCGATCGCACAACGCGGTGAGGTGGCAGTCACGGTCAGCGCCGATTTACCCGAGTTCTCCCCACCGCAGTCGGTTTTGGTGGATTGCAGGCTCGCCAAGCGGAACATAGACACTCGAATAGACCAAGCGCCGTTGGTGATCGGTCTTGGACCAGGGTTCGAGGCCGGAGTGGATTGCGATGCGGTCGTTGAGACGATGCGAGGGCATCATCTCGGCAAGGTCACTTGGGACGGAACGGTCGCACCCAACACCGGCGTCCCCGGGCTAGTAGGTGGCGAAAGCGCCCGACGGGTGCTGCGGGCACCCGGTTCCGGCATGGTCGGCTGGTCGGTCGACATCGGCGACGTCGTTGCCGGTGGAGCGCCGGTGGGCCAGGTTGGCGACGTCGTGGTGGAGGCACCGATCTCTGGAGTGGTGCGCGGCCTGATTGCTCCCGGGCATTTCGCCGAGGTAGGTCTCAAGATTGCCGATATCGACCCCCGCGGAGAACGGTCCGCCTGTTTCGAGATCTCCGACAAGGCGATGTCGGTAGGTGGCGGGGTGCTCGAAGCGGTGCTTACCCGGCTCGATCGGGAGTCGACGTGACGTCGCTGGCCGACAAGTTGGAGGGCGCGCCGATAGGCGCGGACTCGGCGGCCTGGGGCTGGGGCCCCCGGGCCGCACCGCGATGAGCCGTATGGCGAAGAGCCATCGGCATGTCCTAGGAGCGTCCGCCGATTTGCGGACGCTCCTAGGACTGGGTCGGTCGGAACTGGTGGCGTTTGTGGGAGGCGGCGGCAAGTCTTCTCTGCTGCTCAGCTTGGGCGCCGAGTTGTGCGTTTCTAGCAGCCGAGTGGTGATGACGACCACCACCAAGATGGGAACCGATCAAATCCCAGGATGGGCGACGGTGTGCCGCACCGACGGGGAGGTCGCCGCTGCCCTCGAGCGTGGAGAACCGGCTTTCCTGGTCGGTGACATCGCCGGCGAGAAAATCACCGGTGTTGCGCCGGAACTTGCAGACCGGCTGTTTGCAACCCGCACAATGGACTACTTGCTTGCCGAGGCCGACGGAGCGCGAGGGAGACCCTTCAAGGCCCCCGCACCGCACGAACCGGTGATTCCGACCGGGACCACGCTGGTGGTCGTCGTAGCCGGCATCGACGCCATCGGGCTGCCCATCGCCGACGTGGCTCATCGGCCGGAACGGGTGGTGGCATTGACCGGGCGTCTACCCCACGACCCGGTCCGCCCGGTCGATATGGCTCGGGTCCTGGCTGATCCCGAGGGGGGCCGGCGGGGAGTTCCGGCAGGAGCTCGGGTCGTGGTGGCCCTCACCAAGGTGAGTTCGGGGTCGGGTGCCGATGCGGCCGCCGCGGTCGCGGACCGACTCGAGGCCGAGCCCAGCATCGTTCGGGTGGTGACCATCGACGCCGTTGCCGGTCCGGGGAGTGACACCGGGGCACCAGATACTGCCGCACCAGACAGTCGGTTGCACCGCCGCTGAGCCACCACAGCAGGGAACCCGATCGACTTCATGCCGGTGATCGGCTTCAATCGGTAGTCCATGCACTTCGACGACGCAGACTGACAATGGAGCGATTCGATGTCGCAGTGGTCGGCGGCGGCATCGCCGGCACTTCGGCTGCGTTCTTTCTCTCTGCGACCTGCTCGGTCGTATTGGTAGAGCGAGAGCCAATACTCGGATTCCACTCGACCGGACGGTCGGCGGCGGTGTTTACCGAGTGCTACGGCGAGCCGGTCGTCCGCAAACTGGCAATCGCCAGCCGGTCCTTCCTCGATCGACCACCTGATGGATTCTCCGATGGCCCGCTTCTTTCGCCGCGAGCGATAACGTTCGTTGCAATTCATGAGCAGGCAGATCGACTCGATGGGTTGATCGCCAAACAGCAAGCACTCGTCCCATCGGTGCGGGGGCTCACCGCGGTCGAGGCCACCGAACTGTGTCCGGTGCTCGATCCTGCAGTGGTGGCGGGGGGAGTGCTCGAACCCCACGCCATGGATCTGGATGTGCATGCACTCCACGCTGGCTACCAGCGTGGTCTGAGGCAACGGGGTGGAGAGATCAGGTCCGGATTTGGCGTCGTAACCGCCGAGCGTATTGGTATGGACTGGGTCATCAGATCTGGAGATCACGAGGTGCGGGCCGGTGTCCTGGTCGATGCCGCCGGTGCCTGGTGCGACGAGGTCGCCGCAGCGGCGGGCGTTGCGCCGATCGAATTGGTGCCCAAGCGTCGCACCGCGTTCACATTTGCTCCGCCGCCAGATGCCGATCCCCGCTCGTGGCCGATGGTCATCGACCTCGATGAGAAGTTCTACTTCAAGCCCGACGGCCCCAGCCTTCTGGCAAGCCCGGCCGATACCTTTGCGATGGAGCCGCACGACGTTCGCCACCGCGAGGAAGACGTCGCCCTGGGGATTGAACGGATCCAGTCAATCAGCTCGTTGCCGATTCGTTCAGTTCAGAATGCTTGGGCAGGCCTGCGATCCTTCGTGCGTGACAACCAGCCTGTAAATGGCTGGGATGACGAAGTCGAGGGCTTCTACTGGCTCGCCGGTCAAGGGGGCTTCGGCATCAAGACCAGCCCGGCCATGGGTGAATACGCCGCAGCGATGATCCTCCAAGGTGTGCCGTCCGCAGACCAATTGGACGTCGGACTCGATCCGGTGTCTCTGGGGGTCGACCGGCTACGAGACTGAGGTGGTCCCGCGATCATCCCCATTCGTTGGACGTCCTCCAACGTTATTGGTGTACCGCCTCGATCCTGTGACCGTCCGGGTCGAGCACGAAGGCTGCGTAGTACGTCGGGCTGTACTGGGGCCGCAGTCCCGGTGCTCCGGCGGAGCGTCCTCCGGACTCGAGCGCCCGGGTGTAAAAGCCGTCCACTGCCGCACGATCTGGCGCCTGCAGGGCCAGGTGGAAGCTGGGGTCGCTGCTGACGACGGTCTTCGGGTCGCGGAGCTTGACCGCCAGCCGGTCGTTTCCGCCGGGGACTCCATATCCGAGCGCTCCATCCGAACTCCAGACACGAACGTAGCCGAGAGGTTCTAACGCAGCGTCGTAAAAGGTTCCTGCGCGATCCAGATCGCGCACGCCGAGGGACAAGTGACTGATCAGGCGGCCGATCGTAACGGCGACCAACCCGGTTCGGCCACACGGAACAGGCGCTCAAGAGCGACCAGCATGCAAGGTTCGAGCCTTTCCGCTGGCTCGGCCTTTCTGACTGGTGACCGGCGACCGGCGACTGGTGACTGTTCTCCAACATTGGTGAGCCTCATCCGATACCGTCGCGCTTCATGAATCTCACCGTCTGTGAACTTCCGCATGATCCGGGCCGACTCGACGAAGCCTGGAAGGGCCTGGTCGAACACTGCCGCGCCAACGGCTCCGATCTGGTGCTGTTGCCCGAGATGCCGTTCTCGGTCTGGCTGGCTGCGACCCAGGAGGTGGACCCGGCACGTTGGGATGAAGCGGTGGCCACTCACGAGGCCTGGCTGGAGCGGCTAGGTGAGTTGAAAGCGTCGACGGTGCTCGGCTCTCGCCCGGTAGTCCTCGACGGGCATCGACACAACGAGGCATTCGTCTGGGAGCCGGGCTCCTACCAGGTGTCCCATCACAAGTACTACCTGCCCGAGGAGGACGGTTTCTGGGAGGCGACATGGTACGACCGAGGAACCGGCTCGTTCCCCGCCCTCGAGACGGTATTGGGAAAGGTGGGGTTCCTGATGTGCACCGAGGTGTGGTTCACGGAGCACGCCCGGGTGCTGGGTCGCGCCGGGGTGGGCATTCTTGCCACTCCGCGCAGCACCGAGTGGGCGAGCCGCGACAAGTGGCTGGTCGGAGGCCGCGCCGCTGCGGTGATGTCCGGCGCCTTCGGTATATCGAGCAATCGCAGCGGAACCGATGCACTCGGCATGCGCTGGGGCGGCTTCGGCTGGATCATCGATCCGGATGGCGAGGTCTTGGCGACCACGTCGGAAAATGACCCCTACGCGACGGTGACGGTCGATCTGCAACACGCCGAGCGAGCCAAGACGACCTATCCGAGGTACGTCCTGGAGTAGTCAGCGTGCAGCGTGCAGATGACAGACTCGCTTACCCTGCCGCTGATGAGAATCCGCTTCGCCCTAGTCGGGCTGCTCCTCGTCGTCGCTGCCTGCACCGATTCTGGTGTCACACCGTCGACGACCGGTTCCGGGACTGCCGTGGACGCAGCGTCGACCACGTCGACCGCGGCGGCACCGACTTCGGCGACGGCCACGCAGTCACCCACCACGACGGAGGCCCCGGTTCCACCCGTACCGCTCGACCAGATCCGGGTCGATGTCGAACTGATCGGCGGGGGCTTCGTCCAACCGATTCTGGCCGCGGCCCGGCCGGGCGACCCGCGCCTGTTCGTTGCCGATCAACCCGGAATCGTTTACGCCCTGGATCTCGATAACGGCCGCCGAACCATTGTGCTCGACATCTCAGACCGGGTGCGGTTCTCGGGGGAACAAGGCTTGTTGGGGCTGGCGTTCGACCCCGACGATCGAGACCGGATGATCGTTCACTTCTCGGCGCTCGACGGTGCCACAACGGTGCTCGAGTACCGATTGGATTCGGCGGGAATCGCAGACAGCGGGAGCAGCAAGACGATCCTGACCCTCCCCCAGCCGGCCACCAACCACAACGGCGGAATGATCGATTTCGGACCGGACGGGTTTCTGTTCCTGGCGCTCGGAGATGGGGGCGGCTCCAACGACCAGTTCGATAACGGACAGGATCCGTTCTCGCTGCTCGGCACGATCCTGCGCATCGATCTGGACGTCGGCGATCCATACGGGATTCCGGACACCAATCCGTTTGCCGATGGTTCCGGCGGCGCACCTGAGGTTTGGGCCTTTGGCCTTCGTAACCCGTGGCGGTTCTCCTTCGATGGCTCCGACCTGTGGGTGGCAGATGTAGGTCAGGCAGCGTGGGAAGAGGTAGATCTGTTCAACGCCCACGTCGGCGGCCAGAACGGCGGGTGGCCGGATGTCGAAGGAACTCACTGTTTTCGGGTCGATCCTTGTGACAACGATGCATTCGTGGTTCCGACGGTCGAATACGCCCACGAACAAGGCAGATGCTCAATCACCGGTGGCGTCGTCTACCGAGGGGTGGCGATACCCGAACTGCAGGGGACCTACCTGTACGGCGACTACTGCAGCGGCGAGGTATGGGGCTGGCGCGCCGGGCCTTTCGCCGATCACGCGCTGCTCACCGACCACGACGATGTCTTCCTCCCCCGGCTCCAGGGTTTGGCCTCGTTTGGAGTAGGTCCCGACGGCGAGGTGTACGTGGTCCAGGCCGATCTCGTGTGGCGCTTGGTCAGCGCCGGGTGACCGAACCGGCGGGGGCGCACGTGTCGTCGTAATCGACGAGTGTCGGTGGCCGATCCTCGTCGCCGCAGGCCGGGCAACCGGGATCACGTCGAATCGTCAGCGTTCCGAACTCCGCGGTCAGGGCGTCGTACGTGAGCAACCGACCTTCGAGGGTCTCACCGGTGCCGAGGATCACTTTGATGGCCTCGGTTGCCTGGATCATGCCAACGGTGCCGGGAAGAACTCCGAGTACACCCGCCTCGGCGCAATTGGGGGCCAACTCCGGGGGAGGTGGTTGTGGGAAGAGGCAGCGATAGCAAGGCCCGGCGTACGGTCGGAAGACCGAGGCCTGTCCCTCGAACTTGTATACCGAGCCGTGAACGACCGGAATCCGCAGGTGCAGCGAGGCGTCGTTGATCAGGTACCTGGCCGGAAAGTTGTCGGTGGCATCGATGACGATGTCGTATCCGCTGAGAACATCCAGAACGTTGTCGGATCGCAAGGCGACCGGGTGCCGGTCAACGGTCACTCCGGGGTTGAGGTGCTGGATGGCAGTGGCCGCCGAATCGACCTTGCGTGCCCCGAGGCGGCTCGTGTCGTGGATCACTTGACGCTGCAGGTTGGTTACGTCAACCACGTCGGGATCGACCAACCCGATGCGCCCAACGCCTGCCGCCGCCAGGTAGAGGGCTACGGGTGAGCCGAGGCCTCCGATGCCAACGATGAGCACTGCGGCAGCGCCAAGACGTTGTTGGCCGGCGCGACCTACGCCTTCGAGAACCAAATGCCGGGCATAGCGCGACTCTTCGTCGGCGCTGAGCTGCACCGTCGGCGTATCGGCCAGGGACTCACTTCCGGGAACGATGAACGGTCTTCCCTCCATCCGCCATTTGGTGGTCCCGCCGGCGAGTGAGGACACATTGGTGAACCCCATCGACTGCAGAGACGCCGCCGACAAGATGGTTCGGTTGCCACCGTCGCAGATCAACACGATTTCACTGCTCGGGTCGGGGCTGAGCTGCCAGATTGCTCCTTCGAGAACGCCGCGGGGTACCGGAAGGGAGCCGGGGATTACTCCGGATCGGAACTCTTGCGGTTCGCGGATATCGATGAGCATCGGCGGAGCATCGAGCCGATCGGCCAAATCCGATGTGCTGATCTCCGCTACTTGGGCACGCAGTCGATCGACCAGGCCGTGATAGGAGAGATTCAACGCGGTGCCACCATGCTCAGCTCCTGCACGGAGCCGGAACGGATCCGAAAGGCACGGATCGGCACTTCTTCCTCCACCGGCCCGGCGATCAGGTAGATCCAGCTCGGGTCGAGTGCCCCGGAGACGTCGTGGGCGGATGGCTCGGCGGCGGAGCGGGGGTGGGAGTGGAACGAACCGGCGATCTTCCAACCCTGACGTTCGGCGTGGGACTGCGCCCCGAAATGCTCGACAGGATCAACCGTGAATCGACTCGAGTGACCTTCGACGTTGGTAAGGCAGTACGCCATGCGCAGACGGCCTTCGGCATCGGCCGCGAGAAGCCCGCACGCTTCCTGCGGAAACGCCCACCTGGCATGGGCCTCAATCGCTTGGCGAATGGGGGAAGGGAGCATCACCAGAGCGACGCTAATGGCACCGGCTCCTTTAGAGCGTGGGCAATCAGGCTGACGCGCTGACATCGTTCCGTTGCTCTTCGCGTTCTAGCTCCACCATTCGAGTCCTACTCGGCCTCGAACGCCTCCGCACGGTGGTGCCGCCCTCCGGGCGGCGCCCTGTTCCACGTGATGACCGAGCGAATCTCGTCACCGAAGGCCTCCAGTCGGTCCAGTGCGGCATTTACCTGTCCCAACTCGAACGGGACGCGCTGGGTGACGAGCCGATCGATATCAATGGTCCCTTGCTGTGCCCAGGTCAGCAGTTCATCGATCTCGCTGGCGAGATGGTCGGCCGATCCGAGGATCTCGACCTCGGTCCGTATGAGATCGCGATACGGGTCGAGCCCGAACTCACTGTCCGTGATCCCGACCGCGACGGCGCGGCCCCCCGGGGTCAGAGAAGCAAGCACCTTGGCCATCAGCTGAGCCGAACCAACTAGTTCCAGGGCGACGTCGACCCCGCCTGCGGACGCCGCCCGCACCGCAGCCACTACGTCGCCCGACCCGTCGATCGGAATGGCACCGAGGTCGGCAGCGACATCGAGTTTCACCGGATTGGTGTCGATCGCAAATACCGCATCGACCTTCATGGCCAGGGCCAGTTGAATTGCCGACATCCCAAGCCCTCCCGATCCAAATACGGCCACCTTTGAGCCCGGCCCGGCACGGCCGCGGCGCAGAGCGTGCAGTGAGGTGGCGGTCGAGCACATCATCACGGCCGCAGCCTCGGTAGAAACTCCGTCGGGGATCTGATGGGCATTTCGGGCCGGAGCGATGATCGACTCGGCGTATCCCCCCTGACGGTCCAGACCAAGCATCTGGCCGGTATCGCAGAACTGCTCGGCACCGCGACGGCACGGGCCACATTGGCCACAGGTGACCAGATAGTGCAAGCACACCCGATCGCCGATCTGGTGGGTTGCCACACCTTCGCCGATGGATTGCACACTTCCCGCTATCTCATGCCCGGGGACCAGCGGAAGCGCCGGTACCGGACGGGTTCCCGACTTGTAGTGGACGTCGGAGCGGCAGATGCCGGCCGCCTCGATCAAGACGCCTACCTCACCGGGGCCCGGGCCCGGTTCGGCCAATTCGGTCTCGACGAGGGGAGCCCGCGCGGTCTCGATCTGAAAGGCTTTCATCGGGTCTGAGCCTACGACGGTAGGGTGCCGTCTTGTCGCTATCGTGACGTCCGTGAACGAAACCTTTTCGAACCTCTTTCAAACAGCCATGGAGCGCACGGTCACGATCGGCGGGCCCGACGGCTCCCCTGCGGTAAAGCTCCGATTGCTCCACGCGGCAGCTGCTGCCGCGGCCGGTGTCGTCCTGGCTCCGCGGCTGACTGCTGCTGCTGCCATCGCCGCCATGCTCAAGGGCGTGACGGTCACGATCGAAACTCCGGCGCCGGAAGCCGACTAACCAGGCGAGCAGACAGGCGTTACCTGTCGACCAGAAGACCCGAGACGAACACCGTCTGCGCGGTGAGCGCCGCCACCCCGGCGAGGGCCAGCCCCACTTCGGCATCGACGGTCAGACCGACTGGGATGATTGCCCCGATCACCCATGCCAGCTGGAACAGGGTCTCGCTGCGGATGAATGCCTTTCCGGACTGGTCGGGCGGTACCGAAGCCTGAAGCATGGCATCGAAAGCGAACTTGGCGGTTCCCCAGGCGAGACCGGCGGCAGCAGCCAATGCGGCTGCGGCCGCCAGACCGAAGAATTGCCCGGCAATGAAGGCTGCGGCAGCTTCCAGTGCCAGCGCCGCCACCACCATCGGCTCTTCACGGATTCGGCGCTCCAGCACCGGGCTGACCATCGAAGCCAGGCCATATCCAACGCCGGCGGCTGCGATCAGCGCCGCAAAGTCGAAGGCCCGGGCATTGGTGTCGCGGAACTCGAAGGCCAGCAAGAGCAAGAGAAAGCCGTTGAGCAGCCGAACGCCGGCCGTCGCCAGCCGCGACAGGCCAAGCGCCCGTCGTGGTGCCGGTGGACGTTGCGGCCACGTTGTGTCGAGGGTGTCACCCTCGACCGGCTCGGCTCGTCGAGGATTGGGGAGTCCGAAGGCCGTAAAGGTCGAAATGAAAAAGAAGCCGGCCGCCAGGGCGAGGGTGACCGCAGGATCGATCTGTGCCGCCAGAGCACCAAGTGGTAGGACGACCGCGCCGGCCAGGATTCCGATGCGGGCGAGTTGGGCGTTGGCACTCACCAGTGCAACCGGTTCGGCCAGAGCGATAGGGAGCAGACTGTTCTTCGAGATCCCGTAGAGGCGTGAAAACACCAGCATGCCGAAGGCGAGCGGATACAGCCAGATGGTGGTCAGACCCAGCATCATCACCAACGCCACCAGAGTTCGCAGGAATGAGGCGACGATGATCGCCCCGCGGTAGACGCCTTTGAAGCGGGAAAAAACGCCGCCCAGCACCGGCGCCACCACCGCAAACGGTGCAATGGTCAGCAGCAGGTACAACGCGACGTTGCCGCGTGCCTCGCTGGATGGAACCGAGAAGAACAGCGTTCCTGCCAGGCCCACCGCAACCAGGGTGTCTCCTGCGACATTGGCCGACCACGACACGGCCAACTGCCGGAAGGCCGGGCCGTTGCGGCTGAAAGCCGCATCGACTCGTCTCGCCGCCGCCCGGGCGGTCCGTCGAGCCAACCCGGTTCGCCGAGGAGGTTCGCCGGACGACCCCGGGTAGCTGGGTGGGCGCTCGGTCACGCTTCGACGCTAGCTGAGGAGCCAGGAGTCAGGAGCCCGGACTCCAGCCCCAGAACTTCTTACAGCAGATTCGACGCCAGTTCGGCCAGTGGGCTGCGTACTGTTCGTTCCAGCGTCACATGACCAAACAGTGAGTTGCCCTTCATCTTCTCGATCAGAGCGGCGGCACCACCGAATGGTGAAACGTATGGGTTGTCCACCTGAGTGAAGTCGCCACAGAACACGACCTTTGCGTCCGAGCCGATCCGGGTGAGGATCACCTTGAGCGTCGGGAGTTCGAGATTCTGTGCTTCATCGATGATGACGAACTCTCCTGTGATCGAACGCCCTCGAAGATAGGTGATCGCCGCAAGTTCGAGTTGGTCGCGTTCCGTCAACTCGTCGAGGGCGTCCCTGGCCGCGGTGGCGCCTCCTTCAGAAAACAATGCGTAGAGATTGTCGTGAACCGCGGCCATCCAAGGAGCGAGCTTCTCGTCGAGGTCTCCCGGGAGAAAACCGACCTCCTGACGCCCCACCGCCACGAGCGGCCGGTACACCGAGACCTTTCGATAGCGACCGGCCTCGATCACCTGCTCCAGCCCGGCAGCCAGAGCCAGAAACGTCTTGCCGGTTCCCGGCGGACCCATGATCGAGACCGCGGGGATGTCAGGGTTCAGGAGCAGCTCGATGGCGAATGCCTGTCGAACGTTCTTGGATTCGACACCGAAGACCCTGCGGTGCCCGGGGACTCGGACCACCGTCGGCTGCGGGGAGACACCGGCGACCTGACCAACGGCTGATTGGGACCCGGCGTGAAGCACCACGAATTGGTTCATGACGGCCTCGAGGCCGTCGACGACTGCCTTGCCATCGGTATACAGGCGGTCGACTGTCGTCGAATCGGTGTCGATTTCGATAACACCTGAATACGACTCATCTACTGAGACCGTGTCGGCTCGATAGTCCTGAACGGCGACACCCAGCTGCGCAGCTTTGATCCGCAACGCCGCGTCCTTGGTGACCAAAATGGCGTCGGTTCCGGCGTCGGTGATCTGGAGGCATGCCGAGAGAATGCGGTGATCGGGTGTAGCCGGGTCGAACACATCCGGGAGCCTCGGCGACCCGGCACCGTTCAACTCGATGCGGAGAGATCCTCCTCCAGGCAGCTCGACCGCCGTGCGCAGGCCACCCACTTCGGAAGCACCATGGTCCTCCAGCAACCTGATGGCTCGGCGGGCGTTGGAGCCGACTTCGTCCATCTTCGTCTTCTTGCGGTCCAGTTCCTCGATCACGACCAACGGGAGAACGACGTCGTGCTCTTCGAATCGGAGCAGGGACGTTGGATCAGCGAGGATCACACAGGTGTCGAGTACGTAGGTACACCTGGTGGTTCCTTTCGTCACCCGAACAAGGCTTGCCGGTTGCCCCCAGCAATACAAGGATCGTTCCGGACCCGGTTCGTTTCCGCGCATGATTGACGTATTCACCGTGGTCTCGCCAGGGTGCCGTCGAGTATCCAGTACCAGGCCGGATCGCGGCCGCCGTGGTCGACGCGTCCTGCGTGGACTCAGCTCGGGGGCCATCGAGTATCCAGTACCCCGAAGACAGGCAACACTCTGGCTACTGGCTACTGGCTACTGGCTACTGGCTTCAGTACCGTCGGCGTATGAAAATCGCCGTTATCGGTTCCGGATCGTGGGGAACCGCGGTCGCGGCCATGGTCTCCTCGCGGGCTCCCACCACGTTGTGGACCCGGCGCGACGAAGCGGCCACGCAGATGAACGCAGAGCGGGAGAACAAGTCATACCTGCCGGGGATCATGTTGCCGGAGGCACTGGTCATCACGGCCAACCTGACCACAACCTTGGAGGGCGCCGACGTTGTGGTGCTGGCGGTGCCCTCCCACGGATTTCGTGATGTCCTGGAGAGCGCCAAGGATCTCGTGGCAACCGATGCCTGTGTCGTCAGCCTCAGCAAGGGAGTCGAGCGAGGCTCACAGTTGCGCATGACCGAGGTGGCCGCCGAAGTCTTGTCGATCGACCCCAGCCGCATCGGAGTTCTCACCGGACCCAATCTTGCCCGCGAGGTAGCACTCGGCCAGCCGGCAGCGGCCGTCGTCGCGATACCCGACCCGGCCGTTGCCGAGAAGCTGCAGGCGTTGTTCATGCATCCGGCCTTTCGGGTGTACACCAATCCGGATGTCGTCGGATGCGAATCGGCCGGAGCGCTCAAGAACGTCATGGCGATCGCCGCCGGTATGGCTCACGGTCTGGGGTATGGCGACAACTCCAAGGCGGCACTCGTGACCCGAGCGTTGGCCGAGCTCACCAGGCTCGGCGTGGCCCTGGGCGGTGCACCACTCACCTTCGCCGGACTCGCCGGAATGGGCGACCTGGTGGCGACGTGTTTCTCAGATCAGAGCCGCAATCGACGGGTCGGGGTCGAACTCGGACGCGGCAAGTCGCTCGAGACGATCGTCGCCGAGATGAGCATGGTCGCCGAAGGAGTGAAGTCCACAGAGGCGATTCTCGTCCTGGCCGAACGCAACCAGATCGAGATGCCGATCGCCGAGTCGGTCGGATCGGTGCTGTACGAAGGGTCGAAGCCGGCCGACATGGTCGAAGGACTCATGACCCGCGAGGCCAAGGCCGAACTCCACGGGATTGGGTAAGAGTCGGCGGCTGACGCCGCCTCCCGCGATTAGCGATTAGCAAGGGTCGGCGGCTGACGCCGCCTCCCGCAATAAGCCAGAGAAAATCTGGCTATCGCTTGCCAATCGCTAATTGTTAATTGCTAATTGCTTCCTCCTTTACCGATATATCAAGAACCGTCCTAGCTTGCGCATCAAGCCGGAAGCCGTCGGCTGCCGATGTGCTTCGAGAGGACCCGATAGGTCCGCGACAAATGCCAGTTGATGAGTTACCTTCGGGAGAGCCATGCGAGCAGGATCACAGAGCGGTTGGTTCGGGCGCACACTGATCGTCGCCATAGCGATGGTCATGCTCAGCACCACCGCAGCCTTCGCTTCGTCGAACACCGCGACCTTCAGTTCCGTGTCCTATCTGGTCGACCTCCCACTTCAGATGGGTGACACCGGTTCGGAAGTCAGCACGCTGCAAGGAATGCTCAAGAGCGCCGGGTTCGACCCGGGACCGATCGACGGATCCTTCGGGCCGCTCACCGAACGGGCGGTCGTTGCGCTGCAGACGGCGAATGGGTT
>Ga0255057_10001258_pt1 | contig 14423 bp, 12 predicted proteins | sample Cases_109_6_MG_FD_189022 | JGI IMG/M metagenome (GOLD analysis project Ga0255057, IMG submission 189022) | Seawater microbial communities from Amundsen Gulf, Northwest Territories, Canada - Cases_109_6 | ecosystem: Environmental > Aquatic > Marine > Gulf | place: Canada: Northwest Territories... | reverse complement strand
ACATCGTCCAGGACACCACGATGGCCCGTTGGCTGGCCGGCACCGCAGTACTCTCCTGGTTGCACGAGGCGATCTTTCAAATCCCGCCCATATCGCAGGTGGCGCCGGCGGCCAAGGTCACGGCCATCTATCTGATTCGGGTGGTCGGCATCCTGGTGATGGTGGTCGGCACCTTGGCGCTCTATCGCCGCTGGCCGGATCGGCTCTCCATCGCTCTTCCCACACTTCTCCCCATCTGGCTGCTGTTCAGCGTTGGCTATCTCGAGTACTACCCGCTCATTGCCGTGGCGCTGGTGGCCGCCCTTGCCTGGATCTTCGACCGGCCGCTGGCGGAGCGGGACCCGTATCGGGTCGGAGCACTCTCGGCAGCGCTCTCTCCTCTGCTGTACGTCGCCTACGCCCCTGTTTCCTTGCTGATCCTTCTGTTTTACGGCATTGCCAGACCCTCGAAGGCAGTCCGCGCTGTCGCCACTGCCGCTGTCGTGGCGGCGATCGGCATCGTCATCTTCTGGCCACAGGGTGTGGGGTCTTTTGTCACCGCCCTCCATTCGTCACTCAACCTCGGCGAGCATGGAACTGCCTTCAAGCCCTACCGCAACCACGCTGCCGGACCCGACTCGGTGCTGTTTACCTGGTCCTACGCGCTTTCGAGCCAGCACCTGAGGCATCTGGGCTTTATGTGGCACTTCGGTGCGGGAACCGCAATACTGCTGCTGTTTCTGGCGGGATCGGTGGTCCTGCTGCGGAGACATGGAAGAGAAACGGTCAAGCTAGCCCGCTACAAGCGATTCTGGTTGGGGCTGGCCCTGATCGGTTGGCACCTCTTCTACTTCTTGCGAATGATCCCAAAACTCGGACCGGCGAGAGACGTCGACCTGTTCTTCAACGTCTATATCGTGGTCGCTTTCTTCGCCGGGCTCTTTCTCGATCGCAGTCTCGACCCCGACGACAGTCGACGAGATACGGTGACCTTGGTGGTGCTCGCTTTCGCCCTTGGCAGTCTGGCGGTATTGGGGGGCCAGTTGGCCCTTCGCGGCATCCGCCCGGGCTAGCCCTCGCTCACCAGATGACCACCCGTTCCTCGGTCGGACGGAACATGGCGTCGCCCTCCTGGCAGTCAAAGGCCCTGTAGAACTCCGGCATGTTGGAGAGCGGTCCGATGACCCGGAACTTGCCCGGCCGGTAGTTGCGCCGCCACGCCTGGGCCCAGGCCAGAAAGAACCGCTGCTCCGGGGTGAAGCCGTCGATCTTGTCGACCGGATTCTCGGCCAGCGCTTTCTGGAGGCCGTAGAAAGACATGGTGAGGCCGCTGAAATCACCGATGTTCTCACCCAGGGTGAGCTCACCGTTGACGTGCAGGTCGTCGACGGCGACAAAGTTGCTGTACTGATCCACCAGAATCTGGGTGGCCTCCTTGAAGTTCTCCGAATCCTGCTCGGTCCACCAGTTAAGCATGTTGCCATCGGCGTCGAAACGGCTTCCCTGGTCGTCAAAGCCGTGCATGAACTCGTGCCCGATGACGGCTCCCATGCCGCCGTAGTTGACGGCGTCGTCGATCTCGAAGTCGAAATAGGGCGGCTGCAGGATGCCGGCCGGGAAGACGATCTCGTTCATCACCGGGCTGTAGTAGGCGTTGACCGCCTGCGGCGCCATCGCCCATTCGTTGCGATCGATGGGCTTACCGATCTTGTTGAGATCACGGCGCATTTCGAAAGCGGCGGCGGCACGCACGCTGTCGGCGTAGCTGGTACGACCGATCTCGAGTGCGGTGTAGTCACGCCACTCGTCCGGGTAGCCGATCTTGGCGTTGAACGCCGCCAGCTTCTCCAACGCCTTGGCCCTGGTCTCGTCGCCCATCCAGTCGAGCGCCTCGATGCGCTCCCCGACGGCCGCCTGCAGGTTCCCGATCATCTCCAGAGCGCTGGTCTTGGCCTGCGACGGGAAGGCCTTCTCCACATAGAGCTGCCCCAGCGCCTCCCCCAGGTTGGCATTGATGACGGTGAGCACCCGCTTCCAACGCGGCTTCATCTCCTCGGTGCCCTGGAGCGTGGCCTGGTTGAAGGCGAAGTCCTCTTCGACGAAGTCGCTGCTCAGATAGGGCGCAAAACCGCTAGCCACATTCCACCGCAGGTAGTCCTTCCAGGTGGCAAGCGGCACCTCGTCCAGCACGGTGTTCATCTCGGCGAAGAACTTGGGGTGAGCAAAGGAGAAGGTCTCGAGCTCCTCCATCCCCAGAGCCTGGAAGTACTCGGTCCAGGAGAAGTTGGGTGTGGCGACATCCGCCTCCTCGATGGTCTTGATGTTGTAATAGTTCTCGAGGTCGCGGAGCTCGACATTGGTCAGCGAGGCCTCGGCCAAGCGGGTCTCGAGCGCCAGGATGGCCGCAGCGGCCTGGTCGGCCTTCTCCGGTGAGTCTCCCAGCAGCTGCAGCATGTTCGAGACGTGGGCGACGTACTTCTTCTTGAGCTCCGCCGACTCCTCGTCGGTCCGGGTGTAGTAGTCCCGGTCGGGGAGCCCCAACCCCCCCTGCATCGCGTAGATGATGTACATCTCGCTGTTCTTGAGATCCTGAAAAACCGCTCCGCCAAAGAGGGCCGGAATGCCCTCTACGTGGTAGTCGCGGATGATGGCCGTGATGTCGTCCAGACTCTCGGCCTTGGCGATGCGCTCGAGGTCGCCCGCGAGCGGCCCAGCGCCCCCTTTCTCGATCCTCTCCAGATCCATGGCGGTGGCGTAGAAGTCCCCGATCTTTTGCCGGTTGCTCCCCTTATGGGCATTCTTGTCGGCCGCGGCCTCCTCCAGGATCTCCTTGAGCACCTCGAAGTTGCGCTCCCGCACCTCGTTCGAGATGCTCCAGACGCTGTACTCATCCGGGATCGGGTTGTTTTTCAACCACTGGCCGTTGGCGTACTGGTAGAAATCCTCACAGGGTTCGACCGAGGTGTCCATGTTCCGACGATCGAGTCCACGCTCGTTGGTGAAGCCAGCCGCGCCCACCGGCGCGGAGAACACTCCCCCCATCAACAGGAGAACAAGAACAATAATTGCAGCAAGACGCATGATAAATCGAGCTCCTTTTCTAGAATGAGAACGAATGGTCACCCACCGACGACAAGGCGAGCCTATGCGCCCCGGCAGGTAACGGTCACCCTGCCCAGATACGGATAAGTGGCACCCCGAGTTTCGCTACGAATCCTCGTCCTCGTAGACCCGCCAGCCCAGCGTCGCCGGATCGATGTCGGAGATCTTCTCCAGATTCAGGCTGAGATAGCGCGCTTCGGCGCTCACCGCCGGGCTGCCATCGGGGAGGTAGATCTCACCGGTCCCTTCGAACAACCGGCGGCGGACACGGGTGATGCGTCCCCGGGCTGTCAGCTCGACGCCCAGCGGCACCGGCTTGTGGAATTTGACCGCCAGCTCAACAGCAACTCCCCATATGGTCGGCTCCCCCTCACCGCTCCCAGCGTTGATCGCCCGGCCGATGACTTCGTCCAGAACGCCCGTGGCCACCCCACCGTGCATGCGGCCCGGATAGCCCTGGTGGAGATCGGCACCGGTGAAGCGGCCCTCCACCTCCGGCCGGCCATCATCCGACACCGTGTCGTAAAAGGCCACCCGGAGGCTGGCGTCGTTGCGCACACCGCAGATGAAGCAGTTATAGCTGTTGGGCTGCTTTCTCATGGCGGCATTCTAGTCGCTGGCACTATTCGCGACAGCTCGAGATCTGTGTGCCGTGAGAGTTGGAGGCGGTCTGCTTCCTGATCAAAAGGTGTGCAAGGATCGGCTGGTGTCATGAAAGACCCTGAAGACGCACAGAAACCCTTACGCGTGCTGGAGCTCTACTGTGGCATCGGCGGCTGCACAGCCTCCCTGGGGTCCGCAGCCTCCGTCGTGGCCGCGGTCGATATCAACCGAGATGCCCTCGCCGTCTATCGCCACAACTACCCCCACCCCACCCGGCCGGCCACCATCGAGAGCCTGCCCGCGGCATCGATAGGCCAATGGAGTGCCGATCTGTGGTGGATGTCTCCTCCCTGCCAGCCCTTTACCCGGCGTGGTCTTGGTCGCGACGCCGACGACCCCAGAACCCAAAGTCTGCTCGAGCTCATCCGGCGTCTGAAGTCCTCACCGCCGACCTATCTGGCCCTCGAGAACGTCCCCGGTTTTTGCGATTCTTCTACCCACGACCTGCTCCGCACGACCCTCGACCGGCTGGACTACGAGGTCCGGGACCAGACGCTCTGCCCGACGTCGCTCGGCGTGCCCAATCGACGCCGGCGGTTCTATCTGGTGGCCGGGCGTCAGCCGCTGCAGGCACTACAGCCGTTGCCCGACGCAACCGAGAATTCACTTCCACTGCGAGACTTCCTCGACCCGACACCCGATCCCGATCTCTGGGCCGAACCAACCCTCGTCGACCACTACCGGCACGCGCTCAACGTCGTCGAGCCCGAGGATCCCGAGGCCGTGGCGGCCTGTTTCACCTCGGCCTACGGTCACTCGCCAGTCAGGAGCGGCTCCTATCTCCGGACTCCCACGGGTCTCCGCCGCTTCTCACCAACCGAGATCCTGCGCCTCTTGGGTTTTCCGCCGAGCTTCACCCTGCCACCGGATCTTCCCCGGCCGACCGCCTGGCGACTGGTGGGCAACAGCCTGTCGGTACCGGCTGTGCGCCATGTTTTGTCGGCGATCCCGGAGCTCGGCCACCTGAGCCTCGACCAGACAGCCTGAGTTTGTACCTACTCTGTAACACAACGATCAGCTGCAGTCGCTCGACGACTTCGGCTTCGGTGATGTAGCTGTCGGCAATCCGGAAGCTTGACCGACACGTAACCACCATCTAGGATTGCTTTAACACTCTCTCAACATCCAGCACCCGGGTCCGAAACGCGCGGCGGAGCCCGAAGGCGGTTATGTTGTGTAGATCATTGATTCCGCGCCCAGGAGACTCACATGTCTATCCGACTAGGTGACGATGCCCCCGACTTTACGGCCGAAACCACCGAGGGTCCGGTCAGCTTCTACGATTGGAAGGGCGACGGCTGGGCCGTACTCTTCTCCCACCCCAAAGATTTCACCCCCGTCTGCACCACCGAGCTCGGCAGAGTCGCCGGACTCAAGGAGGAGTTCGCCAAGCGGAATACCAAAGTGATCGGTCTGAGCGTCGATCCTCTGGATAGCCACAGGGACTGGATGCAGGACATCGAGGATGTCACCGGCAATGCCTTGAACTTCCCTCTGATCGCCGATCACGACCGCAAGGTCTCCGATCTCTACGACATGATTCACCCCAATGCGGATGACACCATGACCGTGCGCTCGGTCTTTGTCGTCGGTCCGGACAACAAGGTGAAGCTGACGCTCACCTATCCGGCGAGCACGGGGCGGAACTTCGACGAGCTGCTGCGCTCCATCGATTCGCTACAGCTCACCGCCAACCACGCGGTGGCGACACCGGCCGACTGGCGGGCTGGCGAAGACGTAATCATCGGCACCGGTGTCACCGATGAGGAGGCCCACGCGAAGTTCCCGGGGTTCGAAGCCAAGAAGCCCTACCTCAGGGTTACCCCGCAGCCGAACAAGTAGCAGCTGAGTTGCAACTCGGGGCTGCCTGCGTCTATTTCCGCTTGGCAACCTCCCCCCAAGCGCGATGGGCTTCGAGACTCGAGACGAAGCTGTCGAGCTCGTCCCGGGGTATCGGGCCTGTTGAAGGCGAACGCTGTCAGTCGCCGTCCCAGTCCCAGAAGTAGTCGCTGTTGCTGAGCGGTTCTTCCGGTCCATTGTCGGCGGGGAGATCTGCCACCTCTGCCGTCGCGGGACCGGTCTCCTCTTCTCGCCGGATCACCTCCAGCTGCTCCTCGAGATCGCGGGTCTCTCCTTCCCAGTACTCGACGGTGCCGAAATGGGGCCAGCCGGCCCGGAAGGCCGGATCGTGCCAGCGACGCGCCAGCCAGACCGCATAGCGCACCAGACGCAGACCCCTCAACGGCTCGATCAGCCGTAGGGTCGAGCGGTCGAAATCGCGGAACTGCTGGTAGCCGGCGAGAAAGATCTCCCGCAGACGCAGGGTCTCGTTGTCCCGGCCGGGGAGAGCCAGCCACAGATCCTGGACCGCCGGCCCGAGGGTCATGTCGTCGAAGTCGAGCAGGTTAAAGAGCTCCTCGCGCAGGAGCACGTTGCCGAGGTGGAGGTCGGCGTGGATGCGGTGGATGTCGACACCCGCCAGCAGCCGATCGGCGTGGTCCGCGATCGCCTCGGCGGCCTCGAAGTAGGGCGCCTCGAGCGCCGGTGGCAGTGTCCGGTGCTCGGCCAGCCAGGCCAACGGTTGGCGGATATAGTGCTCGCCATCGAGTGGCCGCCGCGCGGAGCCGGTGCCGTCGGCGCCGATGTTGTGCAGCCGGCCGACCAGCATCCCGAGACGGAGCGCTTTTGCCGCATCCAGCTCGTCGGGTGCGCGACCGCCGCGGCGGTCGGAGAGGCTGTAGTAGATGCCGTCGATCTGCTTGAGCGTCGAGCCGTCGGGGAAGGGGCGCACCGTGCACACCGGGATGTCTTCCTGGTCGAGCTGCTGGAGGAAGCGGTGCTCCTCCAGGATCTGCTCCTCGCTCCACCGCCCGACGCGGTAGAACTTGGCCACGATGCGGCTGCGATCGGTGAGCTCGACCTCGTAGACACGGTTCTCGAACGAGTTGAGTGGATAGCAGAGGTTGCTGCACTCGAGACCACCCGCCTCGACGGCGGCGAGGACGCGCTCGGGGGTGAGAGAGAGAAACAGATCGGTGGGCGGTGAAGAGATCATCGGGGGCACCAGGGAATGGCGGGCCAACCGTACCAGAAGCGGCTGCACCGAGTGCGCTAACAAAAGACTTTCTCGGTGATTTGGTGTATGATGCGCTTCCTTTCGCCGCCCCTTCTATTCCATCCACAATGATCAGTGAGATCTTCCAATGGAAGTAGGAATTATCGGTCTGCCCAAGGTCGGCAAGACCACGCTCTTCAATACCCTCACGGCTTCCCGCCAGTCCACAGACCGCTACCTCACCTCGGTGGCTACAAATGTGGGGGTCGCGACGGTACCGGACCCGCGTCTCATCGGTCTGCGTGAGCACTATCGGCCAAAGAGATTTACTCCGGCTACGGTGACCTATGTAGACATCCCGGGGATTCAGCAGGGCGGCACCACCGAGAGCCTCGACTTGACACGTCTGCGCCAGGTCGACGCACTCGCTCATGTCGTCCGGGCTTTCACCGAGCCGACCATCCTCCATGCGGGGGGATCGGTGGACCCCGTCCGAGACGCTGAAATCATCGACCTGGAGCTCATCCTCGCCGATCTGGAGATTGTGGAGCGCCGGCTCGACCGGCTGGACAGAGAGGCGAAACAAGGGTTGTCTGCCGACGACCAGCGGCAGCGGACTTTGCTGTCCGAGGAGATCCTGCCGGCTCTGGAGGAGGAGCGTCCTCTCCGGTCTCTCGAACTTGTGGAAGACGATCGGCGGCGTCTCAAGGGCTTCCAACTGCTCTCCGCCAAGCCTCTGCTGCTGATCGTCAACGTCGACGAAAGTGCGGTGGGTGACAAAGGCTCTGCAGGAGTCGAGATCCCACCCCGTCCAGGGGTTCAGAAAGTAACGATCAGCGCCCCGATCGAGGAGGAGATCTCCCATCTGGACGCAGATGATCAGACCCATTTCCTGGCCGACCTCGGTCTGAGCGAGCCGAGCCTGGACCGGGTGATCCGGGCCAGCTACGAGCTGCTCGGTCTCATCTCGTTTTTCACCGTTGGTGAAGACGAGGTCAGGGCCTGGACGGTTCGCCGAGACATCTCCGCCCGCCAGGCCGGCGGCACGATCCACAGCGACATCGAGCGTGGTTTCATCCGCGCCGAGGTCGTCGCCTGGAACGATCTCCTACGCCTTGCCTCTCTCGCGGCCTGCCGCGAGCAGGGGATCTTACGCCTCGAGGGCAAGGAGTACCCGGTTCAGGATGGAGAGATCGTGCACTTCCGCTTCAACGTCTGACCAAGGGCGCTCTTTCCACGCTTTCTGTCGCGTTTGGTCACTGATCCAGACCGGACCCTCTCTTAGCATGTCGATAGTCTGGCGGGCTCCATCAATGGTGCCCTCTATCCGGGAGGTGCGAGGCGATGAAGCACTTTGATTTGCGAAAGCTTGGTTGTGGGCGAGTGCCGGTGGCAGTACTGCTACTACTGATGGTTCCGGGTCTGTTGGCCGCTGGTCAGTTCAGCCCCAGGCGCTACATCGAGCCCAATCCGGTGTCGAACCTGTTCACCCGCATGATCCGCAAGGGCGTTATCAAGAGACTCCAGTTGACCGACGAGCAGCTGCTGTTGATCCGGGGAACCATCGATCCGCATCGCGATCAGCTCCTGACCGAGCTATCCGCGGTAAAGAAATCCCGCGGGAGCCTGCTCGAGACACTCCAGGCGGATCCCTACGATCCGGATGCCGTGCGGTTGGCCTATCAGGCGGTGGCTGCAGTCGAATCCGAGCTGGTGGTGCACGCCGGCGCAGTGGCCCAGGAGGTGCAGAAACTCCTGGGTCCGGAGCAGCTGGAGGAGGTCAATGAGATGATAGAGGAGACCAGAGAGGCTATCGATGTGCGATTCCTCGATTTCAGTGAGGACTTTGCAGCCGGCGAGCTCCTCGGTGCAAAAGGAAATATGTAGTGGAGATCACCGACACCTGGTCGACAGGAACGAACGGTACAACCTCGCCCGCTGGTGCCCGAGCCGCCTGGGTCGAGTTGTCGGTGATGACGGCTCTCGTCCTCTCCTACGAGTGGATCTGGGACGGTGCGTTTCGGGGTCATGGCGTTGTCGTACTGTTTCTTTTTCTCGCCATCACGGTCTCCGGCCACCTGCGTCGCGGCGAAACAACCCGTGATCTCGGCTTCCGGCTGGACAATTTCTGGAGCTCCGCCAAGATCGTCTTCTCGATCGCGGTGCCCGCGGCGCTGGTCATCATTCTGATCGGGTGGCTGACAGGCCTCCTCCACCCTCGTCCCATCGGTCACCTGATACCTCGGCTCGCCTTCTTGCCGCTTTGGGGTATCGCCCAGCAGTACGCCCTGCTGGGTTTCTACTTTCGCCGCTTCGACGAGGTCCTGCCCGGCGGACCACTCCCCATCCTGGTCACCGCAGCCCTCTTCGCCTTCTTCCACCTCCCCAACCCGTTTCTCACAGTGGCAACCTTTGTGGCCGCGGTCATGGCCTGTGTCTTCTACCGCAAGGCCCCGAATCTGTATGTCATCGGCCTCGCCCACGGTCTCCTGGCCGCAGTGGTCGAAAGCTCGTTGTACGGCTTGATGACGGTCGGGATGAAGGTCGGGCTACGCGCTCTCGGTTGATCAACTAGCCACCAACCAAGGCTCAAGAGTCCATCCTTTCACCCTGTCCGGCCACGCCCCTCCACGGTGCCGGACTGCCGTATACTCTCGACCCATCAAATAGCGCGAACCGGCGGACTCGGCGCCAGCGAGGAGGTGTCATGAACGGAGTGGAGTCTCTGATTCTACTATTTCTTGTCTTGTTGCTCCCCGGTGGCCCAGTGGCCGCCGAGGAGACCACATCCCAGGACTTCGAGGTGCCGCCGGTTCTGATGGCCGGCGAAGTCACCCCCGGCCACCTTCTGAGCGGCCCTCACCACCGGGTTCTCCCCGAGGTCCACAACGACGGCTTTCTCAATCTCTACCGCATCGAAACCGATTGGGGTGAGATGGCGGCCTACTCCAACATCCAGCTCGCCATCCGGGTGCACGAGCTGACGGCGCTGGTCGAGCTCGACCAGATGTCCACGAGCGACGTCTTCGTCCAGATCGCCGCCGGCCGCATCGTGCGGCCGATCGCCGAGCTCTTCGGGTTCTTCGAGCACCCGGTCTCCTGGGTCAGGGGCCTGCCCTCGGGGGTAATGAGAATCTTCACCCGGCGGATAAGACACGTTCAGACGAGCGTCGACAGTGTTCAGGCGGCAATGGTCGAGCTCAAGGAACAACAACGCAAGGGCAAGAAAGACCGGGATTCGGCGGCCGGGGAGCCGGAAGCGGCCGCGGTCGAGGAGGAGGCGATCGAGAAGCGTGAGAGCTTGCTCGAGGAGTTATCTGCCAGGTGGCTGGGTGTCTCTCGGGCTCACCGCGAGTGGTCAAAGAGGCTGGGTACGGATCCCTACACCACCAACCCGGTCCTCCGGGAGGCTATCCGTCAGGTCTCCTGGGCCGACCGTATCGCCAACCGGCTGGTACCCCGCCTGCCGGTCCCCTATGTGCAGGATCTCGCCTATCTGAACGAAGTGATCTGGGATCTCGACGCCTACGAGCTGCGCAAGCTCAACACCAGGCGTCTGCTCACTGCCGGCGCCGACCCGGAGTCGATCGAGCTTTTCTTTGACGACACCATCTACACCCCGTCCCAGCAGACCATCATCGTCACCTCCTTGATCCAGGGCCTCGATGGCGTGGCCGAGCGGGACGAGCTCCTCCCCCAGGCCCTGGACGTGCAGACCGAGGTGGAGGCCGCCTACTACACCCGGTGTGTGGTGCTGGCGGCCTGGTACCACCGGAATCAGGTGCCGCTGCAAGAGTTTCTACCGGGGACAGTCGTGCCGGTGGCGCTCACCAAGGAGCAGAAGCTGGTGGTGGTGCTGCCGGTCGACTATGTCTTCTGGACCGAGCCCATCGCCATCTGGTCCGAGAACAACCAAGAGGACAGAGAGAGCTTTCTGGCTGACCGGCCTGAGCTGGAGATCCAGGGAACCGAGCTCTGGCTCACCGGCAATATCTCCGACCGCGCCCGCCGCGAGCTCACCGAGGAAGGGTGGAAGATCTACGCCAACCTGGGCGAGCTGCTGCGTTACAAGAAACCGGGAGGAGTCGACCAGTCCACCAGCTCATCGCCAAAATGACCAACTCAGCGACCAAAACTACCAACCCATCGCCAAAACGACCAAGTCGATTACTCGATCTCAGAGAGCTCGGATCGCCTCGGGACCGTGGGTCGATGTGGTGTTATAGTGCGGCCTTCCAATTCCTCGATTCTGGATCTCCTTGATTGATGCGAACAGCCGATGGAAGCACCGGCTTCCGTCTGTTCACCAGCGTGACGGCCAAAGGACTCAGCGCCCGCCAAGCCGGACTAGCTTCCGCCGTTCTCTGCCTTTTCATCATCACGGTCGCGGCCTCCGCCCAGGAGAGCGGGGACGAGCCGGTTTTCAATCCGGCCGACTTGACGGCGGCCGCCTCACACATCGAGGTGATGCCCGAGTACAACCAGGCCGACGAGTACAGCGCTTCGCTCTTGCGCTTTATCTACGACCTCGACTGGGCCGAGGGGAAGTACTCCATCACCACCGAGGTCCCCTACGGCGAGGTCGACTTCGACGACGGCAAGACCGGATCCGGCCTTGGGGATATTCGCTTGCGCTACTTTCACCGCCTCATTCAGGCCGAGAACCCGGAAGCAAAACTTCAGAATATGGTGTTCAGTCTGGACGCCTTTTTGCCCACGGGGGATTCCGGCGAGGGCCTGGGTCTGGGGACCTTTCTGCTCGCCCCCACGCTGATCTTCAATCTGCCGTTGAGCGAGCGTTGGAGTTTCTATCCGACGCCCAAGTTCAAGTTCTCGACCAGCAAGACCGAGGCGCGCTCGAGCGCCTTCCCACCGGGCAAGAACCCGATCCCGGGACGAGAGGAGGAGGAGTACATTCGGGCCTTCGAGATCGAAACCTATTTCTCCTATATGAGCCCCAAGGTGTGGTGGATCTTCTTCGACCCCGTAATCGAGTGGGATCTGGAACCCGAGCCCGATGAGGACAACTACGAGGCGACCTTCAAATCCCAGATCGGCAAGATGTGGGGCAGATGGGGCCTGGGTCTCGAAGGGACCTTCTTCGTCGCCGGCGAGAAGACCCAGGACTACCAGGCGCGGGTGATATTCTTCTATTACTTCTAGAAAAGAGCAGCTGGGCCAAGCAAGGGCGGTTGCACTTGTCCAGGGTCGACAGGTCCTTGATGGAGGGTCCGCGCGGGTGTTTCGCGGTGTCAAATTTGCATTTCTGACTCCAACGATCATAATAAGCGCTCTCAAAACTCGCAAGAGTTGACAGATCCGGTTGCGAAGGCGAATCGGCACAAGGAGGTCAGGATGTTCAGAATCGCTAAATCAGTTGTTGTTGTCGGACTCTGCGTGGTCGTCACGCTTCTTGCGCTCCCACAGACAGGGTATGCGCAGTACATGGGTAAAGGTGCCGGGATCGGCGCCCTGCTGGGGCTGGCCTTGAGTGATGGATGGGATCCGGTGGGGGATGCTGCAGCTGGTGCCGCCCTCGGTGCAGCAGGTGGCGGTATCGCCGACATGGCGACAGGTGGAAAGAAAAAGAAAAAGGAGGCCGAACGGGCGCGAGCCGAGGCCGACTACCAGCGGCGCCGAGCCGAGACGGAGCGCTACGAGGCCGAGCGCGCCCGCCAGCAGGCGGAGCAGGATCGCCGCTGGAACGAGATGCAAGTGTCGCAGCGCGAACGCGAGCTGCTCGAGCGCGAGCGTATGCTGACCCAGGCCCGGGATCAGATCTCCGAGACCCTACAGGCCCGGGAGCAGACCGAGATGGTCATCGTGCAGGCCATCGGAGCCGACAACTGGGAGGGCTACAAGACGCTGCGCGGCTGCCAGCACGACCGGGCCTTTGCCCTGGCCCAGGTGGCGGCCACCTCGAAGAATATGAACCACCGCTTGGCCTCGCTCTGGCTCGAAGCCATGACCGCCGTCGATCAGCGCAACACCTCGAAGGCGCAGTCGAGCTTTCAAACCCTGGCGAAATGGGATCCGGATATCGATACCGTGCAGCAGGCGAGCCTGGCCGCGGACCAGGCGGTACTCGACATGCGGTCCGAGCATGGAGATATCGGCATTGCACCCTGTAGGTAGGAAAGCAATGAGCATTGAGCATTGAGCATTGAGGATAAGGAGAATGGAGATGATGCAGACAAGCAAGACCTTTGTTGCTATTGGGCTCTGTTTGGCCCTGTTGCTGGTTTTGATCCCGCAGCAGGCCGGCGCTCAGAAGAAGAAGGACAAGGCCATCAGTACCGGCAAAGCAGCCGGGATCGGGGCCCTGCTCGGGCTCGCCCTGAGCAGTGATCCGCTCGCAGGTGCGGCCAGCGGCGCCGCCCTCGGTGCGGCCGGCGGCATGATCGCCAACCAGGCCACCAAGGGCAAGCGCGAAAAGAAGGCCGCAGCCGAGTCCGCCCAACAACAGGAGATGGCGGCTCGCGAGCAACGACTGGCGGCGTACGAGGTGGAGATGAACGAGGCCCTGCAGGCCCGCCAGGAGGCCGAGGTCGCCATCGTCGAAGCGATCGGTCAGGACAACTGGGAGGGCTATAAAGCCCTACGGGGTTGCCAGCATGAGCGCGCCTCTGCCCTGGCCAAGGTCGGGGCCACCTCGAACGACTCGGTGCACCGCCTGGCCTCGGTTTGGCTCGAGGCGATGACCGCGGTGGACGGCAAGAACAGCCAGAAGGCTCAAACGACCTTCCAGACCCTAGCCGAGCGCGACCCGGAGATCGACACCGTGCAGCAGGCGAGCCTGGCCACCGATCAGGCGGTACTCGACATGCGCTCCGAGCGCGGCGAGATCGGCATCGGGCCCTGTCGCTAGGCGACGGTCACGATCAGCTCGATTGGACAAGCCGAGAGCCTGGAGTCGGCTGACCTCCCCGAGGTCCGCTGACCACTTTCATCTATCCACCAAAAGGGGATGACAATGAGAACATCCAGTTTTGTTGCAGCAATTTTAGTCGTGGTCCTGGGTGTGACCCTGGCCTGCGCTCCACAGCCGGCCGGAGAGACGTCCGATGCGGCCGATACCGTCTACACCAACGGCAAGATCTACACTGTCAACGAAGCCCAGCCCTGGGCCGAGGCAGTCGCAATCAAGGACGGCAAGTTCCTGGTCGTCGGCTCGAACGCCGAGGCCGAGGCGGTGACTGGTGACAGCACCAAAGTCGTCGATCTCGGCGGCGGGTTTGCAATGCCAGGAATCGGCGACAGTCATATTCACCCTGCGTTGGTTATGCCAAAACGGGCGTTTTGTGGGCTGCCGGGAACCTTCTATGAACCCACCGAAGAGCAGACTATCGACGCACTGAAGGAGTGCATAGCCAACTATCCCGACGATCGCGAATGGTTCGTTGCAACAGGGTGGACAATGCCAGCGATGTCTAAGGAGACGTTGACACGCGAATTTCTCGACGAACTTATTCCTGACCGCCCAGCCTTTATCGAGGACGAGACGGGCGGCCACACGGCCTGGTTCAATACGCTTGCGATGGAGGCGGCCGGAGTATCGAGAGACACTGAAGACACGCCGGAGAGTTTTTTCAGCCGAACAGAAGATGGCGATATATCCGGCCTG
>Ga0255057_10001256_pt1 | contig 14429 bp, 15 predicted proteins | sample Cases_109_6_MG_FD_189022 | JGI IMG/M metagenome (GOLD analysis project Ga0255057, IMG submission 189022) | Seawater microbial communities from Amundsen Gulf, Northwest Territories, Canada - Cases_109_6 | ecosystem: Environmental > Aquatic > Marine > Gulf | place: Canada: Northwest Territories... | reverse complement strand
CCCCCCGCCTGCTGCTCCGCCCATTCGAGGCCACCCTCGACGATCTCGGCGTACTCGGGCATCTGGGCGGCCGCGGTGATCAGGGAGGGGTTGGTAGTGGCGTCCTGTGGCTTGAATTCGCGGATCGATCCGATGTCGCCGGTGTCCGCCACGGTCACGGTCATGCTCTGGAGCTGCTCGAGCAGGCTCGGCACGGTACTCACCTCCCAGGCGATTTCGCTGGACCTTCTCACGGCCGCTGCTGGCTGGCAAGCCTCGGTGTGCGCGGGGAGTGGCGCGGCGCTCAGTCCGTGAAGAAGGCCACGAGCTCTTCCTCCTGCGCACGCGCGTCGGCGTGGCCCAGCTCGACGAGCGGGGCGCAGAATTCGCCGTCGAAGAGCAGGTAGGAGAGCAGGTCGGATTCCGGCGTGCGCTGCCCGTCGGACAGGTTGTGGGCAGCCAGGCGTACCAGCGGGGAGCGCGACTGGCCCTCCGAGAGATTCATCAGGATCTGGCCTGCCAGCTGGCCCAGGTCCGCCGAGGGCCGGATCACCAGGTCTTCGATGCGGCGGAAGGCCTGGCCCCGCTCGCGCAGGCTCACCTCGTTGAGGCGGGCCGTGAAGTCGGGGCCGAAGGCCTTCTCACCATCCGCCAGTACCTCGTTGAGCACGCGCATGCGGGCGAGGTCGGTGTCGAGATGGTCCAGCAGCAGGGCGTTCAGCACCTTGCCGAACAGGAAGAGCGGGCTGCCGTAGTCTTCCACGCGCTGCTCGGAGAGCGCTGCTTCGTGCGCCTGCCGCGGGTCCTGCCGCAGCGCGATCACCAGCACGCGATCTGCTCCCAGCCGCACCGCGGGAGCCAGCGGTGTGTTGAGGCGCAGGCCACCGTCTGCGTAATAGGTGCTCGCCACCCGCACCGCGGGGAAGAGCAGGGGGATCGCCGCGGAGGCCAGGGCGTGGGTGGGCAGCAGCCGTGTGGGTCGCGGCACGAGCGTGGGGTCGCGGGTCCAGCGCGGAATGTCCCGGTTCTGCGTCTCCATGAAGATCACCACGCGTCCCGTTGCGATCTGGGTGGCGGCAAGTGCCACGGCCTCGACCCGGCCCTCGCGGACGTTGGAACGGATCTTCCGCCAGGGGATGGCCTGGAGCACCAGCTTCTCGAGCGCTGCGGTGTTGAACAAGCCGTACAGGCGTTCCGGGTGCTCTCCGTCGCGCATCGCCTCGGCCTGGCGGCGCACCCCCAGTAGGCGCCGCGGCAGACGCATCAGATCCCGGGCCGAGAATGGGAGGATCTCCTCGACCCGCATGCCGGTCCAGAAGTCGACCAGGCGCTGGCCGCGCCCCTCTTGCTGGTGGGCGGTAGCCGCGAGGTAGCTGGCGTGGATCGCGCCGACGGAGGTGCCGCACACGATCTCGAATCTTGCCGGCTTGCCCAGGCGGCGCGGCAGCTCCTCGAGCAGATAGCGCACCACGCCCGCCTCGTAGGCGCCGCGGGCGCCGCCTCCGGAGAAGACCAGCGCGCGGCGGATGGGACGGCTCTCTACGGGGACGCCCACCGGACCTCAGCCGACGCGCTCGACGTACTCTCCGGACCGGGTGTCGACCCGGATCGTCTCCCCTTCCTTGATGAAGAGGGGAACCTGGACGACAGCCCCGGTCTCCAGGGTGGCCGGCTTGGTCACGTTCGAGGCCGTGTCGCCCTTCTCGCCGGGCTCGCACTCCGCGATGCTTGCCTGGATGAAGTTGGGCAGCTCGATGTTGATGGGCTTGCCGTTCCAGAACAGCACGCTCACGTCGAGGTTCTCCTTGAGGAACTTGCGGTCGTCGCCCAGCTGTTCGCTGCTAAAGGGCATCTGGTCGTAGCTGTCGGTGTCCATGAAGACGAAAGACTCCCCGTCCTTGTAGAGGTACTGCATCTTGCGGTCTTCGATGTCGGCCTCCTCGACCTTCTCTCCCGAGCGGAAGCGGCGGTCGAGGTTGCGTCCGGTCTTCAGGTTCTTGACCTTGGTTCGGACGAAGGCGCCGCCCTTGCCGGGCTTCACGTGCTGGAAGTAGGTGATCGTGTAGGGTTCACCGTCGAGAAGAATCTTCAAGCCATTGCGGAACCGAGATGTGTCGACGGCCATATTGGCGCTCCCGGGCTGTGGGGAGGCCGGAGAATAGCATCGGGTCTGGGGGCTCCTAGGCCCGCCCCGCTCTCAGATCGGGGCCGTCTCGAGGCGCATGGAGCCGTCCCCCGCCCGTGCGAGCCCGATCCGGTAGGTCGGTCGGAAGCCGAGTTCGCTCTCCGCCAGCACCGTGTCGAGGGTGAACCCGTAACACAGGTGGGGCCGCGCCGAGGCTGCCAGGGGAGCCTCGCGGTTCAGTAGCCGGGTCATCCAGCTCATGCCGCCGAGCAGCGGGCCGGGCAGCGGCAGGCTGCGGCGCCCGGTCCAGCGCGCCAGCACGGAGAGCGGCACCGCTTCGCTTCCGGCCACGTTGTAGATGCCCGAGCGCCGGCCGCGGACGCCCGCCTGGACGGCCCGTGCCACATCCTTGTCCGCCACCAGGGCGCAGATGGGGTCGAAGCCCAGGGTGCGCAGACGCGGACCCGGTCGGCCGGCGAGGAAGGGGTTCATGTAGACATAGCCGCCCGCAGCGACCACCGTGGGTACGCGGAGCAACACCACGCGCAGGCGGTCGTTGTGGATCTCGCCGTGGAAGATCATGTCGCAGTCGATCCAGGAACGGATCTCCGGCGCCACGTCGGGGTCCAGATCCAGCTCGCTGCGCTCGTGCAAGCGGTTGGAGTTGCCCGGCGGTAGGCGGTAGACGAAGGCGCTGCCCAGCGCGACCAGGTTCTCGATGCTGGAGACTTCGAGGCAGTTTTGGAGCACCAGCCGCGCCTCGGCCGTGCGCTCCGACAGGCCCGACACCAGCGGTGCAGATTCGGCCGCCGGTGCTCCGTGGCGAGGCACGTAGATCAAGGTGTCGATTTCGGCCTCGCGGAAACGCGCCGAGTGGAAGAGGTCGCTCACGGGGCGGTGTTTGGCCAGGTCCACGCGGGCGTAGACGACGCGCGGCTCTGTACCGGCCAGGAAGCGGTCGAAGGAGCGCGGCGCCGGCCCGTCCCCCACGGCCATGATCGTCTCCACGTCCGGGTCGTGGTAGAGCGTCTTCACGATGCGGCGGCCCATCGGCTCGTCGGCGTGGGTGACCAGCACGCGCGTCACGAACGGCTCCGATCCACGAGCTTTTGCACCGTGCGCCGCACCTGGTTGGCCAGGTAACGCACCAGACGCGCATCGTCGGCGCCCTCGGGGCCGAAGCGCTCGTGGTAGGGCAGGGGCTCGCCGTACACGATCTTGTAGCCGACGGGGTAGGGCAGCAGCCCCAGCGGCCCGAGCCAGGGGAAGGTCGGTGTGATCGGGAGCGCCGGCAGGCCCAGGCGCTGCGCGATCGGCTTGAAGTCGTAGAGGATCGGCGCCTGGTCGTCACTTCCGATGAAGGCCATGGGAACGATCGGGGCTCCGGCGCGCAGGGAGTGCTCGATGAAGCCCACCCGGAAGCGCTGCAGCCGGTAGCGCTGGGTGATCGGCTTGCGCACCCCATCCATGCCCTCCGGAAACACCAGCACGAGCTGGCCGTCTTCCAGCAGGTCCGAGAAGTTCTCGCGGGTGCCGATGACCTGGCCCACGCGGGCGTAGAAGACGTTGACCCAGGGCAGGCTGCCTGCCCAGCGGTCCACGATGGCCCGGGGCAGGCGCGGCGGGTTCGTGTTGAGCATGACATCGATCACGCCCATCGCGGCGTCGAAGGGCAACAGCCCGCCGTGGTTGCCCACCAGCAGGGCGGGGCCATGCGCGGGGATGTTCTCGTGCCCGGAGCTCTTGACGCGGAAGTAGAAGCGGTAGAGCGCGTGGAACCACGGGAAGGCGCTTCGCATCGTGTCGGGCGAGAAGCCGAAGCGGTCGTAGGGAACCTCGCCCTCCGCCAGGTGCGCGAGGGCAGCCAGCCGGCGGCGCTCGTCTTCGCCCACCAGGCGCTCGGCCCAACCACGCGTGGGCGGCAGCTCTACTTCCTCCAGTGCCGGCACCTGGCTGCGCCGGCGCTGCGGCAGCGGGGCAGCCGGGCTATCGCTCGAGCTAGGCGAGGGCCGAGGCGCAGTGGGGTGCGGGGCCTGCCGCACGCGGCTGCTGGCCGGGTGGAGCGCGTCGAGCCGTTCCTCGAAGGGATCGACCTCGACCTGCTCGGTGAAGGGGTCCCGACCCAGAGCGGGAGCGCCGGGGTCGGCCACCGAGAGCCACTCTCCCCCTGCCGACACCGGATCCACCGGGGTCTGGGTGTCTTCGGTCTTGGTGTGCTCGGGCGGGCGGGAGGCGGCGCGGATTTCCTTCACGCGCCCGGCTCCGGGGCTGCGGACGGGCTCCGCAGCTCCAGCTCTTCTGCCAGCTCGGCCATCACGCGAGCGCCCTTGTCCTTGGGCGCGTACTCGAAGACGGAGAGACCGCGGGACTGGGCTTCGTCGATGCGCACGTGGTAGCCGCACACGGTGTGCGCCAGCTCCTTGGGGAAGCGCTTCTTCAGCTTGTCCAGGATCTCGTGGGCCAGGCGCGTGCGGCGGTAGAAGGTGGGCACGACCATCGTGATGCGAAGATCCGGATTCTCGTAGCGCCGCCGCACGGTTTCTACGGTCCGCAGCAGCTCGGCGCAGCCGTCCAGCGCCAGGAAGGTCAGCGGCACCGGCACCACGACCTCACGGGCCGCCCGCAGCACGCTGAGCGTGAGGGGCCCGAACGAGGGCGGGGCGTCGAAGAGCACGAAGTCATAGCTCTGGATCTCGGGCGCCGTGTCGAGCACCTGGCCCAGGCGCAGCGTCGGGTCCTGCTCGTCGCCCCCCTGCCAATGCGGGAAGAGCGCCAGGGACTTGTTCGCGACCACCACGTCCAGGTTGGGCAACCGCGTGCGCACGATCGGAAGCTCGCGGTCGTCGCCGGAGGGCGTAACTCGATCCAGGCCCGGGTCGCCCAACAAGCTGTCTACCACCAGGTCGATGGCGGAGCGGCGCTGCTTGCGCACGTCGACGCCGAGTACCTTGCCCAGCTGGCCCTGTGGATCCATATCGATAGCGAGAACCCGGCGACCGCGGTGCAGGGTCAGATAACTGGCGAGGTTGGACACCAGCGTCGTTTTGGCGCTGCCGCCCTTCTCATTGACGAAGGCGATCCGGCGCGGCGCCAGCAAGGTCCCCCCCGTGGGCGCCAAGAACCGTGCGACCTTGGCACGGCCCAAGCTCCCGAGATAAGCCGATGAGCGGATGCTCGAGGCCTGCTCAGCATTTTCAGCGGTGTAGAATTCGCCCCCGCCCCATGCGTTACTCCGAAACGAACGGAGTGTCAACGAAAAACTCGCGAACCTCGCCGCTTCGCCCGCGCGGGTGGGGCGCTTCGTTACAAACAGTGTTCGTGAAGGGTGCCTTGCGGCGGGAAGCGATCGCCGTCAACCGCCCTTGGCTGCTTGCACCGCCTTGGTGAGCGCGGGAACCACCTCGAAGAGGTCGGCCACGACACCCAGATCGGCTACTTCGAAGATCGGCGCGTCCGGATCCTTGTTGATGGCGATGATGAAGTTCGAAGTCTTCATGCCGACGAGGTGCTGGATGGCGCCGGAGATGCCGCAAGCGATGTAGAGCTTGGGCTGCACCACCTGCCCCGAGGAGCCCACCTGGTACTCGTGGGGTAGCCAGCCCGCGTCCACCACGGGGCGCGATGCCCCCATGGCTCCGCCCAGGATCTGCGCCAGGGGCTCGATCACCTCCTGGAACTTCTCCGGCGCGCCGACGCCGCGGCCGCCCGAGACGATGATGTCGGCCTTGGTGAGGTCGACGCCCTTGGACTCCGCCTGCTTGGTCTCGACGAAACGCGTGCGCAGTGCGCCGGCGTCGATGGAGACGTCGAGCTTGGACACGGAGCCGTCGCTGCTGCCCTCGAAGGCGCTGGTGGCGCCCGGCTGCATCGTGGCGACGACCGTGCCCTCGACGCTGACGATCGCGTCGAGCTTGCCGTTGAAGACGCGGCGCTGGAGCACCGGGCCCTCGGCGATCTGGAAGCAGTCGCTTACGAAGGCGCAGTCGAGCGCCGCGGCCACGCGGGGCGCAACGTCCCACCCGCTCGGGGTGTTGGAGATGAGCACCACGTCGGCGCCGCTGGCCGCAACGGCGGCCAGGATGGCGCTGCTGGCGGCCTCCGCGTTGTAGTTGGCGAGGCTCTCGTGCTCGGCTACCAGGACCTCGCCGCCGCCCTTCTTGCTGAACTCTTCCGCCAGGGCGTCGACGCCCTGGCCCATGACGAGGCTCTTGACGCTGCCGCCGAGCTTCTGGGCGAAGCTCGCCAGCTCGTAGCTGGCCTCGCGGATGCTGCCGTTCTGGATCTCGGTGACGATCAGGATCGTTGACATTGGGGTCTCCGGGGGTGGGCTCAGAGGAGGCCCAGCTCCTTGATCTTGGTGACGAGGCTGCCGACCACGTCGTCGGTGGAACCCTCGAGGATCTCGGCTCGATCTCCCTTCACGGGCATGGAGATCTTGTCGATCTTGGCCTTGGCAGCCGCGGCGCCAACCTGGCCGGTCAGGCCCAGGTCGGCCGCAGTCTTGACGTCGAGCGGCTTCTTCTTGGCGGCCATGATCCCCTTGAGCGAGGCGTAGCGGACCTGGTTGATGCCGGACTGCACGGCCACGAGGCAGGGGGACTGCAGCTCCACGACTTCGTGGGCACCGCCCTCGATCTCGCGGTCGCAGGTAACGCTGCCGTTGGCGCGCTCTATCTTCACCGCGGCCGTCGTGTGTGGAAGGCCCACCAGCTGGGCGAGCATGGGCGGCACCGCAGCGAAGTTGCCGTCGTCGGACATCATGCCCATCAGGATCAGGTCCGGGCTCTCTTGCTTGGCGATCGCCGCCAGCACCTTGGCGACACCCAGCGCGTCGGAGCCGTCGATTTCCGGGTCCTTCACGTGGATGGCCCGGTCGGCGCCCATGCCCAGCGCCGTGCGCAGGGCCTGGGTCACGCGGTCCGGACCGATCGACACGGCGAAGACCTCCGCCTCGCCGGCGTCCTTGGCCCCGAGCGCTTCCTCGAGGGCGTAGGTGTCGTAGCTGTTGATCTCGAACTTGAGGTTGTCTTCCTGGATCCAGGTGCCGTCGGCGGCGATGTCCAGCCTGGCATCCTGGTGCGGGACCTGCTTGAGGCAGACCATGATCTTCATGGGGGGGCGGGCCTCCTGGGAGAGTTTTTTGGAGCCCCGGAGCAGTCCGCCCCTGGGGCCTCGGGCGCGCGGAGACTACCCGACGCAGATGGCCCTTTCAACCGGGGGATTGGCGTGAAAGTGACTCTGATTCGCGGCCTTACGGCGCCTCGCGGAAAGGATGCGCCGGCCTGGCTGCCGGTCTGATATAACCCAGCGGGGAGTGGGAGCGCGGGGATCTCCCGCAGCAGGAGGCCCGAGTCATGCAGCGAGCCCTGTCTTTCGTCGCCTTTGCGTTGCTCATGAGTCTGGCGAACCTGGCCGGCTCCGAGGACACGCGGCCCAAGGAGATTCCGTACGCCCAGCCGGGCCTCCCCGAGCTCTCGCCCGACTACAAGATGTCGAGCCATCGGGTGGTGCTGATCACGGACCAGGCGCTCAACCCCAAGGTGGTGACCCTCGAGGAAGGGCAGCTGGTGGCCTGGATCAGCTACTCCGCGGCGGAGTCGGTGGTCGTCTTCGAGCGCGAGGTGGCGCGCGACATGATCTGCCACAGCCTGGTCAACTTCTCGATCAAAGACGACGAGCTGCGCTCTGCGCCGATTCACGCCGGCGAGTTCGCGAGCTTCTGCCAGCTCAAGCCCGGCCGCTACCGCTATCAGGTGGTCCGGCCCATGGCGCTCGAGCGCGACGATGCGCGCCGCAAGCTGATGGGCGAGATCATCGTCGGCAATCCCAACCCGGCCGACTCCGACTCCTAGGCCCGCGTCGCGGGGGCGCCCTCAGGCGCCCATCAACATCAGGAACTGCTCGAGGCTGGTGACGCGCAGGAAGGGGTTGGTGCGCTTCTGGCCGCCCAGCGTATCGCTGGGCTCCGCCGAGTAGAGGTGCCCTGGGTAGAGCAGGGTCTCGTCGGGCAGCTCCTTCAGCGTCAGGTTCAGACTGCGGTACATGTCCTCGGGGTTGCTGCCGGGGAGGTCGACGCGCCCGCAGCTGCCCAGGAAGAGTGTGTCGCCCGCGATGAGCCGGCCCGGCTGGCCGTTCTCCTCGACCAGGAAGCACTGCGAGCCGGGTGTGTGCCCCGGTGTGTGGAGCAGCCGCACGGACACCTCTCCCAGCACGATCTGATCGCCAGCGGCGTGTCTTGCCAGATCGGACTCCGAGGCGCCGGTCACCTTCTTGGTGCCCTCTGCCTCGTGTTCGTTTACGTGAAGTGGCATCGGTGCGCGTTCGAGCAGACGCGGCACGCCCTCGATGTCCATGCCGAAGATCGAGCCGCCCACGTGGTCCTGGTGGTAGTGGGTGACGAGCGCACCCGTCACCTCCATGCCGTCCTGTTCGGCCTGATCGAGCAGTGCATCGACACTCCAGGCCGGGTCGACGAGCAGCGCCTCATGCGACGACAGGCTGCCCACCAGGTAGGCCAGGTTCTGCATCTGGCCCACGGGAATCTGCTTGAAGTACAGGTCGCTCGTCCGGCTCACGCTCCGGCTCAGACCTCGAGGATCTTGTCGATCCAGGAGTCGACGACTCCGAGCATCTCGCCGTGCACCTCTTCCTCGGTGCGAGTCGCCTTCTTGGGAATCTTCAGCTGATGGTCTGCTTCCTGGGCCACGTAGAGCGCCGTCGGGGCGCCGACTCGGGAGAGCGTCTGGCGCAGCACGCCGAGCTCGCAGTGGCGGTCTCGCGTGCCCTGGACGAAGAGCATCGGCGCCACCACCCGGTAGAGCTGCTCGGCCTCGATCTGCTCCGGCTTCCCGGCCGGGTGGAGCGGGTAGCTCATCAGGATCAGGCCATCCGCACGGATCCTCGAGATGGACAGATCTGCGGCTACCTGGGCGCCGAGTCCCTTGCCCGCCAGGAAGAGATGCGCGGGCGCAGCCGTGGGGTCGCGTGCCAGCGCGCCGATGGCCGCCCGAAAACAGCGACGCAGTACCGGCATCGGGTCCGGCCGCTTGGTCTTCCCCCCGGGTGTGCGTCGCTCGGCGAAGGGGAAGTTGAAGCTGAGGCTCAGGAATCTCCGTTCCGTCAGCTCACGGTGGAGGTACGAGACCACGGGGTCGTTGAGGTCCGACCCGGCGCCGTGGGCCAGCACCACTCCCAGGCGGGCGCCCGTGGGCCACCAGCGGGGGATCCCGAGCACGGCCGAGACCTGCTCCGTCCCATGCGCCGACTCGGGCAGCGCGATCTTCAGCTCTTCGTAGCGTGCGGCGGGCTCGACCAAAAGGTCCCTCTGGGGGGCCTACTGTATCACACCCCCCAGGCCGAAACGGTGGTGAGAGGGCCGCCTGGGCGTGGTAGGCTCCCCCGTAACCCCTTGGAGTCCCGATGGAAAAGGTACTGATCACGGGAATCGCAGGCGGCCAGGGCCGGTTGCTGGCAAGGCGCCTGTTGGAGAACTTCGAGGTGTGTGGCGTTGACCGCGTCCGCTGGGAGGGTGCCCCGCGGGGCGTCCGCGTCCACACCGTGGACCTGCGCAAGAAGAAGTTCGAGGACGTGATTCGTACCGAGCTGCCCTCGGCCATCGTCCACATGGGCTTCGTGCGCCACTTCCGAAGCGATCCGAAGACCCGCCACGACGTCAACGTGCGCGGTACCAAGCAGCTGCTCGATCACTGCGTCAACCACGGTGTGCAGAAGCTCGTGGTGGTGTCGAGCAGCTACGTCTATGGAGCTTTCCCCGAGAACCCCTACTTCATGGACGAGGACGCGCCGCTCTCGGCGAGTCGCTCGTACCCCGAGATTCGCGACCTGGTCGAGGTGGACACGCTGGCCTCGGCCTTCCTCTGGCGCTACCCGCACATCCGCACCAGTGTGATCCGCCCGGTGAACGTGCTCGGCTACTACGTCCACTCCATGATCGCGCAGTACCTGCGCCAGCGGCGCATTCCCACCGTGATGGGCTTCGACCCGATGATGCAGTTCCTCCACGAGGAGGATCTCTCCGAGGCGATCGCACTCGCGCTGGACCACGGGCTCCAGGGTGTCTTCAACGTCGTTGGGCCCGGTGAGGTGCCGCTCCACACGGCCATCCGCGAGACCGGCGGCCGGGCGCTGTCGACCCCCGAGCCCATCCTGCGCCCCCTCTTCGCGCGCCTCTTCAAGCTGGGCATGATTCCGTATCCCCCCGGAGCCCTCGACTACCTGAAGTTCCCCATCACGCTGTCGGGAAGCCGCTTCGTCGAGGCCACCAACTTCCGTCCGCTCTTCGGCCTCGAAGAGATCTTTCACAGCGTCCGACGCTGAGCGCCGCGGCGTGAGCGGCGACGGAGACGGGGCGTTGAAGCACGCGCTGGCAGACCTGGCGGGAGCCTTGCTGCCGCTCTCGCTGAGCCGGCTGTCCGCCGAGGCCCAGCAGCGGCTCGCCAAGATCCCGAACCAGATCAACGAGTTCGGCTTCGATCCCTACGGCATGTCGCCCGACACGCTGCGCAGCGGCGTGCTGCCGTCGATGCTGCTCTACCGCCACTATTTCCGCTGCGAGGTGTTCGGCGCCGAGCGGGTGCCCCCGGGACGGGCGCTGGTGATCGCCAACCATGCCGGTCAGCTGCCCTTCGACGCCATGATGCTGATGATGGCGCTGCTGCTCGAGTGCGAGCCGCCGCGCATCGCCCGCGCCATGGGTGAGTACTTCCTGCCCCGGCTGCCCTTCCTGAGCGTATTGCTGGCGCGCGGTGGCTCCATGGTGGGCACTCCGGAGAACTGCATCCACATGCTCCAGAACGAGGAGTGCGTGATGGTCTTTCCGGAGGGCGTGCGGGGCATGAACAAGACCTTCGACCAGCGCTACCAGCTGCAGCGTTTCGGCCTGGGCTTTGCGCGTCTGGCCCTGGCCACGCGCACGCCCATCGTTCCGGTCGGCATCGTGGGCTCGGAGGAGCAGCAGCCGAGCTTCGCCAATCTCGAGGGCCTGGGCAGGCTGCTGGGTTTGCCGGCGCTGCCGATCACGCCTGGCCTGCTGGCCTTTGGGCCCCTGGGGATGCTGCCGCTCCCCACCAAGTACCGGATCTATTTCGGGGAGCCCCTGCAGCTGTCCGGTGACGAGGACGCCGAGGACGCGACTGTCAGCGACCAGGTCGAACGGGTGAAATCGGAGATCTCGCAGCTGCTGTCGCGGGGCCTTCGGGAGCGACGCGGTATCTTCAGCTGATGGGGGTGAGGCTCTGGCTGCTTCTGGCTGCCTGCGCGATGTTGCTGGCAGCCTGCGCACACGAGTCCGCGCCGCCGCAGGCGCTGGTTCTTCCCGAGCCCTCGAGCCAGGGCCCGAGCGCCGTCGTCGTGGTTTCCGTGGCGGGGCTCACGCCCGACCTCTACCGCGCTGCGAACTCGCCGATGCCGACGCTGGCCGCGCTGGCGGAGGGTGGCGCCTCGGCCGACGCAGTGCACAGCGTGGCACCGGCGTCGAGCTACCCCGCCCATGCGACCCTGTCCACGGGCCGCCGACCCGCCGGCCACGGGGTAGTGGCGAACCACCGCCTGGGCGAGCGCGGCGTGGGCCACGAGCGCTATTCCGGGGCCGCAGAGCTGCGCGCTCCGACTCTCTGGCGCCAGGCTGCGCTCTCGGGCTTGCGGGTAGCGACGTTGGGCTGGCCTTCCACCGTCGGGGCGAAGGTGGCCTCGAACCTGCCAGACGTCGAACCCACGCGCTCGGGCGAGAGCTGGCTGGATGCGCTGCGGCACCACACCGACGCGCGTATGATCGCGCTGGCGGATGCCGCGGGGGCGCGGGCGCCGGAGGTCGCGCTTCCGGGCGCCGCCCGCGACCGGCTGCTGATCGACGTGGCCTGTCGGCTGATGGAAGACCCGCGCCCGCCGCAGCTGCTCTTCGTGCACCTCGCGCAGAGCTCGGCGGCTCTTCGCTCCGGCGGAGCCGGTGCGCGCGAGGCTCGCGCGGCCTTCGCCCGCGTGGATCAGGAGCTGGCCCGGCTCGTTACGTGCACGCACGCCCAGGGCCGCCTGGCCGACACGACCATCGTCGCGGTGGGCGACCACGGGGTGATGTCGGTGCACACACGCGTCTCCCCCAACGCCGCTCTGGCCGAGGCGGGCCTGCTCACGCCGATTCGCAACGGCCAGGGGATGGTCCAATGGGACGCGGTGACGCGGTCGAACGGCGGCTCTGCCTTCGTGTACGCGCGCAAAGGCGAAGATGCCGTGCTTGCGCGTCGAGCCCTGGAGCGGAAGGCGGAGCAGACGGGTGCCTTCCGCGTGGTCACGGCCCAGGAGATGAAAAGCCTCGGCGCCGACCCCGACGCCTGGTTCGGCCTCGAGGCGGAGCCCGGATTCGTGTTCTCCAACGACGCCCGCGGGCCCTTTCTGCGGGCAGCGGCCACCCGCGGTGTCGGGGGCTACCTTCCGGGGCATCGCGAGATGGATGCGGGTTTCGTGGCCTGGGGGCCCGGCATCGCCCGCGGCCTGAGGATACCGGTGATGGAACTGACAGACGTGGCACCGACGCTGGCTCCCCTGCTGGGGCTGTCCCTGGACGGCGTGGAGGGCCGCGTGCTGGTTGGCGTACTGCGACTGCCGCGGGTTTCCGCGATGCCGGAGCGGTGAATCGGAACGTGGGCGAGGACATCGTGACCATCGAGCTCAATCCCCACGACCAGCGGCTCTACGACCGCATGCGCGGCCGTCTGGGCGAGGTGAGCGTCAGCGGAACCGCGAGCTTGCGCGACATGCTGCTGCTGCTCCCGGATCTCACGGTGCTGCTGGCGCGCTTGATGCGGGATCGTCGCGTGCCGCGCTCGGCCAAGTTCATTGCGATGCTCGGTGTGGGCTACGTGATCTCGCCCATCGACCTGGTGCCGAGCATCTTGTTCGGTCCCATCGGCCTCGTCGACGATCTGCTGATCGTCTCAGCGGCGCTCTCGCGCATTCTGAACGACGTTCACCCGGACGTCGTCCGCTCGCACTGGTCCGGCAAGGGCGACGTGCTCCACGCCATCCAGCGCGTCTCCCTGTGGTCGAAGGGACTCTTCTCAGGGCGCCTGATGCACCGGCTACGAGCCTTCCGCCCCCAGCGCACCGCCTAACAACGCGACCGATCGATTCGCCCAAGGCAAGCCGCAGGCTTGCCTTGCCGGCAGGGCGGCGCGAGCCGGCCGCTAACCGGCCGAACTAGAACGAATCCTTCTCGGCGCGGATGCGGCCGAGCTCGGCGGCGTCGGCGGCGCGCAGGAAGGGGTTGGTCGCCCGCTCCTCGCCGATCGTCGAAGGCACGCTCATCTCCTCCGGCGTGGCGTCGTGCCAGTCGGCGGCTGCGCGACTGCGAATCTGCTCCACGCGCTTGAGCTTCTCCTGCACCGCCGCATTCTGGGGCTCCACGTGGGCGGCGAAACGCAGGTTGCCCTCGGTGTACTCGTGGCCGCAGAAGACCCGCACATCGTCGGGCAGCGTGCCTAGCTTCTCCTTGAGGGCACTGAACATCATCTCCGGCGTGCCCTCGAAGAGGCGCCCGCAGCCGGCCGCGAAGAGTGTGTCTCCAGAGAAAACCGCCTTGGCAGCGTCGAAGACGTAGGCGATGTGGCCGCGCGTGTGGGCCGGAATGAACAGGATGCGGGCTGTCTGGTTTCCGACCGTGATGCTGTCGCCTTCCTCGAGCCCATCGCTCAAGCCGGGCAGGCGGCCTGCGTCAGAGGCGTGACCGAAGACCGGGGCCGAGAAGCGCTCCGCCAGCTGGGGGTTCGCCGCGGAGTGGTCGAAATGGTGGTGCGTGGAGAGCACCTTCACGACCGAGGCGCCCGTCTCCTCGATGCGGCGCAGCACCGGGTCCGCCTCCGGGGCGTCCACGACCGCGGCCTCGCCGGTCTCGTCGCAGATGAGCAGGTAGGTGTAGTTGTCCCCGAGAGTGGGAATGCGCTCGATTCGAAGGCCCATGCCGGGACGCTAGCAGGCCGTCCCGGGGGCTACCGCCCGGTCGGCTGCAACAACGGCAGCTGGTCTTCGGCGCTTTGCGCTTGGCCCGCAGGCCTTTGCGCTTGGCCCGCAGGCGCCGGCGCCAGCTCCCCGTTGCCTCGGGCGGCCTTGCGGCGCACGGGGCTGGCCTCGCAGATGTCGTTGTACTCGCACCAGCCACAGAGCGGCCCGGTCTTCGGCTTGAACTCCCGCTCGGCGCGGATGCGGTCGATCAGTGTCACGGTCTCGCCGCGCAGCGTCTCCAGCTGCTCCGGTGTGCGCTGCGAGCTGCGCACCTGGTCCAGTGCCAGGTAGTGCCAGACCAGGCGTACGTTGC
>Ga0255057_10001255_pt1 | contig 14433 bp, 12 predicted proteins | sample Cases_109_6_MG_FD_189022 | JGI IMG/M metagenome (GOLD analysis project Ga0255057, IMG submission 189022) | Seawater microbial communities from Amundsen Gulf, Northwest Territories, Canada - Cases_109_6 | ecosystem: Environmental > Aquatic > Marine > Gulf | place: Canada: Northwest Territories... | reverse complement strand
GGAGACTCTGGATTGGGCGGAGGCGCTGTGGGCGCTGGATCAAGAGCAACTAGATCCAGAGATCGTGGACAACACCCTGGGGGCGCTGCTTAAATATCAAGACGATGTGCTCAAGATCCGGGGTGAGGAGACTCGCTCTATCCTGGCTGAGATGTAACCCCTCGAACACAGATCACCCACCCGGTTTGGACCAGACATAAGCATCAGCGTTTCGACCGGCACATTCTCGCGGCCGGTGTGAAACCGATGAGATATCTACCGGTCGCCCTTTATTTGTGCAAACTTTCACTCACGTCACTTTCCTAGCCTCAAGGTGTTATTTCTTTCATACAACCCTACTATGCGGCAAAGCGACTCCATCTCCGCGCCCTGCATAACTGGCACCTTCCCCATCTTTTCTTTCGAAATTATGGGTGAGCAACCTGTTGATTTGCGCCTCCGTCACAGCGGAGGCGTTTTCTTGTGGGAGGGAGGTGCACTTGAAATCATCTTGAACTGAGCGGGGTCATCGGGCCCTTTGTATGGGCAACCTGATCTTATTAGCACAGGAGGATATCTTTATGGCAACTGAATCAACAGCAATGCAGGGTTATCTGCCCAACGATCGTCCACCTTGGGGACGCACCATACTGCTGGGTTTTCAGCATGTTATTACGATGTTCCCGGCCACGGTCTCCGTGGCGGCCTTTACCGGCTTTCACGTTGGCACGGTCCTGCTCTTTTCGGGCGTTTCGACCATCGTCGCGTTGACGCTCTCGAAGAACCGTATCGGAAGCTTTATCCCGCTCTTTTACGGGTCAAGCTTTAGCTATATCGCGGCGTACCTGGCAGTTGCAGTGGCGATGACCGGAGATATCCCCACGTTTGGTGTGCCGCTACCCGACGAGGTGCTCAGCACCATTCAGGCGGGCATAGTCGTTACCGGCATTCTAAACATCATCGTGGGCTTTGTCATCCGCCGTGTGGGTAAGGATTCGCTTGACATAGTGCTACCGCCGGTGGTGACGGGATCGGTGGCGGCCATCATCGGGTTTGGTTTGGCCTTTGCGGCGCTCAACCTGGCGGCTGTCAACATGCTGGTGGCGCTGTTCGCCCTATTCATTACGGTGCTGTTCTCGGTATATCTACAGGGCCGCGGCTTTATCGGGATGCTGCCCATCTTGCTTGGCGCAATCGCGGCGATCATCTTTTCCGCCGTCGTCGACCCCGGGTCCGTGAACACGGCGGCCGTTGTCGATGCACCCTGGATCGTAGCGCCCACAATCACCTTCCCATGGAATGCTGCGAGTGAATACGTCTTGTTTGCGGTCGTGAGCGTCTCCATCATGGCCATCGCCACGATCCCAGAATCGACCGCCCATCTCTACCAGATCAGTTTGTATGTGGACCGTTTTGCGGAAGAGATTGGCAAGCCGAAGTACGAGCTGGATAAGTTCATCGGCTTCAATCTGGTCTTCGACGGAATAGGTGACTTTATCAACGGTCTGTTTGGAGCCACAGCCGGCACGAACTATGGCGAGAACAACTCACTGATGGCCATCACGCGTAACTACTCCGGGCCGGCATTGTTGGCTGCGGGCGTACTCGCAGTGCTGCTCGGGTTTGTTGGCAAGCTGGCTGCCTTGGTGGCCATGGTGCCGTTGGCTGTGACTGGCGGTCTCTCAATCTACCTGTTCGGCACGATTGGTATGCAAGGCATCGCGTTGATGCAGGAGCACCATGTCAGCATGTTCAACCCGCGCAACCTTGCGGTAGGCGCCACCATCATGGTGGTCGGCATTGGAGGCAACATCGGCTTTGAGGGTGGATTCCTTCCGGTGACCGTTGGAGAAGTGTTCCCTGATGGAGTACCCGCCATCGCTGCTGCGGCGGTTCTGGGCATCTTGATGAATCTAATCTTCGTGATCTTTGCTCCGCCGGAGCGGGCTCAGATCTCGGAAACAGCCACCTCCGCAGCAGACTAACACCCCTCGCAACAATCAAAGAGCCGGGTTCCCAGCCCGGCTCTTTTTGCATTTAAGCCTCAAATCTGAGGCGATGTTCTCCAAATACTCATCTTACACACGGCTTACAGAATAACCATTGGGTAAGGGTTCGGTGCCATAATCGGTCTAAGGTTTACAAAGGACCGGACAGGGAAGCCGGAAAGGAACTGACAATGGAAATTCTAGGAATCGCACTTTACGCACTGCTGATAGCGGGTTTCGGCTGGGCGCTGATAGATATGCTGATCAAAATCCATAAGCAGCCAAAACGTCCGCTAAGCACACTTCGGGTGAGCTCCTATCCCTTTGTACCGGATGACGAAACTCTGGAAGCCATGCGTCAAGAGCAAGGAGATGCGGGATCGGGCAAACTGCAACCAGTTCCTGTTCCAGTCAAGCGCGACTACCGCTAGTACGATAGCTGCAACGAAATTTCGGAGCGGTCCTACGGGGCCGCTCTTTTGGTTCTCGGGATAACGGAAGGATCTCGAGTTTCCCCGATTTTTTTCCGCCTAAGTCGCTCGTTCACGCACAATCCTTCAATCGAGTGCGGAGAGCGTGGCAAGAAATCCGGACATTGCATCCGCGCCGGAGGTGTGTCCACGGTGGAGCAGCCGGATCATCGTGTGCTCTACCTGATGGTTGGTCGCGATGGCCTTCGCTAGGAGATGCCAATCTATTCCAGCTTCTCCACGGGCAGCAGCCCGAAGCCATTCTCTGGATACGGCATTGGTTCGGGGAGCAGCCTCGCTAGCTATTGCCTCCCCTATTGGACGTGCGAGCTCTGTATTCATCTTCGCCCATATCGCATGAATAGCGCCCTGAAGGTAGTCATCACCAGACGGGGTCACACCGCCTCCCAGTCCAGCCAGCCCGGTCGCCGCCTCTCCTGCCCCATCACGATCTCCCGCGGCCATGCTAGATAGAAGCAACTCTGCCGGTCTGGCCGCCGCGTGCAGAGCCTTCGACTGAACGGTTTGGTCAGACTCAGGAAGCGCGCCGTTTACCAGCGGTGCAAAGCTGCCCGGCGGGGCATGTTCACGAAGCAGTTGCTTAAGTTTGGCTTGTGTCTCACGTTCCAGATCTGCACCGAATCGCTGCCAGTCGGGCTGTGGCTGCCACTCTTGCGCGCTCGTCGCATCCACCTGGATAGGCCCGATCTCTAATCGACGGCTGTTGATGGTGACGGGGCTTTCAAGATCAAGTACATCAAATCCCTCAAAGGACGAATCAGGCTGCGCAACAACAATCGCGAACGGACCGGGGCCAACTTCTGGCAGGACGACCGACAACAAGCTTTGTTCTGCATTGATGAGATTGATCGATTGGCGATAAAGGCTGTGTATCCGAGGCTCGACGGCCGATGCAAGCCAATCAAGCGCCCTCGGAGCGACCTTGTCGCCTTTGAGGCGGATCATGCACAGCTATCCTGATCGCCTCTCAAATGGATCATTGCAGGATTACGCGTCGGCGAGATTCTCAACCAGCCTGCCGCCGCTGATGACCGCCATTGGCGGCTGGTGGAACCGGAGCGCCTCCAGCAGGTCCGGCTGCTGCAGCACAACCAAATTAGCATGCGAACCGACCTCCAGAGAATGATCTTGGATCCCCATCGCAGCAGCGGCATCGGTGGTGACCATGTCGTACAGCACCTCCATATCGTCCCGAGTTGTCATCCACAGTAGATGGGAGGCCAGAAACGCAACTTCGAGCATGTTATTTTGGCCATACGGGTAATAAGCATCCGAGATGTCGTCCTGCCCAAGGCAGACGACAACTCCTTCCTGCCGGAGTTCGGAAACTCGCGCGTGTAGCGGGCCGGTGTGCGGATCGGAGACGACCGCTATTTCGGCTTGCGTCAGCAGCGCGGCCAGTTTCTGAAAATAAGGAGTGGGATAGAGCGCCATTGCTCGAGCATGGTGTGCCAGGACCTTGCCGTGCCAGTCCGTCTCGAGGGTCTTGATTGCCATCATTTCAAGCGTGCGAAGGCCGGGATCCCCTGCATCATCCACCAACATCGAGACCCCGGCTTCAAATTCGAGCGCGATCTCAAACATCTGATCGATGTGGCTCTGCGCGTCGGATTCGGTGTACTCGATCCACGGAATTCCCCCCACAAGATCCGCCCCCAGTTTCATTGCCTCGCGAATCAACTCTGCCGCCCCCGGTTCACGCACGACCCCGTCCTGCGGGAACGCTACAACTTGCAATTCGACGGTGCCCTTGAATTCCTCCTTGGCCTGGATGAGGGCTTCGACCCCTACTAACTTCGCCTGGTTGTCCACATCGGCAAATGCTCGAATGTGGGTGTTCCCGTTAGCGGCCGCCCACTCGAGTACCTTGCGCACGTGCTCCACAATCACTTCTCGATCGTATGTCTTCTTGACGTCGGCTGCGCGCTCGATAGCCGTCATGGCCTTGCCCATCGAGTCGCCGTGGTAATCAACCATGACTGAATCGTCGAGCTGGGTCAGAGTGAACACCTTGTCGAGGTGAAGATGGGGATTTACGAACGATTCCGTAGCGAGGTTTCCCTGTGCCTCGACTGTGATGGCGGCGATTTCGGCCACTCTCGGCTCGATGACCTGAATGCGTCCCTCGCGGATTCCGATGTCCATCGCTTCTTCGCCGCGGCCGCGCAAACGACAACCCTTGATGAGAATATCCAGCTCGTCACCCATCAATTACGCTCTCCCGGATCAGTCTTTCAAGATACTGGGCGAATGTGGTTGGTTCCCGACCCAGCAGGCCTGCCAGCACACGCGGGTTCCCCCAGAATCCGTGTGCGGCATAGTAATCAAACATGCTGAGCAGCATATCGGCACTGTCGGCATCGATTTTAGTGTCTTGACGCCACTGTGTCCGGGAGAGCTCCAGCGCTTCGACCGGCCTTGCGAGCACGTTGCTCATTCGTTTGGCCATGTGCGTGGGAGTCAGAAGTTCCGGGCCTGCCAGCTCGTAAATCGCTCCTTCATGGCCCGGGGTGCCAAGGATTTCTGCCGCCAGCTCGGCCACATCCTTGAGGTCGACCGGGCTAAATCGGGCATCCGTCGGATAAGGGACTGAGTATCGGCCTTCCAATATTGAACCCCACACCCCTCGGACATTCTGCATGTAGCTTGCCGGTTGGAGGATGGTGAAGCCCAAATTGGAATTGATCAATTGCTCCTCGACCAGGAGCTTGTTCCAATGATGCTGCATATCCTGTGTATGCGGATGGAGCACCGAATGCATCACGAAGTGGGGTAGCCCCGCCGCCGAGGCAGCCGCGATCGCATTGCGGCCGATCTCGGGTTCGGCCGGGTGAACGTTTGGGCTGATGTGGTAAACAGCGCGCATGCCGGCGAAGATTGGTTCGAGCGAGTTCGGATCTAAGAGATCGCCGACTTCAATCTCGAAAGCTCCGTCTACTTTGGCTTGATCAACCTGTGATGGTTTGTGTATCAAGGCTCGCACGGATTCACCGCGCGCAACCAATGCTTGTATGACCGCCCGGCCTGTTTTGCCGCCCGCTCCGGTAACTAGGATCACGCCTTTGAGTTTTGAACCAACTCCCACAGCCGGTTTGGGCTCAACGGGATCTCCAGGATCTCCAGCCCTTCCTGCTGCAGCGCATCTTCAAGCGCCTGCGCAAACAATGGCCCCACCGGTATGGCACCCGCCTCGCCTGCGCCCTTGGTGCCAAGCGGATTCAATGGAGAGGGGGTTTCCTGGTGACCAACACTCACGTTGGGCACATCCAGAGCGGTCGGGAGCAGGTAGTCCATGAACGATCCGTTGAGCAATTGGCCGTTTTCATCAAATATGAGCTGTTCGTAAAAGGAGTTTCCAATCCCCTGCGCCACCCCGCCGTGGACCTGGCCATCCACGATCATAGGATTGATCACCCGTCCACAGTCGTGCACGACCACGAATTTCTGAATGTCCACCATCATCGTCTCTGGGTCTACTTCCACGATCATGGCATGCACCCCACTGGCAGTCGCTCCTCGTTCCGGCCCAAAGTAATTGGTGGCCTCTAAGCCCGGCTCTGTTCCAGGTTTGACGGCACCACGCAAAGGATTGGCATTTGCGGCCAGATCACCCAACGAGATCGATCGACTGGGTGCGCCGACCACGCGCACCTCCCCATCTACGAGCTCAAGGTCTTCCTCAGCCACCTCTAATTTATCACTGGCAGCCTTCAAGATCTTGACTCGCACGTCCCTGGCGGCATCGTTGATGGCGTTGCCTGCTACAACCGCGCCGCGACTGGCGAAGGTCCCATTGCCCCAATGGAATTGGTCCGTGTCGCCTGTGACAAGATCGATCTTGTCGATGTCTAGTCGAAGCTGCTCGGCCACGATCTGCGCGTAGCTGGTGAAGTGACCCTGTCCCTGGGTGCCGATTCCCGTAGCCACCGAAACCCTTCCGCTTTGCTGCACCTGTACCCGCGCCCCCTCATAAGGGCCGATACCGGTGCCTTCCACATAAGCCACGATTCCGATCCCTACGCTTCGTCCCTCCTTACGGGCCTTCGGCTGAATCTCATTGACGAATTCGTCATAGCCGATCATCTCCAATGCACTGTCCAGGGAGGGCTCATAGTCGCCGCTGTCGTAAACCAAATTGGTGAAATCCTGGTAGATGATCTGGTTGTCGTAGGGGAATTCGTCGGGCGCGATGAAATTTCGTCTGCGGATCTCCGGCAGCCCGATTCCCAGCTCCTTCGCTGCAAGATCCAGGAGACGTTCAATTACGAACACCCCATGCTGACGACCCGCGCCGCGGTAGGGCGTCACGGTGGTCTTATTGGTGAAGACCGCAGTGAATTCGCTGTAGTAATTGGGGATCTTATAGGGACCCAACAGTGTGCATTGGGCGTTAAGTGGAACCGTGAGCCCATAAGGATCGTAGGCACCAGAATCATGAAGAAACACGTCATGAACGCCCAGAATCAATCCGTCTTCGGACAGCGCGATCTCGGCCTGGTGGATCTGATTTCGTTCCTGGGTCGTTGCCACGAAATTTTCCGCCCGGTCCTCGATCCACTTGATTGGACGGCCGAGCTGCATCGCCACCCAGGGTATGAGCATTTCCTCCGGGTAGAACATCATGATCTTGGGTCCGAACCCACCCCCGATAAAGGGAGCAATGACCCGTACCTGATTTTCTGAAAGGCCGAGCATCATGGCCAGGCCATTGCGTATGGGGTTAGGCGCCTGAGTCGTATCCCAAACCGTCAGCCGCTGGCTGCGAGGGTCCCACTCGGCCACGATGCCGCGGTTCTCCAAAGCGGCGGCCGTCCCGTGATCGTAGTCCAATCGGCGCTTGATAACGGTATGCGCTTTTGCCTTGACCTTCTCATATTCGCCGAAGGATTGAACAACGTGCGCAGCGACATTGGATCCAACATCCTCATGAACCAGCGTGGAGTCCTCCGTCAGTGCGGCCTCAAGATCCACGACTGCTGAAAGAGGCTCGTAGTCCACCAAAATGTCGGTTAGCGCATCCTCGGCAAGATAGCGACTCTCCGCTACCACCGCCGCGATCGGCTCACCGAGGTGATGGACCTTGTCCATCGCCAGGATGGGTTGCGTGCGTTCGTTGAATACGATGCCCTCCACCGGTGGAGGCTGAACCAACAGAGGTCCGTTGCACCAATAATCGCCGAGATCACGGGCGGTGTAGACCGCGACCACGCCCTCCCGCTCTCGGGCCCGTGAAGCATCGATGTTATTCAGGCGCGCGTGGGCATACGGGCTGCGTAGGAAGGCCACATGCAGCATCTTTGGCAAATTCACATCGTCGACAAACAAGGCTTGCCCGATCAGCAACTGAGGATCCTCGTTGCGCTTTAAGCGCTTGCCAAAGTACTTAGACCCCATTAGTTTCGACGTAGCCCCCATCCGAAGCTGGCGGCGCCAAGGCCGAGCAAGAGCGGCGGGATGGTAAACGCCACAGTAGGAAGCTCGCCCGGCAAGAAGGACAGGACTAGATTTAAGGCCACTCCGACAAACATAAGCCAGCCGGCCCATGCATTCGGAGCGTTGATCCGCGTACTTGCAATGGCGATCAACAGCAAGCCCAGGCCGAAAACCACGCCGGCGATGGAAACTGCGTCAGGAAATGCCGGCGAAGCAAGGTCCACGTCATTAAACCCCCAGGTGCTCTCGATTCCAGAGTTCAAAACCGAATCCATGATATGGAAGGTCACGAACAGGGAATTGCCAACCGTGGCCAGCGCGTAGCCCAGCAATCCCAGAATTCCGGCATGTGAGAAGTAGGCGGCGTATGCGCCTGTCAGCAGGAAGAAAAGCAGAATGTGGCCGGTGACAATAAACAATCCCGAGACAACAGGTGGTGCGAATGTCATTGCCGCAGCGCCTGCGATTATCAGCAGACCCGAAACCAGGCCAGCCAGCCCGGCCCATCGGATCAGCAGATATCTTGACATGCTGTTATTCCTCGCCCTCGAAGTAGGCTCGCATGGGTTTGAAGTAGTAGTCTTCCCATCCCTCGTCGTACATTTCCGCTTGCCCATCCGGGATGTCTGAATGCAAAAGCGTGATGCGCGTACCTCCCTCTACCGATACGAGCAGAACTTCCAAATGCGAGTCCTCGCTCCCTTCGGGAAACTCGGTAGTCCGCCAAGTCTGTACGATCCGTTCGTACGGCTCCAGCTCCAGGATATCGCCTGAAATGTAGCCGTCCCAGGCCGTCATATGGCCGCCGACTCGTCCCTCGACTGAAGCGCTCGAGCCGGTGAATGCGGAGTGCTCCTCGCTATCCAACCAGGCCTCGTAGATGCTCTGTGGGCTAACGCTAAACTCGGCGACCAGTCTCAGCTTTTCCATCAATGATTTACCGTCTTCAATTACTCCTCGACATCCTTCGGCTAGTCTTCGACAAACGCCACCGCTCTGCAGAAGGCCGCTTCTCCCCCCTTGAATTTCCATGGAAAGGCGCCGAGCGTCAGCCGCTTGTTCTGCAGTTCGGGAGCGCCGATTTCGCCGCCCAAATTTTCAACGTGGAAGCAGTCGTGCGGAAAGAGCGCGTTGTGGGTGAGCTGGTAGGCACTATCCGGAAAAAGCTCGTCCATCTTGTCGGCACCAAATTTGTCCTCGGCCTGCTGGCTGACCTTCTTCCAATGTTCCAGACCGCCCTTTCCGAGAAAACGACCGATCGGCAGGTTCATGGGGTGATCGGTCGAGATCATGTCCACGGCCCACAGGTGGATCTTCTTCTCCAGCAGCCAATCCACGATCTCGAAATGTGGTCCCGGATGCCGGTGAATGTACTTTTCCTCATCCGCCTCCGACCCAAATTGGGCGTGCTTGTACCAGCCAGTATGAATGAATAGGATATCTCCCTCTCGAACTTCGACCCGATCTTCGATCATCTTAGATGTGAAGAGGCCAAGCTCATCCATCTCATCACTCAGATCTACGATCACACCATCACCGTAGAGCCAGTCGAGCGGCAGCTCATCGATGGTTTTCCCCGCAGTGACGAAATGGCGAGGGGCGTCCATGTGAGTGCCCATGTGATTAGAAGTCTTGATATATTGCGCGTTTACTCCGTGCTCTGATTTGCGCTTGATGTACTTGACTTCGAAAGGCGGGTAGAACGGCCAAAATGGGGCATCTTGATTTAGCGGTTGTGAAAGGTCGTAAATTTTCATGGTTCTCTCTTTCTCCTGGAATAGCTGTTAACTTAACAGTGGATCCTACAAGTTGTAGCGCCCAGCATATGCAATGAGCGCTTCTTCAAAGATTGCTTTAGGCGGCCTCACCAGCCCTGCGCCGACCTGGCCCACCCCCGCTTCTTTGTGAGCGATGCCGGTGTTGATGCGCGGCGTGGTGCCAAGCTCCACAACCTTACGGATATCGATGCCGGTCGGTGTGCCGCGGAAGTCCAGCGACGGGATCGTGAAGTGGTCATGTTCGGCAATGGTAATTTCGTACATTTCCAACGTGGCGTTTATCGCATCTTGCGGCGTTCCGCTTATGAACGCGACGATTGCGGGCGCAGCTGCCATGGCGAATCCGCCGATGCCGGCGGTCTCCGTAATGGTGCTGTCTCCAATATCGGCATTGGCATCTTCGCTCGAGAACCCGGGGAAATATAGGCCGTCGGGAATTTCGGCCGGGGCAGTGAACCAATCGTCTCCCAGCCCACTCACGCGCATTCCGAAATCGGTCCCGTTGCGCGCCAGGGCGGTTACCACCGTGCTGCCTTCCACCCCATGCGCGGCATCCGCCATCACCTTGCAGCCCGCCATCACCGGGTTGAGCACGCTCAGTGCATTGTCGCCAAGAAACTGCAGAACTTCCGCTTCCAATGCCTCGTCCTTGGCAACCTTGGCGATCAGCGGCGAGAGCAATTTTAGAAACAGCAGCGAGCCCGCCTTATTCCGGTTGTGACCTTCATCGCCCATGTGCAGGGCCTCTGCCAGCAAGGCTCGGATATCCAGACCTTCGGTCTGCTCAAGCGCTTCCTTCAGCAGCGGTCCCATGGAGCCGTTCATCCAGCGCAGCTTCTCCAGGACTTCTTCGCTGTAGGCACCGTAGCGCAGCACCTTGCCATAGCCTTCGTTTAAAGTGGAGTAGGCCTGATTGCCGTGCGTCGGGTTCTCGATAACAAAGACTTCCATTGAAGCCGAGATTACCCCCGCCATCGGACCGGCCGCGCCGTGGTGATGGCATGGTGCAAACTCCACCTCGCCAGCTTCGACCATAGCCACTGCGCCCTTTTCGTCCTTGGTAAGACCCTCATAGAGCAGCGCCCCGATTACAGCGCCTCTTAATGGCCCGGACATACGCTCCCACTCAATAGGCGGTCCGGCATGCAGTATCAGGTTGTCCTTCATGTCTGGGATCACAGACCGGGCTGGAGCAAGCCCGGTAAGCATCGGGCGCGCAGACATCATTTGCTCGACTGCGGTTCGGTTGGCGGTGTCAATATCCATACGTTATTCCTCAGGTCTTCATTTTCTCCAGAATGGCTTGCAGCCGCTCGTCTCCACCGGCAGGCGGCTTCCAATCCACGTGTACGGCTTCTGCGCCCTGTTCGTTCAGACTGTCGTAAAAGGATTCTAGACCGACGTTGATGGCAGCCACCGACTGCGAGAGGAATTGAGCGTCGACTTTCTTAGATCCGCCATTAATGAAGGGGGAGACCGAATGGGCGACTGCTGCAGCTGTATCTGCAAAGACTGCTGCTCCGGCCTGACGCAGCTGTTGTTCTTGCGCCTCAATATCCTGAGGGTCTTCGTCGGTTCCGACAACTACCACAACGACCTCGACATCGTGTTCTGCACGCACCTCGGCAATCGCCGGCGCCAACTCCGAGGCCGGATCCGGATGGGCTCCCTCGCCCAGCACCACGTCTAGCAAAATAAGTCCCACATCCGGGTCAGCTGCCTCCTGCCGCATGCGTCGTACCCGGAGATCGTTATCGATCATCGGGTGTAATCTGCCTACGGTGAAGATGTCCTCACCAAGATCCAGGAGCGCATGCTCCTTGCTCACGAGCGGGTCGCTCAGGAGCGGTTCGCCGATATTGGAGTAAACCGGCCCGAGCACTGCCTGAAACGCTGCGAGGGCCTCGGCCGCAAGAGTGCCTCCGGAAAAAAGTCCGCGCAGATAGCGAGCTCCTGCACGCAGCTCATAGGATGGTGCTTTTTCCTGTTGCGTGCCGACCAATCCGACTGCCAGCTCGGCTGCCTCGATCAAAGAACTCGCGAAGTGCAGGTTGCCGAGCTGCTTCACCGGGGGTGGGTAACCAAGGAAACTCACCACCGTTGGTTTGCCCGCCGCCCACGCCCGCTGCAGCAGCCGCGCGGTGACCGCCGGATCAGGTGGCTTGGATACCAGTACGATTACCTCCGTCTCCGGATCGTTGGCCAACAAATCCATACCGCGAGTTGCCATGGCGCCTGCCACACTGCCTTTGAGATCCCGCGCGCCGGTTCCGAGAGCGTGAGAAATGCCACCGCCCAGCTGGTGAATTCGAGAAGTAATTGCTTGCAGACCAGTGCCAGAGGCTCCAACCAGGCCTATGGGGCCTCGCCGCACGCGATTTGCAAATCCGAAGCCAATCCCGCCTATTATCGCTGTGCCGCAATCCGGCCCCATGACCAACAGGTCGAGCTCATCTGCACGCGCCTTCAGTTCCACTTCATCGTCAATGGAAACGTTGTCGCTGTAGAGAAATACGTTCTTCTTCAGGTCAAGCGCTTCGTTCGCCACACCTGCCGCGTAGCGTCCCGGCACCGAAATCAAGACCCAACCCGCCTCTGGCAGCATCTCAGCAGCAGAGTGCATGCCTTTCGGTCGGAATTCGCTGGCTGCTATCGATCTCCTGAGTGAGAACAGTTCGTCTACCTCACCCAGTGCCATCTCGGCGGCCTCCTCGTTCTCAGCAAGCACCACGATCACGAGGTCTTCCGGGGCAGCCTTAATCTCCTCTGGCAGGAGGTCGTTTTGGGCGAGCAGCTGCAGATTCGCAGCCGTCCCCATGACAACCCCCGCGTCGATCACTTCCGGGAGGCCAGCCAGGGCTCGCTGAAGCTGCATAAGCACCACCGAGTCGTAATAAGCACCGGAGCGTACTTCGTGTTGCGTCGCCATAATCGTTCAGTTCTCCATCAGTGCGCGTTCCACGGCCACGGCTTCCGCCAGCAGCCGCTCATCGCCATACCATGAGCCGGTCAGCTGGATTCCAAGCGGCAATTCGTTGGCGCTCCATCCAGAAGGTAATCCAATCATCGGCAGGCCGCTGTGGGTCCAAGGCAGGTTCATCGCCGGGTCTCCGGTGCTCTCGATTCCGATAGGAGCTGGACCTGTGGCGGCGGGAGAGAGCCAGGCGTCTATGCGATACTCCGCCATAAGAGCCTGGAGCTGCTCACGCAGTTCGCCACGTCCCTCGATTGCGATCGCCACTAGGGTATCTTCAATATCTCGGCCCTTTTCAATCAGCTCGGCCGTCTTCGGATTGTATATTTCGCCGAACTCATCGAACCATTCACGATGAACGGCAGCCGCCTCGGCGGCCAGTATCAAATAGTGTCGCTGCTCAATCTCCGCGTGATCGGTCATGGCCGGCACATCAATTACTCGCAGCCCGCCCGCTTCGAGCCGAAGTTTGACACTCTCAAGATGAGCGATGGCTTCCTCTGAAGCGCCTTCCATGTATGGGCCGCGCGGGATTCCGAGGGTGACGGTTCCAGGCGCAAGATCCCCGAGCCTGCTATCCAGGTTTTCCGGATTCCAGTCTGCGAGCAAAAGCGGCGCCGCAATCAGAGTTCCGCTCACGTCGATGGTAAATGTGCCCACGTGATCCAACGAGGGCGCAAGCGGGATCACGCCAACCGCAGAAATCCTTGCATAGCTTGGCTTGAATCCCACCACCCCGCAGAATGCGGCAGGGCGATTTATGGATCCGACGGTCTGAGTGCCGAAGGCAATCGGAGCCAGGCCTGCCGCGACTCCCGCCGCAGAACCACTGCTCGATCCTCCAGGCGTGTGATCTGTGTTGTAAGGGTTGCGGGTGGGTCCGGGCGCAAAATATGCGAACTCGGTGGTCACCGTCTTCCCGAGAACAAGCGCGCCGGCATCTTTCAGCAGCGTCACGCTTGAGGCCTGCTCCCCCGCCAGACGATCTGCGGGGAGCTTGCTCCCGGCATGGGTTTCGAATCCGTCCGCGTGAAAAATGTCTTTGACACCTACTGGTAGCCCAAAAAGTGGCGGACGAGCTTCAGGGTCGGGATAACGCTCCTCCAGCGCCCTGTATTCGTCACGAAGGCGAGAAAAACGATGCTCTTCAGGCAAAAAAGCCCGAATTTCAGATTCGCGCGCTTCGAAATTGACTTCCAGTTGCTCGAAGTAGACCTCCGGATCCTGCCGAATCAGGTTCAGGATCTCTGGAATGGAATTCGCGACTTGCGTCGGCTTTTCAGACAGGCTCATTCCCGCATCTTTTCGGCTGCCAGGCGGGCCGCCTCCACAATGTTTTGATAGCCAGTGCAGCGACATAAGTTTCCGGATATCGCTTCTCGGATCTCGGTTTCAGTTGGATCTGGATTTTCCATCAGGAAGGGCACCAACGTCATGAGGAAACCAGGTGTGCAGAAGCCGCATTGCAATCCGTGAGCCTCCCAGAATGCCTCCTGGATTGGATGCAGGTCCTCCGCGCTGCTCGCAAGACCTTCCACGGTCGCTACCTCATGGCCCTCTGCCTGAACCGCAAGCATCAAGCAGGACCGTACCGGCTGACCGTCCAGGAGTACCGTGCACGCCCCGCACACCCCGTGCTCGCAGCCCACGTGCGTGCCGGTCAACTCGAGTTCGTGGCGCAAGTAGTCGCTGAGCAGCAAGCGCGGCTCGACTTCGCCGCTATAGGATTGTCCGTTGACCGAGAGCGAGATTGAGTGGAGTTCCATCAGGTTAGCCTGGCCTGTGCTCGA
>Ga0255057_10001254_pt1 | contig 14433 bp, 10 predicted proteins | sample Cases_109_6_MG_FD_189022 | JGI IMG/M metagenome (GOLD analysis project Ga0255057, IMG submission 189022) | Seawater microbial communities from Amundsen Gulf, Northwest Territories, Canada - Cases_109_6 | ecosystem: Environmental > Aquatic > Marine > Gulf | place: Canada: Northwest Territories... | reverse complement strand
AAGGCCGCGAAGCTGGCACCCGTGTCGTCGAAGAGGCGCAGCTCATCGGCGCTGCTCGCGAAGAAGGAGCCCTGCACATCCAGCTGCGCAGAGCGACCGAAGACGATGCCCTGTGGGTTCAGGAAGTACAGGTCCGCGCCCGGGATGTCGGAGGCCAGCGTGCCGTGAATCTGAGAGGGTCCGACCCCCCCAACCACACGGGCGATCACATTGTCGGTCGTGAGCGTCGGGTTCGCGCTGAACAGCGCGGTGTGGCCGGGACCCAGGTCGAAGAGGCTGAAGCTGTGCAGCAGGTTCGTGCCGGCGGGCCCGCCCGGGCGGAATCCGAGCTCCTCGCCGATCCGCCAGACCGTGCCGTCGGGCGCGATCGGAAACGCATCGCCTTCGCGTTGGATCCGTGTCTCGACCTGCGCCAGCCCCGCGACGGGGACCAGCAGGGCGCAGAGCAGCGGCGCCAGCCAAAAGGGCTGGCGCTGCCCCACTCCCCCGCGGGCTCTTCGGCGCCCCAACCACATTGGGCTAGCCCGCCGACCAAGCGGTTTCGCCACCGCGGTGTCACCGCCCTGACCGCCCATGCGCTCCCGGGGCCCCACCGGGACAACATACAACAAGCTGTGCGCCGGGCCCGTTGCCGAGGGCGCTCGGAGTGGACTGGATTTCGTGCCTCGAGACGAGGGATACTGTCCTTGCCCAGGCGATTGGCGAGAGGTCCCCCGTGAAGCACTTCGCTGTGTGCCTTGCCGCGCTGTCAGCGTCGCTCGTGCTCCTCGCACCCTCGGCCGCCCGTGCGCAGTGTGCGTCACCGCCCAGCCTGATCGACACCATCACAGCGCCGCCCAACACCTCCCCGGGCGACTACCTGGCGGCCTTCCTCGGCGTCGGAGACGCCTACTACACCGACTCCGCGCCGACGCTCGAGGCGATCCCCTCCGAGCTCGAGTGCGCGGAGTGGATCAAGACGCGCAACGCCGACGCCAACGAGAGCGACGACGTCTTCCTGGTCTTCTCGGTGCTGGAGCCCGTCGAGGTCTACGTTCTCTACGACTCACGGGTGGCTGTGCAGCCCGACCGCAGCCCCCCGGACTGGCTCGTGAACGACTTCGACTACACCAGCATCATCGTCGATGTCGACGATTCCGGCGCCGGAGCCAACGACATCGACAAGGAGCTCGTGGTCTACCGCAAGAGCTTCCCGGCCGGCACGGTCTCGCTGGGCGCCAACTTCGCGGCCGGCGCAGACTTCACGGCGGGTACGACGGAGGGCTCCCAGTACCTGGTAGCCGTGACGCGGCCGGCGCCTCCCCTGCCCTCACCCAGCTGCTCCTGGCCGCCCTCCTTGATCAGCAACGTCCTGCCGCCCTCGATCTGTAGCTCCCCGTGCAGCTACGTCACGGCCAGCCTCGGCCCCGGCGACGAGTACTACACCGACCGCGGCGCCAGCCACACGCTCACGCAGCTGGCACCCGAGGTGGCTTGTGCCGAATGGATCAAGACCCAGAACGACGACAAGCACGAAGCCGACGCCAGCCGCCCCGAGTTCACCATCTCCGGGGACGCCGTGGTGTATGTGCTCTACGACACCCGCAATGCGCTCCAGGAACGGGCACTCCCGTCCTGGCTCACCGGCGCGTTCACCAACACGCAGCACTTCGTCGACATCACGGAAAACGATGAAGACCAGGAGTTCCTGCTCTACGCCAAGAGCTTCCCGGCCGGAACCGTCAGCCTGGGTGGCAACAAGGCGCCCCCAGCCATCGACGAGAGCCCGAACTCCATGTACTCGATCGCCGTGGTCCCCGACTCGGATGCGGACGGAGTAGCCGATACGATCGACAACTGCATCGACGACGCGAACCCAGACCAGCGCGACGCGGACGTCGACGGCGAGGGCGACGTCTGCGATCCGTGTGTCCTGGTGAATGACCCGGGCCAGGCCGGCTGGGATCCGCTGGGCCCGCCTCCCCCGGACTTCAGCGTCTGCCTGCTCGCCATCGAGGACGGCCAGAGCTTCTTCGACCTGCGCGCGGATCAAGATCACTTCTTCGTGGCGGAGCTCACCGACTTCCCCCTGCGGCCGGAGATCGAGTCCATCGTCACCCCGCTCACGGCGGGGGCAATCGACGCGTTCGGGGTCTACTCCTGCGACACCGACCCTGCCGACCCCAGCCTCTACGACGTTCCCAGCCCGGGCAACGGCTTCACCGGGGGCCCTGGGCCCAGCAACCAGATCTGGAAGGGCTACCAGTCCGCCGCCTCCCGCGTTGGCACGCGTTGCATCATGGGGATCGCGGCCAGCCCCGCTTCGACGGCCAGCTTCGACCTGTCGCTGGACATCCTGGCGAGCGTGCCAGTCGCAGATACCCGCAACTACGACCCCATCACCCAGACCTTCACCGCCGCCAGCCCGGACTTCGCGGCCGAGGGCACCAACCACCGCTGGGTCTTCCCAGGTACGGGCGGGGTCGGCCAGTGCCAGCCCTTGCCGCTGAGCAATGGCCAAGAGAACCAGGGCCAGCTAAACGAAGGGCCCTCCCTGGCCAACTACCAAGAGGAGGCCTTCCCGGATCCCGCCGACTTCGTCGACTGCTGCACCTGGACCTATGACTCGGTGGACGGCGTGCGCGCGGTACCCGACGTGGTGCAGTTCGTGGTGGGGAATCCCACGGAGCCGCTCGTGGACACCGACAACGACGGTTTTCCCGATCGCTGCGACGTCTGTCCCACCGTCGAGCTCGATGACGACCAGCTCGATGAGGACCGCGATCTGGTGGGCACGGCCTGCGACAGCGACGACAGCTCGCCCAACCAGTGCCAGGATTCGGACGCCGACGGCTGCGACGACTGCGCCTTCGGAGCCACGCTGACGGGGCCCGATCCCGACGCGGACGGACTGGACTCGAACGCCGACGGAGCCTGCGACAACAGCGACGCAGATGCCATTCCCGACGATGGAGACGGTTCCTTCGTGGCGGGGGATGCGCCGTGCACAGGTGGAAACGCGGTGGTCTGCGATGACAACTGCCCCCTGCAGAGCAATCCGGGCCAGGAAGACGAAGACGCGGACGGCGTGGGCACGGCCTGCGACAACTGCCCCCTCGACTTCAACCCGGGTCAGGATCCCGCGGCCTGCGCTACGGCGATTCCCTCACTGTCCGGACCCGCCCTGGGTGTCCTGGCGATGCTGCTGCTGGCCATCGGAGGCCTGCTGTTGGCGCTGCGGGGCGCCCGGAGCTAGGGCCGCACACCCGACCCGGAACCCGAACCCAGACCGGGAGGCAGCGCTTTGGGTGGCGACAGCGGGGCGTCGAGAGAGTACGCCGGGCGCGATCAGCCCTTCGAGCACGAGCGCGAACGCCTGACCGAGCTCGCGCGCCAGCTCGACCCGCACACGCAGCGCGCCATGCGCGGCTGCGGCCTTGCCATCGGCTGGCACTGCCTCGAGATCGGGGCGGCCGTGGGCAGCATGTCCCGCTGGCTGGCCGAGCAGGTGGGGCCCGAGGGCAGAATCGTGGCCTGCGACATCGACACACGCTTCCTCAACGAACTCGAGCTGCCGAACCTCGAGGTCCGGCAGCTCGACGTGCGCAGCGACGCCCTCGAGCCCGAGCGCTTCGACCTCGCCTACTGTCGGACGCTGCTGCTGCATCTGCCCGAGCCCGTCGAGGCCCTGCGCAACATGCTGGCGGCGCTCAAGCCCGGGGGCTGGCTGTTGGTCCAGGAGCCCGACGTCGGCTCGATCTCGGCCGAGAATCTGGACCACCCCGAAGCGGAGGCCTTCTCCCGCAGCTCACACAAGCTCTACCGCTGGCTGCGCGACAACGACGTCTTCGACCCCTACCTCGGGCGACGACTGCGCGGCTTCCTGGAGGATCTGGCGCTCGAAGCGATCGGCTGCGACGCCACCACGCAGATCGTTCGCGGCGGCAGCCCCGAGGTGAAGCTCGCCATCCGGACCCTGGCGGCCATGGAGCCCCTGCTCCGAGCGCGGGGAGCCCTCAGCGAAGCGGAGCTCGCGCTGCTCTACCGACTCTACCGCGACCCCGGCTTCGGGCACGTGAACTCGGTGCAGTTCGCCGCGTGGGGGCGCAAGCCAACGCACTAGCCGCCGGGAGCCGCCCCGGCACGTCCGGCCAGCTCCGCGTAGTGGGCCTGGAGCACGCCGAAGGCCAGCTTCTTCTCACCCGTCTCCGAGACCAGGCCCTTGCGGTTCCAGTAGTCCTGCACGCCCTGGTACAGACGCAAGGGGGCGCGGAAATCCTTCAACACCCACGGACTCAGCCCGCGCACGTTGCGTTGCCGGGCGAGCATCGCGATCTGCCGGCGGTAGACCTCGGCCTGGTACTCCTCGCTGTAGATGCGCATCTCACCTGGCCGCGCGTGCAGGCCGGCCTTTGCCCCGGCACCCAGCTCGCTCACGATCAGCGGCTTGCCGCCCGCAGTCTCGAAGCGGATCCGGTCCATGTTGTCGAGCATGACCTGGCGTGCGTAGCGCGACGAGAAGGGCGTCATCAGCCCGAGAGCGCCGCTGTAGTACCAGCCGAAGTACTCGTTCAGCGCCGGCACGTCCACGATCTGCTCGAGGCCGTCGTCGATGCGAAAGCTCCACTCGGCGCGGCTCCAGCCGAGTAGCGCCGGCAGGTAGTAGCGTGCGACGAACGGTGCCAGCGACTCGGGCCCCGTGAGCAGCGCGGCGGTCAGCAGCCGGCTCGGATCTTCCGTACGTACGTGGTCTGCCAGCGCGGCGAAGAAACGATCGCGCTGCTCTCCAGCGGGCGTCTCGTTGCCAAGACTCCAGAAAACGACGGACGCGCGGTTTCGGTCGCGCGAGATCAGCTCACTGAACATGCGTCGGCCCAGCTCGAGGGTGAGCTCGTCGTCGAAGGCCACGTTCCAGTAGACCGGCAGCTCAGCCCACACCAGCAAGCCCAGGCGGTCGGCGACCCGGGCCATGGCCTCCGGATGGGGATAGTGCGAGAGGCGCACGAAGTTGCAGCCCAGCTCCAGCGCCAGTCCCAGCGTCGCCTCCGCGTGGTCTGCCGAAGAGGCGCGCCCTCCCCCATCGAGACGCTCGTCGTGGATCGAGATCCCGCGCAGGTAGACCGGTGCATCGTTCAGCAGGATCTGACCGTCCGCGACCGCCAGCGTGCGAAAGCCGATGGCGTCGTCGATGCGCTGCTCGCCCGTGGCCACGACCACGCGATACAGGCGCGGGTTGGCGGGGGACCAGCGCTCCGGTGTCACAGGAATCGAAAACGCCGCACGACCGTCAGCTCCGGTGGTGCTCGAGACAGCCACTCCCAGCTCCGGGATCGCAACGGAGACCGCCGCCGGCAGCCCGGAGCCCTCGACCTCGACCCAGCCCACCACCCGGTCGCCCGGCTCGGCCTCCAGCCGCAGCTCGTAGGCACGGACGTATGTCTCAGGCACCTGCAGCAGCAGCACGTCCCGCGTCAAGCCACCGTAGTTGTGCCAGTCCGTCAGGGGTGTCGGGATGTCACTGGCATCGCGGCGGTTGTCGACCTTCACGACCAGCAGGTTCTCGCCTGTCTGCAGGGACTCCGTCACGTCGAAATTGAAGGGCGTGAAGCCTCCCTCGTGCTCGCCTACCAGCAGCCCGTTCACGTAGACCGAGGCCTTGTAGTTGGCGGCACCGAAGTAGAGGAGCTGGCGCTTTCCCGGAGCGGGCGCAGCCTCGAAGCCGCGCTTGTACCAGACGACCCCCTGGTAGAAGACCAGCCGCGGATCCTGGGTGTTCCAGTCTCCGGGCACCTCCAGGCTGAGACCATTCTCGAAGGAGAACTCCGCCAGGTCGGCCGGGTCCCCGGGCTCCATGGCGCGGGGGGCGATCCCGCCCAGCTCCCCGCGCTCGTAGGGGTCGATCACCGCCTGCCAGGTTCCGTTCAAGGAGACGTGAGGCTGGCCCCGAGGGTTCTGCAACAGCGGCTGCGGCGGCTTGCCCAGGTTCTCCCGGGCCGAGCGCAGGTGATCGACCGTCTGCTTCATCTCCCGGGGCCAGTCCCCGAACCAGAGATAGAGGGTGAGCGCCAGGCTCCCCACTCCGAGCAGGAAGACCACGCCGGTCGCAAAGCCGAACAGACGGCGCATGCCCGAGACCTCCGGCGGGCAGTGTAGACGAGCGCGAGCGCCAGCCGCGGGCAATGCCGTACCCTGGCCCGCCCCAGCGCGGAGGCCTCGGCGTGCTAGACCCCCTCGTCCTCTCCGACTCGCTCCAGTGCGGCATGGTGATGGTGGCCCAGGATCGCGGCGGCGTGCTCGAGACGGCCCGCCGCATCGAGTCGGCCGGCTTCGATTCCATCTGGGTGGGAGACCACGTCTCCTTCTACATCCCCATCCTAGAGTCGCTGAGCCTGCTCTCCTTCGTGGCGGCCGCGACGGAGCGGGTTCGGCTGTGCACCGGCGTGTACCTGGTCCCGCTGCGCCATCCCACCACGAGTGCCAAGGTGGCAGCAAGCGTCGATGTGCTCTCGGCCGGCCGACTCACCCTAGGGGTGGGCGTGGGGGGCGAGTTTCCGCCCGAGTTCGAGGCCTGCGGCGTGCCGGTCGAGGAGCGCGGCCCGCGCTGCGACGAGAGCATCGAGATCATGCGGCGTCTGTGGCGCGAGGATGGGGTCGAACATTCCGGCCCTCACTTCCAGTTTGGCCCGGTCACGCTGGCCCCGAAGCCCGTGCAAGCCGGTGGCCCGCCCATCGTGGTCGGCGGCCGCAAGGGCCCGAGCTTCCGGCGCGCGGGCCAGCTCGGCGACGGCTACATCTCGCACATGTGCTCGCCGGAGCAATACGCCGCGAACCTGGATGTGATCGCCAGCCACGCCCGGGATGCCGAGCGCCGGGCCTTGGACTTCGAGACCGCGGCCTTCTTGTTCACCGTCATGGACGACGACTACGAAAAGGCCCTCGACCGCGCCGCCCGCTCACTCCAGACGATCTACAACCGGCCCTTCCGCGATGCCGCGAGTCGCTACTGCCTGCTGGGCCGGCCGGGCGACATGCTCGAGCGCATGCGTGCCTTCGCGCGGGCCGGGGCGCGCCACTTCGTCTTCTCGCTGCTCAGCGACCCGGAGGTCTTCATCGAGGCCTTCACGCGGGAGATCCGTGCCGAGCTGGCGGGCCTGTCTGTCTGAGCCTCAGCGCAGGGCCAGCTTGCTGGCCAGATCGGCGAGCAGACCGTCGAGATCCCGCTCGGCGTCGACCACTCCGAAGACGTAGCGATCGGGGCGCAGCACGACGGCTGGGTGGGTGTCGAAGAGCGCATCCAGCGCGCCGTCCACCACCTCGAAGCCCTCGAGGCAGAGCGTCTTGGCCCCCAGGCGCTCGAGCGTAGCCCGGCCCTCGGGGCGCAGCTGCAGGTCGCCCTGTTTGCGGCCCAGCAGCGCGAAGCCCTGCCCGAGCAGCTCGTCCAGCCGACACTCCGCGCCGTCGGGTCCGCGCAGCGTCGGCTGCCGCAACAGCATGCCCACGGGAGAAGTCTCCTCGGCGGCAGCGTCGGCCAGCACCCCCCCGCGCAGCGGCGGCGCGATGCGCCCCTGCCCGTAGCCCGCGCTCTGGTCCGCCTCGTGGGGATCGGGCAGCCCCGCCTCGCGCGCCGCCAGGGTCTCCATCAGCCTGCCGATGGCCACGGCCCACTCCACCAGATCGCGGGCGTGGGGGTCGCGCTCGTCGAAGTAGCTGTCGAGGAGGCGCGGGGCGCAGGCTCCGGCATGCACGAGCGGGAGCTTCCAGCCGAGGTTCACGGCATCGCGGAAGCCGGCGTTGAGCCCCTGCCCCAGGAAGGGGGGCGTCTGGTGGGCGGCGTCCCCCGCCAGGAAGACCCGGCCTTCACGCCAGCGGGACGCCGTGGCGGCGTGGAACTGGTAGACGGCGGCGCGCCGGATCTCGTAGTGCTCCGGTGCCTCCCAGGGCTCGAGCAGCTGCTGGATCTTCGCGGGGGCCAGCATCTCCTCGCGGGTCTCGCCTTCGAGCAGCTGGAACTCCCAGCGGCGGTTCGGGTCCTTGACGCAGACGTAGGTGGTCAGACGCGCCGGGTCGCACACCTGCATGGTCACCAACGGGAGCGTTGCACCGGGACCCTGCACGACGTCGATCACCAGCCAGTCCTGGTTGTAGCCGAGGCTCAGCCACTCGATGCCGAGCTCGCTGCGCACGAAGCTGGATGCCCCGTCACAGCCGATCACGAAGGCGGCTCGCAGCTCGCTCGGCTGCGGGGCGCCCGGCGACTTGAAACGCAGCCCAACGTCCTCGGCTCGTGGATCCAGGCCGACCACCTCGTGGCCCAGGCGAACTTCGACGCGCGGGTGCGCGGCCACGAACTCACGCAGCAGCGCTTCCAGCTCGGGTTGGTCGAAGAAAGCCACGTCCCGCCAGCCGTTCCAGCCGTGCCGGGGTAACTCGGCACCGAAGTGCCGGCGGCGCTGCGAGTCCGTGAAGCAGACCTCGTCGGGGTCGCGCGGCGCCTGGAGAATCGCAGCAACCGCCTCGCCGCGGCCGATCCGCTGGAAGGCGCGTACGGACTCGCCGTCGAGCCCGACAGCCCGCGGCAGCTCTACCGACTCGCTGGAGCGCTCGAGCACCACGACGCGCAGCCCGGCCTCCGCCAGCAGCAGCGCCGAGAAGGCGCCGACGGGCCCGTAGCCCACGATGGCGACGTCGTAGTCCGGCTCCATGGAGGGCTGCAGATCCTCGCGCGTACTCCGCCTTCGGGCGCGCCAGCCGGCGCGTCGCCAACGAGGTTCTCAATGTATCAGACCCGGAGCTTGAGGGAGACGAGGGTCAGCGCCAGTCGGAGACGAGAGTCCGGCTCGTTCGAAGAGGACTGGGTCAGCGCCAGTCGGAGATGAGAGTCCAGTCCGGCTCGGCGACGAGGCCCACGGCATCGACACCCAGGCCTGCGTCGAGGTACCAAACCGTCGGCGTGTCTGCGGCGTCCCGCCAGAGCAGGTCGGAGCGGCCGTCGGCATCGTAGTCGCCGGCGCCGGCCGCATCGAGAGCGTTTGCGGAGGGAAGGCTCCTGTCCACGACCGGCGCGTCAGGACCGGCGCCCAGCAGCAGCAACTCGAGCCCCCCGTCGGAGCTGCGACGGGCGACGTCGTCGATGCCATCGGCATCGAAATCGCCGCTGGCCAGCACCGCGCCGCCGGGCGCCACCGGGATAGCCACCGCCTGGTGTACGTGAGCCCCATCCAGGAGCCACACACTGAGCGCACCATCCGCCGCCTCGAGCAGCAGATCGGCGAAGCCGTCGCCGTCGTAGTCGCGGCTGCCCGCAACCGCAAGGCCCGCCTCGGGAACCAGATCGATCGGCTGCGAGGCTGCCCCGGAGGCGGCACGCCGGAACGAGAGCGCACCGCTGGCCACATCCTGCAGCATCAGGTCTTCGGAGCCGTCGGCATCGAAGTCGCCGGTCGCGACCACCTGATCGGCACCGGTGAGGCTGCCCGCTCCGCGGAAGTCGAGCGTGGGCTGGCTGGCCAGGCTGGCCTGCATGGAGGAGAACGCCAGCTCGCCGGAATCCTTGGCCCAGAGCAGATCCGTGAGACCGTCACCGTCCAGATCGGCGAGACCGGCCAGAGCCCACTCCGAAGCGGGGCGATCGAAGCTGGCAAGCAGCTCGAGCTGGGCGCTGGTCACGCGCAGCAGCCCGGCCGAAGCCGACTCCCACAGCAGGTCCGTCGCGCCGTCTCCGTCCAGATCGCTGCGGGTCGTGCCGGCACTGTCGCGGTCCTCAGCGTCCTGATCCGTGCTGCCGAGAGTGTCGCTGCCCGCTGCCTCGGAAGACTTGGCGCTCTGGGAGCCCGCTCCGGACCCGCCCGCGATCTGACCCGTCGCGCCGCTCGTCGCGGCACCCAGGGTGGACTCGCTCTCCGAAGAGCGGTCGATGCTCACACCGCTCTCTTCGAAGCGCAGCAGGTCCGAAGCCTCGGACTTGGGTCCTTGGCCGCCGTCGGCGTCCTGCCCGGCCACTTTGATACGCAGCGTGTCGCCGGGCTGTCCCTTGATCTTGGCACTGGGGCTGTTGACGAGCGCGGCTTTCTTGAAGCTTCCGCCGTTGCGCGCCTCGTAGACGCGGTAGTACTCAACCGGGCCGCTGGCCGGGGCCCAGCCGATCTTGGCCTCGACCGTCTTCGGTGTCGGCGGCGGGTCCGGCGGCGGGTCCGGCGGCGGATCCACGGATGCGGGCGCGGCGGCGCTGCTTTCCCCACTCTTCGAGGGCGAGCCGCTGTAACTACAAGCGGACAACACCACGATGCCGAGTAGGAGAGCCAGGCGCGCCACAGAATGTTTTGCCATCGCCGTGTGTTTCGGCACGATGGCGCAGAGGATTGTGGTCTTGGACACAACCTGTCGGTGACGACCGTCACACGAGCGCGTCGTTGCCGACGGAGAATTCCGTCAAACCTGTGCCCATGCGTTGAGAGCGGATGGCTGCCACTCTGCATGCAACGATTCACTCTGAGCGGATCGCTAGCGCAGCCACCCTGATGAGGCCGCGGCCATGACCTTGCTATCCCCTATATGGGTAGGGGGATAGAACCGCAGCACGGCTGTGCGGCCACCACAGGTCAGCTCGCGCGGGTCAGCACGTGCTCATCGGTGTGGTGGAACGGCTCCTCCTGCCCGCGGATCTGCAAGACAGTGTCTTCCCAGTAGCTGACCGTGTTGGCGTCTCGCAGCTCGAAGCGCAGCTCGTAGCCAACGGTCTTAAACTCCCGATCGAGAAAGGGATTCGAGCAGATCCCGAAAGTCGGGGAACCCAGCTCCGCCCTCAGCTGGAAGGAACGCGCATCGGGCTCTGCCGGGCCGCCGGCGATCACGGTGACGCCACGAGGCACCATGAAGCAGCGCATCACCTGCTTCGCGGCGGAGTCCCACAGCCAGTAGCCGAGCTCTTCGTGGAAGGGGTCGGCCTCGCCGAGGCGCCAGGCGGTGGTGGCGTAGCGCAGCCCGTAGAGCTTCTGCTCGTGGTTCGCGACCAACCCCGTGGCTGCGAAGCTCATGCGCTCACGATATTTGTTGATCTCCTGGCTGACCCGATCGTCATCGGGCGCCGTGTCCGTGCCCACCTCGCCTTCCCAGATGCCCACCAGCGGCGCCAGCGGTCCGAGCTCGTTCTGTGTGTTCGCGTCCACGTCTTCCCCTCGCCCACGCTGCCGGAGCCCAGGTCCCGCGCTGGCTTGATCCCGGCGGCCTGCATGGCCCTCGGGCGCCGCGTAGCTTAGGCGAGCGCCGGCGGGCGCCCAGTCGCGCGGCCCGATTCAGGCGGCGGGTTCGCGAGGGCCCTCGAGGGCCGTGCGCAGGGCGGGGTCGGCGGCCTTGGCCTGCTCGAGGCGTCGGGTGCCGCGCTCGATCGTGGCATGGGACTGTTCCAGGATGGCTTCGCGATAGCTGGGCCTGGCTCGCAGCCGCTCCCAATAGGCTGAACAGGCGGGGCATTGGCCATCGCCCAGGAAGGCGCCGAGGAAGTCGGCCTGCGCCAGCCGCTCGAAGATCACCAGCCAGCTGACGTCTGCCAGGCTGAAGCGCTCGCCGAGAATCCACGGACCCCCGCTCTCCACCAGCTGCTTCTCCAGGCTGTCCAGGTGATGCGCCATCTGCCGGCGGCTGCGCGCAAGCACCTGCATGGCGGGGGGAATGCGCCCGAGCTTCTCGAGCCCACGCAGCTTGAGAGTCAGGAAGATCAGCGGGCGCCGCTTGTCGAAGTGGAAGAGGAAGCCCTCCAGGATCTTCCACAGCGCGATGTCGCCGATCATGGCCGCGAAGAGCGGCACGGTCAGCCCGGGGACCGCGTTGCCAGCGCTCTCGTCGCCGTGCTCGAGCGGATCATGCGTCAGTGAAGAGCGATCGATCCAGCGCTGCATCTCCTCGCGCTGCGCCGGATCCTCCGGCACCAGGCGAGGGCTTCCGGCCGGGGCATGGTCGGCGGCGTAGCGGATCTGCTCGTGCGACTCGTAGACGGGGTGACCCCGGTGGACCAGTACGGGCACGGTGCCGCCTGGGTTCACTCGCAGGAAGGGGCGCCGGATGTTCTCGTAGCAACCCGTCTCGATCAGATCGATGTGATGGCTCTTGTAGGCAAGGCCCAGCTCGGCCATGCAGACCCGAGACTTCATCGAGCACAGCGACAGCGCGTTGTGATAGAGCTCGAACTCCTGCTCGTAGGGCAGCTCGAGCTCGGGTCGGTAGCCCGGCGGAACGGAGTGGGTCTTGCGCCGGCTCTTCTCCCAGACCCACCAGACGACCGCGGCAACCAATACGCCGAGCAGGAAGACACTCATGGCTCAGATCTCCAGCAGCTGCTTGCCGAAGTTCGCACCCGTGTAGAGGCGCTGGAGCGTCTTCGGCGCAGCCTCGAAGCCCTGTTGCACGTCGACCTTCCAGCGGATGGCACCCTCGCCCACCCACCCGAGTAGCTGCTCGGTGGCCTCGCCCGCGCGAGCGAGGAAGTCCAGCACCACGAAGCCCTCCATGCGCGCCCGCTGGGCGGTCAGGTTGAAGTAGTTGCTGGGGCCGGGCGGCGGCTTCTCGAGGCTGTAGCGGGAGATCGAGCCGCAGATCACGATGCGTGCGCCACGGGCCAGGCGGGCCAGCACCGCGTCCAGGACCTCGCCGCCGACGTTGTCGAAGAAGACATCCACGCCATCGGGACACAGCTCCGAGAGCCGGCTGCCGACGTCCTCGTTCTTGTAGTCGATGGCGGCGTCGAAATGCGCCTTGTCCGTGAGCCAGGCGCACTTCTCGGGTCCGCCGGCGACTCCGATGACGCGGCAGCCCTTGCGCTTGGCGATCTGGCCGGCGACCGAGCCGGTCGCGCCCGCCGCGCCGGAGACCACCACCACGTCGCCCGCGACGGCCCGCCCGATCTCGAGCAGGCCGAAGTAGGCCGTGATGCCCGTGATCCCCAGCACCGAGAGCGCCAGGGTCGGGTCCGTTCCCTCCGGCAGCACGCGCAGGCCGGCGTCGCCGATCGCCCATTCCTGCCAGCCCAGCGTGCCGGACACCAGATCCCCGGGCGCGTAGCCCGTGAGCTTCGAGGCCACGACCTCGCCCACCGTCATGCCACGCATCACCGCGCCGATCTGCACGGGAGGGATGTAGTTGGGACGGTCCTCCATCCAGCCGCGCATGGCCGGCTCGAAGGCGAGCCAGCGATTGCGCACCAGCACCTGCCCCTCGGCGGGCTCCGGCACCGAGGAGGACTTCAGCTCGAAGTCGCTCTGCTTCACCATGCCCACGGGACGCGCGGCCAGCAGCCACTGTCGATTCATCTCGCTCATCGGGTCTCTCCTCGTCGGTCCGGGTGTCGGTCTCAGGGCCCGAAGCTGCCCCACTGCGTGCCGAGCGCAGTGGCCGGGTCGTGGCGGGCGGTCTCGTGGTCGGAGTTCAGCAGGTCGCCATCGGTGAAGTGCTCGACGGTGTGCCCCCAGGGATCCTTCCAGTAGTCGAAGACCTGGCTGCCGAGCACGTGGCGCCCGATCCCGGCATGGTGGCTGTAGCCGGCCTGTGCCAGGTGATCGTGGCCCAGCATGACGTCGTCGATGTCCTCCACCTCGAAGGCGGCATGGTCGAAGCCCACCTCCCCGACCCCGACACAGAGCAAGGTGTGGTGGTCGCTGTACTGCTTGCCCCGATCGCAGCGCAGGAAGGACGTGATCACGTTGTCGGGCTCGCCCAGGTAGACCTCGTCGGAGGAGACGAAGCCGAAGCGTGACTTGTACCAGGCCTCGCTGGCGCGGAAGTCGCTGACCCGCAGGACCACGTGGCCCAAGCGCTTCACGCAGGACGGGCCGGCCGCCACGCGCTGGAGCGCGCCGCGGCGGACTCGGTCGCTGCCCCGATTGAGCGGAGACGCGCTGCGCACCGGCAGCGGCTTCAGTTCTTCCCGACCGTGCACGACCTCCACCACGAAGCCGTCCGGATCCGTGAAACGCACGCGCTGGCCGCCGCCGGGCGCATCGATCTTCTCGATGCCCGAGGCGCCTTCGAGCTTGGCTGCGGCGGCCAGGTCCTCGGCCGAGGCGGCCTGGAAGGCCACCCCGCGAAAGCCGGGCTCGCCGCGCTCGGTCAGGTGGAGGTAGGGCGAGGGGTCGGTGCCGCGGGCGTAGAGGACGTCCTCGGCCCGGCTGGTGACGACCAGCCCGAAATCCAGGAGAAAGCTCTCCATCGCGTCGAGATCGGGCGCACCGAAGCGAACGAATGCCACGTCTTGGACCTTGATCATTCAGGATCTCCTTTAAGCTTGATGAGCGATGCTACCCAGCCCAGCCGCCAGCCGGCGGGAGCCGGGCCGCAGGACATAGGAGGCGGCGCCCAGGCAGAGCAGGAACACAGGCGGTAGGGCCTCGGAAAGCGGATCGCCTGCGAAGACGTGGGAGGCCGTCGCACCGATGAGGTTGAAGGTGAAGCCGGCGTAGGCCCACT
>Ga0255057_10001253_pt1 | contig 14435 bp, 13 predicted proteins | sample Cases_109_6_MG_FD_189022 | JGI IMG/M metagenome (GOLD analysis project Ga0255057, IMG submission 189022) | Seawater microbial communities from Amundsen Gulf, Northwest Territories, Canada - Cases_109_6 | ecosystem: Environmental > Aquatic > Marine > Gulf | place: Canada: Northwest Territories... | reverse complement strand
CCAGGATCGTCATCGGCTCCTCGCGCCGGGGCCTTGATGCCCGGAGCTGCGCATCACTCGGGGTCGCGGGGTTCCTCGGCTGCGCCTGCTTCGACCGGTGCCTCGGGGTGCACCGAGACATGGTCGAGAGCAACCCCCGGCGGCGCTGACACAGCAGCGAGCACGGCGCGAGCCACCTGTGCGGGCTCCAGCATTCCGCCGTGGCGCAGCAGGCCCAGGCGGCTCCACTCCGCCACGGCCGCCATCTCCTCCGGGGCCCAATCATCGGCCCAGGCGGTTCCAATCGTGTTCCCGACACGGACCACCTGGCAGCGGATCCCGCTGCCCTCCAGCTCCAGCGAGAGGGTACGGGCCGCCTGCTCGAGCCCGGCCTTGCTGGCAGCGTAGGCACCGAGACGTGGCCAGGGCACCTCGGCTGCGGTGGAGGACATGAAGACCACCTGGCCGCGCAACCCACGGGCCAGCATGCGCTGGATGCCGCGGCGCGCGAAGAGCAGTGCTCCCACCAGCCCCGTTTCGATCTCGCTGCGGATGGCCTCGGCCGAGCGCTCGTACAGGGCGCCCGGTCGCGCATGGGCGGCGCAGCTCACTGCCAGGTCGACGGGACCCAGACGGGCCTCGACCGCGGCGTAGAAGGCGTCGACGGAGTCCTCGCGGGTGACGTCGAGGCTCTCGGCCACGGCCTCCCCTCCGGCCTCGCCAACGGCCCGAGCGGCCTCGCGGGCGCGCTCCTGTCCGCGAGCGCCGATCGCCACCTTCCAGCCACGAGAACCGAAGGCCTCGGCGATGGCTCGACCGATTCCCGAGGAGCCACCGCTGACGGCCGCCACGCGCTGCGCTCGCGCAGAGCTCACAGCGGGCCGTGCGCGGCGTTCACAGCAAACCGGTGCGCAGCCCCACGTCGACCTCCCCGCAGTAGCCGTAGTCCGCGATCCAGTGCTGCCCGCTGATGAAGCGCGTGGCGTCGCTGCACATCAGGATCAGGGGCTCGGCCATCTCCTCCGGCGAGGCGTTGCGGCCGATGGGGGCCAGGAAGAACTTCTCGAGATTCTCCTGCCCGCCTGCCGCCTGGTGGAAGTCCGGGAGCATCGGCGTGTCGGTGGGAGCAGGCAGCAGCGCGTTGAGCCGCACCTCGCGCTCGACGAGCGCCGAGGCCCGCATCTTGGCGTAGACGTTGAGGGCCTGCTTCGAACCGAGGTACCCGTTGGCGGGATCGGGGTTGGCAGCGCACCAGGCCACGGACTCCTCGAAAGAGGGGATCGCCATCAGCTCCTTCCACTTGTCGAGATTCTTCTGATAGCCGATTCCCGCCACGGAGCTGATCAATCCCACTGCACCACCCTTCGGAACCTGTGGCAACAGCGACTCGATGATGTGACGCACACCCACGAAGTTCACCACCATCGTCTGCAGCGCGTCGAAGCGAGGAGCTCCAGGTACGGCCGCGCACACGAAGAGCGCCGGCAGCTCGCCCGAAATCTGCGCGACGGCCGCAGCGATGGACGTCGGGTCGGCCAGGTCCACTTCGATCGTCTGCTTGACCGGAGCGGTGACGGGCGCGATGTCCAGGGCGATCACCTCGGCCCCCATCTCCACCAGGGTTCGCGCCGTGGCCTCGCCCATGCCCGTCGCCGCGCCGACCACGACGCAGCGGCGTCCCGCATAGCCCAGGATGTCCCTCATTTCGAACGCCTCCCCGCCGGTTGTCGGGCGGCTTCGCCGCCCGCTAACCGGCCAAACTATGTGACGGCTCCAGCGGCCTTCAGCTCTACGATGCGATCCCAGTCGTAGCCGAGCTCCTGGAGGATGTCGTCGCCGTGCTCGTTGAATTCCGGCCCGCGCGCGGTGGGCGTGGGCTGCTGGTCGAACTGGACAGGACTGGCCACCAGCTCGAACTCCACGCCCTCCGACGTCTCGGCGTTCGTGATGTAGCCGTTGGCGCGCACCTGCGGATCGGCGGCGACCTCGAGCGTGTGCTGTACGGGCGCCCATTGCCCCTCGAGGGTCGCGAAGCGCTTGGTCCACTCCGCCAGCGTGGCCCGTTGGATCTCCGCAGCCAGGATCTCGCGGGCTTCGCCCGCGTTCTCGCCGAGCTTCTCGGCCGTGTCGAAGCGGGAGTCTTCGATCAGCTCCGGCCGCCCCAGATGCCGGCAGAAATCCGGCCAGTAGCGGAAGCCCTGCAGCATCACGACGCTGATCCAGCGCTCGTCGGAGGTCTTGTAGATGCCCGTCAGCGGATTGCCGGGGCCCCCCGCACCCTGGGGCAGGCTCCAGGGCTTGCCGGTCTGGAGCGAGAGGGCGATGCCCCCCGCCATGGCCCAGGTGCCCGTGGCCAGCAGTGACACGTCGACCACAGACGGCTCGCCCGTGCGCTCGCGCTTGAAGAGCGCGCCCGCGATGCCGCCGGCGATGGTCATGCCGCCCATCGAGTCGCCGTAGGCGGGCCCGGGCTGCGGAACCACGAAGGGCAGGCCCGGCAGGGTCGCGCTGGCGGCGCTGCCCGCCCGGCACCAGAAGGCCGTCATGTCGTAGCCGCCGCGGTCGCGGTCCGGCCCCTTGGGGCCGAAGGCCGTGCCGCGCACGTAGATGATCTTCGGGCTGTGGGCGCGGACGTCGGAGACTCCGATCTTGAGCCGGCCGAGGACGCTGGGCAGCTTGTTGGTGAGGAAGACGTCGCTGGTCGAGGCCAGCTTGTAGAGCACCGCGAGGCCCTCGGGCACGGAGAGATCCAGGCCGATCGAGCGTTTGCCGCGGTTCGCGTGCTCGTTCAGGACATGCACACCCTTGGAGAGATCGACCACGCCGGTGCGGCCGAGCCCTCGCATGGCGTCGCCGCGCTCCGCGTGCTCCACCTTGATCACGTCGGCGCCCCAGTCCGAGAGCACGGCCGCGGCGGAAGGCACGAAGGCGTGCTCCGCCACCTCGAGGATGCGCACTCCCTTCATCACGTCGCTCACGATGCTCTCCTCGTTTCCGGCCGCAGGGCCAGCTGCCCGCAGGCGGCCTGGATGTCGGGACCTCGACTGCGCCGAACGGTTGCGCGCAGCCCGCTGGCGGAAACTTCGCGGAAGAAGGCGTCGACGCTGGCGTCGGAGGGTGGCTGCCAGGGGGAGTCGGGGTGCGGGTTCATGGGAATCAGGTTCAGCTTGCAGGGGATCCCGCGCAGCAGGGGCTCGAGCCGACGCGCATCCTCGAGAGAATCGTTCACGCCGGCAATCAGGGTGTATTCGAAGAAGATCGGACGACGCGGTGTCACCGAATCGAGACTCCGCAGCTCCCCGAGAAGCTTCGCCAGCGGGTAGCGGCGATTCAGCGGGACGAGCCGGTCGCGCACCTCGTCGGTGCTGGCGTGCAGCGAAACCGCGAGATGGACCGGCGCGACGGCGAGCAGCGGCGCGATGCGAGGCACGACGCCCACCGTCGACACGGTGACGCGACGCGGCGCCATGCCGAAGCCCTTGGGGTGGACGAGGGTGCGGATCGCCTCGGAGACCGCGGCCAGGTTGAGCAACGGCTCTCCCATGCCCATGAAGACGACGTTGCTGATGCGACGCTCGGCGGGGAGCAACTCCCGCATGCGGCAGACCTGGTCGATGATCTCTGCGACGTTCAGGTTGCGCTTGAAGCCGAGCGCGCCGGTGGCGCAGAAGCTGCAGGCCAGCGCGCAGCCGACCTGGGTGGAAACGCACAAGGTCGTGCGCCCTTCCTCCGGAATCAGCACCGCCTCGATCTCGGCGCCGTCGCCGGCGCGCAGCAGCGCCTTCAGCGTACCGTCGCGGGAGCGCTGCACGGCGCCGACTTCGAGGGCGCGGGTTTCCCACTCGGCCGCCAGCTGCGCGCGCAGCTCCCGCCCCAGGTCGGTCATGGCGTGGAAGTCCTCGACCCCCTTGGCGTAGAGCCACGCGGCCACCTGGTCGGCTCGGTAGCGAGCCAGCCCGCTGGCCGCGAAGTGCTCACGCAGGGCGTCGGGCGAGTAGCTCTTGAGGTTCCCCTGGGCCGCCACGCAGAGCAGTCTAGCGCCTGCGGTAGCGGAAGAAGTGGAGGCTGCGGCCCTGGGCGCGCCACTCGATCTCATAGGACGTCGAGGGGCGGTCATCGACGGCAGGCAGCCAGGGCGCGGGCGCGTAGGTGTTCTCGAGCTGCGACTCCTGGCGCAGCACCGCATCCACGTGGTCCGCGTAGTCGACATGGTCGGTAGCCACATTGAGCAGGCCCCGCGCGGCCAGTCGGGAGGCCAGCAGACGCACGCTGGCGGGCTGGAGCAGACGCCGCCGCTGGTGGCGCTTCTTCGGCCACGGATCGGGGAAATTCACCCAGAACTCGTCCACGCAAGCCTCGGGCAGACACTGCAGCACGTGCTCGGCCGGGCCCTCCACCAGACGCACATTGGAGAGATCGCTGCGCGCCAGGCGTCGCGCCAGCTTGAGCACGCGCTTGGCGGAGATCTCCACACCGAGGAAGGCTATGCCGCGTTGCTTCTCCGCCAGCTGGAGCAGGAACTCGCCGCGGCCGAAGCCCACATCCACCACCAGTGGACGGGCGGGCAGCGGCGCGTAGAAGCAGGCGAGCCCCGCGTCGCCGACGGCGTCGGGTTCGACGCGCCAGTCGGGGCCGGGAATGTCGTACTTGAGGCGCCGCGACATCGACTACCACTGGCTCGCGTTGCCGGATCTCCAGGACAACGGCGACAGCCAGCCGAAAAAAGGAGGCACCCGGGGGTGGAGGTCGAGAATGTAACGCTCGCCTTCCGCCAGGCCCGCGCGGCGGCAGGCCTCACGCACAGCGTCGAGAGGGCCGCCAAGGGCATCTACCAGCCCCAGGCCCTGGGCCCGGGTGCCACTCCAGATCCGGCCTTGGGCCAGCTTGGCCACCCGCTCCGGCGCCAGGCCCCGCCCCCGTGCCACGCGGTCGACGAAGGTTTCATGGACGGAGTCGAAGAGGGCCTGCATGGCCGAGCGCTCGTCGGCAGTGAAGCCGCGCGCCGCGGAGAGGAGCCCCGCACGCCGGCCCCTCTCGACGCCATCCACGCCGACACCGATGCGCTGGTAGAGACCTTCCAGGTCGACCTTGCCACCCACGACTCCGATGGAGCCGGTGACGGTCCCGGCTTCGGCGAAGAGCGCATCCGCCGCCGCAGCCATGTAGTAGCCGCCCGACGCCACCACGTCGCCCATCGACACGACCACGGGCTTCTCCTGCCTGACCAGCTCGACCGAGCGCCACAGCAGATCCGAGGCCACGCCATCGCCGCCGGGGCTGTCGATGCGCAACACCAGGCCGCGAACGCCCGGCTCCCGCCGGATGCGCTCCAGCAGCTCGCGCAGGCTGTCGGAGGCGATGCCGCGGGAGCCCCGGCCGCGGTGGATCGCGCCCCGCGCCACCACGTAGGCAATGTGGGGCAGGTCATGCAGCAGCGGACGCCAACCCGGGTCGGCCACCCGCAATGCGTGATACTGCGCGGCCGCCAGCAAGCGCGGCCGCCCCGTCTCCGGGTCGGTGGCGGTTCCGGCCGCGAGCCCGGGAAGCTCGCGCTCCACCTCGTCGGGATACAGGCAGCCGTCGACCAGGCCCGCTTCCACGGCGGCCCGGGCCGAGTAGGGCCCTTCGTCTACCAGCACGCGCACCGCGTCGGCCTCGAGGCCGCGACCCGAGGCCAGGGCCGACACCAGCTCCTCGAACAGGTCGTCAGCCAACGCCTCGAGCTGCTCTCGCTGCTCGGGCGACATCTGCTCGCGGGTCAAGATCTCAGCGGCCGACTTGTGGCTGCCCACGCGCACGACTTCGGGACGCACATCGAGCTTCTCGAGCAGGCGGCGCAGATAGAAGCTCTCGAGACGCAGGCCCACCAGGAAGACGGTTCCGGTCTCGGGCAGCCACACGCGCGTGGCCGCGCTGGCCACCAGCAAGGACTCCGCGGCGTAGAGCTCGCCGTAGGCCACCACGGGCTTGCCGCGCTCGCGCAGCTTCACCACCGCCCGGCGCAGCGACAGCGCCCTGCTGAAACCCTGCAGCGGTCCGCCGAAGCGCAGCAACACTCCCGCCACGCGCGGATCGGCAGCCGCGGCGTCGAGGCTGGCCAGTGTGTCGAGCAGCGCCGGCGGGGGGCTGGGGGCGAAGGGCAGACGCGGCGCCGCCAGGTCGGGCAGCGGCGGCTCGAGCTTGACCACCAGCCAGACGCCGCCGCGACGGGGAACTGCCGTGCGCCAGGCTGCGCGCCGGGCCACCCGAGCGAGATTCGCTCCTGCCCGTCGCAGTACGGCGGCGGGCCGCACGGACGCCATCAGGCGCTCTTCTTCCGGCGGCCGTTCAGGTAGTCGACCATCAGGAAGGAGCCGAGCTTCGCTGGGTCGGTGTAGAAGGCGCGGCCGCGGTTGACCTGGGTCATGTGCTCGACGAAGCCCAGCAGCTCCGGCGAGTCGTCGAGCATGAAGGTGTTGATCGTCACCCCGCGACGCGTAATGCGCCTGACCTGCTTCATGGTCTCGGCGACCGCGTGCGGCGACACGCCCCCAAAGCCCATGGGCCACTCGACGCGCAGCTCGCCGTCCCGGAAGTACGCCGTCGGTTGCCCGTCGGTGACCACCAGCACCTGGGGGCTCCGGCTCGGGTAGCGGGCGATCAGGCGCTCGGCCAGCATCAGCCCCTCCTGGAGATTCGTGAAGGGCTCGCCCATGTCCCAGGTCACCTCCGGCAGCTCGCGGATCGTGATCTCCCGGGCACGCGTCGAGAAGCCCACCACGAAGTACTGATCGCGCGGGAAGCGCGTGCGGATCAGATGGTCGAGAGCCAGCGCCACCCGCTTGGCAGCGGCAAAGCGACCGCCCCAGGACATCGACCAGCTCATGTCGAGCAGCAGCACGGTGGTGGAGTGGGTGGAGAAGTCGAGCTCACGCAGCTCGAAGTCATCCACGCGCAGGGAGATGGGAAAGCCCCGGGCGCCCCGGCGCACGGCGTTGAGCAAGGTGCGTACCACGTCGAGATCCAGGGGGTCGCCGAACTCGAAGGGTTTGGTCTCGTCGGGACGCGGCAGCGCGGCCCCGCGCTCGTCAGTCTCATGCCCGCCGCTGCGGTCCTTGCGCACGGCACCGTAGATCTCCGCCAGGGCCTGCGACCCGATGCGACGAATGGCGCGAGACGTGAGGCTGTCTTCTCCCTCGCCGAGGTAGCCCGCCTGGCGCAGGCTCGACTCCAGATCGCGTAGCAGCACCAGGGAGTTCGCGGCCTCCTCGGAGAGCAGCTCCGAGAGCTGCTCGGGGCTCAGGTTCTCGAGGTTGCCTTCGGCCAGGTCGCGCCCCATCTGCTCCAGGGCTTCGATCCGCTCGCGGATCTGCTGCGCCGTTTCGTAGTCGGCCGGGTGGTTGCCGCGGAAGCGCTCGCCCCGTTCGCGCAAGAAGCGTTCGAGGGCGCGGATCCGCTCGAGCTCCTCCTCGAGCTCGCGGAACTCCTCCCCTGCATCGCCGTCCTCGAAGTCGTAGTCCCCGAAGCGCTCGATGGCGTCCGAGAGCCCCGTCGCCTCGTGACGGCGCTCGAGAAACTCGTTCATCCGCGCGCTCTCGTAGCCGTGGCGGTCGTGCAGGGCGGACTGCTCCCGATCGAGCAGGTCGTCCAGCTTCTTTCTCAGCTCGTCCAGCGCAGAGTCCATGCGGAAGCGGTCGTAGAGATCCTGGATCTCGGAACGCAGCTCCGCCATCAGCTCATCCAGCCCCATCACCCGCATGTCGAGGCCCGAGAGCTCGAAACCGTGCTGGCGCATCCACTCGAGCGCCTCGCGCACGTCGAGGCCTTCCATCAGCAGCTCGGACAGGGCGTCGAGGGCCCGCTCCGCGTCCAGGCGAAACTCCTGCTGGCTGCCGTCCCAACGGCTGTAGACCTGGGTCTTCATTCTCTGGCGTAGACGGTCCCGCGCTCCCCGACCTGCTTGTTGAGGCGGTTGGACAGGTGCAGCCCTTCCAGCACGAACTCGATGGCAGCCGCCATGCGCGCCGGCGAGTCGCCGCCAGCGAGCTGCGCGGCGGCATCGCGCAGGCCCGCAATCTCATCGAGCCCGACCAGGTACTCCTGGGCCAGCATCGCTTCGGAGACCTCGACGTTCCAGCCCTGCTCGAAGGACTCGACCACGGAGGCGACCCCCTCCAGGGGCACGCGCTCGTCGAAGACCAGCTTGGCCGCCCGCTGCATCAGCTCGCGCACGACGTCGCCCTCCGAGCGATCCACGCCCGCGTACTCGAGCTCGAGCTTGCCCGCGCTGGAGACAGCCAGGGCATCCAGGTCGGAGATGCGGGGAACCGCCTCCTCCTCGCCCGCACGCAGCGCCCGCCGCAGGGCGTTGGCCAGCAGCGTCTCGTAATTCGCGATGGTCATGCGCACGGAAACGCCCGATGCCTGGTTCACGTCGGGGCTGCGGCGCGCCTGGAAGGTCAGCTCGGCCACGATCTGCTTCATGAAGTCCGGCACGTGCAGGCGAACACCCTCCACGGAAGGCGGCGTCGCCTCCTGCTCGACGATCTGCAGCTCGAGGTCCCGGGTGGGCGGATAGTGGGTGCGGATCTGGGCGGCGTAGCGGTCTTTGAGTGGCGTGATGATGCGGCCGCGGCTGGTGTAGTCCTCGGGGTTCGCGCTGGCGACCACGAGTACGTCGATGGGAAGACGCACGCGGTAGCCCTTCACCTGGACGTCGCGTTCCTCCATCACGTTGAAGAGCCCGACCTGCACCTTCTCCGTCAGATCGGGCAGCTCGTTGATGCAGAAGATCCCGCGATGGGTGCGCGGAACCAGACCAAAGTGGATCGTGAGCTCGTCGGAGAGGCGGCGGCCCTCAGCCACCTTCACCGGGTCGACGTCGCCGATGAGGTCGGCGATGGAGACATCGGGCGTGGCGAGCTTCTCGACGTAGCGCTGGTCGCGATGTACCCAGGCGATGGGCGTATCGTCCCCCCGCTCCTCCACCAGGGCGCGGGCGCCCGCCGAAACCGGAGCGAGCGGGTCGTCGTGAATCTCGCTGCCAGCAACTTCGGGGATCCACTCGTCGAGCAGCTGCACGAGGGAGCGAATGATGCGCGTCTTGGCCTGCCCACGCTCCCCCAGGAAGATCACGTCGTGGCCGCACAGCAGCGCGTTCTCCAACGCCGGGATCACGCTGTCGTCGTAGCCCAGCACCCCTTCGCAAATGCGCTTGCCCTCGCGCAGCCGAGCCAGGAGGTTGGCGCGAAGCTCCTCGCGCACGCTGCGGCAGGCATGGCCGCTGTTTCGCAGCTCCCCCAGCGTGGCGATGGACGGCGGCACGGACGTCATGAATCCTCCCGGCCGGCTAGCGGCGACTGCGGTCGAGCAGCAGGATGCGGCGCTGGATGATCTCGAGCCTGCCCCCGTCGTGCACCTTGAGCCCGGGCGTGGGGGGCAACGCTTCGAGGGCCTGGCGAGCCGCCTCGATGCGGTCCTCGGTAGCGGGATGGCTGGACATGAAGCTCGGCATCGAGCCGCCCTGCTCGTCCTCTTCGCCCTCCAGCAGCTCGAAGAAGCTGGCCAACCCCTCCGGGTCGAAGCCGGCGCGCGGCAGCACGTCGATGGCGAAGCTGTCGGCCTCCATCTCGGCCTCCCGCCCGAAGCTGTTCAGGTAGGCCATCGCCGCCAGGCCGCCGCCCAGCGAGGCGGCGTTTGCCATCAGACCGCCCCCCGCAATGCCGGCCGCCGCCGTCAGAACGTCGGCGCCGATCTTGGTGTTTCGCTGGCGATTGTAGTTCTCTGCGATGTGGCGCTCGGCAACGTGCCCTACTTCGTGCGCAATGACGCCTGCCAGCTCGCTGGCGCTTCGCGCTCGCAGGATCGTCTCGGTGTGCAGGTAGATGTGACCGGCCGGGCCGGCGAAGGCGTTGATCTCGTGATCCTCGACCACGAAGAACCGGTAGTCGAAGGGCTGGGGCCCGGCCGCGCTCACGATATCCTCGCCCATGCTGCGCACGTAGTCGTTGATGACGCGATCGTGGACCAGGGGCAGCTCGCCGCGCATCTGCTGCTCGAACTGATAGCCGAGCTGCTGCTCCTGGCTGACGCTGATGGGGCCGCAAGCCACCAGCAGCAACACGCAGACCGGCGCGAGGCGGCCGATCGGACCGGGCCTACAACAGCTCCGCCGCATCAAAGTCTCCGCGCTTGCGCAGCGCCTCGGTCACATGTCGGATGATGAACAGCACGGAGCGGTCCAGGGAGACGTTGTCGATGATGGGAACGTCGTGCCGATCGGCGAGCTCAAGGAAGTGCTCCTGGATGCGCAGAATGGCGTCGACGTTCTCGAGGTAGTGCCGCGCAGCGCGCTGCTTCGCCGACTTCGCCCGCGCGGCGAACCGACCACGCAGCTCCTCCTCGTCCAGGGTGGCCACGACCAGGAAGAAGACGTCCGCGCGATCCCGGTAGGGCTCGAGGTCGAGCACGCCAGGCAGGATCGAGACGCCATCCAGCACGAGGCTGGTGTTCTCCGAGAGCGCCCGATCCATCGAGGCGCGCACGCCCACCGACACGGTGGAAGCCTGCGCATGAAAGCCGGCGACCGCCGCGTCTTCGCCCGGGGTCGCCGAAGGGGCGTCGTAGGAGGAGGCGTGAAGGGCCGGCACGAGCTCCGGCGACAGCATGATGCGCATGATCTGGCGGATCGAGTCGGTGGACAGGACTCGGCTGATGCCGAGCCGGTGCGCGACTTCCAGAGCCAGGCTCGTCTTGCCGACTCCGGACGCGCCGCCGAGCAGGATGATCACCGGGCGGTCCGGCTCCTGGTAGCGGCGCCAAACCAGGTAGCGCTCGGCCGCCTGGGGCCCGACTTCGGCGCCGAGAATCTCGTAGGCCAGGCGGCGTAGATCGGAGCGAGCAATCTCGCGCACGCCGCGCTCGAGCAGCTCGCGCTCGATGCTGCGAGCCACATCGAAGGCCTCGTTGGGCTCGAGTGCCGCCGCCAGCAGTGACTGCGAGAGAATCCCCTTGGAAAAGGGGTAGCGATCCTCCCGCGCGACCACGGCGATGTCGGGGGCCTGGGGCGGCGGGTGTTCCTCGGTGAACACCCCCTCTCCGAGCAGCTCGACGACGGCCTTGGCGATCTCTTCCTTGGTGACCGTCTGGACGCCGCGCACCCGGTCACGGATGGTATTGGCGGTGAGGTAGGCGTCCTCGAAGGCGATCCCGCGGGCCATCAACGAGTGGATCATGATGCCGCGCATGAAGGGGCGCCGGCGCTCGCCGTCCTCGACCCAGATCCGGCCGGGGCGATCGCGCCCAGTGCTGCCTCGATCGCGTCCAGAGCTGCGCTTCGCATCGCTCTGAGCGGCCATCGAGCCAGCCTAACCCACACCCCGGGGGCCTGCGAACCGGTACCCCGGAATCCGGGAAACACCTGAGATCGCGACAGCTTTTCGAGTAAACGCCACAATTTCCTGGTGTTTTGGGTTGACTTCCCCGCAGCCCGGAGCCTACGCTCTGCCGCGGATAGCTGAGGGGGTGGCTCCGGCGATGGCATCGCCCGGCCGCGAGCTCTTCCAGAGTCGCGATGTATGCGAGATCCTGGGGATCTCTCGCAGGCAGCTCCAGTATTGGGCCCAGACCCAACTCGTTGCGCCTAGCGTGCAGACCCCTGGGGGCCACGGCCGCTACACCTTCGGCGACCTGGTAGCCCTCAAGGCTGCGAAGCGACTGATCGACGCCGGTGTTTCTGTCCAGCGCATCCGCACGTCCATCGCCGCGCTGCAACGGCTCCTACCCTCCGTCCGGCGTCCCCTTGCGGAGCTGGTCCTGGTCGCGACCGGTGACGTGGTGCTCGCGTTCCACCGCGGCAGCGCCTTCGACGCGGTGTCGGGGCAGGAGTGGATCTTCGAGGTCGCGAAGTTCGAGCGCGAGGTCGAGGCCTGGAGCCGCTCCGTGGACTCGCTGCGCCGCACACGTCGTCCCCGGCCGGTCCGACGCGCCAGGGCGCGCCGTACGGGTTGAAAGTACTGCCCCGTCTGGAGCTCGGGAACGGGAAGACCGGTGAGAGGACGCGTAGCGGCGGAACCAGGGTTCCGGCCTGCGCGGTGGAAGGTGGGGGAAGCCGATGCGCGTGATCGCGATCGTGAACCAGAAGGGGGGCTGCGGGAAGACGACCACGACGGTGAACCTCGGCGCCAGTCTGGCCGCCGACGGACACCGCGTGCTGATCGTCGACTTGGATCCGCAGGCTCACTCGACGCTTGCCCTGGGCATAGACCCCGACGAGCTCGACGAGAACCTCTACGAGGTCCTGGCCGACGCCGAGGGCTGCGAGCGCCTCGACGAGATCGTCGTGGATGCCAGGGAAGACCTGGATATCGCTCCCTCTGGAATCGTGCTCTCCGCGCTGGAGCAGAAGCTCGCCTCGGAGCCCGTAGACCAGCGCACGGCGCGGCTGGCCCGAGCCCTCGCGACCGTGCAGAACGACTACGACTATGTGCTGATCGACTGCCCCCCGAACGTGGGCCTGCTGACCTTCAACGCGCTGCGCGCGGCGGGTGAGGTGATCGTTCCTGTCGAGACCAGCCATTTCGCGCTACACGGCGTCGAAAAGCTGCTGGAGACGATCGGCCTGCTGTCGGAGCGCATTGGCCACGACCTGACCGTGCGGGTGCTACCCACGCTCTACGACGGGCGCACTCGTTTCGCACGCAAGACACTGTCCAAGTTCCGCGAGCGCTTCGGCGACATGTGCTTCGACACCGTGATCCGCTCCAACGTGAAGCTGCGTGAGGCGGCGGAGGCTGGCGTGCCCATCGGGAGCTACGCGGCGTCGGCGAACGGAGCCATCGACTACGGGGCCCTGGCCGTGGAGGTGGAGGCTCTGGGTTTCGCGGCGGAGGCAGAGGCCGAGTTCTTCGAAGCCGACGCGCCGCGAGAGGTGGTGATCCGCTTCCGCGACGCCAGGGCCAGCGACGTGCGCATCGCCGGGGACTTCAACGGCTGGATCCCGGACAAGGGCGTGCGCTCGCTCATCGAGTCCGAAGGCGAGACGCGGGTGTGGACCAAGATCCTGCGGCTGCCCCCCGGCCGCTATAGCTACCGCTACGTGGTCGACGGAGAGTGGCGAGAGGACCCCGAGAACCCCGAGGTCGTCGCGGACACCCCTGGCAGCCGCAACTCGCTGCTCGTGGTCCGCTAGGAGGCCGCCCTGGCCCGCGACCTGGCTGACGTCGCCGACTACTACCTCCCGAAAGCCGAGCGGCCCGACGCGACCGAGCCCGTCGCGGAAGCTCCGGCTCCTCGCGCTCGCGAGCGTCCGGCGGCACTGCCGATCCTGACGCTGCCGATCGGTGACCGCGACGTGGTGCGCGCCGCCTTCGCCTGGAATCTGGTGGTCGAGGCGGCACGCCTGGGGGCGAGCGCGACGCTGCTGGCTCCGCACGAGAGCGATGCCTCACCGCTCTGGCCCGAGGTCGGCCCCGGGCCCCTTGGCGCAGAGGTACTCCCGACCCAGGCCCGGGACCTCGCCAGCCTGAGCCGCGCGGCCCTGGATGTGGCGGTGTCCCGCGCCGCCGACGCAGCCGACGGCGGCCTGGTGGCGGTCCGGGTTCCCCCGAGCTGGCTCGAGGAGGGACTGCCCGGGCGCGCGCTGCTGCGCTGGGTGCTGCTCTTCTCCTCGCCCGAACGACACGATCTGCAGGAGTGCTACCGGCTCGCCAAGTCCGTGTTGCACGCGCTGCCAGAGGCCAACGTCGGGGTCACAATCCACGGCGTGCGCCAGGTCGCCGAGGCGGAGCGCGCGTTTCACTACGTGGCTTCCGTGTCGCAACGCCATCTGGGACGGCCGCTGCTGAGCTACGGACTGCTCATCGACGACCTTCACGTCTACCGCGCGATCGTGGCGCGAAGGCCCATCGGACTCGAGCACCCGCAGTCGCGCGCGGCGCGCGCGCTTCGGGACGTGGCCCGTATGCTGCTCGAGGACGCCGGGACGCACCTTGCCTGATCTCTCGCTGGCCCCGCCGCCCGCCCGGGCCGAGCTGCTGCGCCTTCTGCGCACGCGGCTCGCGAGCGCAGAAGGCGGTCTGCGGATCCTGGCCGAAGACATCCTCGGCCAGGACGCGCGCATCGACTTCGTCGCCGTCGATGCCAGCGCCCGCGTAGTGCTGGTGCTGCTAGCGGAAGCCGGCGGGGACCTCGAGCTGGTGGCCCGCGGCCTGGCCCAACGGGCCTGGGTGGAGTCGCGCCTGCACGACTGGCTCCAGCTGGCGCCGAACCTGGGCCTGCGCCCCGAAGCCGGCGCGGGACTGGTACTGCTCTGCCCCGCCTTCGGCCCGGAAAGCCGGGGCGCAGCCGCCGCCCTGGCAAGCGCTGGACCTCGGCTGGCCAGCTACCGCTGCGTTCGCAATGGCGCGGCGATCGAGCTCTTGATCGAGCCTCCGCTGCGCTTCGAGGAACCGATGGAGCCTGCGCTGGCAGCGGCGGCT
>Ga0255057_10001251_pt1 | contig 14466 bp, 14 predicted proteins | sample Cases_109_6_MG_FD_189022 | JGI IMG/M metagenome (GOLD analysis project Ga0255057, IMG submission 189022) | Seawater microbial communities from Amundsen Gulf, Northwest Territories, Canada - Cases_109_6 | ecosystem: Environmental > Aquatic > Marine > Gulf | place: Canada: Northwest Territories... | reverse complement strand
GGCGTGGCGGTGGCCGGGGGTCTGCTCGACACCACGCTCGAGGACTGGGAGCGCATCATCGATATCAACCTGCGCGGCGTGGTCCACGGCTGCCACTATTTCATTCCGCGCATGGTCGAGCGCGCCCGTGGCGGCCACGTGGTGATCGTGTCGTCGGCGGCCGGCTATTCGCCCCTGGATGGGCTGGTGGCCTACTGCACCACCAAATTCTCCGTGCTGGGCCTCGCCGACTCGCTGGCTGACGAGCTGGCACGCCGCGGCATCGGAGTCACGGCCATCTGTCCCGGCATCATCGATACGCCCATCACCCAAAGCGCGACGCTGCGCGGCGAGTACGACTCACCCGGCGCGCGCGAGCTGATGGTCGAGCGCTACCGCAAGCGGGGCTACACGCCGGACAGAGTGGCGACGGCCATCCTCGCCGCGGTACACAAGAACCGCGTCGTCGCCCCAGTGACGCCCGAGGCCTGGGGCTTGTATTGGCTGTCGCGCTTCACGCCCGGCCTCTTCCGCTGGCTCCGACGGCGCGCGTCGGCGCGGGCGCGACACGAGATGAAAGCCGGCGCAGCAGCGCAGAGCTGAGAGGGAAACGTGCCCGAGCAACGACTTCGCGAAGACCTGGTCCGACTACAGCAAGAGCTGGAGCGCCACCCCAGCGTGGACGCCGAGGCCCGCGAGCTGGTGGCCGAGATTGCCCGCGACGTGGAGTCGCTGCTCGAGCGCAGCGAGCGGTCCAGCGAGGATCAGGAATCCCTGGTCGACCGCCTGCGCAGCACCGCCACCGACTTCGAGGAGTCGCACCCCTCGCTCACGGCCGTGGTCGGCCGCATCGCCGACGCCCTGGCCGCCCTGGGGATCTAGCGCTCCCAGGCTTCGAAGGAGTCGAAGAAGCGCGCCAGCACCGGGTTCTCGCTCTGCTCGGCCGGGAAGAGTGCCGCCTGCACGTAGAGACGCCTGCCCAGCAGCTGGAAACTGGCGCGGCCGTCGCGCACACCCTCGCCCAGCACGCGAAAATGCACCTCGCGCAGCGTGCGCCCCTGTTGGAGAGACTCGGAAGCCGCCAGCGCCTGCGCCCCCTCGCCCTCGACCAGATCGGCTTCTGCGCGCTGCAGCATGCCTTGCTCCGAGACCAGCATGCTCGCCAGCCAGGGGATGTCGTGGTGCTCGACGCGAAGCTCCAAAGCGCCCCAGTCCAGCAGGTAGCGCGCTGAAGCAATGCTCCCGACCAGCGAGCCCTGCTCCCAGTGCCGCACTTCGGGAGCCGCGGGGAAATCCACCGCGAAACGGCCGGGCTCCGAGTGGACGCGCTCCCAGCTGGGGACCCCCGTGCTTCCGAAGGCGACGAGCACGAGCGTCACGGGCAGCACGAGTGTCGCCCACAGCCGTTTGCTTCTGGCACCCACCTGGCCTCCTGGCCTCCTCCAGGCCAGGAGCGTGGCGGCTCCCTCCACGGGCGCCAGCCCACCCCTGTGCCGTGATAGATTCGATCCCTCATGAAGGTCTTCCTCACCCGCCTGCTGGTCGTCCTGGCGGCCCTCGTGGGCCTGGCGCTGCTGGCCTTCGTGGTGGTGGTGTCGATCGGGGTGCGCGTGGATCTGGGCCACCTGCGCGTTCCGGCGCAAGCACTGGCGAGCACTGCCCTGGGGCGAGACGTGGCCCTGGAGGGGGAGCTGGTGCTGGTGCCCACCTGGTCTCCCACGGTCGAGATCAGTGAGGTGCGCATCGGCAACCCAGAGGGGTGGACCGGCCCGGACTTCGCGCAGCTCCAGCACGCGCGCCTCACGGCCGGGGTCGTCCCGCTGTTGCGAGGCCACGCGGTGGTGCGCGAATTCTCCGCGACCGGCGTCGACGTGCACTTCGAGAGGCGTGCAGACGGCCAGGTCAACTGGCTCTTCGGGCCATCGGGAGCGCCAGAGCCCGAGCCAGAGGCCGACGAGAAAGCCAAATTCGATCTGAGTGAGCTCTTCATCCAGTCGGCGGAGATCGAGGAGCTCGCGTTGCGCGAGATCCAGGTGAGCTACGTGGATCGGCTGGCGGGCGGCGATTACGTTCTCGCGATCACGGAGCTGCGCGGCCGCATGGGCACGCACGAGCCGGTGAAGATCGATCTCTCCGGAAAGCTCGGCTCCGGATATGGCGAGCTGCCCTACCGCGCATCCATCGCGGGCGGCCCGCCGGTGGATCTGTTCAACGGGGACAACCCGTGGCCGCTGGAGCTCGACGTCGAGATCGCCGAGACCAAGCTCGTGCTCGAGACCCGCGTGCAAGAGCCCCTCTCGCTAGCGCGCGATCGCAGCGGGCCTGCTGCCGACGCCGCAGAACCGGGCGGCGAGGTGGCGCAGACCGCAAGCGCCGAGCCCGCCATTCCGTTGCTACCCCCGGGCCGAAGCTTCGGAAAGGTCGACCTGGCCTTGAGCGGGAAGGCGCTGGAGAGCCTCGAGCCGCTGATCCGCGTGGATCTCCCGCCCTGGGGCCCCCACTCCCTCGAGGCCAGCTTCGAGGCCTTCCACGGCGGACGCTACACGGCAGACATCGCCCTCGGGATGGGCAAGAGCCGCCTCGAGGGCACTCTGAAGGCCCAGCTGAGTGATACAGGCAAGCCGCCGCGCCTCGACGTCGTGCTCACGTCGCCGCGCGTGCGCCTCGACGACTTCCCGACCGAGGGCTGGAGCGCGCTGACCGGCAAGGCAGAACCTGCCCAGGCCAGCAGTGAAGACGCGGCTCCCCGGACTGCACTGCTGGACCGCGAGACCCTGCGCCGCCTGAACGGCTCGCTGCGCGTCGACGTCCGGCGCGTGAGCTCGGGACGCGACCGGCTCGGCCGCGGGCGCTTCACGGCCCGGCTCGACCAGGGCCGCCTGGTCTTGAACCCCCTCGAGATCGAAGCGCCCGGGGGCAAGCTGGCCCTGGGGCTGGTGTTCCACCCGACCTCCAAGGGAGTCGTGAGCCAGATCGCCGCACGCGTGGACAACTTCGACTACGGCATCCTGGCCCGCCGCGTGGATCCGAAGAGCGAATTCGAGGGCCACATCGGTCTGCAGATCGACCTGCACTCGACCGCTCCCACCTTCGCCGACACGATGGAGCACGCCACTGGCCGCTTCGACTTCGCCGTCTTCCCGGAGAACATGGACTCGGGAGGTATCGACCTCTGGGCGGCGAACCTCGTTACGGCCGTGCTTCCGGCCATCGATCCGGGCGAGGGCTCGAAGATCAACTGCGTGGTCGGCCTCTTCGACCTCGAGAACGGCATCATGCGGCAGCACGCCCTGGGGCTCGACACCTCGAACATGACGGTGCGGGGCAAGGCGACGATCGACTTCCGCAAGAACCATCTCGCAGTCGACCTGGTGCCAGAATCGAAGCGACCGCGGCTGTTCGCACTCGCCACGCCGGTTCAGGTCGAAGGCCAGTTCGATGAGTTCGGCCTGGACATACGTCCCGAAGACCTGCTGGGCTCGGTAGTCGTCATGGTGACGAGCCCGGTGCACGTGCCGTTGCGGTATCTCATTCTCGCCGCCGCGGGAGGTCGGGACCCCTCGGTCTGCCTGTCGGCGATCGAGCGGCAAACGGACGCAACTCCGGCCGTCAGCGCGAAGCCCCCGTCGGCCGGCGCGAAGCCGACGGGCCAGAAGTCGCTCTTCAGGAGCGTCGAAGAATTCTTTCGGCCCGCGAAACCGTCCAGCGGGCGTGACCAACCCGAGAGCCCGGGAGCAACGAGTCGATGACTCCGGAGTGCGTCACCACGGCGACCTGCCCCGCCGGATGATCCGCGGCTACGGCCGTCAGCACCGCTCGCACGCGAGCCGCGGCGCCCCGGCGAGATTCGCCGCCGCCGGCGGGTGCGTCGATGTCTCCCGTGTCGAAGCGCGCCAGCGCATCGGCATCCTGGCGCGCGATCTCCTGGCGGCGGAAGCCGGACCAGCGCCCGGCATCGATCTCGCGCAGGCCCGCCTCGTGGCGGGGCTCGAGCCCGAGCTGGCGACCGAGGATCGACGCTGTCTGGGCGGTGCGCGTGAGGTCACTCGCCAGCAGCAGATCGATGCCGGCATTGCTGAGAGCCGCGGCCAGCTCCGTCGCCTGCTGCTGCCCGCGCGCCGAAAGCGGCGGGTCGGCATGACCTTGCCAGCGACCGTCCGCGTTCCAGGTGGACTCGGCATGGCGGATCAGCCAGAAGACGAGCTCCGACATGGACCGGACGATACCCGGAGACTGCCCGGGAAGGCTGGCCTGCGGAGCTGGGAGCTCAGGTGCGTCGCGACGCGAGCCGCACCAGCAGCGAGAGCGGCCAGGCCAGCAGCAAGGCGATGCCGAAGGGCGTGAGCCAGTGCCCCAGCAACATGTGCAGCCCACCGCTATCGGCACAGCTCGCGTGAACCGCGGCGGCCCCGAGGGCGACGGCGCCGCTGGCGGCCACCGCCGCACCGACCCGGGGGCGGCACTCCAGGGCCCGGGCCAGGAACACACAAAGCACCAGCGCAGGCACGAACCCCAACGCACTCGCACGGCTGGCACACTCGAAGCCCGTGACGAGCGCGGCCGCGGAATCGGCTGTCGGGCCGCGCAGGGCCGCCCCGCCGGCCGCTGCCGCCGCGAGTAGCAACCCCGCCCCCGCCAGGGCTCTGCCCCAGTAGGCGACCCGCTCCCGGCCCGGCACGGCGCCGGCCAGCGCCGCGGAGATGCCACCCGCGGCAGTCAGGAGCAGGCCCGCGAGTACGCCGAGGAAGGCTGGGTCGCCCCAGGCCACGCCCCTCGCGAAGGCGGGAATCGGGTGGCCCAGCAGGCCGTCGATCCCGAGCGTGAGCGCGAAGGCCCCCAACGTGGCGAGCAGCATGCTGCGCAGCCGCGGAATCGGCCGCACCGGCCGCAGGCCCTCCTGAAGCTCCCTCAACAGCGTCTCGGTGCTGCGCTGGCTCACGCTTGGCCTTTCGTCCCAGTGCTGCGCTGGCTCACGCTTGGCCCTTCGTCTCGGTGCGGCGCTGGCTCACGTCTGGTCTTGCTCGCGGCTGGCCAGTCTGGTGCGCAGGGCCTTGTAGCCGCGGTGTGCGCGCACCTTCAGCGCTCCGGCGGAAACGCCGGCCCGGGCGGCCGCCTCGACCACGCTCAACCCCTGCACCTGGATCAGCTCGACTGCCTCCCGTTGCTTGGGCGGAAGCTCTGCCAGGGCGTCGCGAAGCTCGTCGGAGAGTGAGTCGGCGCGGGGCGCCGGAGCCACCGGCTCCGCCACGGCAGCGTCTTCGAGCGAGCGCTCCCGAGCCAGCCTGCGACCCCGCGAGCGCGCGTGGTCGGTGACGGCATTGCGGGCGATGGCGAACAGCCAGGGGCTGAACGGGCGCTCCGGACGATAGGTGTGGCGCGCCCGATGCAGCGACAAGAACACGTTCTGCACTACGTCCTCCTGGGCAGACGCATCGAAGACCCGCCGGCGCACGAAGCGGCGCAGATCCGCGAGCAGCTCGTGGAGGAGCTTCTCGTAGGCGGCGCGATCCCCGGCCTGGGCCGCCACCATCCACGCACGCCAACGTTGCTCCCGCGCACTCCGCGCCTCGGACATCTCCTGCCTACGCTCCGGCCCCGCCCACGGTTACGGCCAGGTCCCCGGTCTCGGCCCAGCCCCCGGTCTCGGCCCAGCAGGCACCGCGCCCGCCAAGCCCCCGAAAACGCCCAAACACGAATAGCGAAACCAAAGCGGCGCTGGGCACGTACCTGGTAGAGGATGCCGCGCTGCGACGACGGTTACACACTACCGCTGCACGATACGGAGCAGCTCGGGGCGCTACTGGCCGGGCTCGGGCCCCGCCTCGAGGCCGTAGCGCTGCGCATCACCCGCCACCCGGAGCAGGCCCGCGACGTCGTGCAAAGCGCCTTCGAGAAGGTGCTGATGCACGGAGCGGGCTTTCACGGCGAGTCGAAGGCCTCGACCTGGATCCACCGCATCGTGACCAACGAGGCGCTCATGTGGCTGCGCAGCCAGCGGCGGCGTCGCGAGGTCCAGCCCGCAGCCGAGCTGCCCGAGGGCACAGAAGCGGGCCCGTGCACGTTGGGCCCGTGGGACCACCTGCTGGGAAAGGAGCGGCGGCGCCAACTCCACCAGGGCCTGAGCCGGCTGCCGGCGGAAGAGCGCGACGTGCTGCTCCACTGCGCCCTGGCCGACGAGAGCTACGTCGCCTACGGAGCCCGCACGGGAGTCCACCCGGCGGCGGCCAAGAGCCGGGCCTTTCGGGGGCGGCGTCGGCTCTGCAACTTGCTGGGCGACTCCTTCACCCTCGGGGATGACGCCTGACACAAGAGCCGCTCGTCCACCACGTAACAGCGTGGGACGCCGTCGCTTCGATCACCTGGTACTGGAGCTTTCAGTGATCCTGGGCCGGGCGCTGCCGCGCTATCCCCTCTGGCTGCGGCTCCACGAGGCGGGCTTCGATCCGGAGCGGATCTCTCGCGACGAGCTGGTGGCCTTCTCTGGCCCACCGCTCGAACACTTTCTCGCCGAGCAGGGTCTCGTGCTCAGCCAGCGCGAGCAGCGCCGCCTGGAGCGCTCGCTGCTCCGCTTCGACCCCTCCCTACCGACACCCGAGGAGCACCTGGACCGCGTCCTCGGGGCCTGAGCCCTCCCGCATCAGTCCGCACAGGGGCCGCGCGCAGCGAGCAACGCCGCGCGCAGCTCCGCCAACGCGTGAGCCCGGTGCGAGATGCGGTTCTTCTCGTCTGCCGAGAGCTCGGCCATGGAGAGCCCCGAGCGGGCAGCTCGATCCGGTGCAAAGACCGGGTCGTAGCCGAAGCCGCCGACGCCGGCCGACGCTTCGAGGATGCGTCCGGGACACTCGCCCCGTGCCAGCACCACCTCCCCCTGCGGGTGCGCCAAGGCGGCAAGGCAGACGAAGCGCGCGCGACGCGGCGCCCCCGTGCGCCCGGCCAGCTCCGCCAGCAACCACTCGACGCGGCCGGCGTCATCGAGACCGGGCCCGCCGTAGCGAGCCGAGTGCGCTCCCGGCCGGCCGCCCAGGCCGTCGACTTCGAGGCCCGAGTCGTCGGCGAGCGCGGACTGGCCCGTCTGCTCGGCAACCGCCCGGGCCTTGGCCTGCGCGTTCTGCGCGTAGTCATGGCCTTCTTCCGGGAGCCGCACGGCGTCGACGGCATCGAGGCCCACGAGGCAGAGCCGCAGTGGGGCCAGGATGGCGCGGAACTCGCGCAGCTTGCCGGGGTTCGACGTCGCCAGCACCACCCGCCAGGCGGGCGGGGTCATGCCTTTGCGATGGCCTCGGCGACGGCGCGCTCCTGGAGCTTGCAGAGCTCGGCGATGCCCTCCAGCGCGACGTCCGTGAGCTGGTCCAGCTGCTCCCGCGAGAAGGTTCCCTCCTCGCCCGTGCCCTGGACCTCGACCAGGCGGCCCGAGCCGGTGGCAACGACGTTCATGTCGACCTCCGCACTCGAATCTTCCTGGTAGCAGAGGTCCAGCACGACCTCGCCTGCCACGACGCCGGCCGACACCGCGGCGACGGAGTCGCGCAGCGGGTCGCGCGCCAGGTCACCGCGCTCGAGCAGTCGCCGCGTGCCGAGGGCCAGCGCGGTGTAGGCGCCTGTGATCGAGGCGCAACGCGTGCCACCGTCGGCCTGGAGCACGTCGCAGTCCACCCAGAGCGTGCGCTCGCCCAGAGCGTCGAGGTCCGCGACCGCGCGCAGGCTGCGCCCGATCAGACGTTGGATCTCCTGGGTACGCCCAGACAGGCGCCCGCGGGCGGCCTCACGATCGCTGCGCCGATCCGTGGAGCCCGGCAGCATCGAGTATTCGGCGGTGACCCAGCCGCGGCCGCGGCCCTGCATCCAACGCGGCACGCCGGACTCGTCGCAGACGGTGCACAGCACGACCGTGCGGCCCATCTCTACCAGCACCGAGGCCAGCGGGTTCTCGGTGAAGTCCGGCCTCAGGCCCACCCGACGCAGCTCGTTCGCAGCCCTTCCGTCGCCTCGCACAGCTCCTCCTCTAGCGTTCGCCACGCGCCGGCGGCGCGTGCCCGCGCTGCGCATCATAGCGGCGCCCGTACTCCTCGACGGCCGTGGCCAGCCCCGCGACGATCCGCTCTCGGCCCTTCGCCGAACTCAGGCGCGCCTCGTCCTCGCGGTTGGTGATGAAGCCGATCTCCACCAGCGAGGCGGGCATCTGCACGCCCGACAACACGACGAAGGGTGCCTGTTTCACACCACGTGAGCCCCCGGGGCCCTTGTCCGCCAGGCGTTCCTGGGCCATGCCCGCGAAGGCCTGCGACTCGTGCAGGTGCTCGGTGGCGATCAGGTCGCCCAGGATCGCCACCAGCGGGTCGTCGGAGGCGCGACGCAACAGCTCCACGGTGCCCAGGGCCTGGTTCTCCCGCTCGGCCAGGCGTCGCGCCGCGTCGTCGGTGGCATCCAGCGACAGGAAGAAGGTCTCGGTACCCCGCACACCGGAATCCCGGGCCGCGTTGGCGTGGACCGACAGAAAGAGATCCCCGCGTGCATCGTTGGCGATGCTGGTGCGCTGCTCCAACGACACGAAGACGTCGCTCTCGCGAGTCATCACCACGCGTATCCCGCGGGCCCGCAGTGCCTCGGAAAGTCGCCTGGCCACCTCGAGTACAAGGTCCTTCTCCAGGCTTCCGGCGGGCCCGTGCGCACCCTCGTCCTCGCCTCCGTGGCCCGGGTCGACGATCACCGTCGCAAAGCGATTGTCCGGAACGTCCTTCGCCGCCCCCAGACCCACCACGGCCAGCGCCGCGCAGAGGCCGAGCCCGGCCACGCGCAGCGGCACCTGCTGCCGACTCATCCTCGAACCCCCCGGCAGGCAAACGTACCACGGTCGCAGCCACGGCGCGGAGGCTGGCTAGGGCTCCAGCACGACCTTGATCGCGCCGGATTCGCGCTGCCGAGCCACCTCGAAGGCCTCGGCCGCGGCGTCCAGGGGGAAGCGGTGCGTGATCAGTGTCTCGGCAATGCGCGGGTCGCCCGCCAGCGCGGCGGCGGCGGCGTCCACGTCGCGGTACTCCCCGCCGGCCCCCGCAGCCGAAGCGACGGAATACATGCTGGACGGAACGATGCGAATCTCGTTGAGCGTGACCTGGAAGCTCGGCAGTGTGAGCTTGCCCTCCCAGTAGGTCGCCAGCAGCAGAAGCGTCGCCCCCGGCCGGCACAACTCCAGCGCGCGTTCCAGCGCCGAAGCCGAGCCCGCGGCATCCACCACCAGGTCGTAGCGCCCCTCCGGCTCCCGGGCGCCCAGCCGACGACCGGCTTCGCGTTGGTGGGCGTGTCGGGCCACCAGGCCCACCTCAGCGCCGCCAGCCCGCGCCATGGCCACCGCGCACAGGCCGATGCTGCCCCCGCCCACCACCGCCAGACGCCCGGGGCCGGAGACCTGCGCCGCCAGGCGCAGGCCGTGAGCGGCCACCGCCAGCGGCTCGACCAGGCAGGCATCGCGAGCGGTCACACCAGCGGGCAGCGTCACGAGCGAGCGAGCGGGCGCCACGACTTCATCGGCCATGCCCCCGTCGCGACCCACACCCAGCAGCATGCTCGCCCCCCGCTCGCAAAGGTTGTAGTCCCCCGCGCTGCAGGGATCACAGCGGCCGCAGGGATCGACGGGCTCGATCGCCACGTTGCGTCCGTCCGGCAGCACACCCGCGATCTCGTGACCCAGCGTACGCCCCAGCGCCAGGCCCCCGTCCAGCATGTGGAGATCGGAGCCGCAGATGCCCGCCGAGGCCACTCGAACTCTTACCCCCTCCCCCTCGGGAGCCGGCAACTCGACGACCTGTACACCCCTCTCCGAGCAACGAACCGCACGCATGCAGAACCCTCCACTGAGCTAGTTCAGCCGGTTATCGGCCGGCTATCGCCGCCCTGCCGGCACGGCAAGCCTGCGGCTTGCCTCGGTTGGTCGCATCTGGGGTCACGCTCCTGGCCTGGCGCAGGCGAGCGGCCATGATGGCGCTTTCGAGGCCGGCCCACGAGCGCAGACGCCGCTCGGGCCTGGAGGCATCGGGGCCCGCTGGAGCGGCACGAGACCTCCCCAGGGCTCCAGCAACACCCCCCCGTGGCCGATGCCAAGACGGGCGCTCCGTGACAGGACAGATACCCTCCCCCCATATTTCAACGGCCGCACCCGAAATGCACCGAGCCCGGCTGAACGGCTTCAAGACTTTGCTGATGGGGGCGGCACTCTGCCTCGGGGCCACCGCTGCGTCCGCTGCCGCGCCCGCCGTGGGCAGGCCCAGCTTCCCCATCGATGGCGAGATCCTGACCAAGGGCGTGGTCTTCTTCGTGCCCGCCGCCACACCCGCCGGTGCAGCGGCCGTAGGTACCGCCCACACCTTTCCGATCGAGAAGCTGGCGGGAGTCAAGCGTGGTGAGATCCTGCTGGGCCAGTCCCGCCGGGTCGTGGCCCGGGCGACGGGCTTCCTGGTCGCTCCCGGAAAGCCCTTCAACGCCGCCGGCGCCTCCCTGCCCGACGACTTCGTCGTCTACTCCCTGGAACGCGCGCCCGAGGGCGTGCGCCTGCTGAGCCTCGAGAAACGGCCCGACCTGGCTCCGGGCGGCTGGGTCGAGATCCTGGGCGTGCCATCCAGCGGCGGAGTCGACGAGGAGCGGCTGCGAGGCAAGGTGGTGGAAGTCACCGGCGAGCGCATCGACGTCGAGCTCGCGAAGGCCTACGACCTGCGGGGCTGGGGCGGTGCGCCGGTGCTCGACGCGCGCACCAAGGGTGTCGTCGGCATCCTGCAGGCCTATTTCCCGCAAGGCGAGAAGGCCCGGGTGATCGTGGCGCCGACCAGCAAGCTGCGGGTCGCGCTCGAGAAGCCTCTCGCGGGCGGCGAGGGCCGCGCCTTCTCCGCCTTCGCGACCGCCGGAAAGGCCCGCAACACGAAGACGGCCGCGGGGTCGACGAACCGCTACGACCCGAAGAGCTCCGGCCCACTGATCTCGCAGGACTTCCAGGAAGGCACCCGGGTTCAGCTCGAGGTCGAGCACCCGCCCCCCTCGGCCGTGGTCGGGGACTCCGCCTGCGGGTCCTTCGTGTCGGGTCGCGCCGTCGCGCTGCACGGCGAGATTCGCGAATTCGACGTTGTGCTGGTGATCGACACCTCGCGCTCCACCGTGGACCCCACGGGCGCCGACATCAACGGCAACGGCACGATCGGAAAGCCCTACCTGGGCCGGATCGGGTCGATCTTCGATGTCGGGAGCACGGACCCGGGCGATTCCATCCTGGCGGCCGAGGTCGCGGCTGCGCGTCAGCTGCTGCGCGGCCTCGATCCGCGCAGCACGCGCGTGGGAGTCGTGACCTTCGCGGGAGACCCGCCCGACATGCAGGGTGGCCTGTTCAGCCGCGGCGGGCGCCCACCCGCCATCACCCTCGAGCCGCTGACCCAGGAGTACTCTCGGGTGGAGCGGGCCCTCGACTCCGTGCTCAACCGGGATCCGCAGGGCAGCACCCACATGGCCGCTGGAGTCGACCAGGCAACCATCGAGCTGATGGGCCTGCGGGGCTCGGCATCCAGGACGAACCCGAACTCCGAGAAGATCGTGCTCTTCTTCACCGACGGCCAGCCCACGCTGCCCTACGGCCCGGGCTTCGAGTCCGACAACGTGCGCGCCGTGCTGCGCGCCGCGAACCGCGCCGAGCGCGCCGAAATCCGCATCCACTCCTTCGCCATCGGGCCCGATGCCCTCGAGGGGCCGGTCGCGACCGTGGAGATGGCCCAACGCACCGACGGCTTCTTCACCCCGGTGCGACACCCCGGAGATCTGGTCAACGTCGTCGAGCAGGTGAGCTTCGCCAACATGGAGGATGTGGAGCTCAAGAGCCTGACCACGGGCGAGCCCGCAGAGCACTTCCGCATCACGGCCGACGGCTCCTGGGCGGGCTTCATACGCATGAAGCCGGGCAAGAACGAGCTCCAGGTTCGGGCGCGCGCCAGCGACGGCACCGAGGCGGTGGAGACGATAGCCGTCACGATGGCAAAGGACGCGCCCGAGCTGCCGGTCCCGGATGCTCTCGTCGTGGCCCGCAATCGCCTGCTCGAAGACTGCCTGAAGAGCGTCAAGGAAGTGCGCATGTTCGCCGAGCGAGAGCGCGCGGAACAGGTGCGCAAGGACCTGTTGGTGGAGATCGAGCGGGAGCGGGCCGAAGCACGCGAGCGGGCCGCCGCGCAGCGCAAGACCCTCGAGCTCGGCATCGAGGAAGACGAGTAGCCGGTCTCACGGGGGCCGAGAGCGCTTCTCAAGCCTCTCGCGCGATCGTTCGAAACCTCCTGTCGGGGGGAATCCAACGTGCCGCGACCTGTTTCCCGTGGCTGGCCTGCGCTGGCGATCGCGATCACCTGCCTGATCCCGAGCCAGGTGGAGGCCCGCGACCTCTACGTCTCCGGAATCTCGATCGACGGCCAGACTGCGGCGACGCGATCCACCAATCAGGCGCGCGAGATCCCCAAGCTCTTCGACAGCGGGACCCTGTCCCAGATCGATCCGGGCTATGTCCCGACCGACTCCGTCGTCGCGGCCCTCGACCTGCGCGGTCTGCAGGGCAGCCTCAGCTACGCGGTCAACAGCGACGCGCTGCGCCTGCGGATTCCCGGTGCGGGGATCGACGTGACCTTCAGTGGCAGCTCCCGCAACGACTCGCTGGATCAGTTCGAGGACTTCCTCAAGGGTGACTTCTCGGCGGCGGGCTTCTCGACCACGGACATCCTCCAGGCACTGGTGGCCCATTCGCCGGTGGATCCCGTGGCTGGCAACCCGAACAGCCTTCAGTCGCGCATGTTCGACTCAGACTTCCGCATGGGCACCTCGGGGGCCTTCTCCTCCTGGGCCGAGGGCTCGGCGCTGCCGAACCTGGTGAAGCTCGACCTCGGCGCCAGCTACACCAACTCCGACGGCTTCGACGTCGTCGGCATCGACCTGCCCATCCACGCCAGCTTCGGCTTCGAGCGCCTGGCGCTGCTGGTGGACGTCCCGATCGCCTTCACCTCCACCGAGGGCGCCTGGTCGGGCATGGGTTCGGGGGGCCTCGGCCTGCGCGTGGCGCCCTTCAAGTGGTGGGCCCTCACGCCGGCGGCACGCATCGGGGGTGTCGGCTCGCTCGACCTGGGCGGCCTGGCCGTGCTCTACAACGCAACGCTGACGAGCCACATGCGCTTCAGCTTCGGGCCCCTCTCCCTCGGTATCGGCAACATGGGCGGCTACACCAGCAGCATCGACGCAGTCGAGATGGCGGGCTACTCGCTGGACTACGAGCTCACGAACTGGGTGACACGAAACGGGGGCTACGTCGAGGGCAACTTCGGCTCCGACACACTCGGGCTGGGGCTCGGCTGGCGTGTCCACGGCAGCGACGTGCGCTTCTTCGGCGACGATCTCTACCTGGACAACTATGCCGAGGTGGGCACCGGTTTGGGAGCGGGGGCGATCCTGGCGGGCCTGGGCCTCGACGTCTCGTATCTTTTCGGGCGCAACACCCAAGGTGTTTCAGCCCGCGTCGGATTGCGCTTCTAGGAGCCTGCGGACTCCGCGCCCGAGCCGCGCAGAGCGGGCAGCGCCAGCAGCGCCTCGGCCACGGCCGTACCCAGCCGGCGCGACCCGCCTGCATCGGGATCCAGGTGATCCATCTCGTCACCGAATGCCGGGTCCGGCAGCAGCGCGTGCAGATCGACGAAGCCGGCCCCCCGGCCTCGCGCCACCTGCTCGGCGCGGGCCAGCGTGGCCGGGAGGCCCTGCATCGGCACACCGAGCGCGCGCAGATGCTCCAGATTCACGGGGTTCACGAAGACCAGCACCGGAATCCCGGCCTCGGCGTAGCGAGCCAGCGCGGCGTCGAGGAACCGCAGCGCCGGATGGTCCGGGGGCGCTCCTTCCAGCACCGGCCCCAGTGTGGTGCGCGCGAACTCCCGGCTCGCGCGCCGCCGGTCCGGCTGGCGCTCGCGCTGGGCACGGGCGATCTGGAACTGCCGCAGGTAGCGCGCGCCTTCCGGCCAGGGACTGCGCTCCTGCAGGGCGTCGCCGAGCACCCGGGCACCCAGCACCCATCGCGCCTGCTCACCCTGGAGCCAACGCCAGCGCTGCAGCCCACCTGCATGGACGATCGATCCGTAGAGCAGCAGCTGATCGAGCCTCAGGCCTGCCCACTCGAGCGGCAGCAGCATCGCCTCGGGCCAACGGCCGGGCGCCAGCAAGGCCGCGAAGTGTGCGTCACTGGCGTCGCGCCATTGCGTCGAGAAGCCGGCGAGATTGAGTTCCACCACGACCGCAGCGGGAGCGAGGGACACGATGCGGTCGGCGATGGAGTAGTGGGCAAACTGGCTCAAGCCGGGGGCCGCCAGCCGCGAAACCATGGCGTCGGGATGCTCCTGCCACAGGCCCCGCTCGATCCAGCTGTGCATCGGAAGCTCGCCCGAGCGCAACAGGTGCGAGTCGCCCACGATCACCACGTTGCCGCCCGGCGCGGAT
>Ga0255057_10001249_pt1 | contig 14478 bp, 11 predicted proteins | sample Cases_109_6_MG_FD_189022 | JGI IMG/M metagenome (GOLD analysis project Ga0255057, IMG submission 189022) | Seawater microbial communities from Amundsen Gulf, Northwest Territories, Canada - Cases_109_6 | ecosystem: Environmental > Aquatic > Marine > Gulf | place: Canada: Northwest Territories... | reverse complement strand
CGGGTCGCGCTCGACGAAGCGGACGACCCGCTCATCCTTTCCGCTCAGCGGCCTAAGCTCCTCCTCGTAGTGGGGGTTGGCGAGGAACCTTACATCGAGGACGAAATCCGCGTTACGCGGAACGCCGCCCCGATAGGCGAAGGAAGTAACGAAGGTCAAGATGCCCGAGCGCTTATCGAACCCGAGGCACGCCGCCAACACCTGACGAAGGTTCGAAGGCGTCAGGGACGACGTATCGACCACGAAGCTCGCCCTGTCGCGAAGCGGTTCTATAAGGCGCCGCTCGACGGCGATGCCGTCGCTGATCGGGCGGCCGTCGGCTGCAAGCGGATGACGCCGGCGGGTCTCCATGAAACGGCGCACCACGATCTCGTCGCTGCAATCGATGAACAGCAGCGACGGCTTTGGGGTCAGGACCCGCTCCAGGCGATCCAACTGCTCGAGGAACGGCCGGGCGGCGAAATTGCGCGTGCGAATATCCAGCCCTACGGCGAGATCGCGGTCGACGCCGCCGCGCACGATCAGGTCGGACAGTAAGTCGAGCGGCAAGTTGTCGACCGCCTCGTAGCCGACGTCCTCTAGAATTTTCAACGCCGTCGACCGGCCGGCACCGGACAGCCCGGAAACCAGGACGATAGATTTCGAGCGTTCCTCGCCGTCATCGCCCGGATCGCCGGCCACCGAAGCGCGGGGTGCCGAGCCTTCCACCTGCCCGCCGTCGTCCTGTAGCGCGTCCGCCAGCGCCATCTCGACCTTGATCGGCGCCGATGCGTCGAAAGGATCGCAGACGACCGCCGGAAGCTCCTGCCCGACGATCGTCACGCATCGCGCCTCGGGCAGGCGCTCGATCTCCGCTCTCGGTTTGAGGTCCACAACCAGCCGAACCGGCAAGGGGCCGGCCCTGGGAAGCGCCTTGATACCGAGACCGCGCACCTCGAGACAGCCCCTGATGGTCCGCGGCGCATTGGCGACGGGCCCTCCTTGTCGGGCGCAGACCTCGGTCTGGTCGTCGCTGACCAGCAGCCATCCCCTGTCGATCAGCCGTAACGCCAGATCCGACTTGCCGCCGCCCGACGATCCGCGAAGCAGCACCGCAGCGCCGTCGCGTGCGACCGTCGTGGCATGGATCAACTCGGTTTTCATGGCGCCTTTATAGCATCAATGACGGTTTGGGCATTCTCCGATGGGCTATAGAACAATGTCCGGTCATATCGGTCTACTCCCAGGGAAGGGTTACGACAAAGCGCGCACCCTTCACCTGACCATCGGGCCCGCGGCGGTTCTCGGCACGGATCTTCCCGCCGTGCGCATCCACGATCTGCTTGGAGATCGATAACCCGAGGCCCGAATGGGTGCCGAATTTCTCGCTCGCCGGGCGTTCGCTGTAGAAACGGTCGAACACCGCCTCGAGCTTGGCGTCCGGCAAGCCGGGCCCTTCGTCCTCGACAATCACCTCCACAGAGCCGTCGACGCGCCGGGCGCGCAGCCAAATGGTTCCCCCCGGAGGGCTGAAAGTGATGGCGTTGGCGATAATATTGCGGAAAACCTGACCGAGCCGCCCCTCCATTCCCTCGATCAAAAAAGGCGCGCCAGCCGGCAGGTCAAGCTCGAAGCGCGGCTTTTGCCCGTCCACTTCCGCGACCCCGGAGACATCGTGCACCTCGACCAATGTCTCCAACAGAAGACCGACGTCGACCTCTTCCATCTCGGCGCGGGAGAGCTCCGCATCTAGCCGGGAGGCATCGGAGATGTCGCTGATCAACCGATCGAGACGTTCGACGTCCTCGACGATTATGCCCATCAAGCGCCGTTGCTGCTCGGGGTCCTTGACGCGCGCGACCGTCTCGACCGCGCTGCGCAGCGAGCTCAACGGGTTCTTGATCTCATGCGCTACGTCGGCGGCGAATCCTTCGATGGCGTCGAGCCGCTGCCAGAGCGCCGAGGTCATCTCGCGCAGGGCCGCGGAAAGGTCGCCGATTTCATCGCCGCGCGCGGTGAAGTCGGGTATCTCGAATTTTCGCCCCTGCCCGTGCCGAACCTGGTCCGCCGCACGCGCCAGGCGGTGCATCGGGCTGGCGATCGTGCCGGCCAAGTAGAACGAGAGCATCACGGTAACAGCAAGCGCGATGGCGAAGACGATCAGGATATCGCCGCGCCGCGCCTCCACCGCACGCTCCACCTCATCGGCGTCCTTGGACAGCATGAGCGCGCCCAACACCTGCCGATAACGCTGGACCGGGACCGCAACCGACAAGATCACCCCGCGGCGACGGTCGCTGCGGACCCGGCCGCCGCCTTCCCCGAGCATGGCCATCTCCACCTCGCCGTAGTCCGCGGCGCGTTGGGCCTGATTTTCCTCGTAGGGCGGAAGGTCGTCATCGCCTGGGAATAGAGCGCGGAACGAATCGTAAAAGCGCCCGATATGGTTCACCACGCCGGACTCGGGCGGATCCAGCTCGACCACCTGGATCTTGGCGCCGGTGCCGGTCAAGGCGAAGCTGTCGGCGACAAGCTCTCCGGCGCGGGCGAAGACCCGGGCGCGCACCCCGGTATCCGAGAAGAGCACCCGCATCTGCTGGCGGGTCGCGAAAGGATGCAGGTAGTCCGTCCCCGTCTCGTCAACCAACGCGGCCACGTTGACCAGCGAAAGCGCGAAGGCATGCGCTTGCACCTTGAGCGCGTCCAACTCGGAGACGATAAGGCTCGCGCGATACTGATCGAGATGAAGCAGCCCCAATATGGGGATCAGGAGTGCCGCCATGTTGATGATCAACACGCGCCGCGTCAACGGCGAGCGCCAACCCCTGACACGCCGCCGCGGGCGCGGTGGCGATCCTCCGCGGAACTTATCCCTCTTCTTACGGCTTTTGCCCGTCATACCATACGAGCGTCCGCGCCTGGCCATACGAGCGTCCGCGCCTGGATCGCCGGTGACCGCTGGCAACGGACGCGCCACCCCTCTGCCAAAACCCCCAAAAACCTAACTATCCCTGTAGCGGTACCCCACGCCATAGAGTGTTTCGATTTGCGCGAAACCGTTGTCCACGATTTTGAATTTCTTGCGCAGTCGCTTGATATGGCTATCGATCGTCCGGTCGTCGACGTAGACCGATTCCCCGTAGGCCGCGTCCATCAACTGATTGCGGTTTTTCACATGGCCAGGGCGCAGCGCCAAAGACTTCAGGATGAGAAACTCTGTGACCGTCAGGTTGATCGGCTCGCCCTTCCAGGTGCACAAATGACGCCCCGGATCGAGCATGAGGTCGTTGCGAATTAGCGGCGCCTCACCCAACTGCGGTTCGATCGCAACCCGTTCGCGACGCAGCAGGGCGCGGATGCGCTCGATTAGCAGACGCTGCGAGAAGGGCTTCGTGATATAGTCGTCCGCGCCCATTCTAAGGCCCAGAACCTCATCGATCTCCTCGTCCTTTGAGGTCAGAAAGATCACCGGAAGGTTCGATCCCTTACGCAGGTTCGATAGCAACTCCATACCGTCCATGCGGGGCATCTTAATGTCGAGGACCGCCAGGTCCACGGGGTTGGTCGCAATACCGCGCAGCGCTTCGGCTCCGTCAAGGTAGCTGCGTACCTTGAACCCTTCGTCTTCCAAAGCCATCGTCACGCTGGTCAGGATATTGCGGTCATCGTCCACCAAGGCGATGGTCGGCTGCATGACCGGTACCTCCTCTTGTCCACTCGCCGCAAGCTTGCCGCCTTGGCACCGACGGCGCTCAGCCGATAACTCATGCCCGGCAAAGTTCATTCCCGGACCAGCTGACGATCTTGCAACAAGGCAACTTACCATAATCTCAACGATCGACCGGGTTTATGGCAGGATTGGGGCGCCGGCAAGGCTTTCCGTGGGACTTTCACCCGACCGCGGGCACCACCTCGGGGCCAGCGAAGGGAGCCGCTTGACAGCACGGACGCCCGCGCCGTCCTATAGAACCTGCTTCACTGAAGTCTATGGTTAAGGCAACGAAGGATGAGCAATCAGAAGAGCATATCGCCTGGCCAAGCCGCACGAACCCTCTTACGCGGTGCGGCCACCGCCGTACTGGCCACCCGGCTTGGTGGCGAGCCGTTGAGCGGCTGGCCCTATGCCTCGCTCGTGCTGGTCGCCTCGGATATGAACGGCGCACCGCTGCTCTTGCTGTCCGACCTGGCCGAGCACACGAAGAATTTACGCCAAGACGCGCGCGCCTCCCTCCTCATCGACGGCACCGCGGGACGCGACGATCCCCTGACCGGGTCACGGGTAACGCTTCTTGGAAAGCTTGACGAGACCGACGACCCGGGCCTGTTGGAGCGCTTCTGCCGGCGCCATCCCTCCACGACCATCTATCGTGATTTCAAGGACTTCCATCTCTTTCGCCTGCGGATCGAGCAGGCCCATCGGGTCGCCGGCTTCGGCGATATCCACTGGATCGATGCGGCCGACCTGCTTCTCCCCACCGACAGCTCGGCCCGCCTGATCGACGCCGAGGACGAGATCGTGCGGCACATGAACGAGGATCACCGTGCGGCGGTGGGCCTGATCGCCGCCCAGGCCACCGGCACCGCTGGCACCGCCGGCAGCAAGTGGTCGATGACGGGAATCGACCCGGAAGGCGCGGATTTCCGCTGTGACGGGGGCTTCGCCCGCGTACCTTTCGCGAAGGCCGCCGGCGATGCCGAACGCGCCCGCGCCGAACTCGTACGCCTAACCAAAGCGGCCCGAGACGAGGACTGAACGCGCGCGCCGAGTTTCCTTTTGCACATTGCCTCGTGGCCAAAAATGATATTAGGCTAGGACATTGACACCCTGCAGGCCGCCTATCCTTGATAGGCTGGCCGGCGGCGGAACGATAATAAAGGGCGCCGAATTCGGCCCCGACGCTTGGCAGTGCGCGGGAGAGAGAACACGTGAACGATATTGGATCGCCGGTCAGCCGATATTCGCTGACAAATCACGGTATTGAAAAATACCGTACGGCTTTTTGGAATTTAAGCGAGCCGGCCCTGTACGAGCACACCCTGACACGCGGCGAGGGCTTGCTTGTCGAAGGCGGGGCGCTCGTTGTACGTACGGGCCAGTACACTGGCCGCTCGCCGAAGGACAGATTCATCGTGGAGGATGCCTCGAGCGCCTCCGAGATCTGGTGGGGCGAGGTGAACGTGGCCATCGATCAGGCGCGGTTCCAAGGCCTCAGGGATAAGATCCTCTCTCACTTCGCGACGCGCGACCTTTTCGTTCAGGATGCCTATGCCGGCGCCGACCCGCAGTTCCGTCTGCCCGTACGTGTGGTGAGCGAGTCTCCCTGGCACAGCCTTTTCGTACGCAACATGTTCATTTTGCCGGAGCACGAGGCGCTCGATCAATTCGAGCCGGGCTTTACCGTACTGCACGCGCCGTCATGCCACGCCGATCCCGCCGTCGATGGGACCAATTCGGAGTGTTTCGTCATCGTCTCGTTCGCCGACCGGCAGGTGATCATCGGTGGGACGATCTACGCCGGCGAGATCAAGAAGTCGATCTTCTCGGTTCTCAACTACCTCCTGCCCGAAAAGGGCGTGCTGCCGATGCATTGCTCGGCCAACGTCGGCACCCGTGGCGATACGGCCATATTTTTCGGCCTGTCGGGCACCGGCAAGACGACCCTCTCGGCGGACCCGACGCGCACGCTTATCGGCGATGACGAGCATGGCTGGTCGACGACCGGCGTCTTCAACTTCGAAGGCGGCTGCTATGCCAAGGTGATCAACCTCTCCGCCGAGTCCGAGCCGGAGATCTATGCCACCACCAGACGCTTCGGCACCATACTGGAGAACGTCGTGGTCGACCCCGACGAGCGCCGGCTCGACCTCGACGACAACCGCTTTACCGAGAACACGCGCGCCAGCTATCCCCTCGACTTCATTCCCAACGCCAGCCACAGCGGCATCGGCGAGCTGCCCAAGAACGTGGTCATGCTGACCGCCGATGCCTTCGGCGTCCTGCCGCCGATCGCCAAGCTGACGCCGGAACAGGCAATATACCATTTTCTCTCCGGCTACACGGCCCGGGTCGCGGGCACGGAAAAAGGTATGGGCAAGGAGCCGTCGGCCACCTTCTCGACCTGTTTCGGCGCGCCCTTCATGCCGCGCCACCCCTCCGTCTATGCACGGATGCTGCGTGAGAAGTTGGAGCACACCGGCGCCAACTGCTGGCTCGTCAATACCGGTTGGACGGGCGGCGCCTATGGTGTGGGCGACCGCATGAAGATCGCCCACACCCGCGCCATGGTGAATGCCGCCCTGGAAGGCAAGCTGGCGGGGACGACCACGGTTCGTCACCCCTATTTCGGGCTGCAGGTGCCCGAGACCTGCCCCGACGTGCCGACCGGCGTCCTGGATCCAAAGAGCACCTGGGACGACAAGACGGCCTATGACCGCGCGGCGCACGACTTGACACAGCGTTTCGAGGCCAACTTCCGGCAGTTCGAACCCTACGTCGACGACGATGTGAAGGCGGCCGGCATTTACGCGGCGGCCTGAGGGATCCGGTCAGGTATCGTGGTAGCGGCGCGAATCCGCCGGCGCGGCGTGGCGCTTCGTCATGCCGTAGTCGCGCAGGACATGGGCCACTCTTAGGCGATAGTCGGCGAAGACCCCGCCGCGCCCCTTGGCCTGGGTTGCCCGATGGCCGGCGTGGTTGCGCCATGCGCTCACGGCGTCCTCGTCGCGCCAAAAGGAAAGAGAGAGAAGCTTTCCCGGCTCGGAAAGGCTCTGGAAGCGCTCGATGGCGATAAAGCCGTCGACTTTCTCAAACTTGCCCCGCAAATCGGCGGCGAGGCCGAGATAATCCTCTGTGGCGCCTTCGGCGGGCCAGACCTCGAATATTACCGCGATCATTCAAACACCCCCTGCTTCAACCGGCCGTCGCCCTAATGGGCCTCGGCCCAGTTGTCTCCGATCCCGGCATCGGCGATCAGCGGCACCGACAGCTCCAACACCGGCTGGCAGGCATTTTCCATGACCTGGCGGACCAGCCCACTGGTTTCCTCCACCTCGGTCTCGGGCACCTCGAACACCAGCTCGTCGTGGACCTGGAGCAGCATGCGCGCCTTCAGGCCCGCCTCGGCAAGCGCCGGGGGGACGCGGATCATGGCGCGTTTTATGATGTCGGCGGCGGTTCCCTGGATGGGCGCGTTGATCGCCGCCCGCTCGGAAAAATTGCGCCGGGCGGGATTTTTGTCGGCGATCCCCGGCACGTAGATGCGCCGGCCGAAAAGCGTCGTCACGAAGCCCTGCTCACGCGCCTGGGCGCGCGTGGCGGCCATGTAGGCCTTGATGCCGGGATAGCGCTCGAAATAGGTGTCGATGAAGGCCTTGGCCTCGCTCTGCCCGATGCCCAGGTTGCGCGCCAAGCCAAAAGCTGAGATGCCGTAGATGATGCCGAAATTAATGGCCTTGGCCTGCCGGCGTACCATCGGGTCCATGCCGTCGATCGGCACGCCGAAGACTTGCAAGGCGGTAATCGCGTGGATGTCCTGGCCACCGCGAAAGGCCGCCTTCAGTCCCTCTTCCTGACAGATCTCCGCGGCCAGGCGCAGCTCGATCTGGTTGTAGTCGACGGAGAGCAGCTTGCAGCCTTTCTCCGCCACGAAGGCGGTGCGGATCTTGCGCCCCTCGTCGGTGCGCACCGGGATGTTCTGCAGGTTCGGATCGTTCGACGAAAGGCGCCCGGTCGAGGCGACCGCCTGTGAGTAGGAGGTATGGACGCGGCCACTTCGCGGGTCGATCTGGGCTTGCAGCGCGTCGGTATAGGTGCTCTTCAGCTTGCTGAGCTGGCGCCAATCGAGCACCCGCGCCGGCAGTTCGTGGCCGTCGCCGGCCAGCCCCTCCAGCACCTCGTGACCGGTCGCATAGGCGCCGGACTTGCCCTTCTTGCCGCCGGCAAGTCCCATCTCGTCGAACAGGATCTCGCCCAACTGCTTGGGCGAGCCGATGGTGAAGGGCCGGCCGACCAGCTTATAAATTCGATCCTCGAACTCGGCGATCCGCTGGGCGAAGTCGTTGGACATGCGGCGCAGGGTGTCGCGGTCCACCTTGATGCCGGCCCGCTCCATGTCGGCGAGCACGGCGACCAGCGGCCGCTCGATGGTCTCGTAGACGGTGACCAGACGCTCGCTCACCAGCCGGGGTTTCAAAACCTGGTGCAGGCGCAAGGTGATGTCGGCGTCCTCGGCGGCGTAGTCGCGTGCTTTGTCCAGGGGGACCAGATCGAAGGTCACCCGCGACCGGCCGCTGCCCGCGACCTCGGCGAATTTGATCGTCGCGTGGTCGAGGTGCAGGCGCGCCAACTCGTCCATGCCGTGGCCGTGCAGGCCGCCTTCCAGAACATAGGAGAGCAGCATGGTATCGTCGATCGGTGCGACCCGGACGTCCTCCTGGGCGAAGATCAGAGCATCGTACTTGATGTTCTGGCCGATCTTCAGCACCCCGGGGTCTTCGAGCAGAGGCTTCAGCAGCTCCAAGGCGCGCGCCGGCGCGATCTGGTCCGGTGCCGGCGTCGCATCGCCCGCCAGGTCCAGCTCGCCGGTCGGCGCCTGCACGCCGGGGGCTTTGTGACGCAGCGGTATGTAGCAGGCGTGCCCGGGCCGGGTGGCGAGCGAGACACCGACCAGCTCGGCCCGCATGGCGTCGAGCGATGTCGTCTCGGTATCCACAGCCAGGTAGCCCTGCGCCGCGCAGTCCTCGATCCAACCCCGCAGGCTCTCCTCGTCGAGGACCAACTCGTAGCGGGTCTCGCTCGGCCGGCGCGGGTCGGCGGCGGCCCCCGCCTCACCGCCCAAGGCGCTGCCCAGTTGCGCTAAGATCGACTTGAAGGCGTTCTCCTCGAGGAACGGCCGCAGCACCTCGGGATCGGGTTGGCGCAAAGCGAAGTCTTCAAGCAGGTCGTCCACCGGCACGTCGCGCCTGAGTGTCACCAGCTTCTTGCTGAGCCGCGCCATCTCCGCGTTTTCGATCAGCGTCTCGCGGCGCTTGGGCTGCTTTATTTCGGCAGCGCGGGCGAGCAGCGTCTCCAGGTCGCCGTATTCCTCGATGAGCTGGGCCGCCGTCTTGATGCCGATGCCCGGCACGCCGGGAACGTTGTCGCTCGAATCCCCGGCCAGGGCCTGCACCTCCGCCACCTTGTCCGGCCCGACCCCGAACTTCTCGACCACCTCGTCATGCCCGATCGGGCGGCCTTTCATCGGGTCCAGCATGCCGACGCCGTCGCCGACCAACTGCATGAGGTCCTTGTCGGAGGAGACGATGGTCACCTCGATGCCCCGGGCCTGGGCCATGGCGGCATAGGTGGCGATGATGTCGTCCGCCTCGTAGCCCGCGATCTCGATGGCGGGGAGATTATAGGCTCTGGTCGCCTCGCGAATGAGGGAGAACTGGGGCACCAGCTCTTCCGGCGGCTCGGGGCGGTGCGCCTTGTAGTCGGGATAAATATCGTTGCGGAAGGTCCGCCGGCCGGCATCGAAGATCACCGCCACGCCGTCCGCCTCGCTGTCGGCGATCAGCTTCATCACCATCTTGGTGAAGCCGAAGACGGCGTTGACCGGCGTGCCGTCCGCTCGGGTCATCGGCGGCAGGGCAAAAAATGCCCTGAAAATATAACCGGACCCGTCGATCAGATAGAGATGCTTCAGGGGTGGGGCGTTCATGGGCCGCAGTCTGCCGGAGGGAAGACAGCCTGTCGAGAGCCTGCCGTCCCCGTCTCAGGGTCGGGTCAGCCGTTCTCCCCCTCGCCCGCCGCGGACCCATCCTCGAGGATGAAGTCGCATCCGCAATAAGGGCATGCGATATGCCCCTTACCCTCCATGTTGAGATAAACCCGCGGGTGGCCCAAAGGGCCGCCGCCGCCATCGCAGGCGACGGTTTCGGTCTCGACTTGGATCGTCTCGGGCGTTTGCATGGCGGATTCTCATCTCCCGGCGTCGCGGTTGACCACCTATTCGGCGGATGATACCCAAAGGACGGCGTCGATCAATCCCTTGCGTTGGTACCAATCGACTCGATCCCGGCCGCCTGCGATCGATCGTGGTTGGGGCGCGGCCGCTGCCAGGAGACCTGCCCGCGGTGAACATACTCGCCAAGAATGAGCCCGACCTTGACGGACAGGGGGCCGCTGCCGCGCCAGCCGTGCGCCTTGAAAAGCTCGCGAAAACTTACAAGGGCTCCGGCAAGACGGGCAAAAAGGCGGCCCTGATCGATGTCGATCTGACCATACCCCGCGGCTGCCTCTTTGGGCTTTTGGGGCCCAACGGTGCCGGCAAGTCCACGCTCATCAACATTCTCGCCGGGCTGGTCAACAAGACCTCCGGCAAGGCTTGGGTCTGGGATATCGATATCGACCGCGATCCGCGCCGCGCGCGCGGCGCCATCGGCGTCGTGCCGCAGGAATTGAACATCGACCCCTTTTTCACACCGCGCGAGCTGGTCGAGATCCAAGCCGGCCTCTACGGCGTTCCGCCGCGCGAGCGCGAGACCGAGGAGATTCTCTCGGCCATGGGGCTCGCCGACAAGGCCGATGCGTACGCACGTACGCTTTCCGGCGGCATGCGGCGGCGGCTGATGGTGGCCAAAGCCATGGTCCATCGCCCACCGGTGCTGGTGCTCGACGAACCAACGGCGGGGGTCGACGTCGAGCTGCGCCGCCAGCTTTGGGCCTACGTCCAGCATCTCAACGCCAGCGGCGTGACGATCCTGCTGACCACCCATTACCTGCAGGAGGCGGAGGCCCTGTGCGAGCGCATCGCCATCATCAACAAAGGACGCATCGTCGCCTGCGACCGCACCGATGCCTTGCTGCAGCGCCTCGATGCCAAGGATCTTATCCTGCACCTCGAAGACGACCTGGAGAGCTTGCCGGCATCGCTCGCGTCGCTGGGGGCTCGTTTGTCGACCCCACGCCGGCTGGTCTTCCAATACCACAAGAGCGAAAGCCCGGTCGAACGCATACTGGAGGCCGTACGTGCCGAGGGCCTCACCGTCGCGGACCTGTCGACCCGGGAATCGGTGCTTGAGGACATCTTCGTGCAGCTTACCCGCGATGAGGAGGGCATCGGTGAATAGCCGGCGATGGGAACTTGGCGCGCGTATGGCGGCGGCGCTCCTGGCGGTCTTCCTGCTGGCGGCCTGTGCGCCGCGGCTAGCGCCCGGCGGACCCGGACTTAGCTCCGAGGACCCGGCGCCCGGCTTTACCCAAGGTGCCCTCGTCACCGACGACGGCTTGCGGCTGCCGGCACGCCGTTGGGTACCGGAGGGCAAGATCAAGCTGCTGATCTTGGCCTTGCACGGATTCAACGACTACTCCAACGCCTTTGAGGAAACCGGGCGCTATCTGGCCGAGCAGGGCATCCTTACGGTGGCTTACGACCAACGCGGCTTCGGCGAGGCGCCTCACCGCGGGCGCTGGGCCGGGGTCGGGGCGATGACCGCCGACTTGAACACCGCCGCACGCTCGCTCGGCGAGAGCCATCCCGGCCTGCCGCTTATCCTGCTCGGCGATTCCATGGGCGGCGCCGTCATCCTGGCGGCGCTGACCAGCGAAGATCCGCCGCCAGCCAAGAGCATTGTCCTATCCGCCGCCGCGGTCTGGGGCCGCAAGACCATGCCGTGGTATCAACGCGCCGCGCTTTGGCTGGGGGCCCACACCGTACCCTGGGGCAACGTCAGCGGGCGCGGCCTCAAGATCCAGGCCTCCGATAACATCGAGATGCTTCGCGCGCTGGGCCGCGACCCCCTGGTGATCAAGGAGACCCGCGTGGACGCGGTCTACGGCCTCGCCAACCTAATGGACGCGGCGCTCGCCTCGGCGCCGGATGTACGCCTGCCGGCGCTGCTGCTCTATGGGGAGAACGACGAGATCATACCGATGGAGCCGACGTTGGAGTTCTGGCGCGACCTTCCACGCACAGACGGCGTGGCGCAGCGCATGGCGCTCTACGATACGGGCTGGCATATGCTGCTGCGCGATTTGCGGGCCGACATCGTGCTGGCCGACATCGCCCATTGGGTCCAGGCACCCGACCTGCCGCTTCCCTCGGGCGCCGACCGCCGGGCCGAGGAAACGCTGGCGGCCGATGCGCGGCCTTGACCCATCGGCAGACGGCGGCCCTCGGAACGGCCTCGGGGATCTCCACATTTATTTGAAGGGCAGTTGGTCCATCCTGCGGCTTATCGAGGACCGCCGCCTCGGCCTCGAGGGCACGCTATTGGGCGAGGCCTCGTTTGGTGAGCACGACCAAGGGCTACACTACCGTGAGGCGGGTCGGATGCGCTTGGGGGCATACAGCGGGCGCGCCAACCAGACCTATCTTTACCGATTCCCCGGCGACGGGCTGATCGAGGTGCACTTCGCCGATGGCCGCTTTTTCCACGCGCTGGACTTGACGGGCGGCGTCGCCGAGGCCGAGCACCTCTGCGCGCGCGACCGATACCGCACCCGTGTCGAGCTGTTGACGCGCAGCCGCTGGAAAAGCCGATGGCGGGTTCGCGGGCCGGCGAAGGACCTGCTGCTGACCACCTGGTACTTGCGCTTCGCCGAACCGCCGACTTGCCGTCACGCCGGCGGGGCAGCAGATTACCTGCCAGGGAGTCGTTAGCACCATGACCGAAGGCCAAACCCGCACGACCGCGGTTCAGCCGTCAAGGATCCGCTCGCCCCGCGCGTCCACATGACGGCGCGGGCCGCGCCGGCCGAGTTGATGAAGGCGGCCGGATGGATGGGCCTGGCGCTGATTTCCTTTGTCCTGCTGGCGATCGCCGCGCGTCAGCTTTTGGATACCATGCAGGCATTTCAGATCCTCTTCCTGCGCAGCGGGATCGGGCTCCTCATCATCTTCGCCATCGCCATACCGACCGGGCGCCGGTTCCACCAAACCCGGCGCGCGCCTCTCCACCTGCTGCGCAACCTCGTCCACTACGGCGGGCAGGTTTGCTGGATTACCGCCATCGGGCTTTTGCCGCTGGCCGTCGTCTTCGCGTTCGAGTTCACCACACCGATCTGGGCAGCCATACTCTCGGCCCTCTTCCTTGGCGAGCGCCTGGCGGGCGCACGGATCGTGGCGATGGTTGCGGGATTTATCGGCATTCTGGTCATCGCGCGGCCCGGGCTTGCCGGCGTCGACCCGGCGGTTGCCGTCGCCCTGGCGGCCGCCGTGGGTTTCGGCATCACTTTGACGGCGACCAAAGGACTTACCCGGACCGAGCCGCCGATCACCATCCTCTTCTACATGCTGACCACTCAGCTAATCCTTGGCGCGCCGCTCGCGGTCCTCACCTGGCAGCCGGTCGCCTGGGAAGACCTTCCGTGGCTGGTTCTGATCGCCGCATGCGGGCTTGGCGCGCACTACGGTATCGCTAAGGCCTTCCAACACGCCGAAGCGACGGTAATCCTGCCGATGGACTTCTTGCGCCTGCCGCTCATCGCGGTGGTCGGCTTCCTGCTCTACGCAGAGCCTTTGGACCCAATGGTTTTCCTCGGCGCACTGCTGATCTTCTCCGGCAACTACTATAACCTTCGCAGCGAGACCCGGCGATTGAGCAGCAGGTAAAGACACCCACGCCGCAGCGCGCGTCAGTCGCTTGGCCCGGCGCCCCGGCAGTCGGCGATCGCCGCGGCGAAGATGGGTATCGCCCTCTCGATCATCTCTTCGGTGGCGGTGAAGGCGATGCGGAAATGTCCGGGTGCCTCGCACACCGAGCCGGGCAGGACGGTAAGGCCGCGCTCGGCCAGCCGCCGGCAGAAGGCCCAATCGTCGGCGATCGGCGATCGCGGCAGAAGGTAGAAAGTGCCCTCGGGCACGTGCAACTCATACCCTGCGGCGCGCAACGCCTCGACCAAGCGATCGCGCTTGCGCTGCAATGCCTCGAGGTCGATCGACAGCGCGTCGAGTTTCGGCAGGGCATACTGCATAACGGCATTGGGAAAGATGAAGCCGTTCACGATCTGCGCCATCTGCACCGCTTCGCGCAGCGCAAGGCGGCGCTCCTCGGCCATGGAGGGTGCCAGCGCCAACCAGCCGATGCGCTGACCGGGCGTGAGTAGCACCTTGCCATAGCTATAGGTGATGATCGTATCGGGATAGAAGGCGCTGGGGCTGGGGAAGGGGCGCGCATCGAAGATGAGGCGGCTATAGGGCTCGTCGGCGAGAAGATAAAGCGTGCGCCCGTGGCGCGCGCTGGCCCGGGACAGGAGATCGGCCAGCGCCTCCAGCGTCGCCGCGGGATAGACGCGCCCCGTCGGGTTGTTCGGGGTGTTGACGATGACCAGGCGCGTGCGCGGTGTCATCGCCTCTTCGATCGCCGCAAGGTCCAGATCGAAGTCGGCCTTAGTCCGCACCTTGACCGGTACCGCGCCGCGGGCAAGCGCCATGCCGTCGTAGTTGAACCAGGGAGGCAGGTTGATGATCACCTCGTCGCCCGGGTCGAGGAGCGCGGTCATGGCCGCGGCGATGG
>Ga0255057_10001248_pt1 | contig 14494 bp, 13 predicted proteins | sample Cases_109_6_MG_FD_189022 | JGI IMG/M metagenome (GOLD analysis project Ga0255057, IMG submission 189022) | Seawater microbial communities from Amundsen Gulf, Northwest Territories, Canada - Cases_109_6 | ecosystem: Environmental > Aquatic > Marine > Gulf | place: Canada: Northwest Territories... | reverse complement strand
CGAGTTTTCAGGGGGACTAGCGAGGTCCATCGTGGCGCCTGCGGCGTTCTCGGCCTGTCTACCTCATCGGTGAGGCCTGCTTGATCAGGAATGCCTCCACGGCCGCTACGCTTTCGGGTCGAAGATTCTCGATTCCTTCGTAGGGTCGGCCGGTCGCAGCCGGTTCGTCCGGATACTTGGCCATCCTCTGCTTGTGTCGCATGATTATCCGTACGAACTCTGCACCGCCCCAGGCGCCCACCTCGGTGGCCACCGGCCACTCCTCGCGGGTGTCGCGGAACAGGTCGTAGAAGTTCGCCCCGATCGGATTCTCTCCGGGACCCGGAACATTGAGCTTGTACTGTTCCTTGACGATCGCCTTGAGGCTATTCCCGGAATATACAAACACATAGTCGCGCCGGCCGTGTGTTTCACCCTCCAGCATCAGGGCCGACTGATCGAGCCCGTCCATCAGCCGATCCGTAGGGATCCTGTCGGTGGCATCAGCCAGCCGGGCGATAGTGGTGAACAGATCGGCAACGTGAATGATGTCGCCCACGATCGAGCCGGCTTCGATCATGCCGGGCCAGCGCGCGAACGCGTCGACGCGGATGCCGCCCTCGGTGGTGTCGCCCTTGCCCCCACGGTAGATCATCGGCGTAAAGCCGCTGCCGGACGAATACTTCGTGAAGTGGCCGTTGTCCCCCATGATCACGACGAGTGTATTGTCAGCGATCCCAAGCGTCTCCATCTCCGCCAGGATGTCGCCGATCCAGCCGTCGAGCAGCTTCATTTTCTCTACATAGGTGCCGCCGTTCGGGGTGGTGTACTGCTCCGTCGTCGTGCGCGGGCCCGTCAGCGGATACAACGGCCAGTACTGCAGGAAGAACGGTTCATCCTTCCCAGCGAGCTCGCGCAAGTACTGCAGGGTCTGCTCCTGGTAACGAACATTCATTGCATGATATTTGGCCTCGGTCCACCGTTCGCCCGGCTGCATGTGCACTTCCCGGACGGGCTCACCGCGCTTGCCCTCGACCCCCGTAACCATGGCCGATGGGTCCGGGCGCAGCCAGTTGTCGATCGTAAACCGGTCGTCGTAGTTGTTCTTGCCGATGCCGACGGACACTTCCTCGTCCGCAGCGTCATCGTGGAAGATGGTCAGCTGTCCCTGCTGGTGGATCGGAAACGCCGCAAAATCGAAGCCTTGGTGATTCGGCCAGGCTTCCATGATGTCTCCCATGTGCCATTTGCCGATATGGACGGTGGTGTAGCCGGCACCGGACAGGACCTCGGCCAGCGTAACTTCCTTGCCTGCCAGACCAAAGCCGGCGATGTCGACTGCCGTGTCGCCCATGCCGTTACGATGCGGCTGGCGGCCGGTCATGAATGCCACGCGCGTTGGCGTGCAGGAGGGCTCCGTGTACATGCGTGCGAAACGCATGCCTTCGCGCGCGAATTTGTTGATGGACGGCGTCGAGTAGCCGCGAATGGCGTTCAGTTCGGGGCTACCCAGATCCCCGAAGCCGATGTCATCGATCAGGATATAGAGGATATTCGGCGGTTTGCCAGCGTTTTTCGCGCGAAACGTGGCGAGCTTCGCGTCTACGGTCTTATCATCGCCGGCCCACTTCTCTCCATTCTGGGCTTCGAGGATGTAGTACTCCGCGTCGTGGATGATCTGGGAGGCAGCGGGAAAGGCACAGAGCGCGACTATGCCGACGACAGCGGCGATGGTGAATGTCATTACTCGGGTCATGAAGTCCTCCTTTGTTGAATCGGTGTTTCTTGATCATTGCGCGTACAGGGCTCGGCTCAGCTTTGAAGAAGCTGGCTTCAGTTTAGAATGCTCTCTTCGAAAATCCCACCCAGCGCCAGGTGCAGGTTCACCCGCCGGGCAAGAAGATCCTCATTGCTCATCGAGGTCTCGACCTCCTCGAAGGCCTCGAGCACAATTGCGCCATAGCCTGCTGATCGTCGTGCGAACAATCTTGACCTGGACACTCACTCTGGAGATCGAGGGCTGCTGGCCCTGGCGGTTGAAGGCGGAGAGCGGAAAGTGAGAGTCGATAGTCTGCAGATGGGAAGATCAAACATGTCAGAGACATGGTCATGGGGCGGGTGGCTTGGCCATTCGAGATCGGGATAGGTGTTATATTGAGACCCCAAGTAGAGTGGAAGTCGGGGACAGGCGAGTCTTTTCCGGAGCTTCCGGAACACGTCTCATGACCATCGTGCAGGATCCCGACGGCAACTTCATAGAATTGGCCGGGCCATGAGCTGGCGCTGCCGCGAATACATTCTGATGGGCAGGGTATTGATACTGGCTGTCGCGAGTTGGCTCGTGGCCACCCCGGAGAAGATCTGGGCCCAGGAATTCGAGACTCCGCCGGTTCTCGAGGCCAGCGTGGTCCTTCCCAGCGAGATGCAACGCGGCGACCGTTTCGCGGTGCAAGGGCAGGTTCGCAACGACGGTTTCATGAACTACTACGTCGTCGAATCGGACTTCGGTCAGTTCGAAGCCTATGGCAATCCCGCCCTGGCCAAGCTCATCCAGGAGATCGGAGCCCTCGCTCAACTAGACGAGGTCTCCAAGAGCGATGTATTTCGCGACTCCGTCAAGAGATCCGCGACCGCCCAGGCCACGGCAGTTCAAGAGTTCGCCGACAGACCCGCGGAGACGATCAAGGGCGCCCCTGCGGGCCTCAAACGAAGCTTCCGCAAGGTCAAGCGGAATGCAGAGGAAGGATACGAGACCGCAAAGGACATCGGCGGCGATGTTGCCGACAGCGTTACGGGCAACAAAGACGAGGGCGAGGAAAACGTCGACTCCAGCTCCGAAGACGCCAAGGACCTGGCCGACAAGACCAGTGACGCCGCCGAGACCTACGCCAAGAAATGGTTCGGAGTAACTCTCGCCGAGCGGCGTTGGCACCAGAAGCTCGGGACGGACCCCTACACCACCAATGCGGTACTGAGGAAGAGAATCAAAGAACTGTCGAAGGTGGACGGCGCGACCACCACCGGAATGCGATTCGTGCCGATCCCCCGAGTTCCCGGCGCCAACGAGCTCCGCGTGCTCAATCAGATTGTCTGGAGTGTCGACCCCCGGGAATTGCGTGAGCAGAACATCAAGCGACTCGTAGAAGCAGGTGTGGACGAAGGGCTCATCGAACAGTTCATCAACAACCCCTGGTTCAGCCCAACGGGTCAGACCCTGCTGCTGACGGCGATTCTGGAAATGGAGGGCGTCGAAGGTCGAGAGGTCTTGGTGGAGGTTGCCAGCTCTACGGAATCGGCCGAGGAGGCTCAATTCGACCTTGGCAACATCATCTTCCTGAGTACCTACCACCGTTCGGTGAAACCCCTTGCCCGTCTACTCCCGGGGAGGGTGGCGGTGGCCATCACCAAGGACGGAGAGATGCTCAAGATCGTCTCCGTGGATTATGCCTTCTGGCAGCAGGACCTGGCGGGTGCCGTGACCGCCTTTGTCGAGGCCGCAGCCAATCATCCGGCCACCACCCGGGAGATCTGGCTACGAGGCAAGGCCTCATCACGCTTCCAAGACGAGCTGGGCGCCCGCGGGTGGACCGTCCATGAAGCAGTGGAGCTGGACCCAAGGGCTGGAAATGAAGAATAACCATGAATTCTGAAGGATCACGAGAAAGCAAGAAGAAGCAAGTCTCTTTAGCGATTAGCAGCCGTAGCCCAGCTAACGCCTGTCCTTGGCGGTTCCATTCGATCGATGATTTCTCCCGTGACGAAGAACGCCGACCAGAGGATGGGGCTTCTAGCCGCTGTCTGTCTGCAGACCACGCAGCAGTTCCAGCTCTTGATTGATCCGCTCGCGGAAAGCTCGCCGAGCTCAGGACGGGAAGCAGTTCCCGAAGGCCAGCAGCAGCTTGGGGGAGCCCTGGAAGCGGATTTTGCGACGCAGCAGGGCGCCCACGATCCCCTGACTCTTTGGCCAGAAAACGTAGCCAGGTGCGGCTGTCAGCAGTCACCCGTAGGTCCGCGGTGCCCCTTCCTGACCGCGAGCTTCTTGTCCCGGATCTCGATCGTCGCCTCCGCCGGCTCCTCACCGGTGAAAGTGAAGTGGTAGGTAGCGTCGAAACCGGCCGACCGATGGCGCTGAAAGGTGACCTCGAGGCCGGACAGAAAGCCCGGAATGTCGCGAGGGCGCTGTCCAGCTCGAGAGGAGTTGCTTTGTTGGAGGACATGATGAGTATCCACACTCAATGTGGATCAAAGGCGAGTCCCAGGGCAGCCTAGTAGAGACTACTCAGTGTGGATATGATGTGTTAGCATCTGATGTATGCGCACCACACTGAACATCGAAGATGACGTCCTCTTCGCGGTCAAGGAGCGGGCTCGACGCGAGAAACGCACTGCCGGTGAGGTGCTCTCGGAGCTGGCGCGCGAGGCCCTGACCGGCCGACACGGTGCCGATGTGATCGCCGAGGGTGAGAGCTTCTATGGCTTTGATCCCCTCCCCCACCGCGGCCCGGCGGTGTCGAACGCGCTCATCGAGGAGTTGCGGGACGAAGAGCTCGAATGATGCGGGCGCTGCTCGATATCAACGTGCTCCTGGCCCTCTTCGACTCCGACCACGTCGACCACACGCGTACCCGTGAGTGGCTCGGGATCGAGATCGGTCACGGCTGGGCCTCGTGCGCGATCACGCAGAACGGGTTCGCGCGGGTTATCAGCCAGCCCCGCTATCCGAGCCCGATTCCGGTGGCGGAGGCGATAGAGCGGCTGTCGCGCGCCACTCGGAGCGAGTATCACGAATTCTGGCCCTGCGAGTTGAGCCTGCTCGATGAACGAATTGTCGATCGCACCCGAGTCCACGGTCCACGCCAGGTCACCGATGCCTATTTGCTTGCTCTTGCCCTGGCCCATGGAGGCCGCTTCCTCACCTTCGACCGCGCCATCCCCCTGGAGGCTGTCGCCGGCGCACAATCCGCCAACCTCGTGATGCTTTGAAGGTTCCGTTGGTAGGAGGTTGGTGGGAGCGCGCCAAAGGCGATGGAGAGGTGTGATCAGCGGGCCGCGAACGGGTTGATCAGATCGAGTCCGCATTCTTCGAAATCACGCACATTGCGGGTGGCGACGGCGAGATGGTTGGCACGAGCGACGGAGGCGATCTGTCCGTCTGGAATGCTGAGAGGTCGCCCGATCTCCTTGCGGTGTCCCATGACCTCGGCGTATTCATGTGCTGCGTGTTGGTCGAAACTCAGAAGGCGCTGTTCGAATCCTCTGGCTACGAAATGCTCGAACCGTTCTGCGAGCAGCCGACGGCGTTTGCCTTCGGGCAACACTCGCAGGCCGTAGCCGATCTCGGCTATGGTGATCGTCGACAAGTAGAGGGTGACGGTGTCCTGTCGATCGAGCCATTCCAACACCAGTGGCTCGGGGTGAGGCGCCATCACTGCCGACACGACGTTGGTGTCCAAAAGGATCATTCGCCGAGGTCCACGGGATCATGTGGTGTGCGAGGCTCAAGCTCGAGCTCGACGCCGTGGGCCGGACCGAAGCACTCGAGTGCGAGTTCCCCGAGCCGCTCGGGCGCCGAGACGGCCTGCTTGAGAATCCGGCGCACCTCCTCTTCCATCGAAATTCCATGCTCTGCCGCCTGGACCCGCAGCCGCTCGTAGACGTCGTCGTCGATTCTTCTCACAGACAAGTTGGCCATCGCAGTTCCTCCCTGCCTCACTATTGGCGTTGGTAATGCTAGCAGGCGCTAGCACTGCTGTCAAGTGCTAGCATTTTCAGGTTTGACTCTCGGGTCCACCAAGGTCGAGCGTCTCGGAGGTGGGTGCCCTATTTGACCAATGATCTCCTGGCGAATCGAGAAGGGCTCGGGCCAAGGTTGAGAGTATCGTTGGCCCGGGGGAGCCTCGAGTCCCGATTTCTCAGGTATTTGTTGACTTTTTCGAGGGGCCCAGCGCGGGAGCCCTAGGTGCCGGCCTTTCCGGTCCGGGTACGTGCTAGGACGCCTCGAGACCGCGCAGGAGCTCCAAGGCCTCCTGGAACTGCTCGCGGGCACGTCCGATGTAGGTGTGGACCTCTTCGACATAGCCGTCGGTGGAGGCCGACCAGCAGCGGTTGAGATAGCGCTCGCCGGTGGCGAAGTGGCTCATGACATCGGCGTAGGCCTGGAGGCCGTGGGCGTGGCCGATCGACTCGCGCGCCTGGACAAAGATGTCGAGGTCTTCCATGAATAGGTCGTCGATCTTGTGTCTCACCTCATAGACGTCGAGGGACTCCTTTGCGGTGTCGAGCCGGGCCGCTTTCTCGACGATGCGGTCGAGGCTCCCCTCCAGCTTGCCGAGGTCGGCCTGCACAGCATCAGTGGAGGTCCTTTGGCTGCGGGCATCCAATTGCACCAGCACCACCCCGATGAGCCCCACGATCAGACAGGGCCCGACCAGGGTCCAGGGGATGGTCTCGGTGTCCAATACCGAGAAGTAGGCAGCGGCGAGAAAGCCGCCCCAGATCAGTAGAAGTCCAATCGCTCTCATCCTTCGATCTCCTTTGACGACCTCTAGCCGGCGCCGACGGCACCGAAGATCATGGAGAGGGCGAAGCCCACACCCACCAGGGCTTCACCGACGATGAGCCCGGCGGCCACCGGTACCCCGACCTCTTCGCTGAAACGCCGACCCGGTTTCCAATCGGTAAGCATCCTGAGGATGGTGCCGATGGTATAGGTCAGGATGATGTTGAAGGGCAAGTAGAAGCCCAGGCCGACGAGGATCCCCAGCCCGCCGATGCCGCTGGCGCTCAGGATCGCCCCCATGCCGGCCCCCGCCATGTATTTCTGCACCGGCACGTCGCCACCCAGGATGCCTTGGATCATGCTGGCCAGGGCCTGGCCCTGGGGTGCTGGCAGACGAGCGGATCCCAGCTCGTAGGCATTGTGGAGGACCAGGATCAGGGCCATGATCACCAACGGGCCGAGCCAGGTGCCCAAGAACTGCGCGATCTGCTGTTTGCGGGGTATAGCTCCGACGAGATAGCCGGTCTTCAGATCCATCATCAGATCGGTGGCCTGGGCCATGGCCACGCACATGGCGGCCCCGACGATAATCGAGGAGACGACGGTGGCGCGATCGCTCATCCCGCTCGCCACCAGCAGCAGGATGGTGATGCCGATGAGCGTCATCCCCGACAGCGGCGACCAATTGGTGCGGCCGATACACTCGGAGAGGACCACCCCGGCCATCCAGATCCAGAGCGTGCCGAGCAGCGCCATCAGCCCACCCCGCACCCAGGTGATCTCGGAGGTGGAGAGGATGGCGGTCACCATCAGCACCACGAAGGCGGCGGCCACGGCCATGTAGAGCAGCCGGATCGGCATCTCGTCCCGCGACAGATCGCCCTTCATCTTGGAGGCGGTATGCATGCTACGGATGGCGCTCACTACCAGCGGGAAGGCCAGCAGGATTCCGGTCAAGGCCCCACCGATGAGCATGCCGATCCCCAGCGGTCGGAAGAGAGCCAGCCGCAGATAGCCCGGCATCGAGGTCTCCATCTCGGCCAGGGTGGCGGGGTTGGGCAGCATCCCCTGGGCGGCGAGCAGTGGTGCCAGGATCCAGTAGCAGATGAAGCCGCCGATGACGAAAAAGACCCCACCACGACCGGCGATGTAGGCCGCACCGATGGTCAGCAGCGACACATACCAGACCCCGTTCATGTAGTCGGGCATGCCGATCAGTTCGCCCAGGGGCAGGTTCTCGACGTGGGTGAGCTGGCTCGCGAGGTGGATACCGGCGCTCAGCGCCGCCCCACCCAGCAGCAACAGGGCCTTGTGCACCCCGGCCCCCGGGGACTTGAGGATGGTGGCCACCGCGATCCCGCCCGGATAAGCCAGCCGGTTGAAGTCGATCATCTGTTTGCGCAGCGGGATGATGAAGGCCACACCCAAGACCCCACCGGCGATACAGGCGATGATCATCAGCGGGATACTGAAATCGGTGTAGCCGAGGATGAAGATGGCCGGCACCGAGAACATCATCCCGGCCGAGGCGCCGTTGACCGAGCTGGCGATGGTCTGGTTGATGTTGTTCTCGATGATGCTGGTGCGGCGCATCAGCCCCCGCAGAATGCCAAAGCCGAGGATGGCCGCCAGCTCGGAGCCTTCGATGGAGAAGCCCAGGATTAGCGAGGCGTAGCCGATACTCAGGGCAATGAGCATCCCGAGGAAGTAGCCCACCAGAATGGCCGGCCAGGTGATCTCGGGGTAGGGGCCGTAGTGGATCGGACGCGCGGTCTGAGCACCCTTCTCTGTCACTCGGTTCCCTCCGGGTCGAAGTGATTCAGCAGGTTGGAAGGCGCCATTTTATCCCGATTCGAGAAGACCGTGGTCAGCGTGACCGGTTTCGCAGCCGATGGGTGGCGCGACTGCTAGCCTGATTCAAATGGCTGCAAAGCGAGTCGCGCTGTTCTGTCTGGCCTTCTTCTGGGAGTCGGGACTGTGGTCTGCGCCTGTTTCTCAGGCCGTCAAACTCGATCACTTTGGCTACCGAACCGCGGACACCAAGGTGGCGATCTTCACCACCGACCCGGGGCCGGTAGTAGAGGTTCGGGACACGGAGAACCTGGCGGTCTTCCTGGTCCCCGCCGATGGTGGTTCGATCACCGATCGGGGGTCGGATGGAGCCCCTTCGGGTGACCACGTCTGGTGGGTGGATTTCACCGCTTTCGATATACCAGGGTCCTACCGTTTGTACAGTTCCGCTCTAGATGCCACCTCCTACGATTTCGACATCCGAGACGATATCTACAACGTAGTGGTGCAGAAGGCGCTCAACACCTTCTATCTGCAGCGCTGCAATACACCAAAGGTGGCCGCTCTGGCAGGCGCCTGGGCCGACAGTGAGGGGTGTCACGCGGATGACGCGGCCACCGGGCCGGCTTCCGGGCACTCTGACCACGGGAGCCTCGACCTGACGGGTGGCTGGCACGATGCCGGTGACTACAACAAGTATGTGTGGAGTGCGGTATCGACAGCCGTGCTCTTCATGCTGCGGGCCTTCGAAGACAATCCGGGGGTGTTCCTGGATGGCGATCTGGCGATTCCCGAGTCGAGCAACGGCATCCCCGACCTCCTCGACGAAATCAAATGGGAGCTCGACTGGCTGCTCCGGATGCAACTCCCCAGCGGTGAGGTGCTGTCACAGATGCACGTCACCGGCTTTGCCGCCGACTCTCCACCCAGCGCCGACGAGAATCTCCGCTTCTACCAGAACCCCAACGAGGAGTCGGGTGCGGTGTTGGCCGGAACCTGTGCGATGGCGGCGCGGATTTTTGCAGCCCAGGGGCTGACAACCTATGCCGCGACCCTCCGGACCGCGGCACTTGAGACCTGGACGTGGCTCGAGACGCAAGGGGACAGCGAGATCAAGGTCTGGGCGGCAGCCGAGATCTTTCGTCTCGATCCATCGGTGACCTCGGCCAGGTCCTACGTGGACGGCTTCTACGCGGCTGCTTGGGCCGGGCGCTTCTTCAACGTCATGCGCTATGACACCCATGCCGCCCTGACCTATGTCTCGACCGCCGGGGCGAGTGCCGCGGTGGTTACCAACATGAAAGAGAACATCGGCGACCAGGTGGACTACATCTTCGACAACGACGATCTCTACCGCAACGGCATGCCGTCTTGGTCCTACTACTGGGGCTCGAGCTCGATTCGAGCCGGCTATGGTGTCTTTCTCCTCCAGGCCGCGAGGATGGGTGAGACCGGATCGCACACGGCGGCCGAATGCGTCGGGCACGCCGAGGCCTTCCTCCACTACTTCCACGGGCAGAACGCTCTGAACATGGTCTATCTGACCAACATGGCGGCTCTCGGCGGTGAGCACTCGTCGTTTCAGCTCTATCATGCCTGGTTCGGGGACTCGGAGAACGTGTATTCGCGTGATCGCTTTGTCGGCAAGCCGCCGGCTGTCGTCGAGCCCGACTACCCCTATTTCAAGGGGATCGACAACCACGGTGTCAGCGACGACAAGACCTCGACCCTGGGACCCGCACCGGGCTTTGTCACCGGAGGTCCCAACAAGGACTATGGTGGCGACGCCTCGCCACCGCTGGGGGCTGTCTACTACAACCGTTTCTATCGGGATTGGAACGACCAGGAGGTGTGGACGGCCAGAACCTGGGAGATCACCGAAAACTCGATCGGCTACCAGGGCCCCTATGTCGCCCTCGGCGCCTACTTCATGCAGCCCCAACCGAAGTCGATCTTTACCGACGGCTTCGAGTCGGGAGACACCACCTCTTGGTCGAGTGTCAGTCCGTAACCTGCAGCATGACCCAGCTTCGGCGTAGGGGCGGGGATTGTCACCGCCCAAGGGAGGGCGCAAGGCCCTCCCCTACGGCACCACCCGACCAACGAAGCGGCCGGCCTCTGTGCCGGCCGAACGCGACCTCAAGCCGTCAACCGGTCGGGATTGAGATCCAGCAGCTCGTCAATGACGAACTCACCGTCCTTGCGAATGAGCTTGTCGTCGAACCAGATCTCACCGCCTCCGGCCTTCGGGTCCATGAGCAGCACCAGGTCCCAGTGGATCTGGCTGCGGTTGCCGTTATCGGCCTCCTCGTAGGCTTGGCCCGGGGTGAGATGGATCGAGCCGGCGATCTTCTCGTCGAACAGGATGTCCTTCATCGGCCGTCGGATCTGGGGATGGAAACCGATGGCAAATTCACCGACATAGCGCGAGCCCTCGTCGGTATCGAGCACCTTCTCCAGGTGCTCGGTTTGGGAGCTGGTGGCCTCGACCACCCGGCCATCCTTGAAGACCAGGCGGATGGCCTCGTGGGTGACCCCCTGGTAGATGGTGGGGGTGTTGTACTGGATGGTGCCATTGATCGAGTCTCGAACCGGGGCGGTAAAGACCTCGCCATCGGGGATGTTGCGATGACCGTCGCACTCGATGGCGGGGATTTCCTTGATGCTCAGCTCGAGCTCGGTGCCCGGCGCCACCAGCCGCACCCGGTCGGTGGCGTTCATCAGGTCCTGTAGCGGTTTCATCGCCTCCGACATGCGGGCGTAGTCGAGATTGCAGACCTCGAAGTAGAAATCCTCGAAGGCCGCGGTGGACATCTGAGCCAGCTGGGCCATCGAGGGATTGGGCCAGCGCAGAACCACCCATTTGGTCTTTGGCACCCGGATGTCCATATGTACTTTTTTCCACACATTGGACTCGAATAGCGCCATCCGGTCGGCCGGGACATCCGACCATTCCGACACATTCTGGCTGCCGCGCACCCCGATGTAGGCGTCCATCTCCGCCATCCGCTTTGCTTCCACGTCGGCGATGAGCCCCATCTGCTCTTCGCTGGCGGTCATCTGCAGTGCGCGCCAGACACTCTGATTCTTCAGGGTCACAAAGGGCAGCGCCCCCGCCTCGGCCGCCACGCGGACGAGCTCGCAGACAAAGGTGTTGGGGATGTCGACGGCCTCGATGAGGACCTTCTCACCCGGTTGAAGCTCGCACGAGTAGCGGATCAGAGTGTCGGCCAGCTTGGTGTGACGTGGATCGGTCATCGGGGTTGAGATTTGCGGTCGAAGCAGACGAGATCTTAGCAAGGAAGGGATTGTGGGGGTGAGGCCAGAGCACCTGAAGCGGCCGGCCTCCGTGCCGGCCGAACCCTCAAGCCCCCAAGCCCTGGGCGGGGGCCTGCGGCTCTTCCTCCTCCCAATCCAACTGGCTGCCGTGGATACTGTGGGGGATGAGGTAGACGGCGAGCATGACGACGGTTGCCAGCAGCACGGCGGGTCGTTGGAAGCGGGGCCGCCAGCGGTAGATGACCCAGGCCAGCAGCCAAGCGGCGAGGGCGGCCAGGGTCTTGTTGTCGGTCCAATCGCCGCCAAATGGCCAGCCGGTCCAGTACTCGCCAAAAGCGAACTTCTGTACCAGGGGTCCGAGAACAAAGCCTCCCGGGATGATGAGCCCGAGCACCCAGGGGACAAAGCGCCCCACGTTCTCCTCACCCAGCAGCGCCCCCAGGGCGGCGCGGAAGACCACATAGAGGGCCATGAACATGAGCAGGATGTGGGGGATGAGCACCCATGCCGGTACATCGCCGCGGAAGCGGATGATGGCCGTCTCGTCGGCGGGAAGCACCACCTCTCGCCCTGGAGCGGTGAGCCGCACCGAGTACTCGAGCTTGGCCGCTGGTGGCTGATGCGGGAGCTGGGCGGTCAGGGTACCGCTGCCGGTCGTCATGGGCAGATGAGTCCAGGGGTCGGAAGTCGGAAAGCGACGCCACAGTATCTCGCCGGACACCTCGGTCGAGGTGACTTGGAGCGAGACGGTGGCATCGCCCTCGCCACCGTGGCTGCGTGGCAGCCTACCGGTGACCTCTCCTCCCCCCAGGGACTCGTCCACGGGAACCGGCCAGGTCGGTCCAGTCCGGCGTTGGTAGGAAGCCAGGGCGACGGTGCCAACGAGAGCTACCACTACGATCAGCAGACGAAACCATCGTCGGTCGAAGAGTTGGCTCATAGAGAATATGCTCTGGCCGTTCTCGGTTGTGGAGAGCGGAGGATATCTTCTTCGAGGACGAGTGTCATATGGATATAGCGACCGTAGTCGTTTTTTTGATTCTCTGGATACTCTTGCAGCACTTCGTACTTCCCCGTCTCGGTGTACCCACCTGAGCAGTTCCCGACCCGGCGGTCCGCCGGGAGACCGAGAGAGCAGACGGCCCGCCGGCCGAGGCCGAGCCGGCAGATCCCACCAAGCCCGCCTAGCCACGACCGCTGCTAAACTCTGCGGCGTGAGGGAAGTCACCGATCGCCGGGGGCGCGAGGACTGGAGCGAGCGCAGCGTCACCTTGCCCGAAGGGGTCAGTGAGAGCCAATGGGATGAGGAGCGGGACACCTCTCAGGACCCGAGACTCAGGGCCTTTCTGGACTGTCTGCGGCTGCTCGACGAGGTGCCGCATAGTGACTACTCCATCCTCAACTGCTCTCCGGCAAGACTGCGGGAAATCTGGTCGAAGACCCAGGGTATTGCCGATCTGATCGGCAACCGCATCGCGCCGTTGCTCGAGACCGCGTCCTGCATTCCGCGCCTGGAAGAGGCGCGGAGCAACGCCCAGGTGGCGGTGGGGATGCTGGAGAGCACTACCCTCAAGGAGCTGGCCAGGTTTCCCGTCGAGATCGCTCCCGACAGCGAGCAGGAGATCCGCAAGCTCCTCTGTTTTTGCACTGGACAACTTCAAGATTTCGTCCAGGACACCTGTGGACAGCTTCTGGCCATGGATCCTCGTCGCCTCGCCGACACCGATCTGTTTCTGTCACGTGGGTTCCTGCAGCGGGTGGACGAAGCGGAGTACCTCCACGATTCCGTTCGTGAGCTTTTGAGGGAGTTGGAGCACCTGAGAGAGATGCGACACGCGAGGCTGACCTCGGCCGCCAGTCTCATCGAAAAGCAAAGGAGACTTCCCGACGCCGCCAGCTGGCAGGAGGTGGAGTCACTGCTCAGTGTGCTGCAGGTGACCGTGATCCCCAGGCTAAAGCGGCTGCTGGCCATGCGGGGTGTCCGCGTCGACGAAATGGGAGACCTGGACCGCTACGCCATGGACATCTCGAACGCCTGCAGCGTCCTGCAAGCGCTCTACGAGCTGGGCCGGGAGGCCGACGAAGAAGCCTTGGCCAGCCTCGCGGAGGGGCGCCAGGACGAGCAGGGCGGCAGCGGGGTGCTGGCGAGCGTGCACTGGGTTCTGAGCCGCCGACTGGTCTTCTTGATGCGCCGCTTGGACGAGTGGTTGCACGACCTGACCGCCTTCGTCCCCCTCTGGCTGCAGGGCATCGAGAAGCGCCGGGCCCTGATGTTCAGCAGTAGACGGCAGCATCACTCATCATCTCCCAATCCCTAGCTGCACACTCCCGGGCTCGATCAAGCGCTCCACGATCCCGATGAGCTGGACAAGAACCGAAGAGGCCTTTCCCGAGTGGGTTGAGGCGATTGCCGAGGGCCGTGAGCCCATCTGGACGCCCATCGTCTGCGGAGCGTTGACTCTTGTCGGCTGGCTGGGGCCGTCGGTTCTCGGTCTGCCCAGCTGGCTGGCGCAGTTGGCCTATGTGGGTGCCTATCTGGTGGGCGGTGCCTTTAGTGTCGTCCGGGCGGTCAAGAGCCTCGCCCAGCGCCGGCTGGACATCGACCTGCTGATGCTGCTTTCGGCTGCCGGCGCGGCGCTGATCGGGGAGGTCGCGGAAGGAGCGGCACTCCTGTTTCTCTTTTCCCTCTCCAACGCTCTGGAGTCACGGGCGCTCCGCCGCACCACCCGGGCCATCGAGTCGTTGATGAAGCTCCGCCCGGATGAAGCCATGTTGCTCGGTCCGGATGGCGAGGAGCGGCGGGTGCCGGCGGACCAGGTCGAGCCCGGGCAGGTGGTCCGGGTGCGCCCCGGAGGTCGGATACCCGTCGACGGTCATGTGCTCTCGGGTCACACCGCGGCGGACCAGGCGGCGATCACCGGCGAATCGGTTCCGGTCACCAAGGAT
>Ga0255057_10001247_pt1 | contig 14496 bp, 7 predicted proteins | sample Cases_109_6_MG_FD_189022 | JGI IMG/M metagenome (GOLD analysis project Ga0255057, IMG submission 189022) | Seawater microbial communities from Amundsen Gulf, Northwest Territories, Canada - Cases_109_6 | ecosystem: Environmental > Aquatic > Marine > Gulf | place: Canada: Northwest Territories... | reverse complement strand
CTCCCCGGTGGAACCGCCTTTATCTCCGATGTGGGGATGACCGGGCCTAGCGATTCTGTTATCGGGATGGAGTTTTCTGACGTCATCGATCGCTTCCTGACCCAGATCCCCACGAAGTTCCGGGTGGCAAAGGGGACCCCAGTCCTCTCGGCTGTTGTCCTAGATCTGGAAGAGGAGAGCGGCAGAGCGAAAGCCATCACCCGTCTCCAGCTTCGTGAAGAGGGTGGCGGCTTGGTGTAGGGGGACGGATGGCCGCCCAGGTGGTGGATGGAAAAGCAATCGCTGGAGCGATCCGCCGTGAGGTACAGGCGGAGACGCAAACCCTTGCCGCGAAAAGGGGGCGACGACCAGGCTTGGCCGTAATCCTGGTGGGAGAGGATCCGGCCTCGGTAACCTATGTGCGAAATAAGGTGAAGGCGTGCGAAGAGGTGGGAATCAAATCGGTGCAGATTCATCGTCCCGCCACCGTCGCTCGCGAGGAACTGCTCGATATCATTCATAGCCTCAATAAGGATGAGACAATCGATGGAATCTTGGTTCAGCTCCCCCTCCCTCTGCACATCGGGGAGCGATCGATTCTGGAGGCCGTGGACCCCGCCAAGGATGTGGACGGCTTCCACCCGTCGAACCTGGGTGGGCTTCTCACCGGCAATCCCTTTTTCGTTGCGTCCACGCCACTCGGGATCATGGAGGTCCTCGACCGATTCGGGGTTGTCGTCGAGGGGAAACATGCCGTGATCGTCGGCTGGAGTACAATCGTGGGCAAGCCGACGGCCTTTCTCCTCCTTGAGCGCCGGGCCACCGTCACCGTCTGCCAAGAATGGACCCGGACCCTCGCGCAACATACTCAGCAGGCTGATATTCTCATCGTGGCCGCGGGAAAGCCTGGCCTCGTGAGGGAAGACATGGTCAAGGAAGGAGCCGTGGTGATTGACGTGGGGATCAACCGGGTCGAGGGGAGGCTCGTGGGAGATGTGGACTTTGCCTCGGTCTCTCCCAAGGCGTCTGTCATCACCCCGGTCCCCGGCGGCGTCGGACCCCTCACCGTCGCCATGCTTCTCAAGAGCACCCTGATGGCCTATAAGGCGAGGAATGCCCCAAAGAAGTGAACCGTGGAGAGGGGAATGGGCCTCTTAGAAGACTGCATGCGGGCCAATCAAGAGGTTGCAGGGACCTTCGGGGAGCGGCCTCAGCTGGACAAGCATCCAGCGAAGCAATTAGTGGTGTTGACCTGCATGGATTGTCGCATCTACGTCAAGGAAATCCTCGGGCTGAAGGTGGGGGATGCGCACATACTCCGGAACGCGGGAGGGATTGTCACTGACGACGTGATCCGGTCGCTGATCCTTTCGTACCGCTTCCTTGGTACACGGGAGATTTTCGTGATCAACCACACGGGGTGTGGTCTCTTGGGTCTGTACGATGACCAGCTCCGCAAGGAGCTCGCCATGGAGACCGGAAAAGACACGGTTGGTCTGGAGTTTTTTGGCTTTCGGGACCTCGAGAGCAACGTCAAACGTCAGGTCCAGAAGATCAGGGAATCACCCTTCATCCCGCAAGATATTGCCGTCCACGGTCTCATTTACGATGTCAAGACCGGTAATCTCCGGAAGGTGATAGAGTGACCGAAGACCTCGCCCTGTTGGCCGATGCGGAAGGCTTCATCGAGGCTGACTTTATCGTCTCTCTGCTCGAGGCCTACGGGATTCTGTATCTGGTCAAGCGTGAGAACCCGTGCGCCGTCAATGCACGGTATACCATTGGACCGCTCGCGAAACATCAAATCTTTGTAAAGGCGGGCGATCTAGAACAGGCAAGGGAAATCTTGGAGGCGGAGCCCGATCCTCGAGACATCCCCCCCGGATGATTTTTCTCTTGTCGTCCCGGCAGTGAAGGATTATCGGGACCGGTGGATCGTCGTGGGCTGGGGCGTTGTGCGGGATGGCCTTTCTCGTGAGGGCTTCGTGGGCCGGGCAATTTTGGTGGGACGCGAGGGCTCGTCGCGCCGAGTTTCGAACTCCAGAGGTTGGTATACTGGGATCGGGGTGGGCTGTGGTTCGGTCCCTTGGATGAAGTACTCCTGGATCGCATCGGGATCGTCAGGAGTGGTGGGATCTCCCGTCCGGTAATTTGCAAGTATCGGGACGACCCCTTCCGGGACCTGAAAATATTCGAGGGGTGCCCCTTGCAGGGTTGCCTGCGCGAAGTCTATCCAAATAGGAACGGCCAGCTGGGAGCTGGTCGCGTACGGCCCCAGGGAGCGTTTAATATCATAGCCAATCCACACCCCTGCCACCAGACTCGGAGTGTAGCCGATGAACCAGACATCACTCGCCTTGTCGGTCGTCCCTGTTTTGGCGGCGATTGGCCTCTTCAGTACCTTCACTTGCTTCCCCGTCCCCCGTTCCACAACCCCCTGTAAGACGTGGGTTAGGACAAAAGCAACCTCCGGCCTGAGAACCAACTGAGGTTCCGCGAACCATTCCTCCAATATTACGCCCTTACTATCCAGAATCTTCTTGATAGCATAGGGTTCAGCCCGATGGCCACCGGTGGCGAAGATTCCATAGGCCGAGACCATCTCAAGAAGACTTACTTCAGAGGCGCCCAGTGCTAAACCGAACTCCGGGCGGAGGTGACTTTTGATCCCGAGACGCCTGGCCATCTGGATGACTGGTTCTACCCCCATCTGTTCGATCAGCTTGACGGCTACGATGTTGATCGATTTCTCCAAGCCCTGACGCAGGGTCACGGGCCCTCGGAATTTCCGATCGTAATTTTCGGGGGTCCATTCGAATATCTCATCCTCGATGACCATGGGGTAGCTGACCGGGCTATCCTCGAAGATACTGGCCGGTGTCATGCCCATGTCGAAGGCGGTCGCATAGACAAAGGGCTTGAAAGCTGACCCGGGCTGCCGCCGGGCCTGGGTCGCCCGATTGAACTCGCTTCGCTGGAAGTCGTACCCCCCCACCATGGCCTTGATCGCTCCATCACGGGGATCAAGAACGAGGAAGGCCCCTTCGATTTCAGGTTCGAGTTCGAGGGCCACCTCGATCCGATTCTCATCCCGCTTCACCACCCGGACCGGAATCTGATCTCCCGGTTGGAGCCTGGTGTGAAACTCGGGCAGGCCCGCTCGGGTGAACTCCTTCAGGGGGACCGCTCCTCGATACTCGCCGGCCTGTAACTCAAGCACGTCATCGGTCACACCCGTCACGGTGGCCTCGAGGGTTTCTCCCACCTTCGGCGGTTCGGTGGGTGCTTCTTCGAAGGAGAGCCAGGTCTGCAGTCGAACACGCTTCCGCTTTTTGAGCTTTTGGAGTCCGTTCCTCAACGCCAGCGCCGCAGCCTCTTGCGTTTTCAACTTGATGGTCGTGTAGACCTGGAGCCCACTGTGGTACACCGCGTAGGTTCCGAATTTGTCCTCTAGATATTGACGAACGTATTCGACAAAATAGGGAGCGAGATTGTTGCCCTTGGCGAAGGTTGCAGTGGTGAAGGGAAGTTTCGTGGCGGCCTCAGCCTGCTCGGCCGTGATGAATCTTTCTTGGACCATGCGCTGCAATGCGTGGTGGCGCCGCCTCCGAGCCCGTTCGGGATGGAGGATGGGGGAGTAGGAGTTCGGTGCCCTGGGGAGGCCGGCCAGCATGGCAGCTTCGGCAAGGTTCAAATCACGAACCAACTTATTGAAATAGGTTTGCGCCGCTGCCTCTATTCCGTAGGCCCCATGCCCGAAATAGATCTGGTTGAAATAGAGCTCCAAGATTCTGTCCTTCGGGAGATCGCGCTCGATCCGCATGACGAGCATGGCCTCTTTAAACTTCCGGCCGAGGCTCTTCTTAGGGGTGAAGAAGAGGACCTTGGCCAGTTGTTGCGTAATTGTACTCCCCCCCTCGGCCAGACAGAGGCAGTTGAGATTGGTCCAGAGCGCCCGGGTGATCCCGACGGGATCGAGTCCGTAGTGCTGATAGAATCGACTATCCTCCACCGCAATGATGGCCTCGTGGAGGAAGCGGGGAATCTTGTCCAAAGGGACGAGGATACGCCTCTGTTCGTAAAAGGAGGCGAAAGGCTTTCCCTGATCGTCGTAAAGGGTGGTGACAAGGCTCGGTTGGTACTCCTCGAGGATGTCAAGGGGTGGGAGGTCTCGAACGTAGGCAGCCACAACCCCTCCGGCGACTCCCGCTCCCATGACGAAGAACAGGAGAACTGCCCACAGGGACCCTTTCAGCATACCTCGGCGTGTCAATGTCATTGTCACCCTTGGAAAGGAGGGGATTCGAAGGTATTATAACAGAGCGCAAGGGCCTGGTGGGAGAGGAAAGCCATGAGGAGTGGGTCATGACAGCCAAGGCGACACCGGGGGAACAACTGGCCGTTCTCACGTCCCGGGCCGTGGAAGTGATCAGCCGGGAGGAGCTGCTCCGAAAGCTAGAGAAGCGTGGACGTCCCTTGCGGGTAAAACTGGGGATGGATCCGACGGCTCCAGATCTGCACTTGGGCCACACCGTGGTTCTTTACAAGCTTCGCCAGTTCCAGGAGCTGGGCCACGAGATTATTTTCTTAATCGGTGACTTTACCGGAATGATCGGGGATCCATCGGGCCGCTCCGACACGCGCAAGCCTTTAACGGCTGAGGAGGTTGCGCGCAATGCCGAAACCTACAAGAGCCAGATCTTCAAGATCCTGGACCCGGTGAAGACGCGGATCGAGTTCAATAGCAAGTGGCTGGGAGCGATGTCAGGTGAGGCGTTGATAAGTCTCGCGTCGAGGTACACGGTCGCTCGCATGCTCGAACGGGATGACTTCCAGAAACGGTATCGCGAGGGGCTTCCCATCAGCATCCATGAATTTCTGTACCCTCTGATCCAAGGGTACGACTCGGTAGTGCTCGAGGCGGACGTGGAGTTGGGTGGAACCGATCAGAAATTCAATCTGCTTGTCGGCCGGGAACTCCAGAGGGACTTTGGCCAGGAGCCCCAGGTCATTATGACGCTGCCGATCCTGGAAGGATTGGACGGGGTCCAGAAGATGTCCAAAAGCTTAGGGAACTCAATCGGCCTGGAAGACCCCCCCAAGGAGATGTTCGGTCAGGTGATGTCGATCCCGGATAGCCTGCTCCTTCGGTACTACGAGCTGACCACTCCCCTGTCCTCTGCCGAGCTTGCCGAGATCCGAGAGGGCCTCGAGCAAGGGACTCTCCACCCGCGGGATGCGAAAGCGAACCTGGGCAAGATCCTGGTGAGTCTCTACCACTCGCCAGAGGTGGCGGAGGCGGCCGCGCAGGAGTTTGATCGGGTCTTTCGAGACCGCCAGGACCCGGCAGAGATTGAGACTTTCGAGATTCCCTCTGCAAGCGGGATCTTCTTGCTTCCCCAGGTCCTCACAGCATCTGGTCTGACTAGTTCGAACTCCGAGGCGCGGCGCCTGATCCAGCAGGGAGCGGTCGAGGTGGATGACGAAAGGGTCCTCGACGTGAACCAAGCGCTCAAGCCTGAGCCTGACCGGAAGTATAAGGTCCGGGTGGGGAAGCGGCGCTTTAAGAAAATAGGGTATAAATAATGGAAAAAAGGGCTTGACAAGGCAGGGAGGGGTTGGTATAAAGTCTGTTCCGGGTGGGAGATCCCACCAGGGACCCCCCTTGACAGGGGACACCAGGCTTCCCATACTTTAATAGAGAGAATTTCATCTAGGCCTCGTAAGACTCCAGCCTGGTTTGTTTTCCCTTTGCTCTTTGACAACAAAATATCGCGTTACTGACTTACGGGCGGGTGGTCCGTATATCGGACCGGTCGAATTTGCCCGTAAGGGCAAAGCCGTTCAATCTGGAGAGTTTGATCCTGGCTCAGAGCGAACGCTGGCGGCGTGCCTAACACATGCAAGTCGAGCGAGAAAGTCCCGGCAACGGGATGAGTAAAGCGGCGAACGGGTGAGTAACGCGTGGGTTATCTACCCTCTAGTCTGGGATAACCTTCCGAAAGGGGGGCTAATACCGGATGATGTCTTCTTGGGGCATCCCAAGAAGAGCAAAGGGGGCGCCCGCAAGGGGCTCTCGCTGGAGGAGGAACCTGCGTCCGATTAGCTAGTTGGTGAGGTAACGGCTCACCAAGGCGACGATCGGTAGCCGGCCTGAGAGGGTGACCGGCCACACTGGGACTGAGATACGGCCCAGACTCCTACGGGAGGCAGCAGTGGGGAATCTTGCGCAATGGGCGAAAGCCTGACGCAGCGACGCCGCGTGGGGGACGAAGGCCTTCGGGTTGTAAACCCCTGTCAGGCGGAACGAATCCCCTGAGGACGAATAATCCTTGGGGTTGACGGTACCGCCAGAGGAAGCCCCGGCTAACTACGTGCCAGCAGCCGCGGTAATACGTAGGGGGCAAGCGTTGCTCGGATTTACTGGGCGTAAAGAGCGCGTAGGCGGCCAGGTAAGTCCGGTGTGAAATTCCTCGGCTCAACCGAGGGCCCGCATCGGAAACTACTTGGCTTGAGTCCAGGAGAGGAGGGTGGAATTCCCGGTGTAGCGGTGAAATGCGTAGATATCGGGAGGAACACCAGTGGCGAAGGCGGCCCTCTGGAATGGTACTGACGCTGAGGCGCGAAAGCTGGGGGAGCGAACGGGATTAGATACCCCGGTAGTCCCAGCCGTAAACGATGGGCACTAGGTGTGGGAGGTATTGACCCCTTCCGTGCCGCAGTTAACGCATTAAGTGCCCCGCCTGGGGAGTACGGCCGCAAGGTTGAAACTCAAAGGAATTGACGGGGGCCCGCACAAGCGGTGGAGCATGTGGTTTAATTCGACGCAACGCGAAGAACCTTACCAGGGCTTGACATGCCGGTAGTACCAACCTGAAAGGGAAGGGATCCCGCAAGGGAAGCCGGCACAGGTGGTGCATGGCTGTCGTCAGCTCGTGTCGTGAGATGTTGGGTTAAGTCCCGCAACGAGCGCAACCCTCACCCTCTGTTACCAGCGGGTTATGCCGGGCACTCTGAGGGAACTGCCCCGGTCAACGGGGAGGAAGGCGGGGACGACGTCAAGTCATCATGCCCCTTACGTCCTGGGCTACACACGTGCTACAATGGCCGGTACAGAGGGCTGCAAACCCGCGAGGGGGAGCTAATCCCACAAAGCCGGCCTAAGTTCAGATTGCAGGCTGCAATTCGCCTGCATGAAGGAGGAATCGCTAGTAATCGCGCATCAGCACGGCGCGGTGAATACGTTCCCGGGCCTTGTACACACCGCCCGTCACACCACGAAAGTCGGCTGTACTCGAAGTCACTGAGCTAACCCGCAAGGGAGGCAGGTGCCGAAGGTATGGTTGGTGATTGGGGTGAAGTCGTAACAAGGTAGCCGTATCGGAAGGTGCGGCTGGATCACCTCCTTTCTAAGGAGCGACTTTCCGCCGAGTAACGCTCGGCGTCGAGTTGCAGGTCAATTCACCCGTAGGTTGGTAGCGCGGTATTATTCATCCAGGCCGTTACGGTCCAAGGGACAAGTGTGGTCTGGATACTCCTTTTTGCTTCCACGGGCCTTTAGCTCAGCTGGTTAGAGCGCACGCTTGATAAGCGTGAGGTCCCTGGTTCGAGGCCAGGAAGGCCCACCACCAATGCGCGCTGTCTCTTTCCAAGTGCTGGAATACCGGAGTGGCTAGGAAATGCCATAGGACATTCAGCTTTGGGGGAGACAAAGAGCAGAGCGACCGGCGGAAGGGGGCGATCCCCTCTCCGAGCTAGCCGGGGGGATGTAGCTCAGCTGGGAGAGCACCTGCTTTGCAAGCAGGGGGTCGGCGGTTCGAATCCGCTCATCTCCACCAGGCCCGTGAAAGCCACAAGATGGCCGAATTACCTCCCAAACTAGTGGCGGCAACACGCCGTAGCTCTTTGACAACTGAATAGAGAAGGCAACTGTAAAGAACCGGCAGAAACCGGCGATCCCGTGCCATGTTCGTAATTGGACAGGTGGGACGGGGTCAAGCTACTAAGGGTAGGCGGTGGATGCCTTGGCACCAGCAGGCGATGAAGGGCGCGGTAAGCTGCGATAAGCCTCGGGTAGCCGCACACAGGCGTTGATCCGGGGATTCCCGAATGGGGAAACCCGATGCCGTTTATCCGGCATCATCCCGGCCTGAATCCATAGGGCCGGGAGGCGAACCGGGGGAACTGAAACATCTAAGTACCCCGAGGAAGAGAAATCAACCGAGATTCCCCCAGTAGCGGCGAGCGAAAAGGGAACAGCCCAAACCGTTCCGATGTTAAAGGCCGTATCCGTTGTCGGAGCGGGGTCGTGGGGTCCTGCTAGGGTCCGGTACGGCGGACCCAGGGAGTTACCAACCTTTCTCCTAACCGAACAGCCTGGAAAGGCTGGCCGCAGAGGGTGAGAGCCCTGTAGGGTAAAGGAGGAAGGCTCCCGGGGCGGGATTTCCCAAGTACCACGGGACCCGTGAAATCCTGTGGGAATTTGGGGGGACCACCCTCCAAGGCTAAATATTCGCTGGTGACCGATAGTGCACTAGTACCGCGAGGGAAAGGTGAAAAGAACCCCAGTGAGGGGAGTGAAATAGAACCTGAAACCGCCTACTTACAAGCAGTCGGAGGGCTATGGTTCCGATTTCGGTCGGAACAACGCCTGACGGCGTGCCTTTTGCATAATGAGCCGGCGACTTACTCTGTGCGGCAAGGTTAAGCCGTGAGGCGGAGCCGTAGCGAAAGCGAGTCCGAATAGGGCGTTCAGTCGTACGGAGTAGACCCGAATCCAGGTGAGCTACCCCTGGCCAGGCTGAAACGTGGGTAAAACCACATGGAGGGCCGAACCGGTGTTGGTTGAAAACAGCTCGGATGAGCTGGGGGTAGGAGTGAAAGGCCTATCAAACCTGGTGATAGCTGGTTCTCCCCGAAATAGCTTGAGGGCTAGCCTCGCATGGTCAGTAGTGGCGGTAGAGCACTGGATGGGCTAGGGCCCTTACCCGGGTGCCGATCCCAACCAAACTCCGAATGCCATCAACTGCAGTGCGGGAGTCAGACTGTGAGCGATAAGGTTCATGGTCGAGAGGGAAACAGCCCAGACCGCCAGCTAAGGCCCCGAAATAGAGGCTAAGTGGGAAAGGATGTGTGGTTGCTCAGACAGCCAGGAGGTTGGCTTAGAGGCAGCAATCCTTTAAAGAGTGCGTAATAGCTCACTGGTCGAGTGACCGTGCGCCGAAAATGTAACGGGGCTCAAGCCTCTTGCCGAAGCTGCGGATTTGTTGGGCCTACGGGTCCAGCGAGTGGTAGGGGAGCGTTCTGCACCGAGTGAAGGTGGACCGTAAGGACCGCTGGACGGTGCTGAAGTGATCATGCCGGCCCGAGTAGCGATAAGGCAGGTGAGAATCCTGCCCGCCGAAAGCCTAAGGTTTCCTGAGGAAGGGTCGTCCGCTCAGGGTTAGTCGGGTCCTAAGCCGAGGCCGAAAGGCGTAGGTGATGGGTAACGGGTTAATATTCCCGTACCACCTGGCGGCGCTAAAGTCCCAATGGGGAGACGCAGGAGGGTAAGCCAGCCCGCGACCGGAAGTGCGGGTCTAAGCCGGTAGGAGGGCTCCGTAGGCAAATCCGCGGGGCCGCTACCTCCGAGAGGTGATGGGTACCTTCTTCGAAAGGAGAGGGGAACTGGTCCAACCATGCTGCCAAGAAAATCCTCTAGGGAGTCGTCGTCCGGTGCTCGTACCGCAAACCGACACAGGTAGGCAGGGAGAATATCCCAAGGCGCGCGAGAGAACACTCGCTAAGGAACTCGGCAAAATGGCCCCGTAACTTCGGGAGAAGGGGTGCCATGCCAGGGTGAGGGATCTCGCATTCCAAGCCCTGGAAGGCCGCAGTGAATAGGGCCAAGCGACTGTTTACTAAAAACACAGGTCTCTGCAAAGTCGCAAGACGATGTATAGGGACTGACGCCTGCCCGGTGCCGGAAGGTTAACAGGAGGGGTCATCTCGAGCAATCGGGAGAAGCTCTGAATGGAAGCCCCGGTAAACGGCGGCCGTAACTATAACGGTCCTAAGGTAGCGAAATTCCTTGTCGGGTAAGTTCCGACCTGCACGAATGGCGTAACGACTTGGCCGCTGTCTCGGCGAGTGGCTCGGTGAAACTGTAGTACCGGTGAAGATGCCGGTTACCCGCGGCTAGACGGAAAGACCCCGTGGACCTTTACTGCAACCTGGTATTGGATTCTGGTGTGATTTGTGTAGGATAGGTGGGAGGCATTGAAGCGGGGGCGCCAGCTCTCGTGGAGCCAACCTTGAAATACCACCCTTATTATTCTGGGATTCTAACCTAGGCCCGTGATCCGGGTCGGGGACCATGCCAGGCGGGTAGTTTGACTGGGGCGGTCGCCTCCTAAAAGGTAACGGAGGCGCCCAAAGGTTCCCTCAGCACGGTCGGCAATCGTGCGTCGAGTGTAAAGGCACAAGGGAGCTTAACTGCGAGACCTACAAGTCAAGCAGGTGCGAAAGCAGGGCTTAGTGATCCGGCGGTTCCGAGTGGAAGGGCCGTCGCTCATCGGATAAAAGGTACCCCGGGGATAACAGGCTTATCTCCCCCAAGAGTCCACATCGACGGGGAGGTTTGGCACCTTGATGTCGGCTCATCGCATCCTGGGGCTGAAGCAGGTCCCAAGGGTTGGGCTGTTCGCCCATTAAAGCGGTACGTGAGCTGGGTTTAGAACGTCGTGAGACAGTTCGGTCCCTATCTGCCGTGGGCGCAGGAGACTTGAGAGGAGCTGTCCCTAGTACGAGAGGACCGGGATGGACGAACCTCTAGTGTACCAGTTGTCCCGCCAGGGGCACTGCTGGGTAGCTATGTTCGGTCGGGATAACCGCTGAAAGCATCTAAGCGGGAAGCCCACCTCAAGATAAGGTCTCCCTCCCGTGTAAACGGGACTGAAGGCCCCTCGAAGATCACGAGGTTGATAGGCCGGAGGTGTAAGCCCAGGAATGGGTTCAGCTTACCGGTACTAATCGGCCGTGCGGCTTGACCATATATCCCACCTGTTCATTTTGATTCCGGTTCCCAGCTGTCTTCTCTATTACAGTTATTTCCGGTGACCATGGCGGAGGGGATACACCCGTTCCCATTCCGAACACGGAAGTTAAGCCCTCCTGCGCCGATGGTACTGCCCTGGAGACGGGGTGGGAGAGTAGGTCGTTGCCGGGATAAAAAAAGCCCGCCGTGAAAACGGCGGGCTTTTCTTTTCCTGTCTTGAACGCTTCGCGTAAGACTAGCTTATCGCGGAGAGCGCGGACGCGGATGCCGGTGGCGGACATTATGCCGCAGGTGATGCTTATCTCGGCGAAGCTCCCGACGGTCCCTTCGCAGTTCCCGCTTGTCCGCGCGAATCTCCCGCTTATCCTGCCGGATCTCCTGTCGTGAAGCTCCTTCGCGAATGTCCCTCCGTAGTTCTCGTACATCGCCTTTGAGCTCGCGGCGATCCGCTCGGAGTTCCCGCCGATCTGGGCGGATTTCTTTGCGATCCCGAGCGATTTCCTTGAGCTGCTGTCGAACCTTCGGGTGATTCTTCAGGAAGCGAGCGGCACCCGGATGGTTCATGAGGTAGTGGGCGGCCCGGGGATGCTTGGCGAGCTTATGGGCGAGCCCCGGATGGTTCTTCATGAATTGGGCAATCCGAGGATGCTTGGCCAGGTGGGCGGCCGCCCGAGGGTGCTCAGCGATTTTCTCCGCCAGACCAGGGTGCTTTTTCAGAAGGTGGGCAAGCCGCTTGTGTTTCGCAACCCATGCGGCCAGCCTCGGATTTTTCGCCACATTCTCGGGAGTCACTTCTGGTTCCCGAAACCGGCCGGGAACCGCGGGTTGTGTTCCGCTTGGGGTTACCTGGGGCGGACCTTCCTGCGCCGAGGACTGTGGTACGTTCAGTGCGCTGCTGAATGCAACCAGCAACGCCAGGGTCAAAATTAAGGTTTGCTTTCGCATCTTGTCTTCCTCCTCTCATCTCGTAACTCCGCATATTTCCGGAGTAACCGTTTTCTCGAGCGTGATGGCCATCTGGGCGTACATCGGTTTAGACGGAGGAGGAATTGAAAGGTTAAACGGCACTTAACCTATTGAATTGTAAGGCCTAGGTTCTACCGTGGACCTCTAACTGGTTGTTTCCCCAGCCCTTGGCCGGTTAGCAACGGGGAGGGTAAATGTGAAGGTGCTGCCTTTCTCTTCGCCTTGGGATTCAACCCAGATCTGTCCCTCGTGCATCTCGACGAGACGCTTGGCGATGGCTAGGCCCAGACCGGTTCCCTCGTATCGTTTCCCGAGTGAGGTTTCGAGCCTCTCGAAGGGTTGGAACAGCTTTGCCTGATTTTCGGGGAGGATCCCGATGCCAGTATCTGTCACGCGGAATTCTACGAAAGTCCTGGCGGCCAAAGTCCAAGGTCCAACGTCGGGTCCTTGGGGACTTTGGAGTTCGGACGTCGGACGTTGGACCCTGGCGGAAACCGTGACGGTTCCGCCAGCAGGTGTGAACTTTACGGCGTTGGACAGCAGGTTGGTCAGGATCTGTGTGACCCGGTACGGATCGGCGTACACGGGAGGAAGCGATTCTTCAGGCAGGAATTCCACGGTGAGGTCTTTCTTGTCGGCCTGGTTCCTGGTCATGGCGATGGCGTCGGTGATGAGGTCTCCGATCCGTATCTCTTGCCGGTGAAGCTCAATCCGGCCAGCTTCGACTTTGGAAAGGTCCAAGAGATCGTTGATGAGCTGGAGGAGTTGATCACCGGCCCTATGAATGTTCTGTACATGCCGGGCCTGCTTCTCCGTTAGAGGGCCGAACAGCTGGTCCTGTAGCACTTCTGAAAAACCCATGATGGTGTTCAACGGGGTCCGAAGCTCATGGCTGACGTTTGCCAGGAAGGCCGACTTGTGGTGGGAAGCCTGCTCAGCCCGCTCTAGAGCCGCTTCGAGCTGTGTATTGGCCTCCTCGACTTCCCGAGTCCTTTCTTCTACCTTGCACTCCAAGTCTTCGGCATGGGACCTTACCTGGGCATACAGCCGGGCATTTTCAATGGCGGTGGCGGCATGGGTGGCGATGGAGGAGAGGAGGTTCAAGTCGTCTTGCGTGAAGACGCGGTCGTGCGGGCGGTTCAGTACCTGGATAACCCCAATGACCTTTTCCCCGGTCTTCAGCGGCACGCAGAGGACAGACTTGGTGGTAAACCCGGTGTCATCGTCGATCCCCTGGAAAAACCGGCGATCCTGGCGCACATCCGGAACGATGAGTGGCGTTCCATGATTGAGCACCCAGCCCGCGATCCCCACGCTCACGTTGAGGCGCCGATCTTTGACCGCCGCCGCGTGCTCGCCTAACCCGACCTGAAACACCAGCTCGTCCGTCTCCTCGTCCTTGAGCAAGAGCGAGCTCGCCTCGACACCCATCAAGGCCTGGATCCGGTCCATGGTCAGGCGAAACAGTACGTTGAGGTCCAGCGTTGAGGCCAGCAGGGTACCCAGCTCGTTCAGGGCCGCAAGCTCCTCGATTCGGCGCACCAGATGGCTGACATCCCGGATCAGGACGAGTTGCCCGGCGTCCTGGTCTTCCCCGAGGAGATTGGTGAGGGTGAGGTGGAAGGTGCGGCCCCGATACGGATAGACGAGCCGTTCAGTAGCCAACCCCCCCCGAGCGGCGAGGGCCTTCAGCGTCTGCACTAAAGGGTTGCCATCCGAAGCTTCCAGGATCGATGGGAGCGCCGCCCCCACCAGGTCTCGCTCCTGGCGCTGGAGGAGGGCGGCCCCTGCGGGGTTCGCATATAGGACGCGATGCGCGGGATCGAGGAAGAGAATCCCCTCGCCGAGATTCTGGAGAAGGGCGTTCAGGTGGGCGGTCTGGGCAAGGAGTTCGGTGACAATCCGGCGGGGATGGATCTCTTCGAGGCCTCGGATCTCCTGGGCCCAGCTGGGCGAAGCGGTCCCCTCTTCAAACGCTTTCAGGATCACAAGCAGATCCTGGAGTATTGCCTCTGCCGCTCGCTTGGCCACGAAGGCGTCGGCCCTCACGTGGCTCAGCCACTCCGCGGACTCGGGGGCCGTCCCGGTCAACACGATAATTGGGATCGACCGGAGTTTTGGATCTTCCTTGAGGTGCTGACACACCTGCATCCCGTCCACCTTCGGCATAACGAGATCCAGCACCAGATAATCCGGAGCTTGTGTGCGGATTTGATCAAAGGCCTGCATCCCATCAAAGGCGGTGAAAACCTGGTATCCCCTTCCTTCCAGGGCCTCTTGTAGTAACGCGACCAAGAGCTGGTCGTCGTCGGCAACCAGGACCTTACGGGGCACTGCCGCATCCTCCGGGCGCCTGAGGCCCCTCACCGGGGAGTAACCAGGCAGGCTGCGAGGCCTTTAAAGCATCGGGCGCCATCGTTCTCTTGTTGAAAAGCCAGTAAGGTGGATTGATTCGTCTATTTGTGCCCGGTTTGCAAGGCCCGTGCCGTGATGGCACGCGGCCGAACAGCTAACAT
>Ga0255057_10001246_pt1 | contig 14500 bp, 12 predicted proteins | sample Cases_109_6_MG_FD_189022 | JGI IMG/M metagenome (GOLD analysis project Ga0255057, IMG submission 189022) | Seawater microbial communities from Amundsen Gulf, Northwest Territories, Canada - Cases_109_6 | ecosystem: Environmental > Aquatic > Marine > Gulf | place: Canada: Northwest Territories... | reverse complement strand
TTGAGGTAGGACCGCGCGACGGCTTGCAAAGCGAACCCGAGATTTTGTCCACCGCATCCAAGGTCGAGTTCATCACTCGAGCAATTGATGCGGGGGTCACACGGCTCGAAGTCGCCAGCTTTGTGCATCCAAAACGAGTGCCGCAGATGGCGGATGCCGAGGCATTGCTGGCGGCATTGCCGTTGACGGATGACGTATCCTACATTGGACTGATCATGAACGAGCGCGGTCTGGATCGTGCGCTCGAAACGCCGGTTCACGAAGTGGGCATGGTGGTCGTCTCAACTGACAGCTACAACCAGCGCAACCAGGGTGTGCCGACCAGTGAGTCGATTGATGCCTGGCTTAAGATCGCGGCCCGTGCAAAAGCAAACGGCAAGATTGCAAACATTATGATTTCATCAGCATTCGGTTGCCCGTTCGAAGGCGAAGTCTCGCCCGATCGCATTGTCGAGATCGCAAGAAAAGTGGTCGAAGCGGAGCCCGCGGAGCTGGGCATTGCCGATAGCATCGGGGTTGCGGTGCCGAATCAGATCACCGACCTGCTGGGCAAATTGCAGAATGAACTGGACCCGATTCCGTTGCGCTGCCATTTGCATAATACTCGCAATACGGGCCTCGCCAATGCACAGGCGGCCATCGATGCAGGCGCCGTTTCGATTGATGCCAGTATTGGCGGTATCGGCGGTTGCCCATTTGCCCCGGCGGCCACGGGTAACATTCCAACCGACGACTTGTTGTATATGTTGAGCCGCTCCGGCATCGACACCGGCCTGTCACTCGAGAAGATCATCGCGGTCAGCGAATGGCTGGAGCAGGAACTCGGCCGCGGCGTACCCGCGATGTTGCCAAAAGCAGGCGTGTTCCCAATGGCGGTGCCCGAATAAGGCTTCCGCAGGAGTCTCGATGAGCGTTCTGAAGTGCATCCATCACATCAACTTTATCGTCGCTGATCTCGATACCGCGGTAGACGCCTACCAACGCATGCTGGGCCTGGGTCCGTTCGAATACGAGGAACTTGAGGAGCGCGACGTGGCGACGGCTCGGGTTCGAATTGGAGACGCGTGGATCGTACTGGTTTCGCCGCGATCCAATGACTCAGCGGCGGCGCATTACCTGGAGACTCACGGCGAAGGCTTTTTTCTGATGTCTTTTGGCGTCGATAACCTGGAGCAGGCGATGACCGAGCTCACACGGAAAGGGTCTTTGCCCGCGGACACAACAGCGCGCACGGGTGTTCTTGGCTGGCAGGTTGCCGATCTCGACACTGAGGATAGCCTCGGCGCCAGATTTCATCTCACGGAAGTGAAATGAATACGGAAATTCGAAAATGGGTCAGATTTGTTGCATGGCCAGACTTGCTGCCCTTGCTCCTTCGTTAAGTGCTCTCGTATGACTCATATAACCACTGAGTTCAGAATGACCAAACTGAATACGACCGAATCCTTTTTTCACGACGTCCTTTGGTGCGTCTTTACCCTCTTTGCCGAAATGAAAACCAGGCTGGGGTGAGATGTAAGCATGGCCCCAGCGATTCAATACTATTCCCGCAACATCCCGTTCTGCATTAAACCCATAGGCTGAAAACATTTTCGTCATCTGATCGATGATCTCTTTTTCATATTCGCGATAGGACTTACCAAGAAGCTCGGCACGCCCTAATGGACCTTGTTCCTCCATTGAATAACCGGGGTTATTGAACGGAACATAAAAAGTCATAACGACAGGCTTTTCGGGATCAAAAGGTTGAGTGGACTTACCGGTTTTCATAGGTCTGCGGATAGAGAAAAAATTTCCAAATCCTTCGAACCAACGGCCCGCAGATATGCCAAGCTTGTCCAGGAAACGCCAATTACGCAAAGCGACATTCACAACAAGAATGGGTGAATGATAAAATTGGCTATAAGCCTCCATTATTTGTTCGGGCATATCGCTGACAATTTTTCGGGCCACCCAACCTCCAATAGACATCACCATGGTCTTGGCTTTGATTTTTCGAAGCTTGCCATCTTGGTGATAAGTCACAGTCACATGGTCAGAGCTCTCAATAGAGCCCGCATGGCTGACATCGATAGCGGTGGAATTCAGGCGAATTTTTAGAGAGTTCTCGGGTCGGTCCAAAGCTGTAAAATCAATCGGGTTATACAGAATTTCCTCAAATGAATTTCCACCCTTGATGCTATCGGGTATGAGGAATTTCACGATGTGCCTGAAAATTCCAGTATTACCTCCCGGAAAACTGTAGGCGCCCGGCGATTTGCTGCTATCAATCTCATATCTGGATTGTGTGCCGGGAAGTTCGAGCATTCTCGCAGAGTAAGCCGAATAAACATCTGCGCCAACGCCGCCCATGGATATGGCGATGATTGGATCAAAATATTCAGTCACTTCGGGGCTATACCCGAGTACATTTTCCAGAAGATCTTTGTAAGACATACTATCCAGCCAGCGGCCCAGGTCCTTACCGGTGTAATGATCCTCCATATCTTTAAAAGCGCGGTTCAACTCTGCTTTGAATTTGTCTGACCAAGGCAAGCGAGCCAGACCATCATGTCTTGGGTTAATGACCCAGGGAGTGTCGGCGTCCTCCCCCATGAAATAACCCGTGTCGTATATCTCTTCTTCCCAAAACACGCCGTAGTAGTTTTCTAAAGGGGCCTTAACGTTAGTTTTTCGGGGGTCTTGCGTTACAAAGTCAAATTCAAAAGGGAGGCCGGTATCTCTATAGATCTCAGCGATTAAGTCATCACTTTCTTTTTGCGGCGGGCCGAAGTCATTGGAACCTTGTGGGCCATACAATTTGTATCCATCAACATCAAATTCGTTCTGTTTTGCTTCCCCCCCATATACAGGGTGATTTTCAAGAATAAGACAGCTCTTGGTGTTGCCATATTTTTTATGGAATTGATAAGCTGCCCCGATACCAGAAAAACCCCCGCCGATGATGACCATGTCATATTCTTCGTTGATATCATCAGCATCTGCCACCATCGTTTCGGCGAATCCGTCACGGATCAGATGCGCGGCATCCCGGACAGAAGCCACATTACCGTTGGAAACGGCGTAATCGCCCACACCGCCATAGCCGGTCCACGGGTCATTAAAAACACCCACCGGCTTTTGACTTGTTGCATATACCGGTGCTGTCGAACTTAGTAATGCTGCCCCGAAACCCACTAATGTTCCATTAACAAAATCTCTACGGGAAATATCAGATGATAAAATCGAATCATCGTCCTTCAATTTTGAATCACTATTTTTCATTTCCATCTCTCAGTCTTTCCTGAACGATCAGCTAAGGCAAAAAAATCTTACCGCACTACACCATGCTGCCGAGCGCAACCCTGATCGCCTCTCCACTGACGCCGCTGGATTCCTCGGATGCGAGAAATGCGATCATCTCGGCTACTTCCCGGGGTGTGACAACGCGGCCCGGCGGATACGATGCCGCCCGTTCCTCCCACACCTTATCGGTCGTGATACCCCGATCCTTCGCCTCTTGACGGGCCGAACGTTCGGCCATCTCCGTCCGCACCCAGCCGGGCAAAACGGCGTTCGATGTAACGCCGTAAGATCCGCCGTCCGCCGCGACCGAACGCATTAATCCCAGCAGCCCGTGTTTGGAGCTGTTGTATGCACTTCCAGCTTGTTCGGCGACCAGGCCAGCCGTAGAACTCGTATAAACAATGCGACCGAACCGGCGTTCGATCATTCCTTGCATTACCAGCTTCGAGAGATGGAATGGACCGTCCAGATTGACCCGCATCGTCTCACTCCAAACGTCTGCTGTCTGTTCCCAGACGACCCGCTCGTGCGCCGAACCGATACCGTGGTTGCATACAAGAATTTCAATAGGCCCCAGGCGTTGCTCAGCCTCTGCAACCGCGTGCGCACAGCCGTCCGGACTTCCGAGATCTGCCACCGAATAATCGAGTCCGACATCTGCCAGATCCTGCTCGCTTCGGGCGACGCACATCACTTTGGCGCCACGTGATGCCAATAGCTCCGCAGTTGCACGCCCTATTCCGCGGCCCCCGCCCGTGATTAGAGCTACCCGCTCTTCGACTCCAGCCATGCTTCGATTACTCCCCACCGGAAAAGCGGTCTACGCGATGATCCGTTTGAACGCTTCCAGATCGATATTTCGTCCACAGACGACCGCAACGACCTTCTTGCCTTTGAATCGCTCTTTTCGTTTGAGCAGCCCCGCTGCGGCCAATGCACCCGATCCTTCGACCACAAGGCGATGTTGTTCGAACAGCATCCTGATGGATGCTTCTATCTCTTTCTCGGTGAGCAACACAATCTCATCGACATGACGCCGACATAAGTCCAGCGTGATGCTGTCCAGATCCACACCGCCGCCGCAGGTATCTGCCAGCGTCGGGAAGGTTTCCATCTCGACCATCTTGTTCGTGCGCATCGATTCATACATCACCGGGGAGTTTTCCGGAGAGACACCAAAGGCTTCCACATCGGCATTGTGAGATTTCAGCCAACCCGCCGACCCGGTAAGCAATCCCCCGGCCCCGCAGGCAAAGAAAGCCGCATCCACATCCGGGATTTGCCGGGAAATTTCGTAGCCGCAGGTTCCCTGTCCGCCGACCACGATGGGATCGTTGTAAGGCGACACATAGATTTTGTCTTCTTCCTCAGCCACGCGCCGGGCCTCTAATTCCGCATCCCATGCGAGATCGCCGAATATGACCAGGTCCAGACCATGAGCCTTTAACAGTTCCAGACGTGACGATTCCATATCCCTGGCCACGTAGATTGTTGCGCGGCGGTTGCGAATACGCATCGCCTCGGCAACCGCCAGGGCGTAATTCCCTGTAGACGCTGAGACCACCCCTTTGTCCAGTTCTTCTTCCGTGAGCGTAAGGATCTTGTTGATCGCGCCGCGAAACTTGAAGGATGAAGTTCTTTGCATCGAATCCAACTTGAGCCAGACATCGCCTTCAATTTGATCGCTTAGATAGCGAGAGTACTCAAGAGGTGTGGGCGACAGGTAGTCCTGGCATCTCTCGTGCGCCTCCAGCACCAGCTGAGGGACATCGAGTGGTGCCTGGCTCGCAGTCGTCATTATTTTTCTCCCGAATTCAGGACGTCATTAACCATCTTGGCGATCTGGATGTCCTGGATTGCGACGCCGGTCAAATCGGCCACGGTAATCTGGTCGTCGCTGGTTCGGCCGAGTCCGGGATTCTTGATCACGTTGCCCAATTCAAGGATGGAACCCTCTTCGACCATACTACCTTTCACCGCATGAAAGCACTCACCGTGATCGACACATTGTGAAACGCTGTCTGCCACGACTCGATCGGCCTTCGCCAGGACTTCGGCCTCCAGCTCCTGTTTGCCGTGATCATCCGATCCCATGGCGGTAATATGCGTTCCCTTTTGGACCTGATCGGCCCGAATCAACGGCTCTTTAGCCGATGTTGTGGTTACGATGAGCTTGCACTCTGAAAGCAGTTCATCGATTTGGGTCGCCGCTTTGAGGTCCAGTCCCCAAGCCTGGATAGCCTCTCTCGCCTGGAGATCCTCAATCATTCTTTGCACCTTTTTCGCGTCTCTGCCCCATATGACACAGCTTTGGCAGTCAACCACACCGTTCAGCAGTTCCAGTTGCATCCTTGCCTGCACGCCGGTGCCGACGATCCCGATGTGATGAACGTTGTCGGGAGCCAGGTGCTTCGCCGCTACCGCCCCGGCCGCGGCAGTGCGCATGTCGGTGAGCCAGCACTCATCGAGTAGAATTAATTTGAGATGCCCGGTCTGTTGACTGAAGACCAGGATCAATCCGTCGGCAATGGACAGGCCGAGTTCGGCATTGTCGTAGAACCCGGATGCCATCTTGAGAACATAAAAGTCGTCGCCTTTTACAAAGCCATACTTAATATGAACATCACCCGGCGGCCGGTCGAAATGCAAGAATCCAACAGGGGGAACGACAACCTTATCTTCGGAATAAAGAACAAAACCGATTTCGATCTCCCGGATCAGCTGCGGGATGTCGATCAGACGCTTGATCTCATCGAGTTTGAGTACTTTAGGCATCGGCCTATCTCCCCTGGTTCATTTTTCGTTTGCCAGACGGCAAACTTCTGTTCTCCGAATGTCCTCGCGACGCAGCCCGGCGAGTAATGGTTATTATGGTGTGTGACATCATGTTAACTACTGGAGGAACCCACATGGTATCCAAATATCAAGCAGGTACACCTGAATAAATCAGAATTGGCGAGATGCTTATCACGCGGAAATTTGAGCGAGGACAATTATGAACGGAACTGTGACCTTCGATGGCGCGCCCCCTCCGGGAACAATAAACCTGGGTATCGGCCAGCCGTCTGCCGACCTGCTACCGGTCGACCTCGTGCGCCAGGCCAGTGCATCATTTTTCGATAGCGCTCAACCGCTCGAGCTCAACTACGGCGTCCTTCAGGGCGATGAGCGGTTTCTCGACGCGCTTGCGGCCTTTCTGACCGACGGTTATTGCTCAGAAGTCACGTCCGATCAGCTGTTTGTTACAGGCGGAAACTCGCAGGCCATGGACTTGGTCTCGGTAGTATTCGCGAATTCCGGCGATACGATTTTCGTCGAAGAGCCCAGCTTTTTCCTGGCGTTTCAGATATTTCGCGATCATGGCCTCAACATCGTCGGCATCCCTGTTGACGACGACGGTATTTGTATTGACGCAATTCGGCGGGAGCTCGCGTCTCACAAACCGGCGTTTTTGTACACGATTCCGAGTTACCATAACCCTGGTGGGCAATGCACTTCAGAGGCGCGGCGACGACAGATTGTCGAACTGGCAGCGGAATATGACTTCCTGATCGTTGCGGATGAGGTCTATCAACTTCTCTATTACTACGATGCACCACCACCCGCGTACGGCACCATGACCGCAAGTGGCAGAGTGGTGTCGCTGGGCTCATTTTCAAAAATCCTGGCACCCGCAATGCGTTTGGGCTGGATACAAACATCCGAAGGCTTAAGAAGCAAAATTATGGCCGGCGGCTTTATTAACAGCGGTGGCAGCATCAACCACATCAGTTCTCACATTGTCCGGCAGACGATCAACAACGGCTCGCTAGCCGTGCATGTCAAGAATTTGCGACGCGTGTATCGCGGCAGAGTGGAAGCGATGGATGATGCCTTGCGCGAACATTTCTCCGCTATTGCAGAATGGACGCGACCCGACGGCGGGTATTTCTTCTGGATAAAGTTCGACGAGTCCATTGACACCACCCCGCTCCGGGACAAAGCACGGGAATTTGAGACAGGCTTTCAAGACGGCGCTGTTTTTTCAACCAAAGGACAACTCAGCAATTGCCTTCGCCTCTGTTTCGCGCATTACAATGAAGATGACATTCGCGAAGGCATTGCCAGAATGCGGCCTCTTTTTGATTAGGTCAGCGAAGGATTTAGTGGCCCGCAGCGAGAGCGAATAGGGCGACTTACGGGAGTTATTTGCGAATGATCGCCGCCGCGATTGCGTACAGGACGAGCGCGATCAGTACGACAGCCGTAAAGCCGAGCTCTATTGCAAGTAACGTCGCCAATGAGGCACTTATTACAGAGGCGAAACCGTTGATGCCCCAGGCCCACGGGATGAAGTCGGGTGCGCTGTTTGCGGTCCGATGCAGGCCGATCGGAAACGGCATGCCCATACAGAACGCGAGTGGCGCAATAAGCAATATCGATAACAACATCTTGATGCCGTCGGCGAGCCCCATCAGTTGTTGAAAAAGCGCTGGCAGCACAGCGATATACAAAAGTGCGACTGCCGATACACCGGCAACGGCAATAAGCACGGGTGAGCTGCCGTACTGTTCAATTCGATGCGCCAACCGACCAGAGAAAGCACTGCCGAAGCCTGCAAACATGAGGAAACCGCTGAGCACCACGGCGATGGCGTACAGCGGGTTACTGAGGAACAGAATAAACTTCTGAATAAAGGCCATTTCAACGAAGAGAAATGCAAGGCCCAGCAGGAAGAAATAGCTGCCCATTCGTATGCTCGTGCCGGCCGGCCAACTGCGCTTGATAAAAGCCAAAGGCAGCAGGATCAGAAGAACCCCGGCAACCGCAGCCTGGGCGATTGTGGCGATTAGAATCAGGTAACTCCATTCGATCAGGCTTGCTCCGCCGCGTTTGCGCAAAGCCATAATTTCGGGCAGGGCGCTCCACTTAAAGAAGTGAAAGAAGTAGGGCTTATCGTCCGTCGCCGGTGCGATGTGAAACTTGTAACGCTCAACGAAATCGTCCGCATCTTCGCCGAGCAGCGCGATGACACCGTCATAAAGATAAGCTTGATCGAGGAGGTTAAAACGATTCGCGGCGCTTGCCGGCATCGCGGGATAGAAAGCTGTGTCGAAGGAGTTCGAGCGGGCGAACTCTCGAATTACAGCGATGTCATTTTCCGAGAATTCGCCGTTCCTGACTAGCAGCGTGCTGGTGTTCCAACTCCGAATAATCGCAAGCTGCCTCCCGGGTTCGGCAATCCCCACCCTACGCAATGCTTCCAGGACGGTGGCCACCAGCTTCAGGTTGTCCCGCAAAGGAAGCTGCAGCCAGCGCGTAATGGCAATCATGCCGCCCGGTGCAGTGCGATTCAGGTATTCCCCAATCGCTTCGACCGTGTAGAGATAGCTTTCATTGAGGGCGTGTACGCCCGTGCCGGAAGCTGCGAATGAATCCAGCAATGCGACATGGATCAGGTCGTATTGATCCTTGCTTTGTGCAACGAAACCGCGCGCCTCATGCGTATGGATTGTGATCCGTGCATCGTCATACAGACGCCCGGCGAAGTCGGCATAAGTATCTGCCACCAAGTTGGTCATCTGCGGGTTGAGCTCCACCGCATCGATTTCGCCGGCGCCGTTATATAAAGCCAATAGCACATCGGAACCGCCACCGGCGCCCAGAATCAACACATGAGGGGCATCGAGCAAGGCATAGGGCAACGCTGCCGTGACATCGCCCAAATAGCCCAGAGTTTCCGGGTTTCCGTCAAAACGCGTGATCGGACTCATGCTGTCGCCATCGATAAAAACGGCGAGTTGCTCCGGCGGCTCGAAGCGCGTGTTGAAACTCAGCCCCGGCGCGTACCGAAAAGGGACTTGCGGACTCTCGACCACTACCAGGAGTCCCAGTGGACTTGATGACACCATCGAGACCTCGCTACCGACAACTTGTACGGCCTGGTACAAGCCTTTGTACTCGGAGATCCGCATTTCGAGCCAATCCTGCGGCACGCCGAACAGCAGGATCACAAGACAGACAAGCTGTACGGCGAACAGCGACCTGCGTGCCGATGACATCAGAGCCATTGATGCAGACGCCAGCAGCGCAATGATCGCCAACAAGATCAAAGCATTTTGTGGCGGCAAAAGGAAAAGGGCTCCCACGATAAAAATTGCGCCAAGCCCTGCGCCCAGCAGATCAAAGAAGTAAATGCGCCTGATGTGAAATCGATGACACGTGAATGCCAGACCTATACAACAGGCAGCGAAAAAAAACGGTACGAAGAAGACGAGATAATTGAGGGCGAGATAAAAGAACTGCCGCGGATTCCACACAATTTCCAACGCGTTGAACGGTACTCGCTGCCCAAGCACAAAACACGCGACCATCGTTACACTGAACAACAGCGCGCATAGGCTGAAAACGATTTCAAAACGTGGCAGAAGCCAGCGTTTGCTAATCGCAATAAATGTGCCGCTGGCGCCATAGCCCAAGAGAGCCAGGCTTATAATCATGTAAGCAAAGTGATGCCACTGTACGATCGACAGCATGCGCATCAACAGGATTTCGTAAGCAATAGCCGCCGCGGAGATCAGAAGCGTTGCGAGCAGCAGTAGGCGCACGTTGGCGTCGCTTAGCGCCCGCGTGTCAGTGGAACGAACCGGACTGCGGCGATTTGCCTTGTGATGACTTCTTCGTCATTGGTTTTTTCGAGCAATAGCAGTTGCTGGGTCGCGAACCGCCCACCGACCGGAATGATCATGCGGCCACCGGGCCGCAGCTGCTGAATTAGCGGAGGAGGTACGTGACTTGCGGCCGCCGTCACGACGATTGCGTCGAAAGGCGCATGCTCCTCCCAGCCGTGGTATCCATCACCGAGCTTTGTCGTGACATTGTCATAGCCGAGGCGGGACAGGCGAGCTGTGGCCTCATCGGCGAGCGCCTCGATGATTTCGATGCTGTACACGTGCGTCACCAGTTTCGCGAGAATCGCTGCCTGGTAGCCGGAACCGGTACCGACTTCCAATACGACAAAGTCGCGGTCGGGCTCGATGAGATCGGTCATCAGTGCGACGACGTAAGGCTGGGAAATTGTCTGTCCATGACCGATCGGCAGCGGCCGATTCTCGTACGCTAAAGATTGTTGTCGTGCCGGAACGAATTTGTGGCGTTCGACCGCGCCTAAGGACTGCATGACATCTGCTTTAAGCGCGTCTGCCCCAGTGTCGCGGGCAAGCGTCGCGTAATAATAAACTTCATCGACCATCGTAGCTCTTGCCATTGCATAGTCCACTTCATCGGCAGTCACGGTGAATGCCAGAAACAAGGCACAAAAAACGGCGTTTCTCATGCTAAAAGAAACCGGGGCGGGCCAAACGAATCACGCGCCACGAACGGGATAATGGGTTCCGCACCTAGTGAACTACATACACGCTGTCGTGTTCCCTCGTGTACTCGTCCATAGCGATGCCAACACTATCTCCCGGCTTCGCAGTTTCTGCGGATTCATGGTCAAGTTCCATCGAAGCAATTTTTTGCATGAAGTCCGAGGTGTGGCCCTTGACATGAATCTTGTCGCCGGTATGCAGTTCGCCATCCGCTATTTTCACGGCGGCTACATGCAGATGAGTGAAGTAATGGGTTACGGTACCAATCTTGGTTTCGATCATGATCATTTCTCCACGAATTTAGCTTGCAGCACCTAAAGTATAGACACTGTGGTGCTTTTCGCCCGATAGGGGTCGTGGCTGTAGTATTTGGGCGCGGAGTCGAGTCTGATATGCAGCCAGTAGATGCCAAGGCCGGAGGTGCTGAGCCAGACAGGCCGTGAACCGAGCTGCCGCTCGAGAGCCGCGCCGACCATTGTCCACAGCTGATGTTGCTGGTCGTCGGGCGCCGAACGCACGAACGTAGCAAGCTGCGAGTACGCAGATAGTGGCCCGCGAGGGCAGGGGACAATGAGCGTTGCGTCGCCGCCGAGATTCGAAAATTCGATGACAGACGCATCTGCCCGGGCTGACGAGAAGTGATTCGCAAATGCCCGTTCGTCGCTGCGAACCCCGACCATTTGTTGACTGTCCACCAGGACGAATTCGAACTCCCGGTTGATCGTAGCGTCGGTGACCGGCGGCGTTTCCCAGAAATACGCGGGGAACGGCGCGTCGACGAGAACGGATATAAAAAAGCGGCGAAAAGAAGCATTGTTTTGCCACCGATCCACAACGTCCAACCAGGACAGCGACCCGCCATCGCGGAGCAAGCGAAAATGCGAAACGCGGCCTCCTTTCAGTTGTGTCATTTCAGTGCTATAGGCACTCGTCGGGCCGGCACTTTTCGTCTCTCTCTCGTTCATTGACGTTGGTTTTCACTTCTATTGCGTCTGCCGAGGAACCAGATGAGTACTACCAGCGCCCCGAAACAAGTGTAGATCGTCGTGAAAACCCACGGTTCGGCCTCAAAAAACATAATCTCGTGCAGCCAGTGTTGGACAAATGATTCCGTGTAAGCAGATTGTCCGGCCCGTTGCCGCAACTCGTTTTCCCAGATGGTCAATGGGCAGAGTTGCCCAAACCAGGCCTGCAGAACGACAATCCCAATCGCCGCCAGATGCATGATTCGGAATGTTCGATTGTGTACCCATCGCCAGCGGGCTAGCAGCCCGAGCAGGATCAGCATGAAGCCGAATACGACAAACACCACGAATGCGAAGTGAATAACGAGTATCGCATCCGCCAACAAGCTGTACAGGTTCGCGTCATTCATGCGAGGTCCATCGAATTGAGCATGATCAGGGTCGCCACTGCGGATCAGTCTCAATTTACCGCTTATCTTCGCTGAACTCTAATATCCTTGCGGCCAGCGAAGCGGCCCTGCCCAATCTAGAAGCGGTACGTGAAACCGAGCGAGATGACATCGCTCTCGGTGTCTTCGAGCTCGTAACGGGTCCAGTCACCCACCAGTGAAAAGCGATCGGAGAGCGCGAACTTGCCTCCAGCTCCGTAGTACGGGTTGGTGTCTTCAGGGGTTGCCTGGGAGACGTTGTTGATGTCGGCGTCGCCGTCCCAGAAGAATGCGCCGGCGCGACCGAACAGGGCAGATTTCTCGCCCAGCGGGATGCTGCCCGTCGCGCCAAGCGTGAAGCCGTCGGCCTTCAGGCTGACATCAACCGGGGTGCCACCAACGGCGAAAGTCTGATCGAAATCGCCAAAATTGTGATATCCGCCTTCGAGCGAGAAGAAGTCGTTAAACTGCCATCCTGCGCTTAACCGGAATGATGTGCTGTCGGCATCGACGGCAAAGCCACCGAAGTCGTCGCTCAGTGATGCGGAACCGATACTGCCGCCGACGAAGAAACCAGTGTCAGCGATTGCGGTCAAAGGAGCCAGTGCAAGTATCGTGGTCGCGGCAACAGCCGCTTTGTTTAAGTGTTTCATTTGAATGTTCTCTTGTATGTTGGTCAATTGGCCGACAACCTAAATGACTACCGGCAACACTCCTTGAAGTTTCGTTGAAGAATGCTGAAGCTTCGCTGAACGAATATTTAGTCTTCTAAATCAATTAGATACAGGGTCACAAATGCAAGGCGCCGAATCACAGGAGGCCATTACGCCAGACCGGCGCCCACTTCTGCGCGTCGATGACCTGCTTGTGGACATCGAACGGCGCACGGTCCGGCGTAGGTCCGAGATGCTCGAGCTCACGGATCGTTCGTTCCGACTGCTGGAAGTGTTGATCTCTCATGCGCCTGAGCGGGTGGACAAGGATCGGCTGATTGCCGAAGTCTGGGACGATGCGGTCGTCAGCGACGATACCCTGGCGCAACGTGTGCGCCTGTTGCGCCAAAGCATCGGGGACAACAGCCAGAAACCACGCTACATTGCGGCTGTGCGCGGGCGCGGCTACCGCCTGATTCCGCGGCCACGTGAATTCGGCACCGCGCAGTCAACGCGCCTGCCGCGAGCGGTTTGGCTTGCGGCTGCGACAGTGACACTCATCGGATTGTCCCTCGTCTGGCGGTCGACGAACGGTCCCGAGCCAGCAGAGAATGTCGGCACGGCCAGCGTGCTGGCCGTCCTGCCATTCACGGATATGAGCGCCACTCGGGACCATCAGTTTTTCGCCGATGGCATGCACGAGCAATTGTTGAGCCGGCTGGCTCGGATCGATGAACTCGCGGTAATTTCCCGTACATCGGTCGAACCGTATCGCGACTCAGCGGTGCGTCTTCCCGAAATTGCTGAGCAGCTTGGCGCTGATGCTGTCATTGAAGGCAGTGTTCGGGTCGACCACGACAGGCTACGAGTCACCGTGCAATTGATTGACGGAGCAAGCGACGAACACATTTGGGCGGCCGACTTCGACCGGCAATTGTCGGTGCACGACATATTTAGCGTGCAGGAGGAAGTTGCGAACCAAATCGCCGCAGCGCTGAGACTCGAGTATGCGAATGAGGCGGACGACAATGTTATCTTGCCGACTCAAAACCTCGAGGCGTATAACCTCTATTTTCTGGGTCGCTACCACACGTTCAAGCAAACTCCGAAGGACTTGGAGCAAGCGGTCACCTACCTCGAGAACGCGATCGCGATTGATCCGGAGTTCGCCGAGGCATTCGCAACGCTCGGTTGGGCCTACAGCTTTCTCGGCACCGGCTATGGCTCGCGCCGGCCCGATGAGGTGTATCCCAAAGCCAAGGAGGCAGCACTTCGTGCCATCACACTTGATGCAAATCTCGCGGACGCACGATCGCTATATGCCGACATTCTGACCTGGCACGACTGGGACTTCGCAGCGGCCGAACGTGAGTACCAAAAGACGCTTGAAATCGATCCGCTCAACAACCTGGGTTATGCGTTGTTCCTGTCGACTCAGGAACGACACAAAGAGGCAATCGATGCGGTCGAGCGTCGCCTCGCGGCGGAGCCAAACAATCCTTATGTCCGCATCAACGCGGGTTGGCGATACTTTCACGCAGGGGAGCTCGACAAAGCGATCGACGCTGCGATGTCGGCCCCTGATCATTCGGACAGCGGATCGTTGCTAGGCTGGAGCAGTCTCGCGCAAGGTGACACGGGACGGGCCGTGGAAGTGTTCGAGGCCGACGTCGAGTCGGAAGGCCGCGCGCCCCGCAATATCGCGAATCTCGCCGCGGCTTACTATCGGGACGGCAGGCGCGCGGACGCTGAGCCCTTGCTCGAGGAACTCGAGGCCTATGTAGCGGGACGCTATATGGCGCCGGGACTGCTGGCGG
>Ga0255057_10001245_pt1 | contig 14505 bp, 10 predicted proteins | sample Cases_109_6_MG_FD_189022 | JGI IMG/M metagenome (GOLD analysis project Ga0255057, IMG submission 189022) | Seawater microbial communities from Amundsen Gulf, Northwest Territories, Canada - Cases_109_6 | ecosystem: Environmental > Aquatic > Marine > Gulf | place: Canada: Northwest Territories... | reverse complement strand
TGAAGAACTGCAGATAGGGGTTTTCTTGGATCGTTTCGACCGTTTCGCGATCGGTCAGTCCGAGTCGCTCCTTGATGAGCAACGCGCCGAGGGCCACTCGTGCTGGAACGATCGGCGCGCCAGAATCTTCGCACAGATCGGCATGATAAATCTCCTCAGCCAGTTCCCACGGCACCAACCGTGCCAGCGCGATCCAACGATTGTCCGGATCCAAGTGGCCGCTGAAGGGAAGATAAAAGGAGACTGTAGCAACATTACTGGGGGTTGTCATAGAGTGGAGTTGAGTGCAAAGCTGTTTTACAGTATCCTTAGGTGCTCTTCCTCTTTTGGACTTGCACGGGCAAGGGGCGGCGACACCACCGCACGTGCTTTCTCCCAGCGTAAAGCGGCGTTCAGTAGTCGCGATGCGGAAATCCCCAGTAAAGATGCTACAGACTCAAAATCATCGTGGAATTAGCGCGGAGGTTATACGCACCGATCCTAGATCGCATCGAATGACTCGCGTTGCCGCCTCCGGCGTCGATGGGTGCTGACGCGTAAGACATAGGGGGGCGCATGCGGTTACAATAGGCGACATTCCGAGCCTGGAACGGTTCCAGGTACATCCAATTGGGAAATCCCGGATCGGCCATATCGGAAATTACCAGATTGCTGCGCTCAATTCTGTCGCTCGTGAGCTGCCGCGTTGGGTAGGATAGGTTGAAGCTGATCTCACGACGACCTATGCACGGCAGCAAGTGCGAACAGACTGGCCAAGATTCTTTTCATAGAGAGTCCAAATGAGCACCAAACGATTCGCCCGTCTGGCACTTGCCTTCTCGACGTTGGCCTGTTTCATCGGCGTGCAGACTGCTCAGGCGGGAACTCATTCGATCACGCACACGCAGACCACTCTCGATCAAACAGACTTCCAAGCTTTGGGGTTCGGTCAAGCGGGCTATTATTTCGCCCAGTTTGCGGCCAGCAGCCCGGTCACGGAAAGGGCGCCGCAAGACAACATGCGGTTCGCTCTGCCGAGTTGGGCCAGCATGCAATTCGATATTACCCAGTCAGATCGCACCTTTTCGGGCGATGCCGGTTATTTTTCAGGAGATGTTGGTGATCCCCTCGATGAAGTTGCTCCCTTTGGCAATCCTCTGGTTTTTGGCGTTTACTCCAAGGGAGGACAACCGGCCTGGGATACATTCACTCTGCCCAATGGTGAACTGGGCCTGTCCGGTTCTTTGGTGGATGAACACACCCAAAACAATTCGAATAATTCGGTGAATAGAATCCAGTTGGGTACAGGAACACCCTCTTCGTTTTTGCTGCGCATCGTCGTGGACAACACCAACCAAGAGCACGATCCCGCCGGAAGACTTCGCGCGCGAGGCGACACCGACAATGTTGGCTCGGTTAATGTCGACGTGAGCCTGACTGGCTTAACGTTCAATGGAACTACCGACGTCTACACTTTTCGGTACGATAATTTTGTCGCCGGTGATTTCATCAAGATCCAACTCAACTCGGGAGTTGTCGGCGAATCCGCCGGCTTCGCCGGCATCATGTTTGATATGGCACTTGAGCCGGGGGATTTCGACTTCGACGGTGACGTCGATGGTTTTGATTTTCTCAAGTGGCAACGGGGCGAATCACCTAACCCACTTAGTGCGTCGGACCTCGCCCTTTGGGAAGCGAACTATGGCACAGTTGCTTCGTTCTCGGCAACCTCGACCGTGGTGCCTGAGCCATCTACATGTATCACGCTGCTAGTTGGCATAATGCTTGCTCTTTTACCGACGCGAAGTCGTGTCATGCCCCAAACGTCTTTTGAAATGCCAACGTTGCAATAGGCGAGATTGCGATTCTGGAGCGGTTCCAGATTTATCCAAATGGAAAAACCTGGATTAAACAGCCCTCTCTACCTCCCTGGTGTGCCTATCGCTGAGGCACTGTTAGCGTCAGGTTAGTCAAACTTTGCGGCCTGTCTGATACCGCCTTCCTTGTGTTGTCGCAGTTGGACGATAGCAGTTAGGGAAACCGTCAGCGAATGTGAGTTACGCCATCGGGTTCACTCCGCTCGGTCGGACTTCCTCAAATGGATTTGCGAAGTCGCGTGAGGATTACGGAGATGAGTCGTCTGTTTCTGGTGGCTGGCCTGCTCTTGGCTGGTCAAAGTTCTGCCTGGTTTAGCTCACCCATACAGGCCGCGGGGCCGAATCCCGCTGCCAAGTCGCACAAGGGCGTCTTCTATGCCAACGATTTCAGCTACTTGAATGACCCTTGCTACCAAGATTCTTGCCTGGGTGATTGTATGAAGCTGATGCCGGTGGCCGGGGGCGATTGGGGTACCTTGGATGTTGGCGGCCAATTGCGACTGCGCTTTCACAGTGAAATCGGAATGGGACGCGAAGGCGCGGCCTCCACGCCCCGCTTCCAGGACACGCAGAATGATTTTGTGCTCACCCGACTGCGGCTCTTCACCAACTGGGAAGTGAACGAAGTCTTCCGCCTTTATGGCGAGGGCATCTTCGCGGATGCCTCCGACGACAACGGCACGTATTTCCCTCGGGGAATCGATCGCAACTGGGGCGAGTTTCTCAATCTGTTCGTTGACCTAAAGTTGACCGACAGTATGACGATTCGCGTCGGTCGACAGGAACTTCTATATGGCAACCAGCGGTTGATCTCGCCGCTCGACTGGGCCAATACGCGTCGCACCTTCGACGGCGCCCGACTGCTCTACAAGAATGGCGATTGTGCCATCGACACGTTCTACACGTTCTTCGTGCCGGTCGTCGCTGACGAATTGGACGAGGCGGACTACGACCAGAGGTTCTACGGCATGTACGGCTCGTACACCGGTTTTGAAAACTTCTCGGTCGAACCCTACTACATTGGTTACGATAACCGTAATCCGGGAATGTTTACCAGTGATTTCTCGCTACATACGTTGGGCCTTCGCTTAAAAGGCGGCATGAGTGATTGGTTGTGGGAGCTGGAAGGCGGCCCGCAGTTTGGCCGGCAGAGCGGCGCGGGGGTCGATCACAGCGCGACCTTTGCCACCGTCGGTCTCGGCCGCAAGTCGTCTAAGTTTCCCGGCAGCCCGACCCTCTGGATCTACTACGACTACGCCTCGGGCGACGCGTCGGGCGGCAGCTACAATCGCTTCAACCAGCTGTTCCCCTTGGCTCACAAATACTTCGGCTTCATCGACGCCGTGCAAAGGGCCAACATCGAAGCGCCGAATATCCTGCTCACCGCCAAGCCCGGGGACAAGTGGACCCTGCTGATGTGGTACTGGCACTTCATGTCGAATACCGACGACATTGTGCCCAGCCTCGGCAACACGCCCGCACAAACGGCCGGCAGCAAAGACCTGGGTGATGAACTCGACGTCGTGCTGAAATACGGCATCGGGCCGAGATCGAACCTCCTTCTCGGCTGGTCGCACTTCTGGCGCGGGACCAAAATCACCGAAAATCACGATGCCGATTTTATCTATGGCCAGTGGGAACTCAATTTCTAGGTGACGGGGTGACTGGCGCACAGCCGCTCGGACGAAGCAGGCCGAGCGGTTGAACCGAAAGATCACTTTTCCTTTGTTGACGCTTCGATCAGAGCGTCGGCGTATCCGTAGGCCATCTCAGCGGCCCGCCCAGTTCCAGGGCCATCACCGTCGCCTTGGATACTTGCTTGGTGGTACCGCTCAGAATAATCGCGCCCACATCGCTGCCCGACTGCTTCAAGTGTCGCAGTACCTTCAGCCCGTCCATCACCGGCATTTCCAGATCAAGCGCCAAGATATTGGGCCGAAGATGCTCGATCTTGGCCAGCGCAACCTTGCCGTTCGCCGCGGAGCCGACCACTTCGATGCCCGGCACGGCGCCGAGTACGTCACTGACGATTTTCACGGTACGTGACCGTATCGTCGACTCGGTCGGGAACGCTTTGAATCGACCCTGCCAGACATGGCCACTCGTGTGGTAATGCCGATGATAACGTCGAACATGCGAGGTCAATAACCAATGCATCCATCGGCTCAAATCGCCGTCCTCTCGGGGCCACACCACCAGATGGAAATGGTTAGGCATCAGGCAGTAAGATAGAAGTCGCATTGGCAAACGGCGGGTGGCATGCTCTCGGAGGTCCGCCGACGTGGGCAGGTTGGGTGGCGGCACGCCATACATCCAGAGTAGTTTGCGTATTGGACATCCGCATCGCTCACGTGCCCACGCAGACGACCATAAAACCAGCACTAGAGCGAGATCTCTTCCCCGGTGGAGTGCAAGCGGATGGTTTTGCTCTCGAGATCATGATAGGCCCGGATGTGTCGCACCGTACGATTGCGGAAGCGCATTAGAATGGAGTGCGTGATACAATGCCGACCTCGGTACTGGATGCCCGGCAGCATCGGTGAATCGCTGATGCCGGTGGCCGTGAAGATAATGTGACTTCCTGGAGCCATCTGCTCGACGGACCACACTTTCTGCAGATCGTCCTCACTGCAAGCAGACGTTTTCAGTAGTTCCTGCCGCTCGGCGTCGTCCCTGGGGCTCATCCGGCAGAGTTGCTGTCCGCCGAGGCACTTGATGGCAGCCGCCGAGAGAACTGCCTCAGGACTGCCGCCAATGCCGACATACACGTCGACTCCCGAATCGGGCAGACTTGGTGCGATGGCCGCCGCGACGTCGCCGTCGGAGATGAGACGAATGCGACAGTTGACCCCACGGAGCGTTTCGATGATCTTCTGGTGGCGGGGACGATCGAGCACCACCACGACCAAATCGCAAACACGTTTGTGCAACTGCCCGGCGACGATGCTGAGATTCGTCTCCAGAGGGGTGTCCATCTGAACTCGGACGTCGCTCTCAGCCACTGCCTGACCGACCGCAATCTTCTCCATGTAGTAGGAAGGTATTGAGGGAAAGAGCGATTGAGGATCTTCGTCCGGCGTCTCGCAGGTGCTAACCGCCATCACGGAGATAGCGCCTGGCAGTCCCTTGGCCGTCAACGTGGTTCCATCGATCGGGTCAATGGCGATCGCCGCGGGAATCGCCTCGTCTCGCCACGAACCAAGCTTATCGTCTGTGAAGATGCCCGGGGCGTTGTCCTTGCGCCCCTCACCGATGCGCACCAGTCCCTTGCAATTGATCAGCTGAAACATGCCGCGGATGGCGTCCGAAGCGGCGTAATCCGCGAGGTTTTTGTCGCCTTTGCCAAAGTATTTCCATGCGGCGAGAGCTGCGTTCTCCGTACAGCGAACCAAATCCAGATCAATCACCCGCTCCGGGTCGTGCCGCATGTCTTGCATGGTTGCGCTCCGTTCGATTTACTATTGACCTCTGCGCTTCTAATGAACCGAGGGCGCCCAACGGAAGACCGAATTTCGCTAGCAAACGCTAGATCATGTCCGAAGTCCAGTTAGCGCTTCAGCCGGTGGCAGAAGCTGGTGGTTACGGGCTGTCAACCACTGGCTCCCGCCAGCGGCTAGCACCAAGACGCTACGACGAATTCAGACGTGCTCTAAAGCCAGGGCCCATTGGTCGTGTGGTCATCAATAACAGCGGACATTGTAATGTATCTTGCCACAAATGCGTGTTTCGATTTTTCCCAGTCTACATTTTCTCAAGAAAGTCGCACTCCCCCTTCCTCCTTCCCCCTTCCGCCTTATGTAGAGGCACATTCTCTACAATTCCCAATGTGGCTGGCAACTGCGGCGCTTGACGGCAGTCGTCCCTACTGAGAAAACTTATCTTCAGGCTCGAGCCCTCCGATGGAATTTTTCCTTTGCCTTCCAGGAGCGATACCGATGGAACAGGGTTTTCAGCGTGGCGTCGGTTCCGCAGCCCCGCGCCAGCCGAGCCGCATCGCCACCGGCGCAGGAGCGGTCGCGATGTTGCTGCTTGGATTCGGGGTGGCTGGCTCACTCCGGGCGGAAAACTGGCCCCACTGGCGCGGCCCTAGATTGACAGGAGTCAGCGAGGAAAAAGACTTGCCCACGCGGTGGTCGCTTACTGAAAACATCGCTTGGCGATTGCCGTTGCCCGGGCCGGCCGGGTCGACGCCCGTGGTCTGGGGCGATCGGATCTATCTGACGACCACCGCCGACAACGAGCTTTTTTTGTGTTGCGTTTCCACCCAAGGCGAACGGCTGTGGCAGCGGCGTCTGGGCGGGGTGAATCGGTCGATTCGTGGCGATGAAGGGAATCTTGCCTCGCCTTCGCCTTGCACCGACGGGCGGAATGTTTGGGCCCTGGTCGGCACCGGGGCGATAGCCTGTTTCGACCGCCAGGGAGAACAGGTTTGGGCGGTCGATCTGCAGTCTCGTTACGGAGCATTGCAGATTCAGTTCGGGTATGCGTCCACACCGGTGCTCGACCAGGGCCGGCTCTATCTGCAATGGATTCATGGCGACGGAGATGCAGCCACCCGCGAGGCAAGAGTGATTTGCCTCGACGGGGCGACCGGTTCCGAGTTGTGGCAGCGGATGCGCCCCAGCGACGCCCACGCCGAGTGCGAACACTCTTACGCCTCGCCCACCATCTACCGCGATGACCAGGCAGCTTTTCTGATCACCCATGGCGCCGACTACGTGATTGCGCATGCGCTGGACGACGGCCGCGAGCTGTGGCGGTGCGGCGGCATGAACTCGCCAGGCAATTATCATCCCACGCTACGGTTCGTCGCTTCGCCCGCGATTGGAGACCAACTGATTGTTGTGCCGACCGCTAAAGGAGGCCCCGTTCTGGGTCTGCGGCCGCACGGCCGGGGCGATATCACCGACTCCTCGACCTATGTCGCATGGAGATATCCCGACAGCACCCCCGACGTCCCCTCGCCGTTGATTCACGACGGGTTGGTTTACCTCTGCCGAGAGAATGGCAATCTGCTTTGCCTGGATGCCAACACCGGGGCGGAGCTGTACCACGAGAGAACGGTGCGCGACCGGCATCGCGCGTCGCCCGTGCTGGCCGACGGCAAGTTGTACCTGACCAGTCGCAGCGGCGTCGTGACGGTGGTCCGCGCCGGTCGCGAGTTTGAAATCCTGGCGCAGAACGACGTGCAAGAAGAAATCGCCGCCTCGCCGGTTATCTCCGACGGCACGATCTATCTCCGCACCTTCGAGTCGCTGCTGGCGATTCGTGATTTCGATCGCTAATTGCGGCAGTCTACCAGTCTGTGATGGTGGCTACGCGCAGTGAGCCAAGGCAGAATGCCCCAGCGACGAGACGGCATCACTCAAAGACTCCCGAACTGCTCTGTCCCGTTTAGAGCTCCGAAAACTCCCAGTGAGCGAAAGCGGGCGGAGTCCGAAACAAACTGAGAATTGCTGTAACACCTTGCTCAGTGGCGCACTATTGAATGTAGTTGTCCTGGCGCGAAATTCGACATGTCCAATAGCGATAGAAAACAATGTTCGGTCATTGATGCCCTGGTCGTGTCTGCGCGATCGGACCGCCAGGCTTTTGGTCGGCTGTACGAGGCCTATTACGAGAGAATCCTGCGCTATTGCCTCAGAAGACTATGCCAGAGAAGTGTGGCGGAGGACGTCTGCGGCGAAGTATTCCTTTACGTCGCACGAAACATGCGATCATTCCGAGGAACAACAGAGCAAGACTTTCGTCGGTGGGTGTACCGCATCGCAACTACGGAGGTGAACGCGTACCTTCGGCGCACCATACGTCGGAAAGAACTTTGGGACGACGCGCTGCAGAAGAATCTTCTATCCACAAGAGAGTCGGTAAATCATGACGAGTCGCACGAGTCAATGGACTGGTCTTCGGTATACCAAGCGATAAGCCAACTCAGCACGAAAGAACAGGCGGTCATCACACTGAGGTTGTTTGAAGAAATGCCTTACGACGAGATTGCGCAAGTCCTGAGTATTCGGTCGGGAGCTGCCCGAGTTGCGTACAGCCGGGCGATCAAGAAACTGCGTGGCTTGTTATCGGCTGATTCAGCCGAAGCCGGCGACCGTACGATTCGAAGAGTATAGACTATGGATACTCCCAAAGACGATGTTGAGCGCCTTATCACAGGCGCACATTTCGACCAGTCGCCCCGAGTGGACCATCGTGACGAACTACGTCAGCGCGTACTCACGGCCTACGACAAGTCGCAGTTGGCGCCTTGGCCGATTGCCCTGTTTTTGTTCTTCCAATCATTCTGGAGGTGGGTCATGGACCGTCCTGTTCCCCGTATCGGCATTCCGGTTCTAGTTCTTGCTATTTTGTTATCAGCTATTGTTTCGCTTTTCCCGGCGAGGACGAGTTTTGCTTTCGAAGACCTCATTGAGCCGTTGCTGACGGCCAAATCAGCCCGCTGCAAGATCGTCGTGCGACTGAAGGACCAACCTGCGCTGACATTCAACAACATGTTTCGCGGTACTGTTAGTCGCCAGGAGAGTAAAGACAAGGGACTCATCATGATCACCGATGAGACCACAGGGGCGATACTCACGCTTATCCCTAAAGAAAAGAACGCCAGGATCCTTCAACCGGTCAACCGCGATCCGGAGCAATCTGGCGGCGGCGGCTTTCTGCAAACTATACGTGAGCAGCTTCTCGATCTTCGACAGGACAAACGGGTCACACGTGTTTCGCTGGGCGAACGCGAAGTAGCTGACCGCATGTTAATCGGTTACCGGATTAACAGTCCCGCTATGCAACTAGAGGTTTGGGGCGACCAAGAAACAGGATTGCCTCATACAATTGTTTCCAATATGGCCGCGTTCCCGGACGCCGAGGTCACCATGACCGACTTTGAGTTTGATGTCGAATTGGATGATTCGTTGTTCAGCCTCGTGCCACCGGCCGGTTACACCGTCACCAAGGACACCATCGATCTGTCGAAGCCGTCAGAAGAGGTCTTCACGACCTCACTCCGCCAGTTCACCGACTTGAATGAGGGCGTGTATCCAGACGCCATCAATATACAAGAAGGCATGAAGATCATCGGTAAGCTACGATCGCGTACCAAAACAACTGACCACGAGCAGGAACAAGAAGTAAATCGCGTCTTGAAGATTGTCGTTCGCGGTTTCATGTTCCCGCTGCGTCTGCCAGCGGAATCGGACGCCGCGTATGCTGGTAGGGGAGTCCATCGAGATGACGCCAAGAAACCCATCTTCTGGTACAAGCCCGAGGGCGCCGAAACATATCGTGTCATTCTCGCGGACCTCACGGCCATCGACTCGGAGGAGCCGCCGCAGGCCGACGGTGTGCAACGGTTTACCAAGGCGCCTACGCTGAACGAGTCTGAGTGACCTCAGTGATCAAGGCAGGATTCTACTTTTCTGGCGGCACGTAGCGTGCTAAACCGCTCCCAGGCCTCGCGCGGAGTTGCCACACGACTTTTCCATGCCGATCTGGCCGAAATCGTGTCGAGTTGTCCGCCGGCGCTCCTTCGCTTCTGGTTGGCCTAAAGTGGCGATATACTGAAAGATCACTGGGGTTCTGACGACCCACTCAGATGAGTTCCCATCGATGCTACCTTGGATCTTTTGCGAGGAGTAAAACATGCACCCAGTCAAGGCCCTCCATCACGTGGGAATCGCGGTTCGGTCCATTGAAGACCAGCACTCATTTTACGAAGATACATTGGGGGCCGAGTTCGAAGGTATCGAAGAATTGGCCAACGAGAAGGTGCGTGTCGCTTTTTTCAAATTCAACGACGTGCGTCTCGAGTTGTTGGAGCCGACGGATCCCTCGAGTACCATCGCCAAGTTTTTGGAGAACCGCGGCGAGGGGCTGCACCACCTCGCTTTCACGGTTGAGAGTATCCAGGACCGCATCACCGAGCTGAAACAGTCTGGACTCAAAATGATTGACGAAACTCCCCGCGCCGGCGCACATCACATGCAGATCGCATTTCTACATCCCCAGAGTACTTTTGGCGTGCTTACAGAACTGTGTGAACCAGCGGAATGAAATCCGAATGACGAAATACCCAATGAGGAATGAATGACTAAGTCCGAATGACGAAAGGCAAATGCACTGGTTCGTCATTCGTCATTCCGTCATTCGTCATTCTCTTCTGTCATTGGGTATTTCGTCATTAGGTATTTTTCCGCAAAGATTGAAACCCTGCGACGTGGTACAAAAGGTCTCCCCCATGCTGAGCGGTACATTTACGATCCGTGACGAGTTCCCATCGGTCGACTACGATCAATGGCGAGCTCTTGTGGAAGCCGATTTGAAGGGGGCGTCGTTCGAAGAGAAACTTGTCACGCACACCCACGAAGGCATCCTCGTCCAGACGATCTATGCGGCCAAGGACTTTCCTGACGGCAGCGACCCGCATGGTTTCCCCGGCCTACCGCCGTTCGTGCGCGGCTCTCGACCGCACGGAGCCGTGATCGACCTCCGACAGGAGCACGCCCATCCAGACCTGGAGACGACCAATCAAGCCATTCTGACGGACGTTGCTGGTGGAGTGACCTCGCTGCTGTTGCGCCTCGACGCGGCGGCATGCAGCGGTCGGGATGTTGATCAAGGGGCTGTGAATAGTCGTGCCGGTAAAAACGGCATGCTGGCCTACAGCGTCGACGATCTGGACGCTGCTCTGGACGAGGTGCAGTTGGACCTGGTCGGAGTTGCCTTGGAGTCGGGTGCCGCGTTCCTCCCGGCGGCTGCGCTGCTCACTGCGCTCTGGCAGCGACGCGGGATTGCCCCCGCTCAGGCCCGCGGGGCATTCAACGCTGATCCGCTCGCCGTGTTGGCACGAGAGGGTGAGTTGCCGCATGCACCGGAAGTGACCCTGTCGCTGTTGGGAGACCTCGCTCAATGGACATCGCAACATTGTTCTCACGTGACCGCAGTGGGAATCGATACCTCGGTCTACCATCACGCCGGCGCCACGGCCGCTCAAGACCTCGCCTTGGGTCTGGCTACGGGAGTCGCCTACTTGCGGGCCATGACCAGCGCCGGCTTGGACATCGACACGGCCACCGGCCAGATTCTGCTGCGCATGAGCCTCGGCACACATCATTTTCTGGCCATTGCCAAACTGCGAGCAGCACGACGGTTGTGGTGGCAGGTGATCGAGGCCTGTGGTGGATCCGATTCCGCAGGCACGCCTCAAATCCACGCCCGCGTCAGCGATCGAGTCCTCACCCGCCGCGATCCTTACGTCAACATTCTGCGCAATTCTGTTAGCGCCTTCGCGGCCTGCATTGGAGGCGCCGACGTCGTCACATCTGTGCCATTCGATCATGTGCTGGGGTTGCCTGACGAGTTGAGCCGACGTGTAGCCCGCAACACGGTGCTCATTCTTCAGGAGGAAGCCCATTTGCAGCGTGTGATCGATCCTGCCGGGGGTAGTTGGTTCCTCGAAACGATCACGGATCAACTCGCTCGAGAAGCGTGGAGCATTTTTCAAGAAGTTGAGCGACAGGGCGGCATGCTGGCAACACTACAGAGTGGCTGGGTGGGACGGCAAATCGACTCCGCCTACGGCCCGCGGGCCAAAGACATTGCTTGCCGGAAACAAGGGATCACCGGAGTCAGCGAATTCCCCAACCTGGCCGAGCAACCCGTGTCACACTCGCCGCTTGACATAGACGCTCTGCGAGCGGCGGCGTCCAGCAGAGTGCAAAGAGCTCGACAAGAGAGCGAGCCACAACTGGCACTCGCGTCGGCCGAATCCAAGACTGCCGCGGCAGCGGAGGCGGCTGCCGCAGGCGCCACGCTCGGTCTGCTGGCTACGGCCCTCGTTTTTCACGCCTCTGGTGTCCAGATTCAGCCGCTCAAAGCGAGAAGTTTTGCGGAGCCTTTTGAAGAACTCCGTGACGCGACCGACGACTGGCAGGCGAAATATGGTCGGCGTCCGCGGGTGTTTCTCGTCAAAATGGGCCCCATCGCGCAGCATACGGCTCGGGCCGCGTATGCAAAGAATTTCTTTGAGGTCGGTGGCTTTGAAGTGGTGACCGACGACGGATTTCAGGAGGATGCCGACGCGGCGGTCGCCTCGTTTCGCGAAAGCGGCGCCTCGATTGCCGTGATTTGTTCCTCGGACAAACTGGTTCCGAAGCTCGTGCCCAAGGTCGCGCACGAGCTCCGAGCAGCCGGCGCGCGGTCGGTCGTGTTGGCAAGCAATCCGGGCGACAACGAAGCGGCCTGGCGCGACGCTGGTGTGGATCGGTTTATTTTCATGAAATGCGATGTGCTTGCCACGCTGCGAGAAATGCTCCAAGAGGAAGGAGTGTTGACGACATGACAACCATTCCTGATTTTACGGATGTGCCCCTGAACTCCACCGCCAGCCGACCTGCCAGTAGGAAGGATTGGACCGACCTGGTCGGTGAGCCGGATCCGCTGCCGGCGTGGCAGACTCCCGAGAAAATTCCCGTAGAGGCGCTCTACTCCGCGGCTGACCTGGAGGACGTAGATCATCTCGATTCGATGCCGGGCTTCCCGCCTTTTCTGCGCGGGCCGTACGCCACGATGTACGTCACGCGCCCCTGGACCGTGCGGCAGTACGCGGGCTTTTCCACTGCCAAGGACTCCAATGATTTTTACCGACGCAATTTGGCTGCCGGGCAGATGGGGTTAAGTATTGCTTTCGACCTGGCAACGCATCGCGGTTACGACTCCGACCATCCTCGCGTTGCCGGCGACGTGGGCATGGCGGGCGTGGCGATTGACAGCATCGTGGACATGCGCACGCTCTTCGAGGGCATTCCCTTGGATCGCATGAGTGTGTCGATGACGATGAACGGCGCCGTGCTGCCGATCATGGCGCTATACATCGTGGCGGCCCAAGAGCAGGGCGTGTCCCCCGAGCAGCTCGCCGGCACGATTCAGAACGATATTCTCAAAGAATTTATGGTCCGCAACACCTACATCTACCCTCCTGAGCCAAGCATCCGCATCATTGCAGACATCTTTGACTATACCAGCCGGCGGATGCCCAAGTTCAACAGCATCAGCATTAGCGGTTACCACATGCAAGAGGCGGGGGCCACGGCCGACCTGGAACTCGCCTACACTCTGGCGGACGGATTGGAGTACGTGCGCACCGGCATCAAAGCGGGTCTGGAAGTCGACGCCTTCTGCCCGCGACTCTCCTTCTTCTGGGCAATCGGCATGAACTACTTCATGGAGGTGGCCAAGCTGCGCGCCGCACGCATGATCTGGGCCAAGCTCATCAAGCAGTTCGAACCCAAGAACCCCAAAAGTTTGTCGCTCAGAACCCATTGCCAAACCAGTGGTTGGAGTCTCACGGCGCAAGACGTCTATAACAACGTCGTGCGCACCTGCCTGGAAGCGTTGGCCGCCACGCACGGACATACGCAATCGTTGCACACCAACGCGCTCGACGAGGCGTTGGCCCTGCCGACCGATTTTTCTGCACGCATCGCACGCAACACGCAGCTGTTTCTGCAGCAGGAGACCGACACCTGCGACGTAGTCGACGCCTGGGGAGGCAGCTATTATGTAGAGAAACTCACCCACGACCTGGCCTGCCGCGCCTGGCAACACATTCGCGAAGTCCAGGACCTGGGCGGCATGACCAAGGCGATTCAAGCCGGGATTCCCAAGCTGCGCATCGAGGAGGCAGCGGCTCGTACCCAAGCGCGAATCGACTCCGGCCGGCAAACCGTGATCGGCGTCAACAAGTATCGACCGACTGCCGAAGAGAATGTTAAAGTGCTCCACGTCGACAACACGTCGGTCCGCAAGTCACAGATCGCCAACCTCCGCCAGCTTCGCCAGCAGCGCGACCAGGCAGAGGTCGATCGGGCCCTGGCAGCTCTCACGACGGCCGCCGAGCAGGGCTCCGGAAACCTACTGGAACTGGCAGTCCACGCCGCCCGAGCCGAAGCGACCGTGGGCGAAATCAGTCAGTCGCTAGAAAAAGTGTTTGGTCGGTACGAGGCCCCCGTCGGGGCCGTACGTGGCGTCTACGCCGCCGAAGTCGGAGGTCGAAATACGGTGCAAAAAATCCAACAACTAGTGGCTCGATTTGAACGGCAGGAGGGGAGGCGTCCCCGCATCCTGGTGGCCAAAATGGGGCAGGATGGACACGACCGGGGACAGAAAGTGATTGCCTCGGCGTTTGCCGATCTGGGATTCGACGTCGACATCGGTCCGCTGTTCCGCACGCCTGCCGAGACAGCTAATCAAGCCGTGGAGAACGACGTACACATCGTCGGCGTGAGTTCGCTCGCGGCAGGACATCTCACGCTCGTGCCCCAGCTGCGCGGCGAGTTGGATCGCTTGGGGCGAGAAGATATTGTCATTGTGGCGGGCGGCGTTATTCCTCCCGAGGATTACGCGGCACTCTACGAAGGCGGAGCAATCGCCGTGTTTGGACCCGGCACGGTCATTGGCGAGGCGGCTGTGAAACTGGTTCACCAGCTGGCAGATCGGCTGGCCATCTCTCTGGACGGCTCTCCCGATGGGAGCGGGAGCAACCATGACTCGTGACGACCCTTCGAGCAAATCCTCGCGCCGTGCTACGCTGTCGGTCGACCAGTACTTTCGCGGTGTGCGTGCCGGCGAGATCGCCGTTGTAGCTCGG
>Ga0255057_10001244_pt1 | contig 14507 bp, 10 predicted proteins | sample Cases_109_6_MG_FD_189022 | JGI IMG/M metagenome (GOLD analysis project Ga0255057, IMG submission 189022) | Seawater microbial communities from Amundsen Gulf, Northwest Territories, Canada - Cases_109_6 | ecosystem: Environmental > Aquatic > Marine > Gulf | place: Canada: Northwest Territories... | reverse complement strand
GGCCTCAATGCCGTTCCGATAGTCCTCGGGACGTCCGATCCATCCGAGATCATCGACACCGTCATCCGCATCGCCCCCGGGTTCGGCGGCATCCATCTCGAAGACATCGCCAGCCCCGGTGTGTACGAGATCGAAGAGACGCTCATCGAGCAACTCGACATACCGGTAATGCACGACGACCAGCACGGCACCGCCGTCGTCGTCCTCGCCGCGGTTCGATCGGCAGCACGCATCCTCGGTCGAGAAATCGAAGAGATGACGTTCGGTCAGGTCGGTCTAGGGGCTGCCGGTTCGGCCATCGCCACTCTCGCTTCCGAATTCCCGTTCAAACGGATTCTGGCATCCGATCCATCGGAGGCTGCGGCGAGCCGCATCGATCGCGACCGGATCGATGCTCGCCACAGCGACGACGGACTCGAATGGGTACTGGCCGAGGCCGACGTCGTATCCCTCACGACGGGTCGCCCGGGACTCCTCGACCCGTCATTGATCAGAGAGGGTCAGGTCATCGTTGCCTTGAGCAACCCGGTCCCGGAGATCACGGTCGCCGCGGCTCGCGCTGCTGGGGCGGCGATCGCCGCCGACGGCTCCGTCGTAAACAACGTCCTCGCCTATCCCGGACTCTTCAAGGGCGCACTCGCCGCCAGCGCACCTGCGATCACAACTGCGATGCGCCGCGCCGCAGCCGAAGCCTTATCCGATCTGGCACCGGACAGCGAGTTGCTACCCGACCCGCTCGACCGTGCGGTCCACATCGCCGTCACCGAACGCGTCCAGCAGGCCGCGGGATAGAAGACTCCCGACCGAGCGGTCTCAGACCACCCGATTTATCCATTCACCTTTGCCCCGAAATGCTGCAACGTTCCGCGAGAACAGCTCTGCCAATCGTTCTCCGTACCGCGGTGAGGTGCCGGCGAGGTGGGGTGTGATGATCACATTGGGCATGCTCCACAGCGGCGAGTCCTTGGGCAGCGGTTCCTCACCGAATACGTCGAGGCCGGCGCCGCTCAAGCCGCCAGACCTCAGCACCTCGATCAACGCCGACTCATCTACCACCGACCCGCGCCCCACGTTGATGAAGAAGCCCCCGGCAAGCGCCCCTAACTCTTCCACACCGACCACGCCCGCCGTCTCGGGCGTACCCGGTAGCGTCACAATCACCGCATCGGATCGTCGAAAGACCCCCAGTGTCTCGTCGGGTCCGAACACTTCATCGGCGAAACCCGAGTAGCCGTCGACCGACCGCTTGGTGCCGAGAACGCGCATCCCGAAGGCTTTGGCACGCTGCGCCACGGCCTCTCCTATTACACCCAGGCCGAGCACCCCGAGAGTCATCCCCGACAGGTCAACGACGGACGGCCACTCCCACACCCGCTTGGTCTGATTACGGACCGACGCGCCAATGCCGCGAGTCAGGGCCAGAAGAAGCGCGAAGGCGTGCTCGGATACCTGCACGTCGTGAATGCCGACTGCCGAGGTGAGCACGATGCCGGCGTCGCGCAAAGCATCGAGGGGAAACTGGTCGGTTCCTGCCGACACCGATTGGATCCAGCGCAGGCCGGGGACCAGCCACTCGTCGTTCCACTGGAAGGCCACCAATACTTCGATTCCACTGAGCGCAGCACCCACCTCATCCAGCAGGGGTGTGGCAACTTCGATGACGCCGTCGACGGCAGACAGAGCCTCGACGAACCCATAACCGGCCACCGGTGCCAGGACGATTCGGAACCCCTCAGGCATGCAGGGTTTCGCCCTTCGTCTCCTCCTCGAGTTGTGCCACCACACTCGACAACCGGTCGGCGAGTCGAAGGGCGTCACCTCTCAGACGCCGCGCGCAGATTTCGGCGACGGACTCCAGATACCACAACTGCTGGTCCCTTGAACCCGTAAACCTCGACCACAGTCCCGTGCCGATGGCGCGATGATCCTGCAGCATGGTCGTGGCATTGTGCAGCTTGTCGGCGGCCACCACCAGCAGTACATCGAGCGAGGTCGACTCGAGATCCGACACGAACTTCTCCTTGCGGGCTCGCCACTCCGGCTTCGGTGTCTTGAAGGTATCGCTGCAGGCGGCGACCATGCCCGCGACACGATCACCGAATTCGGTTCGGATCATCTCCAGAGTCGCAACGCCGCCCTGGTCCTCCGCAGCGTCGTGCAGCAGGGCGGCCATCGCCTGGTCTTCGTCGCCACCGTATTCGAGTGTGAGCGCCGCGACTGCCAGGAGATGTGAGACGTAGGGGATCGACGACGCCTTCCGTAGCTGATCCCGATGGAGGCGTTCTGCCAGCGCAAGAGCACGTGCAAGACGCTCCGAGGTGATAGGCATCCGTCGAGCGTACCGACCGTTGCCGTGACATGATCGCCGCGCATCACCGAGCAGTCTTGACCCCCACCTCGATCAAGGCCCGAGAACCAAGGTTTCACCCGTCCGCGGCCATTCAACGGCGTGGAACCTCAGGTACTCCTTGAGCGCCGACATGGCGTACAGGAAGCCGCGTTGCTGGAGATGAAAAGGCACCCGTTTGTGGGCGAAGTTGAGCCCCACCGCCACCCGCGCCAGCATCATCTGGCTCTCCATGTACGAGAGCCGGTCGGGTTCTGTCTCCTCCGTCCACCTTGAAGTCTCGGCTCTGAACTCGAGCAGCAGGTCGACCAGGCCGATGTCATCGCCCGATGACTCCTCACGGCCCGCCAGGGCGGCCACTAGCGGCATCCATCGCTCGATCGGCTCGGCGGCGCGTGTCTCCAGGAGGTGGCTCAATTCGAAGTAGGCGTGGTCAAAGAACAGAAATTGGTCGGGGTCGTAGAACGCAACGTCGATCAGAAACCAGTCGGTGTCGTGGTCGTGGGTTCGAACCAGGACGTTGTAACCATGAAGATCACCGTGCGTATGTCCCGCTGCCGGCCGCAGCCCAAGGCTCGCAGGTATGGGGGCGGCGCCGACGGCGAAGGCCAGCGGATTCGGGTACCAATGGCCGTCCCACATGACGGTGGCCGTCACCGGATCCACCTTCGCATTCTCGAGAAATCCATGGATGCGTCCCCGCGATGGATCGAGTCGATAGTCGAGCCATCCGGTCAGCACTTCCTGCGGTGTCAGTATCGAATCAGCCAAGCGGTAATCGCTGTTCCACTGCTCGAGAATCCCCCGAGCCAACCTTCGTGCGACATCGAGCTGAGCCGCATACGGACTGTCGGCCCAGGGGAGCGTGTACTCGAGCCCGCGGCCGGCGATCGTCGACAGAAGAGCGGTGGCTCCATCGACACCGGTCGAATGCACGATCCGCGGCAGATGTTGGGCAGCAAATTCGGAAGCACCGTCGAAGGCGAGCTGATGGCGATCGGCCTCGGACATGCCGGATGAAGGGTCGTCCACCCGCTCCAATTTGAGGATGGCCTGGCCGCTGAACCCCGAGCACACCAGGTCGACGGCGAGGACCGTCGCTCCCGACTTCCCGCCGAGACCCCGGTGCACGAGTATCTGGCCTTCCACGTTCCACGCCTCACCGAGGTGCCGGCGAAGCTCGTCGTACCCCGGGGGCCAGGTAGTAGGGCGCTCGACGTGCGGATCACCGACCAGAGAGGTGTCGGTTCCGTGCAGGTGGACCATGGATTCCGAAAAGAGCTCCTCCACCGAGGTTTGGGCTCCTTCCCGCCGTAGGGACTCGAACTCGTCCGCAGCCAGCTCACCCACCAGCACCGCCTCCACCTCGTTGTGGAGGGCCTGCTCGGATGCGGAGAGCTGATCTCTCGACAGCCCCGGAATCTCGGATGCCCCCAGCAGTCTGGCGGCCAGGTCGGCCCGGTTGGTGATGACGGCGCGGTGGGCGAGGCGCCTGAGCGCCGCGCCCACGCCCGGAAGATTGTCGACGCTGATGAAGCCCGTGATTGCAGCGGCCAACAGGTCGGTGACACCCTCGGTGTGATCGAGTTGTGTCTCGACGTCCGCCAGATACAGATACGAGAAGGCGAGGCAGTTCTGGTCACCGATCTGTTCAAAGAAGGGAATCGATTCGTAGAACAGCTGGCGGGCCTCAACGAGTCGCCCCAAACCGGCCGCCACCCCCGCCTTTCCCCTGGAGGCATGGGCTGTGACCAGCCGGTCATCGATCTCCGACACCAAATCGGTGGCGTCCTCGAATGCCCTGTTGGCCTCTTCGTAGAGTCCGCTGGCCAGCAGACTGAACCCGAGATCGAAGGAGACCCACCCGGCCGACCACCTGTCGCCGAGTTCGACGAAGCCGGCGACACCCTGCCGCTGGTGGACCACGGCCTCCACCGGGTCTCCGTACAGCTCGACGATGCTCCCCAGCCAGCGCTCGGTGTAGGCACGTCCCCAGGCGTCATCCGTCTCCTCGAACAGCCGGCGCGCCTCGGCCATCAGCTCCGGTGCGCCGTCTGTGCCCTGTCTCGCTTCTGCCAGCGCCCAGGTGGCCAACGCCACCTCGCGGGTGTCGCCGTATTCGGAGAGGATCCGGTGCACCCGCTGGACGTCATCGAGTTCGGATACTCCGCCGCGAGTGATCAGCTCGATGACCCCGGTGTTGAGAAATGCCCGCGCCCACAACACCTCATGGTCATCACCCGCCTGCTCCGAAGCGCGGGTAAACCAACGCAGGGCTTCGTTCCAATGCGTCTGCATGAACCAGAAGCGGCCCATCGCCGCCACCAATCGAAACGCCATCTCGGTATGGCCTTCGGTCAATGTCCAACCGAGTGCGGTGCGGATGTTGTCGTGATCCTGTTTGATCTTCTCTACCCACGTGGCCTGATTGGCGCCTCTGAGTTCGATGTCGGATCTCTCGGCGAGGGCGAGGAAGTACTCGGCATGAGTGGCGTGGGCGGCATCTTTGTCACCGGCCTCGGAGAGCTGCTCGAGGGCGAATTGGCGCACCAACCCCAGCATGCGATACCTGTTGGCCGGGCTCTGCTGCACCACGTCGACCAGCGACTTGTCCACCAGGCCACCGAGGAGTGACGTCGAATCGGTCTCGCCCAACGCCGCCTCGGCAGCCTCCAGCGACCAGCTGCTGAACGGTGCCAAGCGCTGCAGCGCCTCCTGCTCGTTGGTGTCGAGGAGCCCGTAGCTCCACTCGATTGTGGCCTGCAGTGTCTCGTGACGACCGGGGCGACTCTGATCTCCTTCGAGGAATCGGAACCGATCGGCGAGGCGCTCCAGGATCTGCTCCGGCGAGAGCAGCTTGGTGCGGGAGGCGGCAAGCTCGATCGCCAACGGCAGGCCGTCCAGGCGCCGCACGATGTCTTCGATCGCATCCAGCGCTCCGGCGTCCGGCCGATAGTCAGCCCGCACCTGGGAAGCCCGGTCGAGGAACAACCGCACGGCATCGGGGCGCTCCCCGGGAGCCATTGATTCCACCGGCAAGGGAGCAACCCTCATGACGACCTCTCCCGGCAGCCCCAGGTTCTCCCGTCCGGTTGCCAGGATGCGCACATCGAGGCATCTGGTCAGAATCGACGGCACCAGGTCGCGCACCGCCTCCATGACATGCTCACAATTGTCGAGGATGAGGAGCAGCTTCTTATCGGCCATGTAGTCGGCGAGAACATCCGTGAGCTCCCGGGCAGAGGATGTGTTCACGTCGCCGACCCCCAAAGGTGCGGCTACCACACTCGGCACCACTTCATTGTCGGACGTCGATGTGAGATCGATGAACCACACGCCGTCGGGGAACGCCGAGCCGGCCTCCAGCGCGGATTGGATGGCGAGCCGGGTCTTGCCCACACCGCCGGGTCCCGCCAGGTTGATGAGCCGATTCGACTGCAGAAGCGTCGACACCTGTGCGATGTCCGATCCACGACCGACGAAGCTCGTCAGTTCAACCGGAAGGTTCGTGAGGGCAGGCATCTAATGAGAAACTACTCCGCTTGCCGGGCTGCATCGGAGACCGCCAGTTGCCGACCGCGTGGCTCGCTCAGGGAATCGGTGATGCCTCTGCCGGTGACCGGAACAGGTCGAACACGTCACCAATGCCTTCGCCCAGCGCCCCAAACGCCCACCACAGGATGATCCCGAGACCGAGCAACACGCTGGCCGTGCGAATCCGCCGCAACAGATACATCTGTACGTCGTCTGGGCTGGGGAAGGTGGAGGGTGCCGTCGAGTAGACCCGGGCCGCCGGGTCGGACGAACCAACCTGGGTGTCGGGGAAGACCGACGGAAGTTCGCGATCGGGCCGACCGATGGGCTGCGCCACGAGTCCGGTTCGAGCGCTGGGTGTCGGTCGCGGCGAGGTCGACTTTGCAAGCCTCTCGACGGCCGTAAGCGGCGAGGGAACATTCCTCCCCAACTCCCCGACTCTCGCTCGAATCCGTTCCAGTCGACTCGCATCGACTCGAAGCGGCGTGAGCCTCTGCGAGAAGGGATTGGCCCGGGGTCCGGATGGTTCGATGAGTTCCACCGCGATCTCCGGGTCTGTGAGGTCGACGGTAATAGCCGCATCGAGCCACGCCTGCGTCTCCTCATCATCGAGACCGACCGCATCGGCCAGGAGAACTATCTGATCCGGATTGGGAACCGCTTCGCCGCGCTCCCATTTGCCGAGGTCGATGGCCGGGATGCCGGAACGGTCCGCCAGGCGCGTCCGAGTGAGGCCCAGCGCCCGTCGCCGCTCCCGCAGCGTTCGGGCCAGCTCCGTGCTACTGGCAGCCATGACTCGGAGAGTACTCGGATCGAACACACTCTGTGGCAGCGAATATGCCCCCACCCGACCGCGGCCCGTCTCGGGCGACGTCCAACGCCTCGCTCTTCCGAACCACCGGCGGGGCCATCCACTCATCACCATCTCACTAGCCTGCGCGATGGAGGCGTCCGGGCGCCTGGTGGGCTCCCCGGTCTTCAAAACCGGTGCAGGGTTACTTTGTGGCTCTGAGGGTTCGATTCCTTGCGCCTCCGCGCCAGCGGCGCTTTGCGCCGCAGTCACGAGTCCGGAGTCCGCAAGCTCTGGGCTGCCCAACCGATCCGCCTACGGTTGCTGTCACATGCCACCACCCACCTCACCTCTCCGCCGCTTGTGGCGGTACGCCACTGCACATCGCGGTCGGATTGCCCGTGCCACCACCTGGTCGATCCTCAACAAGACCTTCGATATCGCTCCCCCGATCCTCATCGGAGCGGCGGTGGACATCGTCGTACGCCAGGAGGGCTCGGTGCTGGCGTCGTTCGGCATCGAGGATCCCCGCACCCAGGTGGTCGTCCTGGCAATCGTCACCTTTGCGATCTGGGCGTTCGAGTCTCTGTTCGAGTACCTGCACCGCCTCGAATGGCGCAACCTCGCTCAGGCGATGCAACACGATCTCCGCATCGATGCCTACTCCCACATGCAAGGCCTTGAGATGCAGTATTTCGAAAATCGCAGCACCGGCGATCTCATGGCTGTCCTCAACGACGACGTGAATCAGTTGGAGAGGTTCCTCGACAACGGTGCCAACGAGATCCTCCAAGTCCTGACCACGGTGCTGCTCATCGGATTCATCTTCTTCTACCTGGCCCCGGGCATCGCCTGGTTGGCGTTTCTCCCGATCCCGGTGATCCTGTGGGGATCGTTCCTGTTTCAGCGCACGCTCGAGCCGCGCTATGCCGCGGTGCGAGAGCAAGCGGCGATGGTCAACTCCGAACTGTCGAACAACCTCGGCGGCATCGCCACCATCAAATCGTTTACAGCCGAGGATCACGAGGTCGAGCGAATCTCATCCGAGAGTAAGGCGTACCAGGAGGCAAACCGTCGAGCGATCGTCCTGTCGAGCGCCTTCTCTCCACTGATCCGCATCGTGATCCTGGTCGGATTCACCGCCACCCTGGTGTGGGGGGCGTTCAGGGCCATCGACGGTGGTCTGGCGGTGGGGGCCTACAGCGTGATGGTCTTCTTGACGCAGCGTCTCCTGTGGCCGCTGACTCGGCTCGGCGAGACCTTCGATCTCTATCAACGGGCGATGGCATCCACCAACCGGATTCTCGACGTCCTGGACACCACCGCCACCATCCAGGATGGTGAAAGGGATCTCGAATCGGTCGATGGATCCGTCACGTTCGACAACGTCGGGTTCGCCTATCGGAAGGGGTACCCGGTGCTCCATCGAATCTCGATGGAGATGGAGGCCGGAAAGACCACAGCCTTCGTCGGCGCCACCGGGTCCGGAAAGACCACCGTCATAAAACTGCTGCTTCGCTTCTATGACGTAGACGAAGGATCGATCAGGCTCGACGGCCACGATATTCGCCACCTCCACCTCAATTCGTTGCGCACTGCAATCGGATTGGTGTCCCAGGACGTGTTCTTGTTCCACGGTACGGTCGCCGAGAACATCGCATACGGAAGGCCGGAAGCGACACCGGCAGAGATCCGCCAGGCCGCCGAGATCGCCGAGGCCCACGAATTCATCACGGGCCTCCCCGAGGGTTACGAGACGATCGTCGGTGAACGAGGCCAGAAACTCTCGGGGGGCCAGCGCCAGCGTGTTTCAATCGCCCGCGCCGTACTGGTGGATCCTGCGATCCTCGTCCTCGACGAAGCAACATCGTCGGTCGACAACGAGACCGAAGCAGCCATCCAGCGTTCACTCGAGCGGATCTCGAAAGACCGCACCACCCTGGTGATCGCCCATCGCCTGAGCACCATCCGCCACGCCGATCAGATCTACGTCATCGACCAGGGCCGCATCGCCGAGTCAGGAGCCCATGACGACTTGGTCGCAATCCCGGGTGGGATCTACAAGGGACTATGGGATGTGCAGACCGGAGAGGCCGTCGCGCACTAGGGGGATTCAGGTATTGGGTGTCGGGCCAGATGGCAGATAACAGACAACCGGAGTCCGGACTGGAGACTGCAGACTGGCTCGCTCAGCAGTTGAACACTCCGATCAGCGCGCAACTACCGTGCTGAACAATGTCTTCGCGCCACGTCGGTAGAGATCGCCAGCGCCTCACCGCCACCGTCACCGATATCGACGTCGAGCGGCAAAAGGCACTACTGGTCGCCGTCTTCGACGATCGGGCGGCGGCTGCCGACATCGAAGACTCACTGGCCGAGATGGAACGGCTGGTCGACACCGCGGGCTCCGCTGTCGTTGAAGTCGCGACGCAACGCAAGCCACACCCCGACCCGGCAACCTATCTCGGCAAGGGCAAAGCAAAAGAGTTGGCCGGACTGGGCAAAGCGCTCGATATCGACCTACTCGTCGTCGATGGGGAACTGAGCCCCGTCCAGCAACGCAATCTGCAGCAGGTCTTCGAAGTGGACGTCGTGGACCGCGTCGCCCTCATCCTCGACATCTTCGCCCTCCATGCCACCAGCCGGGCCGGCATGGCTCAGGTGGAATTGGCGATGTCGCGCTACCGGCTTCCCCGACTACGAGGCAAGGGAATCGAAATGAGCCGACTCAAGAAAGGTATCGGGGCCCGAGGTCCCGGCGAGACCCAACTCGAGACCGACCGCCGTCGCGTCCTGCGGCGGATTTCGCAACTCGAGCAAGAACTCGAGGACCTATCCACCGTTCGAGATACCCAGCGCAAGGCGAGAAAGCGATCAGAGACTCCATCGGCCGCCATCGTCGGGTACACCAACGCCGGCAAGTCGAGTCTGCTCAACGCTCTCACCGGTTCTGATGTCCTGGTCGAAGATCGACTCTTCTCCACGTTGGATGCCACCGTCCGGCGAGTCGAACTGCCGTCGGGTCGTGAAGCTTTGCTTTCCGACACGGTCGGGTTCGTGCGGGACCTCCCGCACGAACTGGTTGAATCGTTCCGATCCACCCTCGAGGAGGCAGTGGACACCGACCTCCTACTCCACGTCGTGGACGCCTCGGCAGACCAGCCGGAGCGTCAGATCACCGCGGTTCGCGAGACCCTGGAGGCCATCAACGCACATCAGATCCCGGAGAAGCTCGTACTGAACAAGGCGGATGCCATCTCAGCAGGTGTACTGACCCGCCTCACCAACCTGCACCCCGAGGCAGTGGTCGTATCTGCCGCCGAAGGCACGGGCCTCGAAGCTCTCATGGCTTACGTCGACGAGGCACTGACGCCTGAGACGGAAGATCTCGAGCTGCTGATCCCCTTCGATCGTGGCGACCTGGTCGCGCAGCTCCACGAGATGGCCGAGATCCTCTCCGAGACTCACGAAGAAGCGGGCACCCACCTCAAAGCCAGAGTCCCGACGCGGTATGTGGCGGGGCTGGCTGAGTTCAGTGTGTGAAGAGGCTCGGTCTCAACTCAAGCGAGTTCCTAGCCACCTTCAGCGGCTGATAGGCGAGCTGTTATTCCTCAGGTGACATTGCTGCGCACTGGGGTAATGACTCTTAACTACACCCCTCCAGCAGGAGACCGTCTGATGTGATCGCAGTGGCAGATGGTGGGGTGGTCTCGCCTGGTCATGCAGGGCCGGGCGGCATCCGGTCGTTGCGGCCGGTTGGCTGCACCATCCAAAGTTAGGGGTGTAGATTCCATTCGGTCGCCTTAAGTACGGGAGGCTCGGTGAAGCGACTTGCCTCGGTCACATTGATCTTGCTGTTCGCCTCCGCGTGCGGGGATTCATCATCAACGCCCGTGTTCGGAGAAGGTACGTCGTCGACGGGAGCAGCGGCCACAACCGCCGCTCCGGTCACGACCGTCGCTCCGGCGACAACTGCTGCTCCGGCCCCCACCGCCGCTCCGGCCCCCACGGCAGCACCGGTCACGACCGTCGCCTCCACGACTACTGCCGCTCCGCCGATCAGCGCGGCACCGACCACCACCACTGCGCCCGGACCGTGGATCATCAGCCCCGACGGCGTCGGCCCGGTCCTCCTCGGTATGACTCGGAGTTCACTGGTCGGTTTGGCCGTCCCCTGGGCGGTGACCGACTACTACCAAATCGACGTCCACGGAGTTGTCTGCGAGTACTTCGAAGGCGAAGGGTTGGGAATTCGCCTCACCCGACGTCCTAGCGGGGTGAGCGGTGTCCTCGTCGAGGGGATCATCGACGCCATCTGGGCGTTCCCGGGCTCGACGGCCCAAACGGCCGAGGGCATCGTCGCCGGAGAAACTGAGGCAGGGGTCTTGGCAACCTACGGATCTCGGGCTCATCCCGTCCCCAACCCCTACACCTCGTTGCCCGACTACATGATCGACGCTACCGGGTGGGGCGACCTGAGCCCCTGGTACGCCTTCCTGATTGAGGGTGGAGCGTCCTGGGCGGTCCTGGTGTCGTCGGACGGATACCCACCCGGCGGGTGCGCCTAGCAGCTCTCCGAAACCACACTTGCGCCCAAGGGCTACGCCAGCCTCATGTAACAATTGCGAATGCTGGGGCGCGGACTCCCGGAACACCCCTCCAGAGATCGTCTGATGTGATGACAGTGGAGGATGCCATTGCTTCCAGGTCCTGACGCCAGCAGGGTCGTCACCCCATCATTAGGGTCTCGACATGCTGAGGAGGAAGTCGCTCTCGATTCTCGGCGCCTGCCTGGCGCTGATTCTCGCTGGTTGCAGTGGTGACGATCCGGTCTTCCAGGCCGGAACCTTTGCTCCCGATCCATCAACGGAAAACTCCGACGCACCGGTACCCATTAGCGACCCAGACCCAGAGCCAGAGGGCGACGACGATGCCGACTTCGATCCGTTCGATTTTGGCCTCAACTACGAATTCGCCGAGGAACCGCGTCAACTCACGTCCGATCTTGGTGGGGTGGATCGGGCTGCGGCCGCTGCGCTGCATTCCGCGCTCGAGGCCGGTGGTGTCGACCTCACCGGCATGGAGTTGTGGGTGTTCGACGTGAACGGATCCGACGACCGACTCCTCGTCATGGACCTGAATCGCGGAGCCGAGCAGGTGCCGGAGGACTCTGACAGCGCTGATCTCCTGGAGGTGCTGATTGGCTCACCCGCCTTCGACGACTCCGGAGTCACCCGCTTGGTACTCAACTTCTTCGGTACCGACGATGAGGGCGGGTTCGTCCTCACGACCACAATGGACATCAACGCCCTCCTGACGGCGAGCGCCGGTGAGGAGGAGTTGGACACCACCGCATTGGGCGACCTCGCCCAGATCGAGATCTTCCGAGTCGCTACCCCACCGCCGGGTGTCGGCTCAGACACAACCGAGGGCACCACGACGACCCAAGCTCCCACCACGACCGCGTCGGGAGCTGTCCTCATCGACACCTTCGACGGTACGTCGTCGGTGAGTCCGCTCTTCCCGCCAGGAGTGATGTCGGTGGAGGTGACGCCCGACGAGACCCTTTCAATGTCCGTGTTCACCACCGGCGTGATCCCGGCCATGTACCCCGACCCGATCCCCGGCGACGTCAACATAGTTTTCGATTTCAACCCCATGCCCAACAACAGCACCGCCTCCTTCGGAGCGCTAGTGCTTGCCGAAGACCCATCCGACAGCGCTCTCGACCACTACATTGCCATCTGGGCCAACCCGTCCGATGGGTTGCTCACAGTGATCCCGTTTGACCTTGGCAACGGTGGCTGGGGCGCGCCGACCGTCGCGCCGATCCCCGCCGCGGTTGGGTTCGCGGCCGACACGTGGCATCGCATGGGGCTGACCCTGAATGGGGGAACTGTCGAGGTGTACCTCGATTCGATACTCATCACCACCTGGAGCGGAACGACTCCAGTCACATCCGGTCACTGGGGTCCGGTGATCATCGGTGCCATCGCCGGTGATGCGATGCTCGTCGACAACGTCCTGGTGGAGGTCAACGGATGAGAACGATTCGAATCGCCGCGATGAGCCTTGCTGCGGTGCTTGTGCTGAGCGCCTGCGCGCCCGGCCCCTTCTCGATCGCCGACGATTTCGACCTCCCCACGATTGATCTCTCCGAGTCGGACGATCCCGCGGTGCGGGCGTCGAGTGACGCGTGGGAGGCGACCGTCGCTGCCCAGGACGCCGAGGACCAGCTGGCCGTAGGGATCGTCAATGACGATCTGCAGGCTATTCGCAGAGCGGCCGAGCTCCGGCCCGAGGACCCGAGGTATCCGATCTTCGAAGACCTCCTTACGAACCAGCAATCGCTCGACGACATCTGTGCTGATCCCGATGTCGCAGGTTGTGCAGCGAACCCCAGCGTTGCCGAATCCAAGGGCGCAGCGATCAGCAAGGCGCAGGAGCTGATCAAGGCTCAGAACCCCCTCGAGCCCGAGACCGCGATCAAGCGCATTTGGACCGAGATGAGGCTCGACGCGATGCGAGAGATCATCGAGACCAACCCTGGCCACCCGCTCCAGGAGATTCGAGTGGGTGTGTACTGCTCGTCGGTGCAGACCTACTACCCCGACCAGTTCGCCGTCGAATTTCCATCCGATACCGCCTTCTACGTCACCAGTTGGATCGCCAGCGGCGGCGTGGATCTATGCAAGTAGCCGGGCTTCGGCTCGATCAATCTGTAGTGGTGGTGGTCGTGCCACGTTCCTCCGAAGAAGTACTTCGGACCACTAGAACCCACCTTCCACCGAAGATCGCCCGAGCCGGAAAACTCTTCAGCTCACATTTACGAGCAGTGGGAGAGGGGAGGGAGCGGCGCCCTCGGCTGGCTAACGTCGTGAGATGATCGGCGCGTCATCCCGGATGCGGATCGGTGTCCAACTCCCCGAGGTTGAGCGGGAGGTGCCCTTCGGCGAGCTGATCGAGATGGCGCAAACGGCCGAAGGGGTCGGGTTCGACTCGCTGTGGCTCGGGGACCACCTTCTGTACGACCTGCCGGTCGGCCCGCGAGGTCCGTGGGAGGTCTGGACGTCGCTGGCAGCGATCGCCGCATCGACGATGCGCATCACGATCGGGCCGCTCGTCGCATCGACCGCGTTCCACGCGCCCGCGATGCTCGCCAAGCAGGCGGCGACGGTGGATGCGATCTCCGACGGAAGATTGGTCGTCGGGCTCGGCGCTGGATGGAACCGCAGGGAGTACGACGCGTTCGGGTTCCCGTACGACCGGCGCGTCAGTCGGTTCGACGAGGCCTTTACGATCATCCGCACGCTGCTGCGCGACGGCGAGATCGACTTCCACGGCGAGTTCTACGACGTCGACCGTTGCGTGCTGCACCCGCGCAGCCCACGCGTCGGCGGCCCACCGCTGATGGTCGGATCGACCGGTGCGCGGATGCTCGGCATCACACTCCCCCACGTCGATGCGTGGAACATCTGGTGCAGCCAATACGGAAACACCGCCGACGGGTTTGCCCGCGAGAAGGCCCGCATCGACGGGCTGATCTCGGCTGCGGGCCGGTCGCCGACCGATGTCGAGGCGACCGCCGCCGTCCTCGTGCGACTCGCTGGCGGTGCCGGGCGACAGATGGGCGACTACGACGGCGGGCCGGAGGTCGACCCGGTCACCGGGTCCCCGGCGGAGATCGCCGAGCAGCTCCGAGCCTGGGAGGCCGCCGGGGCGGCCCATGTACAGCTCGTCGTCGACCCGATCACGCGGGGCAGCATCGAGTGGCTCGCCGACGTCATCGAACAGTTCTGACCCATCGGTCGAGGACCACCGGGTCACGGTCCACTA
>Ga0255057_10001243_pt1 | contig 14514 bp, 12 predicted proteins | sample Cases_109_6_MG_FD_189022 | JGI IMG/M metagenome (GOLD analysis project Ga0255057, IMG submission 189022) | Seawater microbial communities from Amundsen Gulf, Northwest Territories, Canada - Cases_109_6 | ecosystem: Environmental > Aquatic > Marine > Gulf | place: Canada: Northwest Territories... | reverse complement strand
GTCCGCGAGGAGTTCGCCGCGCACCTGACGGACCTCCGGCATCAGCTGGGCCTGGCTGAAAAGAAGGCTATCCCGGTTGCAGAGGATTCGTCGCAAGAATTGTTCGCCGCGATCGCAGCCATCGACGGTGCACGGTCACAGGCAGAGATACTCTCCGCTCTGCTCGATCGATGCTGCCGCTTCGCCGGCCGGTCCGCACTCTTCCTCACCCGCCAGAGCGGACTCCACGGCTGGGCAGGAAGCGGGTTCAACGCTTCGTCTCAGAAAGTGAGCGAGCTCGTCATGGGTTATGGCGAAGGGACTCCGTGGTCGCGCGTGGCAACAGGGCACGGAGGAGTGTCGCTCACCGGGAGTGAGTGCGCCGGGATGTGCGCCCGCATCGATGGCAGCCATCCGGCCGAGGGCATTCTCATCCCCATGGTGCTGCGCGACCAGCTCGCTGCCGCCGTCTATGCCGACCGACTCGAAGACGAGGGGTCGATTGATCTGATGGCAGTCCAGGTGCTCACCTACGTGGCCGCACAAGCCATCGAGACTCTTCCTTTTCGTGATCGACCAGCGACCGTAACGCTGAGACTCTTCGAGGAATCCCAGCTGGCGGAACCCGGCATGGAGCTGTGGCGTGGCGCGACAGAGCCCACGGTAGTCCCCACGGCCATGGAGACCGAGACCATCGCCGCCGAGCCGACAGTCCCCGAGGTGCCAACCGTCGAAGTCGTGCCCCCCGAGATCGAGACCGTCGCCCCCGAGCCGGCGATCCCCGAAGTGCCCACGGTTGAAGAAGTCCCAGCGGTGGACGTCCCGATGGAACCGATCGCCGAGCCTTGGGAGCAGGACGAAGTAGTGCAGGAGGACATCACTCCTATGGCCACTGCCGTGCCCGAGCCGGAGGTCGAAGAGGCGGGCATCGAGATCGAGGAACTTCCCTCACCACTGGACACCGGTGAGCTTCAACCATTCGCGTCTACCGGGTTCACTCTGGAGGGCACAGAGGAAGCGGAAGTCGAGGTCGAAGCGGCTCCCGTAATCGAGATGGGAGAGGACACCTCGACTAGCACTGAGCCGACCCAGACTTTCTCCACCGGCGACTATGTGTCGCCCGAAGTCACACCGCCACCACCCGCGCCAATCGAGCCCACCGAGCCGATCATTCCCACGGTGGAAGCGGAACCGGAGATCGAGCCTACGGTCGCCACCCCGCCCCCAGCGGCACGCCCGGCTTCCCGGGCGGCCACCGAGATTGCACCCCCGGAGGACCTGGACGGACCGGGTTGGGCCTTCAGCACCAGCCAGATCCCGGCCGAGACCGGCGACGATTCGCTGCACGAAGAGGCGCAGCGGCTCGCTCGGCTGCTGGTCACCGAGATCAAGCTCTACAACGAAGAAGAGGTCGAAGAAGGTCGACGGAATCGCAACATCTACCAGACGCTCCGAGAAGACATCAATCGATCCCGCCAGATCTACGAAGAGCGTATCGACGAAAAAATCCGCGCCGAGACCGATTACTTCCACGAAGAGCTGGTCAGGATACTTGCCGGTGGTGACGCCGACGCCCTGGGAATGTAGCGCCGACAAAAATTCTCCAGTCGCCAGCAGCCCGTGGTTGAAGTCCCACGGGCTGCTAGCCCACATTATTCACCACCCCGCGAGCAGAATGTCGCAAGCACCCGCCAGATCGGGCCGCACGTAGGGCTGAGCCCCGGAGGCAGACTTGTAAGTATGTCGAGGAGCGAAGTCCGAGTACGGACCGAGATGGTGGGTGATCGCGGCATTATGCCGTGGGGCTGGTGACTAATGCAGGCTAGATGTTGAGACTTCACATCTGGGGCCGGATGCGTGCGCGTACAATTTCCCTAGGGTGACATTCAGATCCTTGCTCCGCCCGGCGATACTCTTATTGGCGCTCAGCTTTCCGGCAGCCGCCCCGCTCGACAAGCGCGTCGACGGAGGCTCCGAGCCTTTGGCCAAAGTCCCGCAGGCCACTTCACTGATAGCTCTACCGAGCGCATCTCCCTTCCGCGAAGCTGCTGTCGCCAACCGTCAGCAAGACTTCGCCGCTGTCCGCCGCACACTGGCGCCCCTTTTGCGGCAGCAGAGCCCCGACGCAGAGTACGCACGTCTGCTCTTGGGTTTCTATGCTCACGCCAACGAAGATGTCGACCTTGCTCATGAGATGCTGCTGTCAGCCGGAGACCCACCCGGTGAGCTCGAAGACTGGCGCCTTTTTCTACTGGCGGACAGTGCTCAAGCCCGGGGTGACTTTCCTGCGGCGCTCGCCTTCCTCACCGGGCTGCTCACCGCTTGCCCGGACTCTCCCCTTCGTAATCACAGTCTTGTCCGGGCGGTGGAAATGGCCCGGGCCGAGGGCGACTCGGAGCTGGTCTTGAATTGGATCGAGCGGGCTCGGCTCGAGCCCCTCGACACCGCCACCGCCGCCATCCTCGAGACCGCTGCCTGGGAGACGGCACTCGCCCTGGAGGATCGGCCTCGGCAGCAGGAAGCCGCTCTCCGGCTGCTGGTGCATCACCCGTTAGAAGCCTCCACGCTTCAGGTCATTGAGATCTTCCGCCCACCGGCCGGGGAGATCGATTGGCTCGGGTTCTTGACCCCCGACCAGCTCGAGCTCCGAGCCCGCAACCTCCTCGCTATCGAGGTGCCCGACGGAGCCCTCGTCAGTCTCGATGCGGTGCCCGAAAGCCACCGCAATTTGGATTGGCACCTGACCATGGCAGCCGTGCAGACGTTTCGCCACCAGAGCTCGATAGCGCTGGCCGTTCTCGATCGAGCGCGGGCGGAAAGCATCGGCGAGCGCTCGCGGATTTTATGGCAGCGAGCCCAAGCCGAGATGGACCTGGCTACGGTGCGCCGGGGGCGCACCAACCTGCCGGCGAGCGAGCGCCAGCGCATGAGGGACTCGGCCCTCGAGCACCTCTACAAGATAGGCCTCATCTCACCGGACAGGGAGATGGTGGTCGAGGCCCTGCGGTTGCGCTTCGCAGAGCTGGCCGGCGACGGCCGCTTCGACGAGGCCATGGAAGAGCTGCGTGAGCTGCGTCGCTTCGAGCCGACCGACACCACGGGGGCTCGCCATTTGTGGCGTGGAGGGTGGAGCGAGTACAACCAGAGGAATCTCTCCGGCGCCATCGGCTTCTGGAGCGAGCTCGAGGGCCTCTACCCAGAGAATCGCTACGCTCGCAGCGGTCGCTACTGGTCAGCCCGGGCGCATGGGCGGCTGGGCAACACGGCCCGTGCGACCTCCCTCTACCAGGCACTGACAGCCTCCGACACCACCGACTTCTATCGTCGCCATGCACTCTCTCGACTCGGCGATCAGCCGGAACCCAATAGCACTTCCGCATCGACATCCAGCGAGCCTTGGCCTCGGGACCCCCTGCTGGCCCGAGCTCGCTGGCTCACCGATCTGGCGTTGGACGAGCTGGCGCTGATGGAGCTCGAGCCGCTCGAGCCGCTAAGCGACGCCAGAGCTTTTCAAGGCCTCAAAGCCATTGTCCTGGCACGTCTTGGACAACGACGTGAGAGCATCCACCTGCTCTCGGCGACCTTCCCCGGCCTCGGTGGCCCTCACCAGGCGTCGATCCCAATAGAAGCGCGACAGATGTACTATCCGCTCGACTTCCAGGAGCTGGTCAACCGGCACGCCGAGGCCCAGGAACTCCCTGCCGCCCTGGTGCTGGCAATGATCCGCCAGGAAAGTGCTTTCGACCCGTCCGCCAGAAGCTGGGCCGGTGCTCGCGGGCTGATGCAGCTGATGCCCGCCACGGGCAGGGAGGTTGCCCGCCGCATAGGGGTCAAATACTCGACGGAGCGTCTCTCCGATCCCAACTTCAGCATCCGCCTGGGAACGACCTACTTTAGCCAGGTACTCGAGATGTTCGAAGGCAACGAGGCGCTCGCTCTGGCCGGGTACAACGGTGGCCCCTACCGCATCAAACGCCTGTGGAGAAAAAGCGGCAGCAACGCCGAGCTCGACTATTTCATCGAAGGGCTGAGCCTGCCCGAGACCACGACCTACGTAAAACGCATCCTGCTTTTCGCCGACAGCTACCGCCAGCTCTACCACGGGCTCGGTTGAGCCCATCTCGTACCCACTGCGGTGTTATACTCTCCAGTCCCAGAAATGGGGGATAGAGAAGGCTAAGGGTCCATAGCTCAGCGGTTAGAGCATCCGGCTCATAACCGGCAGGTCCCTGGTTCGAATCCAGGTGGGCCCACATCTGGTGGCAGGACGCGGCACCGAGGAAAGGGAGACCGATAGACACAAACCCTCGACGAGTCCGGGTGGTGAGCAAGCACGGCGATCTCAGCTGTCGTTGTGTGCTTGCCGGAGGGGTGTCCCGTCAAGGGCACCCCTTCCTCGTTCAGGGTGAGCCGAAAACATGAACCAACACCTAGCCACCGTCATCGAGCTGCACGCAACCGTGACCAAGCTGCGCGCGGCGGAAGAGTTGCTGGTTGGAATTCCCGACTGGATGCAAGAGCTCCACCAGGAGCACAGCAGCCGCAAGTCGGAGATCGATGAGCTCGACGCGGCAATCGCGGAAGCCACCCAGGAGAGACGCGGTACCGAGGGTGAGATCAACGAGATCCGCGAGAAGGTCAAGCAATTCCAGGAGCAGATCAGCCTGGTGCGCAACCAGCGGGAGTACGGAGCGCTGCTGCAGGAGATCGACGCCGCCAAGGAGCAGATCAAAGGTCTCGAAGAGCTGACACTGGCCGCCATGGAGCGACAAGAGGAGGCCGAGTCGAAGCTGGGTGAAGAGCGTCAGGGCTTCGCAGAGCTCGATGCTCGCTATGCCGTCGAGTTGGAGAAATGGGAGGCCCAGAAACCTCAAGTTGCCAAAGAGGCCGAGCGGCTCCGGGGCCAAGTCGAGGTCCTCCAAGAGAGGTTGCCGGTGCCCATCAAGGCCCAGTACGAGCGCATCTCCGATCGTTATGGCGGCGAGGCTCTGGCGGTCATTGTCAAGATCGACAGGGGTGGGCGAGGAGCCAACATGTGGCATTGCGGAGCCTGCAACTATCGGGTCCGACCTCAGGCGGTGGTGCAGATCCAGAACCACGGCACCCTGGAGTTCTGTGATACCTGCAAGCGCATCCTCTACCTGGACGAGGTCGAGTCTTGAAGAGCAACGAGGCGCGAGCCTGGATCGACGGCGCTTCGCGAGGTAATCCCGGTGAGGCCGGTTTTGGTGTGATCGTCGAAGCCGATGGCGAGACTCACGAGATAGCGGGATTCCTGGGTCGCACGACCAACAACGTCGCCGAATACGCCGGCCTGGTTGCGGCCCTTACCTTCGCCGAGCGCCAGGGGCTCGAAAACCTGACTCTCTTCAGCGACAGCCAGCTTCTGGTCCGACAGCTCAACGGTGCCTACAAGGTCAAGGCCCCCCATCTGATCCCCATCTTTCTCAAGGTAATGAAGCTGCGCCGAAGCATCACCCGCTGCGACATACGACACCTGCCGCGGGAGCAAAACCGGCAGGCCGATCGACTGGCCAACACCGCCATCGATCAACGTCTCCCGGTTCCCGATTGGCTGGAGCTCGAGCTCCCCACTCAATGACCGAGTCGGCAAGCGACCGCTTTGGCTCCGTCATGGGTCGAGTGACGGCCGCTTGCGCACGCAGCGGACGTGATCCCTCCCAGGTGACCCTCATCGGTGCCAGCAAGAGCCAGCCGCTCGACCGTATGCGCGCGGCCTGGGAGGCAGGACTCGAGATCTTTGGTGAGAACCGGGTCCAGGAGGCTCTGATCAAGATGGACCAGCTGCCACCTGAGATCGAGTGGCACTTGATCGGCCCGCTCCAGTCCAACAAAGCACGCAAGGTGGTACCCCGGTTTACCGCTGTCCACTCGATCGATCGGACCAAGATCGCCACGGCCCTGGATGGTGAGGCCCGCAAACAGGGTACCCGGCTACAGGGCTTTCTGGAGGTAAACCTCGGAGGTGAGTCGACCAAACACGGTTTTGAACCCGACACTCTCCTCGACCGGGCAGGGCCCATTGGGGATCTCGAAGGGCTCGAGATCGTCGGGTTGATGGCCATTCCCCCGTTCGAGCCCGAGATCGAGCAGATGCGCGGCTGGTTTCGCAAGCTGCGCCAACTCCGGGATGAGCTCTGCTCGCGGGCCGAGTGGGCTGACTGTCCCGGCTGCCTGTCCATGGGCATGAGCAATGACTTCGAGGTCGCCGTCGAGGAAGGAGCGACCCATATCCGGGTCGGCACCGCGCTGTTCGGGCCCCGATCCCAGCCCCCTACCAACCAGAGGAAAGACGGATGATGACCCTGATCTACCTACTCGTCATGCTGCTCAACATCTACACCTGGGCGATCATTATCCGCGCTGTGATGTCCTGGGTGGCCCCGGTTCCCAGCCACCCCTTGGCGAAGATCCTGGTCAATGTCACCGAGCCGGTCTTGAAGCCCCTTCGGCGGCTGGTCCCACCCAGCGCCCTCGGGGGAATCGACGTCTCTCCCATTCTCGCCATCTTGGCCATCCAGGTCATCCGCTACGGTCTCATCTCTTTCGGCTACTCCCTGATTGGAGCTGCTACGCCCTTGTAGGCGGGAGTCATGTCGGATCTGCTGATCGAAAATCTGGGTGAGGTTGCCACCCCTCTCGGCACCACCGCCCGCAGGGGGCCCGAGCAAGGCCAAGTGGAGAGGCTTGGCGACACTGTCGTCCTTTGTCGTCAGGGTGAGATCGCCTTTGTAGGTGGGTCGGCGGAGCTCGAGCGAGCTCACGGTCCACTGCCGGAGGCAGAGCGCCTGGACGGAGGCGGCGGCACCCTACTGCCCGGTCTGATCGATCCACACACCCACCTGCCCTGGGCGGGCAGCCGGGAAGAGGAGTTTGCAGAGCGACTCGCGGGCAAGACCTATCTCGAGATTGCGGCCGCTGGGGGCGGCATCCTATCCACGGTGAGGTCGACCCGCTCGGCGTCCGAGGCCGAGCTGACTGGTGGTGTCCTCGGCCGTCTCGACCGGATGCTCGAGCTGGGCACCACGACAGCCGAGGCCAAGAGCGGCTATGGACTCACCCGAGCGGACGAGCTCAAGCAGCTGCGGGCGATCCGGCAGGCCTCCATCAGCCACCCCATCGATCTGGTACCCACCCTGCTCGCGGCTCACGAGACGCCGCCCGAGTACCACGAGGACCGGCAGCGCTACCTCGACCTCGTCTGCAACGAGATCATCCCCGCCGCTGCCGAACAGCGGCTGGCGATCTTTTGTGATGTCTTTTGTGAAGAGGGGGTCTTCAGCGTCGAGGAGTCCCGCCAGGTCTTGACCGCCGGCCGCGAGCATGGGCTCACCCCGCGTCTCCACGCCGACGAGTTCGTGGATTCGGGCGGCGCCGAGCTCGCCGCCGAGCTGGGAGCCCTGTCTGCCGATCACCTGATCGCTGTCTCCGATGCCGGCATCGGGGCCCTGGCCGCGGCCGCTGTGACGGCGGTGCTGTTGCCGGGTACCAGCTTTTTTCTCATGCAGCACACCTACGCTCCCGCCCGCCGCCTGGTCGAGGCCGGCGTGCCGATCGCTCTAGCCACCGACTGCAACCCCGGCTCCTCCAACACCGAATCGCTGCCCATGATCTTTGTCCTGGCGGTCTACGAGCTGGGCTTGACCATCGCAGAGGCACTGACCGCCAGCACCCTGAACGCCGCCTGCTGCCTCGGTCTGGGCGAGCAAATCGGCTCGATCGAGGTTGGCAAGCAAGCCGATCTCGTGCTGCTCGACGAGCCCAACCTTCTCCACCTGGCGTATCACTACGGAGTCAACCCGGTCGCCGCCGTCATCAAGAAGGGTAGAGTTGTGCACCGCGCCCCCGCACCCCTGCGGTAATGAGGTCTTGAGGTCCTGAGGTCTTGGGGGTCCCCCGCCCCGGCCGGCACGGAGGCCGGCCGCTTCGACGGGTGGCTGACGTAGGGGCGGGGCTTGTCCCCGCCCGTGGGAGGGCACCAGGCCCTCCCCTACGTTTCCGCGAGTCCACGAGCCCCTAAGCCCTCAGGCCCCGAGTGGGCGGGGGGTCAGGGTCTTTGCACCGCCGAGCGGGCCGCCAGATCCAGCAGCTCCTCTCCTTGGCGGAGGTGTGCTCCGCGAGCCTCGAAGACAAAGGTCAGGGTGAGCTCCAGCACATTGCCGCTACCCTTCTTGGACGCCGTAGCCCACCGCACCAGGTTGGGTGGGAGGTCTTCCAACCGGTAGCCCCAGATCTCGACCCTCTGATCCCGGGTCCCGACCCCGCGTTTGCTCTCTTCTCCCTGCTCCCACGCCAGGGTCGACTCACTGCCGATTCGCACTACGCTTGGCGAGCCCAGCAGGATCAGCGCCCGTCCCCGATCGGTCATGCTGCCTTCTACCGTGGCCTCGGAGTAGAGAATGTCGGCCGCCTCGACCCGGCGGAAGAAGCTCTCGCGAAAGGCATTCTCCGGTGTCGCCCGATCGGGGTCCCTTCTGGCCCAGAATGCCTCGACAAAGGCCATCGCTTCGCCGGGGCGAGTAGTCTGCCGCAGGTCTTTCCACTCTTCGGGTTGGATCAGCCAGGAGATCGGTCCTTCCGCCCAGCGCTTCAACTCTTGACTGGAGTCCGGAGGCGCGGTCGAGCGACAGGCACCGACCCCTATCGATGCGAGCAGCAACACCAATGCGAATAGCTTGCCGGGCCTGTACCTCGAGATAGCCATCTCTTACTGCCCCGTGGAAGAGCCGGCGGCCCCGTCAGACGGGGAGGCGCAGCACGGGCTAGGGCCGCTTCTTCCACCGGACGGACGCGTCGAACTCCCATCGGTGCTCGGGGAAGTAGATACCAACGCCCCCGTGGGGGGAGGTAACGGTAAAGCTCAGAATCCTCCGCCGATAGTCGTAAGGATACCCGTCGCGGCCGTGGACGGCCACATCCAGGAGGTACTCGCCGGGAGCCAGCCGCAGCGCCGGACAGACCAGACGGACCCTCGTATCACCCGCCAATCCCTCCGAGGTGAAGCCCTCCAGATGGGTATTGGTTCCCCAGCACTCGGTTCCTCGAGGGGTGAAAACACCGACACCAAAGACAAAATCGGTCACCGGCTCGCGACAGTGCACGTCGATCTCGAACGTGATCGGGTCACCGCTGTCCAAGTAGTAGCGCTCCTGCCCGCCGGCATCCAACATGCGCACGGCCTCTATCTCCGCTTCACGTGAGCCCCAGCGAGCCGATCCCTCGACACCATCTGCAGGCTCCGCCTCTCCCTCCTGTAACCGTTGTTCTTTGGCCTGACGATGAAGCCGACCTTCCTCCACCGCCACCGCCTGACGGTAGGCGTCCGCTACCCGACGCGGAGCCCCAAGCATGCGCTTGCTGCCACCGTCCAGCCATAGGGCCTCATCGGCATACTCCTCGATGAGATCTAGAGTGTGGCTGACCAATAGCAAGGTCTTCCCCAGACCGAGGAATTCTTCTATACGCCGGATGCACCGGTGCTGAAAGGTCTCGTCGCCCACTGCCAGCACTTCGTCGACCAGCAAGACATCGGGGTCGGTGTGGATGGCCACCGCGAAGCCGAGACGTACGTACATGCCCGAGGAGTAGTTCTTGACCGGCTCTTCGATGAAATCCGCGAGGCCAGAGAACTCCACGATGTCGTCGTAGCGCCGATCGATCTCCTTGCGGGTCAGTCCGAGCACCGCGCCATTGATATAGATGTTCTCTCGCCCCGAGATCTCCGGGTGAAACCCGGCTCCGAGCTCGATAAGCGCCGCCACCCGACCATCGACGACCACCCGTCCGGTAGTCGGCTTGAACATCCCCGCCACCGTCTTGAGCAGCGTCGACTTGCCCGAACCGTTGCTGCCGATGACACCGAGAGCCTTTCCCTTCTCGACCTCGAACGACACCTCGGACAGGGCACGAATGGTCTCTCCGGCACTCAAGCCCTCCGTCAAGCTGCCCTTGAGCAGCGCGCTCTTCAGCGTGCGCAGCCGAAAGCCCGGCGCCATTCGACGATAGAGCTTGGTGAGGTTCTCGACCCGGATCGCTGTCGTCACACTGCCTCCGCCAGGCTATCGCTCAACCTGTCGAAGAGCCAAGTCCCCAGCCACCAGATGAGCGCCCCCCAGCCGAGCATCTGCAACCAGAGCTCCCACGCTGGGAGAGAACCGTGAAACAGCACATCCTGATAGGCCTGGGTAAAAGGCGTGAAGGGATTCGACCAAGCCACCACCCGATGCAACACTGGGATTCGAATCCACTCGAGGGGGTAGATGATCGGTGTCAGATAGAACCACAGGAGCACCAGGTTGTTGACGATGTCTCGGATGTCTTTGAAGTGGACACTAAGGGCGGCGAAGCCCATGGCAAAACCACCGACCACCGGCAGCTCGAGGGCGATGATCGCCGGCAGCAGCAGCGCCGACCAGCCGCCCACGTCGAAGCCCACCAGCCGGCCCACCACCAGAGCGCCCACCAGAATGGGCACTGCCAGAAGAAAATGCACCAGGTTCGACACCACCGGCACCAGGGGAAGAACCTGGGCCGGGAAGACGGCCTTGCGGATCAGACCCGCGTTGGCAGTCAGCGATTGCGTGCCTTCGAGAAGAGATCCCGAGACCCAGATCCAGGGGAAGAGTCCGGTCATCAGAAACAGGGCGTACGGCTGGGTTCCTTCGATTCGCGGCTTGAATACGAAGCTGAAGACAAAGGTATAAACCGCCAGCAGGAGAAGGGGGTTGGCCAGCGACCAGAAGAAGCCGAGGACCGAGCCCCGATAGCGGGCCTTGAGCTCCCGGCCCACCAGGGTGGCGAGAAGACCGCGGAAGCTCAGTATTTTTTGCGTCGCTTGCAGCATTCCCCAACCGGCCCCCAGCAGCCCGTGGGAGGAGCTGGGCCACATCAGATCGCCGGCGCTTGGCGGAAAAGTTAGTCGTCTGCCCTGGTTCGACGCTGATCTTCTTCCAGCTCGCGGAGTCGCTCGAGCAACTTCCGACGACGACGCTCCACCTCGGCCTCGTAGTCGACCAGAACGCCTTCGTTGACGACGTAGACCCGCGGGAATTTCTGCACGTCACCGCGCTCGTCGAATTGCACCGTACCCGTGGCGCCGCTGAAGTCTCGGATCGAGCGAATTCCCTTCCATAACTCACTCGACGTCCGGCCGCCTAGCTTCAGGGCCTCTGCCAGGACTAGGACGGAGTCGTAACCGTGGGCGGCATAGAGATCGGGCTCCAAGTTGTACTTGGCGCGATAGGCATCGACAAATTTGCGGATAGTCGGGTCTTCGCTGTCGATATCGAACACGGCCTGGGTGAGAAAGACCCCTTCGGCTGGTCTTCCGACCTGCGCGATGATCTCCGGTGCCGCAAAGGCGGAGGTGGTGAAGATGGTTCCCTTGAATCCCTGATCACGCAGATATTTGATCATCTGCGCGAGATCCGGAGCATAGGCCGCGAGATACACGGCGTCGGGCCGCAGGGTCATCACCCGCTCCACCAGCCCGGAAAGGTCGGAACCGAGGGAGGGAAACTCGATCAGATCCAGTACCTCGCCGCCATAGCGCTCGAACTCGGTCTTGAACACCTCCTGGACGCCCTTGGCGTAGGCATCCTCTTTGGCCAGGATGACCACCTTTTCGGCCTTCAGTTTCTGGGTGGCGAAGTTGCCCATCGTGGCCCCTTCGCGAGCATCGGAGGGAAACACCCGGTAGAAGTACTTGGAGATGCCCGAGAGCTGCGGCGTGGAAGCCGAAGGGGATACCAGGACCCTGTCGAACTCGTCGGCCACGGCGACCATCTGCAGCGCCTCCGCGGTGGTGACTCCTCCGATCGCCGCCAGAGCTCCGTCTCGGTAGGCCTGGATAAGCAGTTCTTTCGCTTTCTCCGGGTCGCTCTCCGAGTCGACCGTGACCAGTTCCAGCTGATACGGAAGGTCCTGCTGGCTCAGCAGATGCTCGAAGGCGAGGTCGACTCCCCTGTGGACTGGCAGTCCGTAGATGGCGGCTTCACCGGTGAGCGGCAAAACGGCGCCAAACCTCACGACCTCCTCACCCGGGCAGCCCAGAATCACCGCCAGCAGAGCGAGGAATACCAGGATTCGTCGCTTCTTCATCGCACCACCTAGTCTCGAGTTCAGATCCCTAGCCAAATCTTTCTAACTCAGCCCCGAACGGCTGTCAAGCCGAGTTGAGGGTGATTGTACGCCACCTGCCCCATCTTCCGCCGAAGTCCAAAGGTAGACCCTTTTACCCGCAGGTGAAATAAGATCTGGGTTGTGAGCGAAAAAAAGCAATGGACCCTGCGTTGCCCCGAATGCGAAGCGACCCTGGTGATCGATGTGGCCACCGGTGAAGTCATCGAGCACCGGGGGATCAAGAAGCCTCCAGCCGAGGGTAAGGACATGGAGACTCTCCTGGCCGAGCTCGAGCAGGAAAAAGCGGAGGCCGAGAGTGTCTTCGACCGCGAGATGGCCGCCATGAAGGATCAGGACCGGTTGCTCGAGGAGAAATTCCAGCAGGCCCTGAAGAGAGCCAAGGAAGATCCCGACGAGGGGCCGCCGCTGCGCCCCATCGATCTCGACTGACCGGGAAGCCGGGATAGAATACCCGCCCCGAAAGAATCAGAGGAGGTCTAGATTGTGTTGAAACGACCCCGTCTTTTTACCATCGGCCTGTGCCTGCTCGGCGCCCTCGTGGTGCCGCCGGCAGCCGCCGACGACATCTTCCCCTACAGGGTCCACCAGACCACTTTGGACAATGGACTCAAGGTGGTGGTGGTTCCCTACGACAGCCCGGGCACCGTCGCCTACTACGTCGTTGTCCGCACCGGTTCCCGCGACGAGGTGGAGCCGGGCCATAGCGGTTTTGCCCATTTCTTCGAGCACATGATGTTTCGCGGCACCGAACGCTACTCCAACGACGAATACAACGAGGTGATCAAGAAGATGGGCGCCGACTCCAACGCCTACACCACCGACGACCGAACCGTCTACCACATGGTCGGCCCGGCGGCGAAGCTCGAGGTCATGATGGATATCGAGTCGGACCGCTTCAAGAACCTCGACTACAACGAGAAGGACTTCCGGCGTGAAGCGCTGGCGGTGCTGGGCGAGTACAACAAAAACATCTCCAATCCCTTTCTGCCGATGTACGAGCGGATGCGCGAGCTCGCCTTCCAAAAGCACACCTACAGCCACACCACCATGGGTTTCCTGGCAGACATCAAGGCCATGCCCGACTACTACGACTACAGCCTCTCCTTCTTCGATCGCTTCTACCGGCCGGAGAACATCGTGATTCTGGTGGTAGGTGACGTCGATCCCGAGGAAGCCTTCACCATGGCCAAGAAGTACTTCGGGGATTGGGATAAGGGCTACCAACGGCCCAAGATCGCGACCGAGCCCCCACAGGGTGAGACCAAGAAGGGCCATGTCGACTGGGCCGCTCCCATTCGACCCCACATGATGGCCGGTTATCGGGTGCCGGCGTTCTCGGCCTCGACGGTCGACACAGCCACCCTCGATCTGATCAGTCAGTTGCTCTTCAGCGAGTCGGCGCCGCTCTACCAGCAGTTGGTGGTCGATGAGCAGTGGGTGGACTTTGTCTCGGGCAGCTATAGCGACCATCGAGATCCCTATCTCTTCATGATCTACAGCCGCGTCAAGTCCGAAGACCTGATGGACGACGTGCAGGCGGCCATCGGCAAGGCCATCGCGGATCTGCAGGAAAAACCGGTCGACCCCGAGAGGCTCGAGCGGATCAAATCTCATCTGCGCTACAGCTTTGCGCTGAGCCTCGACAGCCCGAACGCCATCTCCGGGACCGTCACCAACTACCTCAGCCTCACCGGCGATCCGCTCACCGTCAACCAGGTCTACGCGCAGTATCAGAAGGTCACACCGGCGGACATCCAACGTGTCGCCAAGGAGATTTTCAAACCCACCAACTACACCGTAGTCACCCTCTCCTACACCGAGCCGGCAAAAGAAGGCGAGGCCGAGGCGACCGCCGAGGGACGATAAGCCATGTCGCGCACAATCCTGATCACAGCCATGATCCTCACCCTGTTGTCGATGGGTGGGGTCGCCACCACGGTTGCCGCTGACGGTGCCATCGAGACCGTCACCCTCCCCAATCCGGACTCACCGATCATCGCGGTGCGGCTGCTTCTTAAGACCGGCTCGATCCACGATCCCGCCGGCAAGGAGGGTCTGGCCGCCCTGACCGGTCTGATGGTCGGTGACGCAGGCACCCGGAAGCGCTCCTACGGCGAGCTCCTCGACGCTCTCTACCCGATGGCGTCTTCGATCGAGGTCGAGACCGACCGCGAGGTCACCGTCATCAGTGGCGAGGTACACCGAGAAAAGCTCGCGGAATACACGGCGCTGCTGACCGAGGCCGTGCTGCAGCCGGCCTTTGACGAGAGCGACTTCAGCCGCAACAGGGAACAGTCGCTGGCCTACCTCACCACGACTCTGCGGGCCTCCAACGACGAGCTCCTGGGGCTGGAAGCGATCCAGCAGGTGATA
>Ga0255057_10001242_pt1 | contig 14514 bp, 16 predicted proteins | sample Cases_109_6_MG_FD_189022 | JGI IMG/M metagenome (GOLD analysis project Ga0255057, IMG submission 189022) | Seawater microbial communities from Amundsen Gulf, Northwest Territories, Canada - Cases_109_6 | ecosystem: Environmental > Aquatic > Marine > Gulf | place: Canada: Northwest Territories... | reverse complement strand
TTGCGACTGTCTGAGTTTTCTCTCGAGCGGCGCCATTTGCTCTGCCAGTTCGAGCGCTTCCTGCAACAACCCGAGCGGGCTGCCGGGCTCAAGTGTCGTATAGGCTTGCTGGCACAACCGGTCTCTCGCCTCGCCCGGTCGGGTTACCAGATCAACGATCTTCTTGACGAGATCATCCGACGGAGCCGAGTAAGTCCGGCCTCGGGGAAAGATGAAAGAACGGAGCAGGAATGCTGTCGGCCGGTTTGGCAGATTGCGCAGAAAACTGTGCAGTTGCTCCTGCGCGTTGTACATCAAGGTTCGCACCGACCATTCGACCAGAGGAAGATCCGTTGCTCGTCGGCCCTGATTCTCGAAGTGCTTGAGAACGCTGGATGCGAGATACATCGAACTGAGCACGTCACCGAGTCGTGCCGACAACAACTCCTTCTGCTTGAGTTGGCCGCCCAGCGTGAGCATCGCGAAATCGGTAGCGAGCGCGAACGCCGCGCTGTATCGATTGATATTCTGATAAAAACGGCGTGTCGGCGTGTTCAGTGGTACGGCACTGAATTTGGCGTGAGTCAACGCAAGGAAAAATGAGCGTGCGAGATTGCTGACCGCGTAACCGATGTGTCCGAAAAGCGCGGCATCGAATTCGCGAAGTCCCTTTTCTGTATCTTCATCCTGGGCCGCGTGCAGTTCCTTGAGTACATATGGATGACAGCGTATCGCGCCTTGTCCGAAAATAATAAGGCTGCGGGTAAGGATGTTTGCGCCTTCCACGGTAATAGCAATCGGTGACGCCATGTATCCACGACCGACATAGTTCTTCGGGCCCATCATGATCGCTTTACCACCGTGAACGTCCATGGTGTCGTTAGCTACCTTGCGACCCATCTCGGTACAATGATATTTGAGTATGGCGGACGGCACCGCCGGCTTCTCACCCTGATCGATGGCGCCGGAAGTAATCGACACAGCGGCATTCATAATATAGGCGTGCCCGGCGATCCGTGTCAGCGCCTCGCCAACGCCATCGAATTTCGCGACCGGCGCATTGAATTGTTTGCGTATTCTTGTGTAAGCGCCAGCAGCATAAACCGCGGACTGGCTGCCACCGGCAGCGCTCGATGGAAGTGTAATCGCACGGCCGACCGACAGGAGTTCGACCAGCATCTTCCATCCTTTGCCGGCCATTTCCTGGCCGCCAATGATGTAGTCCAGTGGCACGAATACATCCTTGCCTGACGTCGGGCCGTTCAGGAACGCAATAGTCAGCGGGAGGTGGCGTCGACCGACCGTAACGCCGGGCGTATTCGTCGGAATCAGCGCCGCCGTGATCCCATAGTTTTCTACGTCGCCTATCAGGTGATCGGGGTCATAGAGTTTGAAAGCCAGGCCCAGGACAGTCGCTACGGGTGCGAGCGTGATATATCGCTTTTCCCAGTTGAGCCTGATGCCCGTTATTTGTTTTCCGTTCCACTTGCCTTTGCACACGACGCCACTGTCGATAAGTGCCGCGGCATCAGATCCTGCTTGCGGCGATGTCAACGCGAAACAAGGAATCTCTTTGCCAGTGGCAAGACCCGGCAGATAACGTTGCTTTTGTTCTTCAGTGCCGTAGTGCAGCAACAACTCTGCAGGCCCGAGCGAGTTCGGCACGCCGACCGTCGACGAGGCGGTCGTACTGCGACTGGCGAGCTTCATGATGACCATCGCATTGGCATACGCAGAAAACTCCAGGCCGCCATATTTCTTGGGAATAATCATCGCGAAAAATTTGTGCTTCTTGATGTATTGCCAAACGTGCTCCGGCATGTCGCCAAGTTCTTGGCTGATTTCCCATTCGTCGAGCATCGAGCACAGCTCTTCGCAGGGGCCGTCGAAAAATGCCTGTTCCTGGTCGGATAACGCCGGCGCGGGATAGGACATCAGGGAATTCCAATCCGGCATGCCGGAGAAGAGCTCACCATCCCACCAGACGCTACCGGCCTCCAGTGCTTCACGTTCCGTGTCGGACATCGACGGCAACATCGTGCGATAGATTTCGAGTAGCGGCCTTGTGATCTTCTCGCGGCGAAACTCCGTCAGGTTGGGTAGCGCCATGACGCCGAACAGCAGCCACAGGATCAGAAGCCAGAAGAAGCCGCCAGAGCCGAAGATGCTGTAGGTCAGCAAAGCAATGGCGGACGCGATGGTCGACGTGCGAAGGTCCACGCGATTGTAGGCCAGCGCGATGCCACCGCCGACAAACAGGAGAAACCAGAAAAGACTAGCTATGAAACCGGACAAGAAACCTTCCTCGTAACAAGAAGTACCCTATCACCGGCACCCCTGGGGCGCCATACAGTAAATCACGCTATAGCAACTCTTCTATCGTCGCGCGCTCTTCTCTGAGCTCAGCGTCGGTGACGCCCATTCGCTCCCTGCTGAAGTCGCTGATGCCAAGCCCCTGTACGATTTCGTAGTTGCCGCCGCTGCAGCGGACCGGGTAGGAGTAAATAACACCTTCCTCGATGCCGTAACTGCCGTCGGCCGGTATGCCCATGCTGACCCAGTCGTCCGCTGGTGTGCCGGAGACCCAATCGTGGACGTGATCGATAGCGGCCGATGCCGCAGATGCTGCTGACGACGCTCCCCTTGCCTTGATGATGGCTGCGCCACGTTGCTGGACCGTCGGTATGAATTCGTCTGTCAGCCAGCCCTCATCAACAAGGCCCAGCGCCGCCTGACCCGCAACGGTGGCGTGATGGATATCGGGATACTGGGTAGCCGAATGGTTGCCCCATATCGTGATTTTCTTGACGTCTGATGCGTGTTTGCCGGTCTTCGCCGCGAGCTGTGCCGCAGCACGGTTGTGATCCAGTCGGGTCATCGCCGTAATATTCGCAGCATCGATTTCAGGCGCATTTGCGCTCGTGATTAATGCATTCGTGTTGGCAGGGTTGCCGACAACCAGTACCTTGATGTCGCGGCTTGCATGATCGTTCATCGCTTTGCCTTGAACCGAGAATATCTGTGCATTCGCTTCAAGCAAATCTTTGCGCTCCATCCCGGGGCCGCGCGGCCTTGCGCCAACCAACAGAGCGTAGTCGCTGTCTTTGAATCCGGTGTTGGCATCGTCCGTAGCGACAATGCCCGCGAGCGTATCGAATGCGCAATCATCCAACTCCATCGCTACGCCTTCCAGCGCCTGTAGAGCCGGCGTGATTTCCAGAAGCTGCAGGACAACCGGTTGATCCGCGCCCAGCATCTGCCCGGAGGCAATACGAAAGGCGAGTTGATAACCAATTTGGCCGGCAGCACCTGTAATTGTGACGCGTACGGGATTCTTCATATTCTTGTCCTATATATAGAGTGTAGCGCGCGACGAGCCAGTCGCGGCCGGCGATTCTAGCATCGCCGATATACTCAGGCCTATTGTGAAGGATAGATTTCAGTGGCTTCGAAGTCAGGGTTGGCCTGATTGAACAGGTCGAGTTCAGCGTTCGCCTCGCTATACCGGCCATCTTCCTCGAGATCCGATATGCATTGCCACCACATCTCGGGAACCGCCAATTGTTCCTCCGTGCACGGTCTTGCCGGGTCGACCAGCAGTAATGCGGATGCCTGGAACGCTGCGACCTCTCTGCTCTGCTCTGGTTTGTCCGACCGCGTTTGTTTGAGACCCTCAATCGCGATTTCGGCTACCCCGTGCTGTTCCTGAATTTGCTTCGAACTGGCCTCAATCATTTCTGCGAAATCGGCCGATGTATCCACATTACCTACCGGGTCATATGCTGAAGATGCCGTCGATTCCTGTCTTTTTAGTCGGCCTGTCTCGACGACCGGATCCTTTGATTGCGTGACGGAAGCCTTGTTTGTCGGCGCATCGGCGCTACGCTGAATTTCACTCGTTGCGCCTAGAAAGGCCGGGGCCGGATCGGCCACCACCGATTGCACTTCGCTTCGCCCGACTTCGCTTGCCGGGCTGATGACGGGTTGGGGTTGCAGGGAATGATTCAGCTCGAGCAGCAGCGCAAGAGAAAGGCCAAGGGTCGCGACGAATGCCAACGGCCGGAACCAAAACGCCGTGAAGCCTCTGAGTCCGGAGTCTCCGGCGGCTGCCGCGGCCGTCTTCAGCACCGCCGCGTCGAGCGTCGGTGGTGTGCGTTCGGTCGCGGTAGCCCGGTATTCTGCCGATATCAGCGGATCGCTTTCATCGCCGCGTAAATTGTTTTCGCCATCCTGATTCATGATTGAGTTTCCGCGCTGTGTGCCGGTTCCGTCAGGGCGGCTTTGAGTTTTTTCATCGCATAGCGAAGTCTGCTCTTTGCCGTTTCCCGATTGACGCCGGTCACCAGGGCTATGTTATCAAGGGTAAGTCCCGCTTCTTCATGAAGAAGAAATACATCCCGCTGTTCGTCCGGTAATGTCGTCAGTGCAATCTCGAGGCGGTCGCGTACGAGTCCTTTTTCCGCAGCGAGTTCCGTTCCATCGGCGGGATTCGCAAACAGGTCCGGATCCGCGTCCGTTTTCCCCAGGTGCCGTTTGTTTCTCCGAATATGATCGATGAAACAGTTATGAGCGACCCGATAGAGAAAAGTCGTGAATTTCGCGGTGCGGCGGTAATTGCCGCGTGATTTTATGATCTTGCCCCACACTTCCTGGAATACGTCTTCGGCGCTGTCACGATCGAGACAGCAACGCAGCAAATAGCGATACAGGGAGTCGTTGTGGCGCCGATACAAGGTCTCGAACGCGGCAACGTCGCCGTCCTTGTATCGCAGCATAAGAGCCGAATCCGTGGGCGTCGCAGTCATAGTGCGAGAATAAGTGACGCCGAACCCGGGGGAAAGCGTCGCGCCGGTATTGATGACCTGTGCAGCTACCGCAGCCATCGCCTGGAGGTCTTTCGGGCGCCGATAGCGTGAATCAGTGGTCGATAAGTGTAAGGCATTGTTTTATCTTAAAAAACCAAGGGAAATCTCACTATACAAACGTGCCAAGAGCGACATTTGGGTTATTTTTTTGACCGGGTGGCTTGCAAATCGTATGTTTAGTGTTATAGTCAACTACAACACTATCTCACTTAATCAAGGATCGGCGATGATGCCGCCGGGGACGCACCTATGAAATCCCAAGTTTACGATCGCTTCGGCGGTGGGCTGATAGTACTAGTAATGCTGACAATCGCGGTTGTCGCCGGACAGGCACAACCGAATATCGATGACACGGCCGCCACAGAAGATGTGTTCGAGTTCGGCACTGGGTTCCATATCTCGATCGATCAGCAGCGGCTCGATGAACTCGAAGCACTGTCGTCGGTTGTCGACGCCGTGCTGGATTTGCCGATACGCATTGAAGTGAGCATCGAGTCAACCGAAAATCCCGTCGCCGATGCGGACGACGCCAGCGATATACCGGGGCAGTGACTAATGCGAGCGCCTCTCCCGAGCCCCTGCAACTCAAACAACACAGTGGACAATTAATGGACCCCAAGTGGAATGAAGATCTCCCGATCTACAGGCAGCTCCGTGATCGGGTTGTCGAAATGATTCTGGAAGGCGTACTCGGCGACGGCGATGCACTCCCGTCGGTGCGAAATGTTGCTGCGGAGTACCGACTCAATCCCCTGACGGTCCTTAAGGGATATCAGGAACTCGTGGACGAAGGACTGGTTGAGAAAAAACGAGGTCGCGGCATGTTCATCAACGACGGGGCCAGAAAACAGCTGTTGAAGGACGAGCGCCAGAGATTCCTGGATAAAGAGTGGCCGGATGTTGTTGCGACCATCGCCAGGCTCGGTCTGGATACTGACTCTTTATTGAAAGCCGTGCCCGAACCTCGTGACAAGGGAGATAAAGAATGACCAGCCTCGTGAGCGCACACAACGTATCCAAATTTTATGGTTCCACGAGAGCGGTAGACGACGTCAGCTTCGAAATTGCCAAGGGCAAGATTACCGGCCTGATCGGCCCAAACGGAGCCGGAAAGACTACGCTGTTGAAGGCCGTCCTGGGCTTGACCGATTGCCAGGGTAGTCTTTCGGTACTCGGCCTGGATCCGTTCCGGCAGCGCAAGGAATTGATGCAAAACATCTGTTTTATCGCGGATGTCGCAGTACTGCCAAGATGGATTCGGGTTACACAACTTCTGGATTTCATCGAAGCTGTGCACCCACACTTTTCTCGCAGCAAAGCCGAAGAGCTGTTGGCGAAAACGAAAATTAAACCGGACTCCAAGGTACGCGAACTTTCCAAAGGTATGGTCACACAATTTCATCTGTCCATCATTACAGCGATTGACGCGAAATTGCTCATACTCGATGAGCCGACACTGGGGCTCGACATCATTTTCAGAAAGGAATTCTACGGAAACCTGCTGAACGATTACTTCGATGGAGAACGTACTATTTTGATCACCACACATCAGGTCGAGGAGATAGAGAACCTGCTAACCGACCTCATGTTCATCAACGACGGAAAAATCGTCTTGAACGCGAGCATGGAAGATCTGCCGGCGCGCTACGTAGAATTGCTGGCAACGGGCGAAGAGGCCGACGCAGCCCGGCAGTTCAAGCCGATTCATGAACGGGAGGTGTTCGGCAAGCAAGTGTTGATGTTCGAGGATGTCAGCCGGGATCGCCTGGAGGGAATGGGTGAGGTCCGTACGCCGGGCGTTGCAGATCTCTTCGTGGCGAAAATCAAAGGAGCTGCAGCATGATTCAGAGTCAGTTTGCATTAATCAGGCGCGAGCTCTGGGAGCACCGGGCAATTTACGTCATGCCGCTCGTCATCGCACTTCTGGTGTCGCTGATGGCGATTACCGGTCAGGTTGCCGTGTCCGGCTTTGATCATGCCGTGGACATGGGGATTCTTGGTGCCACGAATCTTGGAGACAACGAACGATCCGCCGCAATGACGGTGCTCATGATCAGTCTGTCCAGCACCTTCGTATTCGCCATGTGGATACTGATCGCTTTCTACGCTTTGGATGCTCTATATGCAGAACGAAAAGATCGCAGCATCCTCTTTTGGCGTTCGATTCCATTAACCGACTTCGAAACAGTACTTTCAAAGCTGATTACGGCACTCCTGGTGATTCCGCTGATCACGTTCGCGATTATCATGGCGACGCACTTGATCGTGCTTTTGATCACGAGCATGTGGCTTGGTGCGCGTGGCGCCAATACCTGGTATCTGATCTGGACTGCCGCGCCCTTTTTCGATAACTGGACCGCGACGCTGACCTTTCTAATGGCGCTGTCTTTGTGGCTTTCGCCCTTTGTCGGATGGTTCTTGTTTGTATCCGCATTTACCAAACGCTCGCCGCTGCTGATCGCATCGTTGCCGATCGCAATCCTGCCATTGCTGGAAAAGATCATCTTCAAGACTCATGTTTTCGCCGAAGCATTCTTTGTGCGATCAGTAAAGATGCCGCTATTTGCCGGCTTGGATAACCTCGAACTGTTATTTCAGGAAGGCGAAGATTTCAAGATGATGGGCGACAGTTCGCTGAGCCTGCTGGGTTTGTTGGACCTGGGCCGCTTCTTCAGCAGCCTCGGCCTGTGGTCGGGAATCGTTGTTTGCAGCCTGTTTGTGACGGCTGCAATTTACGTGCGTCGTTACAGGGACGATAGTTAGAAACCGGGTCCATATTCCTCATGCGCTTGGCACTGTACGGCGATCCAGTCCGTGCTTCTTCATCTTGCCGCGAAGCTGGTGATAGCTGAGTCCTAAAAATTCCGCAGCCACTTTCTGGTTGAATCTGGCTTTTTCCAGCCCGGCCTGAAGCAATTCTTTTTCAGTCTCGTTAATCCGTTCCTTAAGATCTATGGGAAGCAGCGGTGGTCGCCGCCTGCGCGGCACTTTTTTGGCATCTTCGTCAGCCTGTAATCCTTCGCGAAGGCGAAACGGAGAATCGAAGGGATCGAATGCGATCTTTTTGATTTGTTTGTCCGGATCCTCAGAGCGATACACCGAGCGCTCGATCGCATTTTTCAGTTCGCGCACATTGCCGGGCCAGTCGTGGCGAAGCAGGGCCGAGGCAGCATGGGCTGCGAAGCCGGGAAATAGCGGCCGCCGCAGCTCGCTGACCATGTTGAGTGCAAACGCGTAGGCCAGCGGTAATATATCCTCGAGACGCACGCGCAGCGGAGGAACGGTGACGACGTCGAACGCCAGCCTGTCGAGGAGGTCTTCACGAAATTTGCCCTCCAAAGCCAGGGCCTGAAGATCCGAATTCGTCGAGCCGACAATGCGCACATCGACAATCAGAGTATCGCTGCCACCCACGCGCTGAAGTTCACCGTACTCGATAACCCGAAGGATCTTTTCCTGCATTCTGAGCGATATGCTGGCCAGCTCATCGAGAATCAGGGTACCGGCATCCGCTCGCTCGAAGTGACCAACGTGGGTCTTGATGGCACCCGTGAAAGCGCCTGCTTCATGACCAAACAACTCGGACTCGAGGATCGTTTCGGTCAACGCTGCACAATTTACCTTGACGACCGGTTGTTCCCAACGACTCGAGAGGAAGTGCAACCTGGAGGCGATGAGCTCCTTGCCGGTGCCGCGTTCGCCCACGACAAGAACGGGCTTGCTTAGCGGAGCGGCGCGCGACACATGCTCCAGCATCTCGAGAAACGCAGGGGCCTCACCGATGATCGGTTGTACGGTACGATTCTCAGCCATTAGTAAATTTAACCAAATAGAAGCATAAATAGCGAGAAATTGGTAAAAATACGCATATATGGTCGCCTGGTCGCATCGACAAGAGGCGTGATTTCTACATATAAATTAATGACTTATGTGTAGTGGGCGGAGTTGGCACGGTTTCTGCAGTAAGACTTATATACTTTTAATCAATCGAGAGGACAGATTCATGGGAATTTTCACGAGATTTAGCGACATCGTGAACTCGAATATCAACGCGATACTCGACAAGGCAGAGGACCCGGAAAAGATTGTCCGGCTCATGATTCAGGAAATGGAGGATACGCTGGTCGAAGTCCGCTCTGCGGCGGCGCGTTCGATTGCGGATAAGAAAGACCTGAACCGTAGGTTGGAGAGGTTTGAAGGTGAGCAGCGTGAATGGGATAACAAGGCCGAGCTGGCGCTCCGCAAGGGTCGCGAAGACCTTGCGAAAGCGGCACTGGTCGAGAAGTCACGTGCATCTGCGGCAGCCGACATCATCAAGTCGGATTATGTGGCCATTGACGAGGGACTGGGCAAACTCAACGATGATATTGCAAGACTCGAGAGCAAGCTTCAGGATGCCAAAGCTCGGCAGAAGTCTTTACTCGCCAGGCACAAGACCGCCAACAGCAGGCTTGCTGCCAGGAAAAAAATCCACGACTACCAGATAGACGATGCAATGGTCCGTTTTGAGCAGTACACCCGACGGATCGATGACGTCGAAGGACGAATCGAGGCATACGATCTCGGTTTGCCAAAAGACCTCACGCACGAGTTCGCGAGCCTCGAAGCCGAGGAATCCGTCGAAAAGGAGCTCAGCGATCTTAAGCAGCGAGTAGCGGGGGCACCCGGTAAAGTAACCGAGGTTGAGTAGTTGGGTGCGTCATTGGCCGAATTAATTACGATAGCGGTAATAATATTCGTCGCGATTCCCGCGCCCCTTTTTATCGTTTTGCATTTCATAACAAAGTGGAAGCAGTCCCGCGAGATCTCGGGAGGCGACGAAAAAATGTTGGAGGATCTCTGGCGATTGTCGCAGAGTCTCGAAGAACGGCTGGAAACACTGGAAACAATACTGGATAGCGAACTGCCTGATTGGAGGAGAAAACTATGAGCAGGGACACCTGGAATCTGGACAACGGCCCGCTGAGGGGGCTGTACCGTGATCGAGAGAACGGCTGGATTTTTGGGGTCTGCGCAGGGCTAGCGGAGTTCGGAAATTTCAATGTCGGGACCATACGCGTTATCGCTGTTATTTGCCTATGCATTTTCACGTGGGCGACAGCACTAGTCTATATTGCTGCGACATTGCTGTTTCGCGCACGACCTCTCATTTATTCCGGCCGGTACAACGAGTATGAGTTCTGGCGTCGCCGAGGCCACTCATGAGCCAATACGGCTCAATCCCAAGACGGCGGTTTTATCGTAACCGTGAAAAAGCCTGTTTGGGCGGTGTATGCGCCGGCCTCGCCGACTATTTCGGATTTAACCTCAGGGTCACCCGCATACTGGCATTCATCGCATTCCTGTGTGCCATGCCGATGGCACTGATAGCCTATTTCGGCACCGTGCTGCTGGTACCCACCGATCCACACGCGGGCAAGCAACCAGAGTTCGATCCGGAGTTCCGAAAGGCAGTCCGCTCGTCGCCTGCTGAGACAGTTAGCGATGTCCGTCGCCGGTTTCAATCATTGGATAGCAGACTAGTGAGGCTGGAACGGTACGTTACGTCGCCGCAATACAATCTGGATCAGGAATTTCGCAAGCTCTGAAGCACTAAACTGATTCGCAGACGTTAAGGGAAACAAATGACTAATTCCTATACATTCGTGGTCACCATCATCGCAATTGTGATGTGTGCGAAGGTCCTGCAGGCATTCCTGGCCGGACGACATGACAAACCCGAGGCCGACACGGAACTGGAGGAGACGCTCGCAAAGATCGATGTTTTGGAGGAGCGTATCCAGGTACTCGAACGCATCATTACCGAAAATCGCTTTGACCTGAAGAAGGAAATTGACCAGCTTTGAGATGGCGTGGGCCACATGACCCCAGAGCAGCTGCCTTCGATCCTTGCGGAGTTCGGCATTACAGACCAGGACATCGATTATCTCGTCGTCAGCCGTACCGAACCGCCACTTCCCCTGAAACAGTCATTTCCTGAAGGTTCATCCGTCGAATGGCTATGCCATGTCCACTCGGCCGAGGACGTTGTAGCAGTCAAGCGAGCCCATCTCAGCATCGTCTTTGATCAGCTTGAGCACATGGAGAAGGAAAACGGAGTACATCTTCTTGCCCGGCTCCGTGATCAATACAGTGACAGGGTGCTTCTGCACTGCACAGATCAAATACACTCGGACCAAGAACTAATGGCGCTCGGGTTCATCAAGCAAAAACGCCCGTCATCAGGCGGGCGGTTTTTTCTGTTCGATCCGGAGAACTTCAAGAAGTATTGACGGTGATCTTCTAATCTTTGCGCGCTTTGTAGGCTCTCACCTCTTCATTAAATTCTGCTGCGACTTTCTCCATGTCTTCCACGGCAGCATTGTGCTTCTTGACCAGCATCTCGTCGCGTTGCGCGTCAACAATCGGGTCGGGCGCCTCGATACCGGCGCGGACCTGTTTATCCTCTTCTTCGATGCACGCCAGGTATGTTTCCATGTCGGCCATAAATTTCTTAATGTTCCTCTGACCCGCGACCATTTCGTCTTTCGCGGCGTCGCTTCCATTCGGAACCTTGACGCGCTCCGGATAGTCACAAGCCAGCGCTGCAGGTGCGAAAAATACCACGGCGAGTGTACAACTTGCTTTGATGAATCTAATCATAGTAAGAATTGGTCTCTCAGGTTTTGATGCTGGAACAGCGAACAGATCAATTGGTGTGACAATATTTAATCACGTTGCAGTGGCGTAGAAAAGTGCTGGAATAACTTACTGAAGTTTCAGTACGTTACGGCTAGCTGCGATTAGGCGAAGAGTGCGCGATATGAGTCAGTTCCCTCAACCTGTGCGAGCAACAACTCGAGGTAATTGTCGGAACTCATTGGATTGCCGAACAGCAGACCCTGTACGTACGTACAATCGAGCGTCTGGAGAAAATTCAACTGCTCCTCGGTCTCCACACCTTCAGCAACCACATCCATTTTCAGGCTTCTGCCCATGTGGATAATAGTACCGACGATCGTGGCGTCGTCCGCATTGGACGCGACATTCGCAACGAATGACTGGTCGATTTTCAGGGTGCTGATCGGAAACTGCTGTAAAGCGCTCAATGACGAATAACCGGTACCGAAGTCATCGATAGCGAGATGGAGACCAAGCGAATATAGCTCGTCGAGAAGCTTGATTGTCCGAGTCGGGTTCTCCATCAGTGTCGTCTCGGTAATCTCAAGTTCCAATGAGGTCGGAGACACCTGATAGCTGCGAAGAATCGAGCTAATTCGATTAATGAAATTAGGCTGTCGAAGTTGCTTGAGCGACAAATTGACAGATACTCGCCCTGGCGTCGATACGGAACGCTGCCAGAAACGAAAATCCTCGCAGACCCGATCGAGAACCCATTCTCCGATCTCGATGATCAGATTGGTTTCCTCTGCAAGCGGGATAAAGTCCGATGGAAAAATAATGCCCCTGTCCGGCAACTCCCACCTCACGAGTGCCTCTGCGCCACAGACCTCACCAGTCTCAAGGTTGTACTTTGGCTGATAATGGACAAGAAGCTCATCGCGCTCGAATGCCCGTTTGAGCTTGCTCTTGGTCATGAGTCGCTCGACGGCGGCCTCATTCATGGCCGGTACGTAGTAGCAGAAAATATTTCCGCCATCTTTCTTTGCGTTATAGAGCGCGGCGTCGGCATTGCGAATGAGGTCGATGACATTCGGTGCATCATCCGGATAGAGGGCGATGCCCATGCTCGCCGTCATGAAAACTTCGTGACCCTGTACGTAAAATGGGTCGGCGAGGCGATCGAGTAATTTCCGAGCCAGCTTGTCCAAATTCTGTTTCGCCAGGTCGCCTCCTTCGACGTGGTTGACGATAACCGCGAATTCGTCACCGGCAAGGCGGCCGATGACAGAGCCTGCGGGAAGTACCGCAGTCAATCTCTCTGCGACCGTCTCAAGGGTTGTATCGCCGGCAAGGTGACCGAATGTGTCGTTGATCTCCTTGAAGTGGTCGATATCGACATAAAAGAGACAGAGCGCCTTCTTGTTGCGCCGGGCACGGGCGATGGCTCTTTGCAACAAATGTTGGAACTGCATTCTGTTCGGCACCTTGGTCAGCGCATCAATACGCGCAAGATATCGAATCCGCTGTTCGGCGCGCCGGCGCTCTGTAGTATTTTGCGCAGCAAATATTCGATCTTCGGATTGCTCGCCGTCGCCGCTAATGACTGATGCCGTGTACGAAACCGGTACTGATTCTCCCGACTTGCTGAGAAGGAAGCCGTCACGCGGATTACCGGAGGGCGAATCTGCTTCGAATACCCGGCTCTTCCGTTTATCTACAATCAGCTCCAGCGGCTGTCCTACCAGCTCTTCGTCGGAGTATCCGAGCATGTTTGCGGTCGCATCATTAATGCGCTTGATCGAGCCATCTGATGATGTAACGATGATCGCCTCGTTCATGCTCGCGAGCACGTTGTCGACGTAGTTGCGCGAAATTGTCGTTCGTTTCAATTTCTTGCGCATGTTGTTGAAGACCTCGGCAAGATCGCCCAACTCGTCACCGTGCAGTATCTTCAAAGGTTCGCCGAAATCAGAGTCGCTGAGTTTCTCTGCCTGCACTTTCAATGCATGGATTCGCACAGACTGGGACCTGATGATCGTCCAGATTACCGCGCCGCTTAAGGCCAGAAGGACAAGAGTAGCGATAGCAATAGACACAAAACTCATCCGTCGTCGCTCATTCCCCGTGGCGAGTATTTCGCTATAAAATTCTGCTGATTCGCGCTGCAGTGCGGCCAGTGTGAAATTGCTGACCAATTGACCAATCAACTCGCCGTCCTGCATGACCGGATAGGTCAGGTACAAATTGTCCGTCTCCAGGAGTTTCGAATCGTCAGCCGCCACCTCGGGTACGTCGCCGGTCTGCACATCGGGCAAGTCAGGCCGCATGTATCGCATGCCTATAAGATCTGCATTTTCTTGCGTTGCGTCTTCGAGCAGCATGGAAAGCGATGCAGAATCACTCTGCTCCGTTGCTGCAGCAAGCGCATCAGCGATTCTGTGTAGTTGCGCCCTTGCGCGGCCTTCAAAGCTGCGTTGGAGAATCGCGCCATGTTCCTCAACGCTGCTCGTAACGATATCCGCAGCCAGCGACCGATACTGACCATAGAAAAGAGACAACATCAGTCCGACCACGACTAAAGCCAGTGCCGCGGCTAGGATGAAATATCTGGGTAGAACTCTGCCGATCATCTTTATTATTTGACCCTGTCGGCCGAGACAGATTCAGTACATTTCTGTCTTGCCTTATCCGACGGCCATTTTTCTTATTATTGGGACCAATCCCGTATTGCTCCTGGTCTTGTCCCCCGTCGCCGAATCCCGAGATTTCCGGCTCGAGGCGCCGAGTTTACCATTCTCATCATTTCAGTTTCGAAGGAAACGCTGTATGTGATCGAACGCGCTGTATTAGCCCGCTGCCATTGTGGGTAAACTATGCCCGTCAATCCGGGATCCTTTGCATTTAAGTGACATAATTCAAAGGATTGGCAGTTCGTTTGGGTTTTAATGGGCTACCGCCAGGGAAATCCATTGAATAAGACTGCACTCATCGTCGATGACTCGAAATCCGCAAGGGTCGTGCTTAAGCGCATGCTCGAGGCGCACGAACTCGACGTCGACACGGCCGA
>Ga0255057_10001239_pt1 | contig 14532 bp, 13 predicted proteins | sample Cases_109_6_MG_FD_189022 | JGI IMG/M metagenome (GOLD analysis project Ga0255057, IMG submission 189022) | Seawater microbial communities from Amundsen Gulf, Northwest Territories, Canada - Cases_109_6 | ecosystem: Environmental > Aquatic > Marine > Gulf | place: Canada: Northwest Territories... | reverse complement strand
ATCGACTGGGCGCCCGCCGCGCACTCATGGCCGTTGTCACCTCGCTGTTTCATGACTCGGGTTACATTCGTCACAAAGAACGCGATCAGAACTTCAGCAATGGCGCCGAATTCACGATGTACCATGTCTCGCGCAGCGCCGATTTCCTGCGGCGCTACATGCCGGATCTGGGCCTGGCGCAGGATGTCGGCGTCGCCAGCATGATCGTACATTTCACGGGCTATGAGCTGGATCTCGACAAAATCGAACTCGATGATCCGCGCGATATAATTTGTGGCCACCTGATCGGCACGGCCGACCTCATCGCGCAGATGGCGGATCGCTGTTACCTCGAGAAATGTCGGGACCGCCTTTACAAAGAATTCGTCGTAGGCGGTATCGCCGTCGAAAACGCGAAACCGGGCGAATACATGGTGCGCTATTGCTCCGGACAGGACCTGTTACAAAAAACGCCGGCGTTCTACCAGCAAGTTACGCGCGATCGACTCAATAAGAAATTCAATCACGTGTACCGCTACGCCGAAGTTTTGTACGACGGCCACAATCCCTACATCGAGTCGATTCGCAACAACATCGAGCACCTGGTAAGAGTATTGTCGACCGGCGACTGGGCTCTGTTGCGCCGCGAGCCGCCATATTTCCTGGGAATTCTCGACGCCGCAAAAGACATGGAGTCGCTCGTCTCTCGACATCTCGCCAGTTTCACTGGTCGAGAAATCGAAGTAGAGAACGGGCTGTTAATGCCGGTGTAGGAGCGCTGCTGGCAGCGCGAGCGATTGTTCGTGTTGAGGGCAGGTGGGGAGATGTTCGACCGAAGTAAAGCGCAGCGTAGCGAGCCATGAGGGAGAGCGCTCGCTACCTGTCCTCAACGACCTCGTAATCGCGCTGCCAGCAGCGCTCCTACAAAGATCCCATGCCTACGAAATTCGGTGTATTCCGTACCCGGTCAATCCACTGTTCGACCTTCAAATACGCGCAGATATCGAAGCCACCTTCATGAGCCACGTGCGTGTAGGCGAACAGGGCGATGTCCGCAATGCTGTAAGCATCGTTGGCGAAAAAATCATGCGATGACAGATGCTGGTCCATAATTTTGAGCGCCCGATACCCAAGCTTTCTTTTTTGCACAAGCTCGTCCTGACGTTCGGTCGGGTTCCCGAGGTACTGCACGATAAACCTTGAGGTCGCGATGTAAGGCTCGTGACTGTACTGCTCGAAAAACATCCACTGCAGAACATTCGCCCGCGCGTAGCGATCATTGCCGGCGAGCGCCGTGCCGTCGGCGAGATAGCCAAGGATGGCGTTTGATTCCGGAAGGTAGCGACCATCCGGGAGCGCCATCAGCGGCACCTTGCCATTGGCGTTCATCGCACGGTATTCAGGGGTACGCGTTTCTCCTGCCAGGATGTCGACCTCATGCCAGTCGTAGTCAATCCCGAGTTGCGTTGCCGCCAATTGCAGCTTGTAACAATTGCCCGATATCGAATCGCCGTAGATCGCCGGTTTACTCACAGGGTTCGTCTCCATTTTTTTCGCGGTGCCCCTTTTCTTGCCAGATGCGCAATGCCTGATACTCCCGCCGGTTGAGGCGTCGGCTTGCGAGAAAAGCGGCGAAGCCGGCCGCGACTGCGGCAAACACCCAGTCGACAGCCGTCATTGCTTCCGCAAAGAAAACAGGCCATGTCATCGTCGTCACGGCGCGTAACACGGCAATTGTGCTGGTATCGAACTCGCCGGCGGTTGTCCCTGCCGCAATCACAATCTTCGCCAATACGGAGCCCACGAACGCCAGCAAAGCCGCCGTAGCCGGAAAGCGCCAATCCAGCCCCTGGCCGGCACGCCTGACGGCAAGGCCGATCAATACGCCGAGCAACATCGTCATCCACGGAAAAACGCGGCCGACCGTGGCCGTTAACATCGACCACATGACGGCAAACACCGCGATCGCGATGATTCCCGCCATGATCGCTTGCCGCAGAGACTGTGCACGGACCAGGCGCTCGCCGTCTCTGGCGACGGGCCGCTCGTGTCCGCCCGGGTCGTGTTTCTTTCTTAGCCGAAGGGCCTGGTGCCTGGGTTCTGAACTCATGAATTTTGTGCCGAATGTTGCCGGGCCGGAATGTTAAACTGCTGACGACCCGTTGTGGCAACAATACCGGAGCAACTCCCAATGAGCCAAGCGAACTTTCGATCGACGTCAGCAGCCATGGTCCTGTGCATAACAATGATGCTTGCGGCGAACGTCGGCGCGCAGCAGACCTTCCGAGAAAGCATGGAGCAAGCGCAAACTCTTATTCGAAGCGGCGTCCGACAAATACTGCGCGATGAGTTATTGCTTACCGAGGAAGAGAGTGAGACTTTCTGGCCTTTGTACGATGAGTATAGTGCGGAACTCGCCGATGTTTCCAAAAATTATGTCTCGGTCATGGTTGAATTTGTCGATCTCTATCAGGCCGGAGATCTTGACAACGACAATTCAATTCGCCTGCTGGACGATTCGCTCAAGATGCAGATGAGCGTAATGGAAACTCGCCAAAATTATCTTCCCCGTTTCCGCGAGATTTTGCCGGGCGTGAAAGTGGTTCGTTTCTATCAACTGGAAAATAAAGTTCGGGCTGAGGTCGATGCGGCTCTCGCACTTGCCATTCCGCTCGCGGACCCCCGATAGCGCGACGCGATTTAGTCCGGGATGAGATCGGTCCCGGTATTCGCCAGAATGTAAATACCGACGAGCATCAACAGGAAGGGCGTTACACGGTGCGCATGCCGCTGCATCAATTTGCTCAGCGCCGGGTGATTAACGAAGTAATTGGCGACGCACAAGAACAACACCGCCATCACGGCCATCGTCAATACGATCAATTGATCGGCGCCGGGCACCGAGTCGGCGAACAAGGAGCCGAAGGTCAGCACGGTATCTGCGCCGTTCCCGAGCTGCGTCGACAATGTGACAGCGAATACGGCAGCGGCGCCAACTGTATCCTCCTGTGCAGCCTCATTTTCTGCGACAGAACTACTCGCGAGGCGCCAAATGCCTATGATACCGATCGATATTGGAACGAGCCCCAGTAACCCAAGGTAGTGAACAGGCGCGGTACTCGCAAGAAGGCTAATGAGGTAACTGACAAGTCCGATTAATGACAAACCAACGAGATACGCCGCAGCGACAAGCAACCTTCGATCTCGATACCGAAGGAAGAACATGACGAGCAATACCAGGTTATCAATATTCGTCGCGACGAACGCGCCTGCCGCTACGACGATGATAATGAGCGAACTGCTCAACAGCGAAGATCTTTTTCATACCAGGCGACGTCCCAGTATTTGTCGAACTTGTAACCCACCTCGCAATACGTGCCGGCCAGTTGGTAGCCGAACTTCTCGTGCAATACGATTGAGGCCGCGTTTGGCAGGGAGATCCCGCCGTACGCCCGATGCAGTCGCTCGTCTGCGGTGAGTAGCTCGAGCAGGGCGCCGAATAGTGTCGTACCGACACCGCTGCCGATGGCGTCAGGGTCCAGGTAGATCGAAGTCTCGACCGACGTATTGTAGGCTGGCCTTTTCTTGAATGGCGAACTGGACGCAAAACCAAGCATATCGCCGTCCCGTTCGGCAACCATAAGTCGGTGCGGGCCATCTTCGGAAAATGAAGTGAACCACGCGATGCGCTCCGTTACCGAAAAGGGCGTCGTATCAAACGTAACGGCCGTGTTCTCGATATAATGATTGTAAATTCGCACCAGCGGGTCGAGATCGCCATCGGCTGCATGTCGAATGAGTACGTCGGTTGTCATTGGTTCACTGAAAGTGTTTGTCCTGATCGCCTGTTGCCTGCACAGAGGGTGCGCGATGCTATCCGCCGCGCATTTGCCGGAGCATTTCCTCGTATTGTCGATGCTGTTCGTCTGAGACCTCCATTTCGTTTAACAATCGCCTGGCCCTGTCGGGATCGCTGCGAATCAGCTGCCTTAACATGTTCATTTGCGCTCTGCTTCGCATCACGGGATCGCTAATGCCTCGGACCAATTCCTGCTCCGCAGGGGTGGCCTCTCGAAATCCCGACGACAAATTTGAAATCACGAAGTCTTGTTGCGGACCGCGTGGCATGTTGTTCACCCAGACGCTGGCCGATCGAGGGTCGATTTGATACCAGTTCCTGGCAACTCCGGCAGTGACCTGGTTTCTTTCCGGTCCGGGCGTCATCAGCGCGATCATATTTCTCGCGGCATTCGGATCCGTTCGTGCCAGCGTCGTAATGACCGTCGACTGAAGCTGCGCGTAACCATCCTCCCCTTCAAATTGCCGAATAAAATTCTGGGCATCAGCAGGCGATCGCTGGCTGACTAATCCCTGCGCGATTTGCGCGCGCATACTTCGTGTATCGACGCCCGATGTCCGCGGCAACAATCGTATAGCTGCATCGATGTCCGTTCGGACCAGTATTGAGGTCGCCTGCATCATCAGTTCTGCGACTGTCCGCTCATCGTTCTGGAGGATCCAGCCGACAGCAGCCTCAGGGTCGCTGCGAACCCACTGGGACACAAGATTACTGGCGGCGCTGCGGCGCACCTCAGCGTTGCTGATTCGGTCCAGCAATGCGACCGCGATAGACGGATCACTGTTTGCTGCCGCGCTAATGACCTGCGACATCAGGTTATCGCGGTGCTCGTGGTTTTTGACTGTCAGCGCTTCGTTGAAGGCTAGCTCGGGATCGTTGATCGCGATCTGCCTCAGAACCTGCATTTGTAGCACCGGATGCTCACCGTCCTCATTCGCTTTTGCCCAGGCGAGCGCCGACACCGGATTCTTCTTCGCGTATTCGCTGGCGAGCGCGCTGCCAAACATTTGCCGAGCTTCCGGCGTGCGAACATTTTCGTAATATTGCATGGCCGCGTCGAGGTCGTTACTGGCAAGCGTCGACACAGCAAAGTGAAATTCCGATCTAGTCACGCTGTTCTCGCCCATTGTTAGTAGTCGATCCAGAATTTGTATTGGATCAACCCGCGCAGCGTTGTTGGCAACTATTGCGCGATAGTTTCTCTGATAGTTCTCGTTCGTGAACAAGCCCGCGTAGGTCTCGGCACTAGCAGGATCATCAGCCGACAGATGATGGGCCAGCCACGAAACAAATTCTTCTTGCCGTGTGCCTGGTTCCATAGCATTGATGAAGGCTATCGCTTCGACCGGTGAGCGATCGGACAATTGGTAGATAAATCGGCCCCTAATGTTTCGATCGGGCCCAATACCAAGCTCCTGCTCGATGCGGTCGGTGATTTCGTTGCCCATATAGCCGAAGGCTGTGTACAGACTCCGCGCCGCCAGTTTCTTATAGGTTGACGACGTCTGTGTCTTCGCTTCGAACAGCGCCTCGTCAAGATCACGCCGGGCCCATGCGATCCAAACACGCTGTTCGTGAGATCTATCACCCCGAAATGATTCAGTACGCGCCAGCGCCAGCGCGGACTGCGGATCCATTTCCGTCAACCGGAAAAAAAGAATGTTGAGCGCAACCGAACGATCTTCTCTGTCGGCTATTCGATTGGCTTCGAATATGAGCCTTTGCACACCCGCCGAGTCTTCCCGACCGGCGATGGCATACAGTGCCTCGGCGCGTGCGAACTCGGTTGGTAACGCATAGATCTGCTCGACGGTCTGCAACACCGCGTATCGGTCCTGACGATGCTCATCGGCGACTATTTCCGACATTTTCTCGACAACGACGATGTCGCGAACGACCTCGGCCGGGGGCGCTACCTTGTTGGAACCAAGAATCACATACGTCAGGACGGCGCCAGCCAGTGCGCCGGCGAGCAAGCCAATAATCAGTCGGTTCATGGTCTGGACCTCCCGCTGATGCCGGGGATCCAGTCTACATCGACTTCGAGGCCACCGCCGCCGTGAACACGACATCCGTAGAGCTGTTCAGCGCCGTTTCGGCGGAGTCTTGAAGAACGCTGATAACGAAGCCGACGGCGACAACCTGCATCGCGATATCGGATGAGATTCCAAACAAACCGCAGGCCAGCGGAATCAGCAGTAGAGACCCTCCGGGAACTCCGGAAGCACCACACGCGGACAGCGCGGCCACAACGCTCAGCAAAAGTGCGGTCGACAGATCAACTTGAATGCCGAGCGTGTTGACCGCAGCGAGCGTCAGCACGGTAATGGTTATCGCCGCGCCACCCATGTTGATGGTTGCGCCCAACGGAATCGACATCGAATAGGTGTCTTTTTCAAGGTCGAGTCGCTCGCACAGGGCCAGGTTGACCGGAATATTGGCCGCTGAGCTGCGCGTAAAGAATGCGGTTACGGCGCTTTCGCGAAGGGCCGTGAATACGAGCGGGTATGGGTTGCGTCGCGTGCGAACCCAAACAATAAGCGGGTTAATAAGCAATGCAACGATAAGCATTGCGCTCAGCAGGACCGCGAGCAAATGCGCGTAACCACCAAGCGCCTCCCAGCCGGTTTTGGCCAGATTACCGGCAACGAGACCGAAGATGCCAATTGGCGCCAGCCGGATCACGAACCGCACGATCTTCGTCATGCCGTCAGCCAAATCCTGCAAAACCCGGCGTGTTGCGTCCGAGCCGTGGTGCAAAACAATTCCCAGGCCCACGCCCCACACAAGAATGCCGATGAAATTACCGGTCAATACCGCATTGACGGGGTTGTCGACCAGCTTCAACAAGGTTGCATTGAGAACCTCGGCTATTCCCTCCGGCGCGCTCCGCTCAACATCCGGCACTACCAGTATTAGCTCCGTCGGAAACAGGATGCTCATACCAACAGCCAAAAATGCCGCGAGCGTGGTGCCAACGAGATACATCAGAATGATCGGCCGCATTTGTCCCGTATGGCTGGCGTTGCGATTTGCAAGCGCCGATGCAACAAGTAGCAGCACAAGTATTGGCGCGACCGCCTTCAACGCCTGTACGAAAAAGTTGCCTAGTAACATCGACTTCTCTGCAGTCGCCGGCGATACAAGGTAAAGCAGGACGGCGAGCACAATACCGATCAATATCTGCAGCACGAGGCTGCCGCTCATGATTCTTTTGAGTAGTGACTGAGATTCCATGCGGTGTTGTCCCTATAGTTCGAGTCGCATGCCCTCGTACGCGACCCGGAACCCCTGTTTTTCAACCAGGGCTCGTTCCTCGCTGTCATCGATCAACAGCGGATTTGTGTGGTTAAAGTGAATGAAAACGACGCGCGCTTTCTCCTCGTCCGACAGGTCTTTGAATAGTTCCATGCTCTCCGAGACAAATGGATGTTTTATTACGCTCATGTCGCGGCCAGGCAATTCGCCGTCCGCAAAAAAAGAAGCATCAAGAAGCGCATAGTCGACGCCGCGAATCACATCACGTATGTCGGTATCCCAGTCTTCCCATTTGTCGATGTCCGGTATGAACACGGCCGACTTGTTTGGTCCATCGATGCGATAACCGACGGTCTCGGAATATTCATCGCGATGCGGAACACGAAACGGCGTTATTGTCAGTTGGTCGCTAAACTCGATCGCGTGTCCGTCCTGCATCATTTGCAACGCTATGTTCTTGTACCGAACCAGTTGATCCCAAGGTCCGTTCGTCGACAGGAATTCGTGCATGCGTGGCATTGCGTAGACCGGGATGTCATGCGCTCCCATCGCCTCGTGCCCAAAGTGCATGATGCCAACGTAGTGGCCGATGTGAGCGTGCGTCAGAAACACAGCGTTGAGGGAGTTATCGGCATCAGGCGCAATCTTTTGCAACGCGTAAAGTTGCTCGCGCATATCGGGTGTTGCGTCAAACAAATATTTTCTCTGCGCACCGTAGTCAACCACAGCAATCGAACTCGCCGTACGACGCAGTTCTTTGTCCTCCCAGGCACTCATGCAATGCGGCTTGTAACAGCCTGTCTGCGGATAGCCGGCGTCCTGCGCGATGCCAAGAACGTGAATGGATACGCCCTGATCGGCAGCGGCAACGCTGGCTATAAGCGCGGCGATGACCGCCAATAAATTGTTGATTTTATTCACTATTACATCTCGCCCACGATCAGCGTGGCGGGTCTCAGGCGAATGTCTGGTACATGACCCCGACGATCGCGAGTGGCGCAACCACGCGAATCATCCACAACCAGACCTGGAAGAGTCCAGGCCCCATCAAGGGCAGCTCTTCCTGCAGCGTAGCGACTTGCATTCGCCAACCAACGAACAAAGCAATCAATATGCCGCCTACCGGCATGAAGATATTCGCCGTAAAATAATCGATTAGGGCGTACACGGTCATACCTTCGAACATCGGGAACATCCCCAGCGGCGTGAATTCAGACCAATCATTAAATGAAAGCACACTGCCAAGCCCAATAATCCACGCGAGAGCGCCAACCGCCGCGCAGGCATTGCGACGACTTAGGGCCCACTTGTCAATGGCGTAGGCAACCAAAGGTTCGATCAGAGCGATGAGTGATGTCACGGCGGCAAAGGCCAACAAAAGAAAGAACAGTGCTCCGAAAATCGTGCCGCCCGGCATGCCCACAAACGCAGCCGGCAGCGTGCGGAAAATGAGACTGGGGCCGGCCGCAGGGTCAAGTCCATTGGCAAACACCAGCGGGAAGATCATGAGGCCGGCAAGCAACGCAACAAGCGTGTCAGCGCCAGCAATGATTACAGCGGAGCGCGTTAGCGAAACATCCTTGGGAACATAAGCGCCATACACCATCATCAGGCCCATCGCGACGCCGATCGAGAAAAACGCCTGCCCAATAGCCATCAATACAGAGCCGCCATCGATCTTGCTGAAGTCGGCGCTAAAAAGGAAATCGATGCCGGCGGCGAAATCACCTTCGACGGCCGCATAGCCGATCATTAGCAACAACATTGCAAACAACGCCGGCATCAGCACCGTCACCGCTTTCTCGATGCCGCCGTGCAGGCCACGACCGACGATGGTCATCGTGATAATAAGAAACACAGTATGCCAGCCGATCATCGCTCCCGGATTCGCCTGCAACGCGTCGAACTGCATACCGACGTCGGCCGCCGTCGCGCCGCCGTAGCCGCTAATCGCTTTTGGAATATAGGCTAAGGTCCAGCCCGCAATAACACTGTAGTAAGTCGCTATAAGGAATCCCGCTGCGAGACCCAGCCAAGCGACCAGCGTCCATAGTTTGGACCGGCCGGCTTCGCTCGCAACTCTCCCCATTGCAACCGGCGGACTGTTGCTGCCCCTGCGGCCGATCATGAGCTCGCCGATCAAGATCGGTATCGCAACAAACACCACGCACACCACGTACACGAGAATAAACGCGGCACCACCGTTCTCACCGACAACATACGGAAAACGCCAGATATTGCCGAGGCCAACTGCGGCGCCGACCGCTGCAAGAATAAAGGTCCAGCCGGACGACCAAGTTTGTGCGTTATTGCCAGAGCTTGAAAGCGCCATGGGGAGTCCTTCTGATTTTTATTGTCACGGAGTATACCTTGCGACGTGCCGCCCGCTAGCGCAGACACCAGAAATCAACGCCCTGGTCAGCAAGAAAATCTTCCGCGTCCGCGCCTTTGAGCATTGCGAGCGTGCTCAGCATACCTGCCTGTACGCAGGTGTCCGCGGCGACCGTCACCGAACGCGGCGCGTCCTTCACGGGCCAGCCGGTTGTTGGATCGATAATGTGGCCAAAGCGGACGCCGTCTTTCTGTAGAAATCGCCTCGCATCGCCGCTTGTCGCGAGCGCGCCGGTCGCCAGATTAATCACACGCTCCGGACCCTCCGACTCACCCTGCAAAGACTCAATGCCGATCTGCCACGCCGGTCGGCTTGCCGGCGGCTCTGTCACCGCCAGATCACCGCCGAAATTGACGAGACACGGGCTTTCGTGCCGTTCGCGAACAAGCCCAGCCGCGCGATCAACCGCGTATTCCTTGCCGACGCCGCCAAAGTCGATTTCCATACCGGCAGGCAGCCTGATCGCTGCACCGTCCCAGTCAACATTGTGCCAGCCGACATTCGCCAGTATGTCGCTTACGATGTTCGCATTCGGAACGCGGTCGCTGCCATCAAACGTCCACGCCTGCCGCAGTACGCCCGAGGTGATGTCGAATCGGCCATCGCTCATTGTGTGCAGTTGCTGTGAGAATTCGATCAGGCGCGCCGTTTCTGAATCCACTTCGACCGGCGCTCCGGCAGCTGTGTTGATTTGCCCAACGATATTGCCGCTCAGGTAGCGACTGAATTTGTCTTCTACACGCCATGCCTCATCGGCAACGAGCATGGCTATTGTTCTCGCCCCGCCTTCACTCTCTTCTTCGCAAAGCAATTCGCAAGGGCTGCCCATGGCAAAGAACGTACCGCGCCAGCAGCCAGTTCCTTTTTCAATTTCGATAGTGCGTTCCGGTCGTTGCCCGGCCACTATGTCCTATTTCCCGAAGCGGTAGCTGAATTGTGCGATGATCGCATCGAGATCCGGATAACTCACAAGCCCCACCTGGTTGCCAATCAACTGCCCGGCAGGAATTGAGCCGCGTTGTTGATAGGCCTCGAGACGAATACTCATGTCATTGCCGCCGCCCGTTTTCCAGCCGAATTTCAAGCCCGCGGTAAGTGCATCGAAATCGCCCAAACGATAGTCGTTTGATGCGTAGACCGGCAAGACGGCGCCATCCACAAGGCTCGTTACATAGAACTCTGCATGTGTCTGCGAATAGAAACGCAGGTGTGGCTCCAGGTAAGACGTGGCACCAATTGGCCATCGCAGGCGCACATCAATCGTGTGCGAATCGATATCCCAGTCGTCTGTCATGTATCGATAGGACGTGTCGAGGACTTTGCCGTCCATGTAGTACTTAGCTTGTCCATACAGACTGTGTTTGGTGCGACTATCCGGCCTGCTCTCAAACAGGAAAATATGCGATGGCCCGGCGAGGCCGGGTGTGGGCGTGCGCGGAACGGTGTCGCCGCTTACGCCGTCAACGACACTGACAATCCTGTACGGATCCGTCAGATATCCCGACGAATCGCTGAACGAATAATTCAGCTGCATCAGGAGGTTACGAGAGACGACCTGCGTTACGCCGAACACAACATCGACAACCTCTTTCGATTCGTCTCCACCGCGGTTGCTCACGTTGCCGACATCCAGCATAGGTGATAGTGGCAAAGGCACTCCACCCTCCGGCTTTATTTGATCTGTCGCCAACGCCAGTCCTGCCGATACCGTCGTATTTCGATTGTTGAAATCCCGCGACAGTTTCGCGTTGACGCCGAAGTGAATGTAGTCGTACTCGATGGAAGCCGAGGCGCCGATGTTCAGCTCGTAAAGCCTTGCAAGCGGCTGCTGCCAGTTTGCGCTAAGCGCAACGCGCGTATCAAGAAACGTATCATCCAATGGCAGAGCATTAGCGGGCACGGTGTACGTAGAACTTCCGGATGGACGCGTGAATGTTTGTGGCACATTTTGGGTAATCGCACCGCTCGGTGTTGCCCCGGTTAGCGAGTCGATACTCAGGCCCAACGTAAGGAAACGATCATCAATATAATTGCGAGTTGCAATAACATTAAGACTTATGTCCTCGACGCGATCATCATCTTCGCCGTAATAGAGTAGCGATGTGTTGAAGTCCCACGTGTCTTCCTCCTGGGCCTGCACTGGCACTGGCATTGTCCCGCCAAGCAAGGCACATGTCGCGGTCGCCAGCGTCGCGGAAATCTGTTTGCTGTTCCTTTTGCGCATGATGCCGCCCTAGTTACAGCCGCAGCCGCCGCCACCGAACCCGCGGCCGCCACTGGACGCTTCCTTGCTGAAATAGATATGATCATCCACTGCTGCCTCGAGCGGATCGCTTGTCAGCTGCATTTCGTCTTTCGCAAGGATGTCCCGGTCCCAGGCTTCGACGCCCATGGTCGAACATCCACTGACGACAGCCAGAACTGCGATAACAATTCCCTTCTTCATTGATCTAATCTGCATCGTCTTCCTCAGCTAAGGCCTCAACGATGGCCGCTTCATACTCGGCCTGTTGTTTCACCTTGAACCCAAGGTGCGAAGAGCTCACTTCTCCATCGCGACCAATCAAGAACGACGACGGCATTGCCTGTACACCAAATTCACGCGCCAGCTCCTTATCGGTGTCATAAACTATACGAAACTTCGCTGGATACTCGCGCAGAAATTTCGCGGCGTCGATCGAATTGTTGTCCAGGTTAACGGCTACGATAATAAGGCCGTCTTCAGCGTACTTTTGTTGCATCTCGTTCATCCATGGAAATGAGCGCCGGCATGGCACGCACCAGGATGCCCAGAAATCGAGCACTACGACTTTGCCAGCATACTCCTCAAGCTGCAGGCTTTCCGCCGTACTGGCCACGCCGGGGAGCACTGCCAGCATCGTCGCAACTGATACGCTGGCCATCCAGTCTCGACAGAATCTTTGTACGTCCATGTTCGTTGCCTCTTTGTCCAAACTCACACCTCCTGTACACCAATGCTCAGATTGATATGGGTTGGACGGTGGTTAAGAAAAAATCCTTCGCGCTTATTCCAATAAGTTGTGGGGCCTTTATCAAAAGCGCCAAACTACCCCTAGCGATGGCAGTAATGGCAACCAATATTTCTCTTTCGCCAGCAGATCCGGCTCGCCGCTCGGAGTGCTGCCGAGAGAATATTCGGTACAGCAGGCATTGGCCCGGTCATAGATATTGGAGACCTCCAGAAACGCCGACAGTTCACCACGGCGCAGATCAAATACACGACTTACCCGAACATCCAGCGTATGAAAATTCGAATAGCGGCTTTCGTTCCTCGGTGTCGTTGTTAGTTGCAGAATCTCCGCACCGCCCGCGTCGATTATAGTCTCTGCGACTAAAACGGTTTTTGGCCACCCCCGGTGAACCTCCGCAGCGGCACTGAAGTCCCAGGGGCCCCAGCGCCAGCTCATGCCGGCCTTGACAGTGTGTGACTGGTCCCAGGACCTGAGCACGCTGCCCTCGCTGGTTTTGTCCCGGACTTCAGACCACGCATAGCCCAGCCACCAGAACAGATTGTCTTCGCTGCCGCCGCGCCTTATTTGCAGCTCGGCACCTTCTGCCTGCGCTGAGGCCGCACCGATTCTTACTCGGTCGAATTGTATTTCGGGGAGAAGTGTTAACGTGTTGAACGCATTCTCAAAACGCGGACGCACCGATCGAAAGCTCTTGCGATAGTACGATAGCTCAAGGTCCAGTTGGCCCGCGAATTCGTGAGCCAGATTCGCCACGACGTGCTCTGCCCGCTGTGCCGGAAAGTAGCTCTCTATCCCGTCACTAACCTGCAGCTCATTAATCTCCTGAGCTTGAGAGTACTGCCCCCAGCCCAGGCGAAACTCGCTCGCTTTGCCAATCTTGTACAGCAAACTTAGCCTTGGGCTTGTTTGCGAATCGTCATTTGCGGTTGTGTAGCTTTGATAGTCCCGGCGAATTCCGGCATCGACAACAAGTGCTGGCGATATTTGCAGACGCAGCTCGAGGTGAGCACCGTACTGCGCGCCTTCCGGCGCGAGATTAGAGTTTCGGACAAGCAGTGCTTCATTATCGAGAATGCCGTCGAAAGGCGGCGTGACGGCTTTTATCGAGTCGAAGCGATATTTCGAGTCCAAATGTTTGGCGTCTACTCCGAACAGCAGCATCCATTTTGACGATGGCGCAAACGTCCAGTCTTGCTTGAGCCCGTAGGATTGAAATTCGTGACGCTCATCCAGAGCGCCGGCAACAATTCCAGGCAATAACAAGGTCCCTCTGCGTTCATTGCTAATGTCGCTGAGAGAAAAAATCGTGTCGCTATGCAGTTTTGAATTCCAATCGGCCTGCCATTTTAGCCAGAACACCTGGTTCTCGTAGTTCGCGTTGGCGTTTTCGCCGCGATCAACATCGGCCAGGGAGAGCTTGTCCTTCGATAGCATTAAGTTCGCGCTCAATTTGGCACGCGGGCCAAACTCCCATCCGGCGTGGACGATATAATCCTGATAATCCGGATTACCGATGTCCGGGTTGATGATGTCTGCGATCAGGTCCAGGTTGCCGCGCCGCGTTGCAAACAGCCAGTCACCTTCCTCGCCACTACCAAAGCGCCCCATCGATAAAACAGAAGTGTTAAAGAAGCTCAGGGCCAGTTCTGTTTCAATGGCCTTGTCTGGCTCCCGCAGGTGCATGTCGATGACGCCGCTCATGCGATCACCGAATCGTGCCGGATAGGCCCCCGAGTAGAAATCCATGCCGTCGATGGCGTTTGAGTTGATGGTGGTAGCGACTGACTGAAAATCCTTTAGATGAAACGGTTCATATAAGCGCAGTCCGTCGAGCAGGAACAAGACCTCGTTTGCCTCGCCACCACGCACATGATTACGAACCGATATTCCGCCACTCGCTGTGCCGGGCAGGCGCGCCGTCATCCGTACGACTTCCTCAGCGGCCGCGGGAATTCGGCTGGCGAGCTCTCTGTCCAGGAATCTGGGCGCGCTCGTTTGCAACGCGGCAATTCGGTGCAGGCTCGATGTAACAATGACTTCGGGCAGGGCTG
>Ga0255057_10001237_pt1 | contig 14548 bp, 10 predicted proteins | sample Cases_109_6_MG_FD_189022 | JGI IMG/M metagenome (GOLD analysis project Ga0255057, IMG submission 189022) | Seawater microbial communities from Amundsen Gulf, Northwest Territories, Canada - Cases_109_6 | ecosystem: Environmental > Aquatic > Marine > Gulf | place: Canada: Northwest Territories... | reverse complement strand
GCTGGCCACGGACGACCCGGATGCAAAAAGTTTGCTCGTGGATTGCGACGAGCATGGCCGCGAAAAACTCACCAGCGACACCGACCAGCGGGTCCGCGATCTATTGGCCCGAATCGCGCAAGAAAAACAAACGGCCCGCCACCAATCTCAGCTGGCCGAATTGAAACAACATCGATTGGATCCCCAACACGAACAGGAGGTACTCGCCGAGCTGTTTAACGATTTCCGGCGTCGCCAGACAGGTTCCGCACCCACGGATGGGTAAGGTGTTTGGACGGCGCGAGCTTAGGTGACGTGCATATATTGCCCCCGCAAAGCCCACGGATTGCAACCCGTGGGCTTCGGACGCCACCCTCGCTCAACCCCGCCTCAACTTTTTCCAGCACAGGAAGTGCCGGAGGAGTTTTTATGACCCTCGAAAAGATCCCCTTCAGCCAACTCGTTCAACTTTCCAAGACCCAAGGCTATCTCACCTACGCCCAGGCGAACGATTTTCTCCCGGATGAAGCCGCCGATTCTTACCAGGTAGACAAGTTGCTCGATTTGCTCGACAAGCTGGGCATCGACCTGGTGGAAGGCGACTGTCCGCAGAGTTGTGTCGACCCCGACGCGGCCGATAATGCCGAGCGTGAACGGCTCTTCGCCGAAGAAATGCCAAAGCTCACCGACGATCCGATTCGCATGTATCTGTCGCAGATGTGTCGGATTCCACTCTTGTCGCGGGAAGAGGAAATCACGCTGGCCAAAAAGATCGAGCTCTCCCGCAAGCGATTCCGTCGCGACCTGCTGCGTTCGTTTTCTGCCTTGCAGGCGACGCTTGGCACGCTCAAGCGGGTGCACGCCGGCGAGTTGCCGTTTGACCGCACGATCAAGGTGTCGCTCACCGAACGACTGACCAAGGAACAGGTGTCGGCCCGCATGCCGCACAATCTGGCGACGCTGGAGCACCTGCTCAAGGCCCAGCAGCGAGAATTCGCGGTGCTGATAAGCCGATCAGCTGACGCGGAGGCGAAGCAGCGGGCCCGCGCGAACTACCTCCAGCGCCGCAGAAAGATGCTGCAATTGGTGGAGGAGTTGAGCCTGCGGACTCGTCGCGTACAGCCGCTGATGCGCCAGTTGGAAGGCTTTTCAGAGCACATGGATCGACTGCAACACCATCTTGCCCAATTGAAGGGAGAAGGTGCCAGCTCGATCCGCACGGAGCCCGTGCGGCGCGAATTGCACCAACTGATGTTGCAGACCTTGGAAACGCCGACCAGCCTCCGCCAGCGGTGCCAACGCTTGCAGAAGCAACTCAAGGAGTTCGAACGCGTGAAACGCGAGCTCTCCAGCGGCAACCTGCGGCTGGTAGTGTCGATCGCCAAGAAGTACCGCAATCGGGGCTTAAGCTTTCTCGATCTGATTCAAGAAGGCAACACAGGCCTGATGCGGGCGGTGGACAAATACGAATACCGCCGCGGCTTCAAGTTTTCGACCTATGCCACGTGGTGGATCCGTCAGGCGATCACCCGCGCCATAGCCGATCAGGCCCGCACGATTCGCATCCCTGTGCATATGATCGACGTGTTGAGCAAACTTCAGCAAACGGCCAAGCGGTTGCAGCACGAATTGGGTCGGCTCCCCTCACACGAGGAAACAGCTCGCGCGGCGGGCATCGATCTAGAGGAGAGCCTCCACGTGATGGACATCGGCCGCACACCGGTGAGCCTTGACCGGCCCATCGGTGAGGGCGAGGATTGCAGCTTCGGCGAGTTTGTCGAAGATACGCATACCGAGAACCCTCTCAAATTGGCGAACAACGGACTCTTGCGCGAGAAAATTGAGGAGTTGCTCAAGACGCTCACCTATCGCGAGCGGGAAATTGTTCGCCTGCGGTACGGGCTGGCCGATGGCTATTGCTACACGCTCGAGGAAGTGGGCCGCATTTTCAAAGTGACCCGCGAGCGCGTGCGACAGATCGAGGCCAAGGCGGTCGCCAAATTGCAGAATCCGGTTCGTAGTGCGGAACTATGCGAGTATGTGGCCGATAGTCCGGAGATGTCCACGCAAGAGGTGTGGGAGAAGATGCCGGACGAAGTCGCCGCCGCGGCTTGATCGACTGCTAGCTCACCAATAAGTGAGGCCCCGACCACCACGGTCGGGGCCTTTTCATTTGGCGTGGCCCGTGAATTGCCCGGAATCCTCGGCCACCCTATTGGAGCAGCAAATCATCGCTACAATGGAGCGTTGACCCAAAGTGGGTTCCACCCGAGAAAATCATGGGGTCGTCGACCCCTTCATCGATACGGAGAGTTTCCATGGCAGTTTCCGCAGCGGTCTTGCGAGGGTTGCACCGCGTTCACTGTCAACTGGCCGAGCTGCGTGAACGGTTGGACCGAGGCCCCCGGAAAATCAAGGCGCGGGAAGTGCTCGTCGCCAAGAACGAGGCCGGACTTACGGCCACTCAAGAAAGTGTGAAGCAAACCAAGATGCTCGCCGACCAGAAACAGCTTGAGCTGAAGTCGGGTGAAATTAAAATTGAGGATCTGAAAGCGAAGCTCAACCTCTGTAGCAGCAACAAAGAGTATCAAGCTCTCCTAGAGCAGATCGCCGCCTCGGAGATGGCCAACAGCGTGCTAGCCGACGAAATTCTCGAGGCGATGGAAAAAGGGGATCAACTGGTAGTGGCGGCCGGAGAAGCCAAATCTCAACTCGAAGCCGCACAGACGGAACTCAGCAGATGCCGCGACTCCGTCACGACCGAGTCGGAATTGATTCGTGCCGATATCACGCGACTGGAGGGCGAGTTGGCTGAATTGGAAAAACAACTGCCTGTCGAGGTCAAGGACGACTACCGCCGAGTGATTCGCGGTAAGGGGGCCGACGGCATGGCCCTAGTCGAGGAGGGAGTCTGCCTGGCGTGCGGAAATTTGGCCACGCTCAACATGCAGAACGATCTGCTGCTCTCCAAACCAGTATTCTGCAAAGCCTGCGGCTGCTTGCTCTACATGGGGGAAACGTAGTTCACCAGCGCACGGTCATTGATGCTATCAGAGATACAATGACGAATAACGCCCAGTTCATTGAGAAATGGCCCCAATGACGAAAGGCAACTGCGCCGGTTCGTCATTCGTCATTCACTAATTCGTCATTCTCTTCAGTCATTGGGTATTTCGTCATTGGGTATTTTCCGCAACGGGTCGATTGGAGCATGGTGCTGTAATACCAGGCCCCGTCCAGGTTTGAAGTTCAAAGGGTGCTTAAGGCGTCTGTCGCCGCCCGTCTTTACACGGGCAGGCCGTCGCGACACAATAAACGCCTGACAGTGGGTCTTCCGAAAGGAAGACCCGTTTTTTGTTTTGTTGTTATCGAGAGGTTCTCATGTCCGAACGCATTCCGATGACTCGTACCGGTTACGACAAGATCAAGAACGAGCTCTACGACCTCGAAAACGAGCAGATGCCCATCATCGAGAAGCGGATTGGCGCCGCCCGCGCGGAAGGCGACCTCAGCGAGAACGCTGAATATCACGGCGCTCGGGAGAGCCAAGGCATGCTCCAGGCGAAAATCAATCTGCTCAAGGACAAACTTTGCCGGGCCGAAATTGTCAACACGGCAACCTTGCCCAAGGACCAGGTCGTATTCGGCGTCACCGTCAAGGTGAAAGACCTCGACTTCGGCGACGAGGAGGAATTCACGCTCATCGGCGCCGGCGAAGAAGACTACGACTCGGGAAAAATCCTGGTCACCAGCCCGCTGGCCCAAGGCCTGTTGGGCAAGAAGGTGGGTGAAAAAGTCAAGATTGAGGTTCCCGGGGGCACGAATCACTTTGAAATTCTCGAACTCCGCTTTGACGAATAAACCCTCCAGAACTTTTCAGCCAACTGCGGAATTAGAACGCGGACGAACGCGGATTGTACTGATCTTCGCCTGCTTGTGAGGTGTCAGAGGTTGGGGTTCGGGGGGAAGGAGTCAGTGGTCCGTTGTCCGTGGTCCGTTGCAACGGACTACGGACACAAAACATTCCGCAATCCCAAATCCAAAATCCGCCTTCCCCCTCTGGCTCTCGACCCTAGACTCTCGTCTCTCCGCCCATTTGTTCCCGTCTGCTGGGGTCCCAACTTCGGGGAAAAAACTCTCTGGTTTTTTCCACCGTGCCGTGGGCATTGCCTGGGCAACAAGGTGTTTGCCGTGACGTCGGGGGAAAAACAGGTCCACTTTTTTCTTTTACCGCTCCTTTCCGATGACTTTTTTCCGCGGTCGCTAGTTGGTGGTCAGTAGTCCGTTGTTCGGATTAAACGCAGAGGGCGCAGTGAGTCGCGGAGACTCGCAGAGTCTATTCCAAAAAAAGAAATTCTCCGTAGCCCTCTGCGGAACTCCGTGTCCTCAGCGTTTAATCCTACCCCGCAATCAAAAAGATGGGGCCCCATCGTGCCCGAGGTCTTGGTGGTCCGCATATGCGATCACCCAGGTGGCCTGGCTCGATCGTTCTCCAAGAGAAAAACCACCGCCCACCGTGGGCGACGCGTCGGCCGACGTCGATCGAACATCCAAGTCTCAGGCCCGCCACTTCTCACCAAGACCAGTGAACGGCCCCATTGTAGCGATCAGCAGAAAGAATTCCACAACGATTTTTGGCCGGGGGGGGGAAGGTCTCACGCGGAGGCGCGGAGATGCGGAGAGAGTGTTCGGGGTGGCCGGGGCAAAGCGAAGCATGCCCCGGAGGGAGTAGGGTATAGGTGCGGCACCTGACGTTTATACATAAGTCGCTGTGAGGCTCTTTCGGCCCAAAGGGCCAGCCCTAAGTCAGCCCAGGGCGCAGCCCTGGGAAGTCGGCAAGATACGGCATCTAGCCCCAACGGGGCGGCCCTATTACAAAGCACCTAGTGCTTTGTCATTAATTCAAGAAGTCGTCAAAGCACTCGGATTAGAGCCGCCCCCTTGGGGCTAGGTATTGGTTCGTCATCACCAACCCAGGGCGACGCTGCACTTTGCCCTGGGCTGACATAGGATCACCCCTTCGGGGCTACGGAGTTACCGGCCTGCGGCCGATCCATCGACAATCATGAGCAGAAGATGTGTGTAACTGACAGGTGCAGCACCTACCCTACGAGTTGCCAGAAGGTGTCTCCTTCGCCAAACTCGCTGGCCCCAGCGGAGAACTCAACCTCTTACGGCTACGCCGCACCGGTAGGCAAAGACGTCAACCTGTGCCACCCGCGGAGTTCACCCGCAGCGGCACCGTTGTTTGCTACCCAATCGCCGCTATGATAGCGATATTGAGAAGCGGTGCCGTAAACTCGGCAAATGCGGCACCTACCCTACCACTTCTCGCTCCGTAATCCCCAGCCGTCAATCAAAGACACCCGACCGGCTCTGTAGAAAAGCTGTCGCTCCCACGCAGTTATCAAAAGTCAATCCCCAAGATTCCAGGGCTTTTTGAGGTTTGCAAATCGTTGATGTAAACGGACGTACATTGAAATTCAATGGTTTTCTACAGAGCCCACCCGACCCCTTTTCCGAGCCCTCCCACCGACGACGCCCGAATCAAGCTGCCAAGCCGCTCTCCAAAAAATGACAGTAAATGATAGTATGACTACTACCGACTTGTTACAATGGGGAGCATATCATCCAAGGCGCGAATCGTCGGTCCTGCCCACTACCGTCTCTCATGGTCTGGCAAGTACCGCCCTGGAAGAAACCGGAGACTGCCATGCGAATTCATTACTTATGGATTGTTGCATTGTTTGTTGGATTGCTGGCCGGATGGTGCGAAGCCACCGAACCTAACGAGACCTTTGCCGAGCGGACGATCCTCAGTCCAGGCGTGACACTGGTTGCCGACGAGCTCGCGTCGACGCCGGGCCCCGACACTTATCTGGGCACCTATCGATTCGGGGCTTTGTACGACGCGGACGACGATAGCAGTCCTTTCGGCGATGGATTCGCGTCGGCGCTATACATGCAGCCCTTCGACACTGGGGTTATGGAATTTCGCGTCACCGGCTCCGGCGATTTCGGTTTCACGGGCTTCCACTCCGAGTCGGGCGCGTACGTGGCCCATGTCTCGGTCTACGAAGGCATCAATCTGATTGACTCCTTTGAAGTGGAAGGGACGTTGGAGCCGGGCGAGGTCGAGATCTACACGGACTTCAATCTCGATTGGCTGTTCGCCGATTACGACGTGGAAATCGACAACCAAGGGTCGGCCGACGTGGACTTTGTCACGTTTACCGGGCTGACACCGGGGGTACCGTTTTCTCTGGAGACGATGGATTCGCAAGGCAGCGGCATCGATACCTACATGGGCTGGTTTGATGACAGCGGAATCGAACTGGCTTTCAACGACGACTTTGACTTTCCGAACAGCCTGCTTTCCAGAATTGAGGGCGTTGTGCCGCCCAGTGGCAATCTCAACGTAGCGGTCACAGGATTCGGCGACGATTTCTATGAGGGGTCACACTCTGAAACGGGCTCGTACGAATTGCAGCTCAGTGTCGAGAACGCGGGACTTCCAGGAGATTTCGACTCGGACGGCGACGTTGATGGCGATGATTTTCTCAAGTGGCAACGGGGTGAGTCGCCCATCCCGCTGAGCCAGTCGGACTTGAACGACTGGCAAACCAACTACGGCACGGTCGTGCCGCCTTTGGCGACAGTCGCTGTTGTGCCCGAGCCGGGCGCGGTGCTGCTTCTGGGCATGGGGGCGACGATATTGCTGCTTCGTCAGCACTAGTCCGTAGGGTGCCTGAAGCGATAGCGAAACGCACCTTCTTAGGTCACTCGAAGTGATTGAACTCATCGCCATACCATCTACTGGCGCTGCCCCAATCCATAGGATACGCACCTTACCGTCTCCTTCGCCAAACTCGCTGGCCCCAGCGGAGAACTCAACCTCTTGCGGCTACGCCGCACGGCGGTAATTGCTTGGGGGCTGAGATGAGATCAGTCATAGTGGCTCACTTTAGCTCATTTGCTTCGCGACGAAGTCGCCTACACCTTGGATCATGCGACTCACTTCGCCTTGCTCGAAGTCACCATCCTTCCGCTTTCCGTGAGCGGCATCATTTCGCACACCCATCCAAGCTCTGAGCTGCTTTGTCACAGCCTCGTTGTACGCATTCGCCTTCTTCAAATCCGATATCAGCGTATCCGTCTGAATGTCTTTGCCGTTTTGGTCCTTCACGCAGATAGCATGCTGGTCGCACAGCTTCTTAATAGTGGTTTCCAGGACAACGCCGGTGGTAACAGCGGCTGCGACTTCGTAGCCGGAGTGGAGAAAGTGCCCGGCCTGCTCCAACTCGTCGGAAAATACCTCGGCATGAACGAGGTTCCGAATGTCAAACAGGTAGCCGCCTTCGTATTCCGCTTTAGCAGACCGGAAGATCGGTAGCAAGAATCTGAAGAAATCAGGAGAAGACTCGAAGAAATCTGAGTATTCCACGAATTCCTTGTAAGTGTTCGTCGCCTTGCCAAACACTCGATCAAGTAATGTTATGCACGACAAACGCCACTGCTTGACCCGAGCTTCGAGAATGCTCGGATGGAGCTTACCCACGATAACAGCAATCGAACCGTCCGGCTGAGGCCCTCCAATATGGCCGTCGATATTCTTAGCCTCTTCTTCCAGCTCATCAAACCGCTGTTGAATCCTGTCCATTTCCTACTGCCTAAACGAGGTAGCGTTTGGTACGTATAACCCACTTTATACGAAGTAAAAGAATGCCACAGTCTTGAGCTGCTGGCAAGCCAAGCATCCGTCGGCCATCTGGTGCAAGACAGTGCTATTAAACGGCACAGGTCTAATTCTGGCAAAACAGCCAAGCACAATCCTCGAACTTAGACAGCACGAACAGTATAACCTACCGCTTGTGTGCGGAAATTCCTCGGCTCAAAGGGCCAGTCCTAGGTCAGCCCAGGGCAGAGCGCAGCGCCGCCCTGGGTTTGCGGATACCAATCGAGTACTAAGCCCCAACGGGGCGGCCCTATTGTGCGAACACATTGGATTAGGGCCGCCCCGTTGGGGCTTGATGATTTTGTTTTACCGATTCCCAGGGCTGCGCCCTGGGCTGGCATAGGACTGGCCCTTTGGGCCGTTAGAACCCATTTGCTGACTTGTCTATGAACGACTGGGTGATTTCCTTGAAGGCGTAGATCGCGGCCTGGATGCCCTCGGCCCAGGCGACGGCTAGCGGCAAATGTGCTTCGCTTTCTCGCCCCGATACGATATAATGACAAACGTAGCTCAACATGCAAAACCGTTAAGCAAAAATGGTGCGGAGTATCGAAATGGCCAAATCACAATTCGCCGCGATGATGTCGATGGTGGTGGCAGTGGCCGCTTGCTGTCTGTTTTCGGTGCCGGAGGCCTGCGGGCAATTTCAACGCAATGATCAGCAACGCAACCGCGGCGGCCAGAATACCGGCGTGTTTAGTAGTGGCCAGCAAGGCGCAGTGATCGGGCAACAGGGTGGCGCCTTCAACAGCAGGCAGCAGGGGCCGACAAGAGGACCGCAGTTTGGCCCAGGCCAACAACCGGGCACCGGCACGTCCAACACCAGACAGGGAGGGTTTGTCGGCAGCGATGCCCAAGACATGCGCAGGTCGTTCGAAAACATGTCAGACTGGCAACGTCGCCGAGTGAGGTTCGACATGGTGGTCGAGAGTCTCAACGAGATGCGCGAAAGTCGGAGACAAAGAAACCGACGACGACGACGTCCCGATCCCATTCGCGTGCAATTGCGCCCTTCGTTCGACTACCCGCAGCTGGAGAGCCGACAGGTCGCCGTCACGCTGCAGTCCAACCTCACTCGGGCCTTGGATCTGCAAGGCCTTGTTGCACCCCGGGTCGAACTCGACGGCCGCACCGCGACAGTGAGCGGTTCGGTTCCCAATGAACGTGAACGAGCGGTCATTGAAAGAATGCTCGCCCTGCAACCGGGCGTGTCGATCGTCAAGAATCTGTTGACGATCGATCCGGTGGTCGCACCTACGGACCCTTTTTCTGCGGAATCGGCGGTTGAATAGGCGGCTGAATCGTCGAGGTCGAGAACCTCTCCCTCCGACTGTCTGGCGCCGGCTGCGAGGCGAAGCGGTCTCGCCACTGCTCTGACAACCGAATCGACGTGGTCGTCATTTCTCGCCGAGGACTTTTGGAAGTCTTTGCCGGCCAGTTGCCAGCGCGTGAATCGGCGCCAGCGGCCGTCGTGTGCTGAGCCAATTGGATTTCGCGCATGTCGGGCAGACCGGCCGGGGCATCCCCAGGTAGTGCGGTTCCGGGGAGCAGATGCCGCGTTTGCTCGCCAACGATAAGCTGGCCCTGATACGGTTCGAACCGAGCGATCAGGCTGATGTTTTTGCGCGGCCCCCCGACCGCGTCCCACGGCAGCCAGACGCTGTAGGAAGGGCCTAGTGTGGACTGGCTATGGTGTCGTGCGAACTGTTCACGGGGAAAGATGAAGCGACGCGTTGGCTGCGCGCTTCGAGGGTCGCAATTGGCCTCATCGTAGGCGTACACGACTAGTTGGCCGTCGACGCAGACCGGATCGTCCGATTCGCGGCCAAAAAACACGAGCCGCCCCCCAAAGCCGCGTTGCGACTTCTGGCCCGGTTTGTGAAGTATGGTGTCGGTCCAGGTGCTGACCAACCTGACGGGCACCTGCGGCTCAGGTTTTTCCGATTTCCACCACATCGCGCGGCGGACGTCCAAGCTCTTGGCAAACTTCCAATTGCCCGTGTTGAGGGAGCTGCAGCCGACGCCCGTTACGAATGTTGTTACGAGCGTTGTCAGCAGAAGCAGTGTTGTCGCGAATGTTTGGTGGTTCATGGCGTGTCTTGGGAGTCGAACGGCGACGGTTGGGGACTACCGAGTGTCGGCATCAACTGCTCGGCGGGGATCGGTTCCGGATAGATCGCTTCCGCCTCGGCGGCGCCGGCCGGGTCCTGTCGGCTACGCAGCCCCACGGGGCCGTGCAAGTCGATCACGTCGCTGAGGCACCAACTCATGCGAGCCGATTCCACTTGTTTGATCATCTCCGACTCGAAACGGCTGCGAATCACGTGCGGCGTGAGGATGATTAGAAGCTCGCTTCGCTTTGTGGAAACGCTATCGTATCTGAACAATGAGCCCAGCAGGGGAATGTCGGCCAAGATGGGCACCCTGCGATGCAGAGCGCGGTCTTCTTTTCTCAACAGGCCGCTGAGCACCACCGTCTGTCCACTCATGGCGCTCACGGTCGTTCGCGCTTCGATACTGTCGACAATCGGTGAAAGAATGGGGTCGCCATTGGGAGCGATGGCCACCGGCACGCCTTCGTCGAGTGGCCGAAGCCGATTGTTGGAGGCGAACACGGTCATCACGACCAGATTGTCCGGGCTAATGCGCGGGGTGACTTCCAGGTTGAGTCCCACGTTGATCCGCTCAATCGTGTTTTGTGGCGTGCCCACGACACTGATTTCACTGCTGGTGATGAACGGCACGGTTTGCCCGACAAATGTGTAGCCCAGCTGGTTGTCGAGCGCCATAATCTGCGGCCGGCTCAACACTTCGATACGACGCGATTCCTGCAAGGCCCGCAGCAGCATGCTGACGCTGTCGCTGCTGGCCGAAAGGACCAAGCCGCCAAAGCCGCCTTCGGAACTGATCCGATTCACGCCAAAACTGGAAAGTGCCTGACCAGCCACGGCCCCTGCTGTCGCCAGTGCCCTATCGCTTCCCGAATTCCCCAACCCTTGTGCCGGGTCGCCGAAAAGGAAGCCCGGCGTCATAATCGCCGACTGGACAATTTGCTGTTCGACGGTATTGAGATTACCCCCATCTTGGATAGCCACGGTGCTCGAGGTTAACTCCAATTCGGACAACAAACTACGGTCAAATATCGCCGAGTCTTGTAAACCGAATTCCACGCCGAATTCGTCCAAGTCGCCCAGCGAGATTTCCGCGATCAACACTTGGATCATTACCATCGCGTCTTGTTTGTCGAGCTCCTGGACCAGCTCTTCAATTATTTCATAGTAGCGCGGCGACGCACTGACGATCAGGCTATTGCTGGAAACCTCGGGGACGATCACCACTTCGCGTTCGATTTGCTCGAAGGGACTGGCCAGTCCTGGTGCGGTGCCTTGCACCTGACGTTCGGCACGAAGCCATTCGTTGAGTGCCTCGGCCACGTCAAGAACGAACTTGTTTTTCAAGCGGTAGATGTGATTCTGTCGTTGGCGAGTTTCGCCCGCGTCGAGCGTACGGAGAATCGCTTCGACGGTCAGCAGATCGTCGCTATTGCCGGCGGCGATGATGCTATTGGTGCGTTCGTCGACCTCGATTCGGAGCGTAGTGAGCTGCTGTTGGGCCCCACCTCCGCCTCCGCCGCCAACTTCCTGTTGCTGCGGATCGCCGAACAGCCCCAGCAGCATTTCCGCCAGAGATGTCGCGTCGCCGTTGACGACGGTAAACACCCGCAGATCGATGCCCACGTCGGGCATTTGATCGAGTTGCGAGATGAGCGCCGCCAACAAGTGCATGGTGTCGGCCGGGGCCGATACGATCAGCGCGTTGGCGCCACTGTTAGCCGTGACCCGCACCCCGGCGAGCACGCCCGACTCCAACTGCCGTTGTCCGGCAGCGTCGATGGTGGTGAACCGAAGCAGTCGCGACAGATTGGCGTTGTCTGTGGCATCGTCGGGATCGAAGGCTTCCTGCAGCACATCTTCCAGTTCCTCGGCCAGGATATTTTTCAGCTTGAACACCCGCAGCTCGTTGACCGAATCGCTCCCCTGGTGGTCGAGGTCTTTCACCAACGTGCGAATTTCCACCATGTCGCGGGGACTGGCCCGGACGATCAACGCATTGGTGCGGCTATCGGCAATCACCAGCGCCTTGGGGCCCAATGTGGTCAGGCCTTCGCCCTGGGCGGGCGGGAACAGGTCGACCAACACCTCGCGGGCCTCGGTCGCCTGGGCGTATTTTAGCCGAAATAGTTCGTACTGCGTGAGCAGCTTGCCCGGTTGGTCGAGCTGCTTGAGAATCTCGGTCGCCTTATCCACGGTCGTCGGCAAACCGACCAATAGTATCGCGTTCGGCTTTACCAAGGGCACGACCACGACGCGGCCGTAGCCGTAACGGCGCGAAAGAGCTTCGTCAAACACCTGTTGCAGCAGCGCAGCCAAGGCTACCGACTCGACGTGTTCCAGCGGCACGATGTCGACCCGGGGCTCGCTAATGGCGGCCAAGCGTTCAATCTCTTCGATCACCTGCAGCACTCGTTCCACGTCGCGAGGGTTGCCGCGCAACACCAGGATGTCGGTGCCTTCGACGGTTTCGATTTGCACCGGCCCCAGCAGGCTCCCGTCGGGGTTGGCGTCGGCCGCTACGACGCCTGCGCCGGCAGCCTCGTTCTGAACGGTTTGCGCAGGCACGCCTTGATTGCTCAAAACTCCCACGGCCTGACGTACCTTGGCCGCGGATTCTTTCTTGGTGACGACCACCTGTGTGTGGGTGTTGGCGCCGGCCGGCGTGTCGAGGGCCTCGACCACATGCCGCCAGGACCGGGCCTGCTCGGGCGTGCCCAAAATCTGGACCTGGCCTGTCTGCACGTTGGCCCATAGGGTGACCGACCGGCCGTTGTGCTGGTCGACGATAAAACCGAGCCACTGTCCGGTCGGATCGCGCTCGGCCGGCAGAACGCGCTTCAAGACCATTTGCAGGCGCTTGTGCAACGCTTCACCGGTCAGCGTGCGGAGTTGAATGATTTCTTTGGTGGTTGAAGCGATCTCCGGAGCAGTCTCCGGAACCTTGTCGAGTTGAGGCATCAATCGGCCGATCATCGCGTGAACCTGAGCCGGTGCGGTGATGATCAGGCGGTCGGAGTTTAGATCGGCCTGCACTTGAGCGAACCGGGCCGAGTCTCCCAGGGCGGCCGTTAATTGCGTGCGCGCCGTGTTTGCGTCGAGATGGTTCAGGTTGTAGACACGTGTTTGAGCTTCCGGCTGGGCAGGCGGTTGAGCTGCGGCATGGTTGGCGGCGACTAACAGACCCACAAGCGCAACCGTGGCGAGCATCCCCTCGCGGGAGGTCCTCGGTCTTCGGTGGATCGAGTTTTTAGCGCGTGACATCGACAGTCGCCGAAAGTTGATTGTTCGCGGTCACTGGGCGCAAAACGCCCCCGGTGGTTCGTACAATCAGAATAATCGTCAAAGTCTGCCTAACCACACCAAGGTTTCGCCCCAATACGCCGAAATTTGCCCGGATTGTCGTGGCAGCTAAGGCGAAGCGACGCGGAAATGCTGGCAGTGACTGCTAGCCGGGGAGTGACGACCCATGGAACCAGAACCGTCGGGGACTGGCTCATTTTTACGGAGTCTTCGGAGTAAAAATGTGCCTGTCCCCCTTCCGAGACAGTTCTGGGATAGGTTTTTAATTCCACGACCCGACGGGAGCTACACACATTATGGCGCCGCTAAGGATCAGCCGGTAAATAACTCCACGATTTGGGAATTTAGAGTTTTTTGGGCGGTATAGCTCTATTTTGACACTTCCCTGCCGGAAATGGCGGAGTTATTTACCGGCTGATCCTAACCAGAGGAGATAGGGGCCATCGAATGCATTCAGCATACTGCCGTTTCGTGCGGCGGAGTGTCACGCCGCCGCACGATAACTAGTTGCGTTTTCCGCCCGCGGGCGTGAGCACCGCCGTAGCTTAGCGACATTCTATTTGAGGCAGTAGTGGGGCAACCGAGGCCAGTAGCGATCTTGCGAAAAACAGGTGAGGCGGCACCCGAATGGTACTTAGATATTCAAATGTCCGCAAAGAATTCAAGCAAGAATTGTCTCTAGCCCGCGACTGGAATCAATTACCGCCTGTGTACGATACGGGGAGTCCAATCAAACTAAATCTGATGAAACTAATCGCAATCGCACAGAGCCGTGAAGCCGGCTTTGGTGAGAGAATATCCACCTTCGAATTCTTCTCTATCCAATAGATCCTTGTCGCTCAAAAGTTCCAGTGTCACTTTGTCTCGCTCAAGATTGTGGCCTGAGAAACATAGCATTTCTCCCGGAGCAATTAGATAATCTCGGAAAGTGCGCAGCACTTGCTTTTCAGGTGTAGATAACAAAATTCTCTCCCATGTTGTGTCACATGTCATCTCGAACCACAGGGGCCTAGAATCAAAGGGACACCGTGTACGCTAGGTCAACTGTCGCCGGTTGAGGACGCGTCGAGTGTAGGTTGTTCGTCTGGTTGTTCCTTCTTTTTACGGCGTCGTTCTTTCTTCTCCTCTGCCTTTCTTTTCTTTTCCATTTCTCGGCGACGTTTCTCGACAGTGTTTTGATTCTTTGCCATGGTTATCCGTTTTGGGAGGTGAGCAGCGCACTCTATAGGGTTGCATAGAGTGCCTAAGTTGGAATTCATGCTTCGTAGTGTGTTCCTATCTGTTCTTTTTCTCTTTTTTTTAATTTACGTTTTTCTTTTGGACTAAGCTGCACCTTCTTCTGTTGTTCCTTTTTTGCCTTTGTCTTTACTTCCCCTGTCACCCATAGCTATTTCTCCTTAATACGAAACTGAAAAATACC
>Ga0255057_10001236_pt1 | contig 14550 bp, 15 predicted proteins | sample Cases_109_6_MG_FD_189022 | JGI IMG/M metagenome (GOLD analysis project Ga0255057, IMG submission 189022) | Seawater microbial communities from Amundsen Gulf, Northwest Territories, Canada - Cases_109_6 | ecosystem: Environmental > Aquatic > Marine > Gulf | place: Canada: Northwest Territories... | reverse complement strand
CTGGCTTGTTCTTGAGTCGGGCCACATCGCGGTGTCGCTTAGCCAGGAGTCCTAACACTCGAGTGTGATCGTCCACAACGACTGTCACCAACCCGGGGTGGCGGAGTGCGGCAATCGCTACTGACCACCTAGGGTTCGGTCTCGGTTCTACTGCTGGCGGCAGGAGCTCAGGTCTGAGGTCGGGACCGCTCTGCCGCCCGGCGGCCTCGCTCGGTGACAGGCAGACGAGGTTTTCCCCGGTGGACCGGCAGGGCCGCCGTGGTGGGTTTATTCAGGACCTGGCCATGGCATTTCTTTAACTTTCGGCCGCTCCCACATGGGCACAGATCGTTACGTCCGGCACGTTTCAGCTCTTCAAGGAACGGTGCTTCGGCGCGGGCAAGAGCCTCCATAACGTCGGCAGCGGGACGGCCGTTCTTCATCAGGTCGAGAATGGTTCGCACAGGGCCTTCGATGTGGTGGAAGAACTGCTTGAAGCCGGCGCAGAGGTAGTTCAATCCGGGCTCACCGTCGGGGGTGGTGAGGAACCGGTTCTTGGGGCACTCCCCGTGGCAGGCAAACCTGACATCACAGTCGAGGCAGTACTGGGGGAGACTGTCGCGCTTGTCCTGGCCGAACTCGTATTGACGCTGGCCCGAGATCAGGGCCCCGATGGTGGTATCTTCGATGCTTCCCAGCAGGTAATCGGGGTCGACGAAGTGGTCGCAGGAGTAGAGGTCGCCGTTGTGCTCTAACGCCAGGCCGAGTCCGCAGGTCTCGTTGAAAACACACATCCCGGAGGTCATGCCGGCGAAGTTCCGGGCGGCCGCTTCGAAGGTTTGCACGAAGACGTTTCCCACGTCATTGTGGACCCACTCGTCGAATATCGTGATCAGGAAGCTCCCGAACTGTTCAGGAAGTACCGAGCGTTCCGAGGCCAACATCCCGCGCAGATGCGCGGGGTTGCCGTGTTCGTCGACCCGCTCCACCACCGGGATGAATTGCATCCAGTCTGTCCCTGCGTCGTCGCGGAGGAATCGGTAGACCTCGAGCGGGAAGTCGGCGTTGATCCTGTTGACGGTGCTCAGGATGTTGTATTCGACCGTGTGCTTCTGGAGCAGTCGGAGGCCCCGCATGACCTTGTCGAAGGATCCCTCTCCGCGTTTGTTGACTCGGTACGCGTCGTGCAGTTCTCGAGGACCGTCGATGCTGATGCCAATCAGGTAATCGTGCTCCTTGAAGAACTCGCACCACTCGTCGGTGAGAAGGGTCCCGTTGGTCTGCATGGTGTTGAGGAACGACATGCCCGGCTTCCGGTACTTGTTCTGCAGGTCTACCGCCCTGCGGTAGAAGTCGACGCCCATCAGCGTGGGCTCCCCTCCCTGCCAGGCGACGGTGACCTGGGGAGTGCGGTGGGCGGCGATCAACTGGCGAATGTGCGCTTCCAGCCGCTTCTCAGACATGCGGAAGCGGTCCCCCTCATAGAGCAGTTCTTTGTCCAGGAAGAAGCAGTAGGTGCAGGCGAGGTTGCAGATTGCGCCTGTGGGCTTAGCGAGGATATGCGCACCTACCGGAGACCATGCGTGATCCGATTCCCCGTCCCGTCGGCGCCGCACTTTGGGATCAGGCAGGGGTGTCGTCTCTCGCATTCCAGTCATTCCGCCCACCTTGCTTCACGCTCTTCGAACTCAAGGCACTTTTCTCATGAATGACAGACGCACCGTAGGGCCGATTGGCAACAATGCTCGTGCAAAAGTTACGAGGTGGGCTAGGAACCCGCTCATGGCCACCCTGGCCGGTACGTCTTCCTGATCATGTGTGTCACGGAGTGATGTGTCCACCATGGGTTCAGCCATATTGCACCTCCGATGTTGTGTCGGGGCACTCGAAGGTGCTCTACGCCCTGATGGTAACCGACACTGCCAACCATCATCCCCAGTAGCAACGAGGTGACCTGAGCTAGATGGCATGTTGGCAGCTGATCTGACGAGGTTGTACTCCCCCCTCCTGGAGCACCCGTGGACATCCCTCAGGGAGGGGGGTTCTATACCCCCCGGATAGTGTGCCAACCTGCCATCCCACCCTAAAAACCGCTCAATATGTGCCGTTATGTGCGGGTGAGATGGGACCCCCACGAGGACTGAGGTCCCTGTAGACACCGGGGGCCCTTGGTGAGGGGCCCCCGGTATTTCGCGCTGGTATTTAGATTCGAGGAATGAACCGACCAGCGGTGTCAGCCTTTCTCATTGTTGTGGTGGCGGCCTGCGCTGGGGGTTCCGCCGAGACTGGAGCAGCGACGTCGAGCACGGTTGTGTTGAGCACGGTGACACCGTCCACTCGTCAACCAGCCACGACCACCTCCCAGGGCTCTGGGTCCGGGGCCTGTCCCCCGGGATTAGTTGCTGCGCGGATCGGTTCAGTTGCCTCCACCGATCTGACGGAGATCTCAGGGGCCGCCGCCAGCCGGACGCAACCGGGGGTGATCTGGGTTCACAATGACAACGGAAACGACGCCGCGGTCTATGCGGTGTCTTCGGAGGGTGCGGATCTGGGACGATTTCCGCTCGCCAACATCCGGGGCCGTGATTGGGAGGACATGGCACTTGGTCCGGGTCCGGTGGATGGTCGGGACTACCTGTATCTGGCCGACATTGGCGATAACGGTGCAACCCGTGCTGATGTGGTCCTGTATCGGTTCCTCGAACCGGATACATCCGTCCCGGGGGAAATCTCCGATTTTGAGGAGCTTCGGATCACCTATCCGACTGGCCCGGCCGATGCCGAGACCCTCATTGTCGATCCGGTGACCGGCGAGATAGTCATCGCGACCAAGACCCTGTCGGGACGGGCTCGGCTCCTTGGCATCGGTGCCGATGCTCCCTGGGGTGGGCTCATCGAGGGAATAGACCTTGGGGTCGTTTCCCTTGGGTTCTTGGCTGTTGCTACCGGGGGTGACGCTTCTGAACGGCTGGTGGTCATCCGAACCTACGACGAGGCGTTCGTGTGGGAACGACCTGCTGGAACGTCCCTCACCGAAGCAGTAGCGGCACCACCGTGCCGGGTAGTCCGGATCGAGGAACCACAGGGGGAGGCGATCGCGTTACTAGACGATGGAAGACTTCTCACCATCAGTGAAGGCGCTAACCAGCCCATCTACCTATTCGGCCCAGCCCAATAGGCGGGCACAAACTCAACATGCAGGATTGGGGCCGCCCGCGCAGTCACTGGCGCTGAGTCGGCGTGCCCATGGGTCTGTTAGCGAATCGGGCGTACCCGTCACGGCGGTGGCTCCTCATCACCAACGCCATCAGAAGAGAGATCTGGCCGCTCCATATGTGCCGTTATGTGCGGGTGCTCAGCAGCCGTCCAGATAGGTGCAGTTGTTCTCTTCTAGGTAGATGGCCCACTCGTCGGCGTATCGGGCGGTCAGAATTCCATTTTCTTCGGCCTCGTCGACCGTAGTCCAGTTACCGAAACCGAGTGCCTCCAGATCCTCAGGGTGGTTAACCGTCATCCAACTGTCGAACGGTTCACCGACAGTATTGAAATCCGGTTCACCGAAAATAGAACGCCATTGGCTGATGCCATCGGGTGCAACCGTCAGCGTCAGGTTGATGGGGACGGGTGGCCCGTCGACTGCCTGAACCAACACGTCGAGGTTGGTGTGGGGACAAGACACGGTCACCGTAGCCCCAGAGACCTCCGAAGTCACCGTGCAATCGGGTGGACTTAGGGCTGTCCCTTGGGCAGCGTTCCACACGAGAAGCTGCTCCCAATCAGCGCGGGTCTGCGAACCGAAGTTGTCGGAGAAGGTCGCGTCAGGCTCGAACAACGCAAGCACTGCCTCGACATCTCCTGCGTTGTACGCCTCAAAGTAGGCATCCGTGACAGACAACGCGTCATCGGAACTGAACGCCGGCACGTTTGTTGTTGTGGCCGAAGCTGTTGTTGTAGTCGTCGCCGGTGATGTCGTGGCTGGGTCAGCATCATCTCCGCTGCACGCAACAAGTATCAGAGCGGCCGAGACAAGCACTATGAACGAACGTTTCATCGTGAATCCTCCCCTCTCTAATCCCAGATAACGGCAGAGGATTCCCAAGGTGAATCCACGCCCGACGCGAATAGCGACATGATCTCATTTGGATCGGCGCAGCTGTCCACGAACCCGTAGTTCACCCAGGCCGAGCACGGTGCCTCCCAGAAGGCCCACAAGGCGTGCCGGCCGATGGGAAGGCCCTCGTGGAATTCGTGAACGAACCACTCGCACGTCACTGGCTCGGTCAGACTGTTATAGGTCGGACCACACTGATCGGTCGTGCCTCGCAACACGTAGTCGGACGTGTACCGGTAGGTCGTGCCCCGCGCTGCGAAGTCGTCCCACTGGTATACATAAAGCACCACGTCGAAATCATCGCTTAGCGGTTCCTCGCTCTCGTTGATGAAGCCATGTCGCACATGGAACGGTCGTCCGCCTTGCCAAGCGGCTGACGAGAGGGATGGGTCCTCAGGGTTGACAAAGCGGGCGTCCCGCCAGGAACAACACGGTTCGAAAAGGAAGTCGAGGCGATCGACATAAGCCGGCGCAGCGACGGTACCCAACGGAAGTCGATCGGCCCCATCGTCACCGGCGACGGCACCGTCGAAGTCAGGAAGAGGTGTCCCGGCGGTCGCCGCCGCTCCGGAGGCATCGATCTCGACCTCAGGCCCCCGTGGAGGTAGCTCCTCGAACCCCATGTCCCCCTCGAAATTCCCGTAGAGCTCGGCTATCTCGTCCGGGCTGAGCTTCGCTTCGTTGACTTCGCTGAACGACGGCTCGAACTCTCCAAAGGGTGAGTTGACACCGGCAGAGAAGAGCGAGACGACCTCATTGGGGTCGCCGCAGCCGTCGGTGAACCCAAGGCCCACCCACGCCGAGCACGGCGCCTCCCAAACCGCCCACAGGTCATAACGGCCCGGCGGTAGCCCATCGGCGAAATCATGAATGAACCACTCACAGGTCTCAAATCCCGTCTGAGTCTTGTAGGTGGGACCGCACTCGTCACTGGAGCCGCGCAACACATAATCCGATGTGAACTTGTAGGTCTGACCAACAACGAAAGCCTCACTGTCGGAACCCTCCCCCCACCGCGTTATATACATCACCACATCAAACCCCTCACCAAGTGGCTCATCGCCGTTGTTGATGAACCCATGGCGCACATGGAACGGACGACCCGCCGTCCACGGACCCGACCCCACCCGAGGATTGTTCGGATCCATGAAGTGAGCGTCGCGGTAACACTCCGGTTGGCAGAACTCGAATAAGAAGTTCAAATAATCCTCGCCCGGTAGCTCACTCACCACGCCCAACGCCAACGGACCCACACCGTCATCACCAGGCAGAACCCCAGCGAAATCAGGCGCCGTCGTAGTGAAATTCGCCACCGCTCCTGACGCATCAACAGGTGGACCCAGATCGAAAGGCTCGTCCGTGTCTGTCGGGACCCTCCCCCCACCCGCCTCCGGCTTGAATAAATCCGTAGTTCTCTCCGCGTCTCCTAGCGCGGTTTCCTCTCCGTCTCCTCGGGTCGATAACAAGCTGGCAATGCCGACGATCATGACCACAACGAATGCTGCTGCTGCTATAAGAGCGCCGTTCCAACGGTGCTTCGGCGATTGGGGTGGCCCCTCGCTCGCCTGCTCGCTCTCAGGGTTTCCCCGCCTCTCTTCGATGACGTCCCGTAGAACAGCCTGCGACCACAGCACGTCAGGCTTCGTCGCTTCATCCGGCATCGGGTTAGCTGCTGTCAGTCGATCGAAAATATCTGAGCTCACCGTTCGCCCCTTTCTTCCACATAACGGGGAATGGCAAACGCAGCGGCTGAAAGTCGCTGGGATTTCTTGAACGCACGTGCCAGGCGTTTCTTGGCCCGGCTGATCCTCATATCTACCGCACCTACTGAGGTGTCAAGGACCTCAGCAATGTCACGGTTGGACAGTTCCTCCCAGGTCTTAAGCCTGAGGAGCTCCCGGTCGTCTGAGCTCAGTGTGGCGAGGGCCTCCAATATCGCCCGGTTCTGGTGCTGCTGCACGAGTTGCGTCTCGGGTCCGGGAGATTGCTCACCTTGAAGCCCCGCGACTTTTTCTCGGAGATTGCCACGTCGGCTTCTTGATCGCCGTGCGTTCAGGACCACGTTCTTGCTGATGGCGTAGAGCCACGGCAGTTCGTTGCCCGCTGACATTTGGTCGATGCGGCGCCAAGCCACCAAGAACACCTCCGCCACGGCATCGTTCACGTCGTCTACGGGAAGACGGCGAAGGCAGTAGTTCTGCACCGCTGCGTGGTGCAAAACAAAGGTGCGATTAAACGTCACGGCCCGGTCGGGGGATTGCGCCATGCCTCTCCTTCTTCCCATATCCTATGTGTCCGAGATGCGACAAGTCTCACGGGGTTTCTTCATGTGGGCGACGATGGTTTGATTTCGCACCGCACATAACCGGCAATCTGTGCGGCTACCGAACACGCTCTCTTTGCCTTTGTGGCCGCTTGAAGCCTCTCCGGCAAGATCCAAGATCCTCACATAGGTCCAACGATTTCGGCGTGGAAACGTCAGTGCGGCGACCCTGAATGACCGCACAAGGATCGGCCGACATGTGCCGATATAGGCGGGGAGGTCAACTTAATGCTTTTCGTCGCAATGGTTCCCAAAAAGGTTGCTGGCTTGTTGTTCTTCGTGTTATCCGGAAGCACAACCTCTCTGGTTCGTCGGTTCGGAGGCAGCCGTGTTGTGATCCGGAATATCGGGCGATCAATATTTCACCTGATGACCGGCACTCGGAAGTTCTACTACCGACAACTCGAGAAAATTGCCGCATCCACCAGCAAGCCTCGCGTCCTCGAGATTGGTAGCGGCAAGCCGACCGGCAAGAACCAGTACGACTACTCAGCCTGTCATCTGTTCACCGAGGCTGGTGAGTTCGTGCAGACGGACATCAACCCTGACTTCGGACACCGAGTGCTCGACATTGTCACAATGTCAGATGAGGAGGACTGGGACGTGATTCTGTGCCTCAACGTACTCGAGCACGTATTCGAGCTCGAGGCCGCGGTGACCAATCTCCACAGGGCCCTTCGGCCGGGCGGCCGACTCTGCGTCGCCGTTCCTTTCACTTTTCCACTCCACGACGAGCCTCGCGACTACTGGAGGCTCACCGAGCACACCCTGCGCCGCCTGTTCAATGACTTCGAATCCGTCGACCTGCGCCGCAAGGGGCCACGGCTCCTTCCTTTAGGATATTTCCTGGTCGCCACTCGCGCTGACGAAGTGGTGAAGGCCACGCGATAAAACCCCGGACCGCTCTATATGTGCCGTTATGTGCGGGGCCTGTAGCTTGGGCCGAATGATTGACCGAACCTTGGACGAGCTTGCTGCGTCGATCCGTCTACGCGAGCAGTCGGTAACCGGTTTGGTTGCGGAGAGCTTGGCGACGCTTGACGAAGTCGCCGATCTCAATTCGCACGCGTGGCGGGACGATGACGCGGTCCTCTCTGAGGCCAAGGACGCCGACCTTGCTTTGGCCCGCGGTGAACCAACGGGTCCGCTGCACGGAGTACCTATCTCCGTCAAGGACTGGATCGACGTTGCCGGGTTTCCCTGCGCTGGCGAGGACTTGGAGCACCGTGACCGGCGGCCTCTACGTGACGCGTCAGCCGTTGCGCGACTGCGCAAAGCTGGGGCGATTGTGATCGCAAAGAGCAACGCAGGCTCACTCCATGGACCTGCGCGAAACCCTTGGGATGCGACCCGAACTGCCGGTCACAGTTCTTCTGGTGACGCGATTGCGGTGGCGACGGGAGCGTCTGCCGTGGGTATAGGCAGTGATTCGGGCGGGAGTTTACGCTTCCCTGCGCACTGCACTGGAATTGCGACCATCAAACCAACCTTCGGCAGAGTTCCAGCCACAGGGCACTTCCCGCCTGTTGACGCACTGACGGACGGAAGAACCGTGATCGGTCCCCTGTGTAGATCTGCCAAGGATCTGCGCCTCGTGCTCAGCATCATCGAAGGTCCAGACGGGATCGATCCTGACGTCCCACCCGTGTCACCGGTGACAGCCGAAGCACCAAGGAATCTTCGGATCATTCTCCACACTGATAACGACGTGACACAATCCCGGGATGTCGCAGCAATGATGCGTCGGGTGGCCCAGGTTCTGGACGATAAGGGGCATCATGTAACGGCCGACAACGCACTCGAACCTGATCGAGCGCTTGACCTAACCCAGCAGTACTGGGACTCACTGGCCGATAACCGTCGAGATTCGGGGAGGCCGCTCCGGCTCTTGGAAGGTTGGCAGGCATTCAAACGAGAGGCCATGGAAAAAATGCGATCCACCGACCTAATCGTGTCGCCAGCCGCGCCATACCCTGCCCCCCTACTCGACGGGGGTTCCGACACCGATTGGACCTACACGCTCGCCGCGAGCCTGTGGGGCTTTCCGGCCGCAGTTGTCCGATGCGGAACCTCAGGCGACAATCTTCCCCTCGGTGTCCAAGTCGTCGCTAGAGCTTGGGAGGAGACTCTCGCGACCTTCCTCGCCGAGACCCTCGAAGACGCCTTGGGAGCTAGCACGTAATCGGCAGTATCTAGCGGGGTTAGGCCGCTCTATATGTGCCGTTATGTGCGGCTGCCGACGGGATCAGACGAGCGGAATGATCTCGTGCTCTTCAGCCCATGCCGCAACCACCCGATTGAGGTCCATGAACGTGTCAGCGTCAGCAATCACAGCCGCCCACTCCGGGGTCGCAGTCGCCTCTGCCGCCGCCTCGAAGCTGTCGAACCAAACTTCACCAAGCCCGGTGTAGGGCAGCCCCCCACCTTCTGGACTGTCAACGCAGTGATCTTGAACGTATCGACGAAGGCCCGGAACCTCACGCACGAGGTCAGCATGTTCGCTGCGCCAGTGACGCAACGCCTCCTCTCTCAACACGCCTTCTAGTGCATGCCACATAGTCAAACGCTTGATCACAACTGCTCCTCCCGCTCGATATCACCTCCAAACTACGCAGCCTCACCCGCTCGATATGTGCCGTTATGTGCGGGCGAATCTGGTGCAGTAGGAGCCAAATTGCTGACGGAGATCGCCGTCAGGTCGGTTTTGTGTCCATCCGAACCGTTCGGCGGTCCGGCGTCGCCCCGATCGAGTACGGGTTGCACGATCTCGTCTGCTTCACCACGGGCGCGTCGACCGAGGGGTCGACGCCGGGCTCGCCGGTAGGGCGGTGATTGGGGTCGGATTGGTTCCCTGCCAGTGGGTCATTCCGGTGGCGTCCAGATCCAGACTTCGACGCCGCTGAGCTCTGGGGTCATGGGGGGCCAAACTGAGGGCACTCCGGCGATGATGCCATCGTCTCCAAAGGGGCCGACCGTCCTGGTGTGGGGCGGTGTGTCTAGGGTCGTCCAACTCATCCCGTCCGGAGACATGACCAAGCCGACGTCACCACAGCACGCGACAACACCGAGCTCGTTGCTCCAGGCCGTCCAGAAGGTTGACGGCTGGATATCCAATCCGAAATTGTCCTGGTGGATGAGGGTCCAGGCGACCCCGTCCGAGGACGACCAGACACCTCCCCCCTCTCCCACCACCAGCAAACCTTCCTCGATCGCCAAAAGCTCCAATCGGTAGATTCCCTCCGGATCTCCGAAGGGCAGGTCGCCGCCCCGGGTCCAGGTGACTCCATCGGTTGAGTTCCATGTCTCGAGATTCTGCCGGACTGCTACGAACCCAGGACCCCCGGCGACAACGTCTGTGACGTTCGTGCCCCAGCTGTTCCCGGTGGGGTCGTCTGCGTCCCAGTAGAGCTCGGTCCGCTGCCACGTCTGACCATCTGGCGAGCTCCACGCCGCGCCACCGGTTGCTTCGGTCCGGGCGTCCCCGAAGCTTCCCACCGCAACCCAACGTGAGGCTCCGACCACGATGTCGTACAAGACCGCTCCCCGCTCCAGGCTGGTGCTGGTCCAGGTAGCGCCATCAGGGGAGGTCAACAACCCGAACGGCCCAGACACGGGCTCCTCAGCCCATGCTGCGGCCCCCACAAAGCCGGGCCCGCCAGCGGTGATGGTGCCTCCATTGAATGGGTTCTCCACGTAGGCGGACAGGAGTTCGGGAGCGTCATGTTTTGTCCAGGTGACCCCGTCGGGTGAGGTCCAGGCCGCGCCCTGGAACAACTCTGATCCGCCGCCGGCACACGAGAAACCGTTCTCATCGCAGAGCCGCTCGATGTCCTCTCGATTCCACGTCTTCCCCCAGGCCAAGTACCCGTCGGGTCCGGCGATGATCTGGCCCCACTGTGCCCCGAATGTGTCGCCCCCCAGCACCTCTGTATCGCTGGATACCTTCTGCCAGCCAAGGGCTTCGAAATCTAGAGTCGCATCCGTTGCAGGGAGCGTCGTAGCCGGCACGGTGGTTGGAGGAAGCGTGGTCTCAGGCACGGTGGAAGTGATGCTTGTGGGAGTCGTGTCCTGGGTGATCACCGGCGCCGTGTTGCTCCCGGAGCTAACAAGCAGCCAGGTCGCGAGGCCGACCACGGCCAATATCACAAACGCGGCACCGAGGGCGACCAGCACACCACGCGGGGCTACGGAGTGGGTGAAGCGCGGCCGCGGGGTTGGGATGCGGTCACGTCGGAGTTCTGTCTGGTACTCGATCTCGGCCCATAGATCGGGAGCGTCGAGCCGGTCGAGGGACTCAAAGCGACGTTCGAGGTCAATCATCGTTCGTGCCTTCCTCTAGTAACATCCGGAGCCGCTTTCGACTCCGGCTCAGCTGTTGTCGCACAGCCAAAGGTGTTGATCCGACCATGCGAGCGATCTCGATCGCCGAGTAACCGCCGTAATAACGCAACACCACACAGGCCCGCTGCCTCACGGGCAACTCGGCCAGGGCGACTATCAGCTCCCACTCGGGTTCCGCATCGTGGACGGCCGACGCTGATACCGGAGGTGCGAATCTCCCTCGCTCCTTCAACATCCCCGCCGCAATCCGAAACGCCGCCCTCCATACCCATCGCTCCGGATAACGAATCGACGAACGAGAGCAGAGCCCTTGAACGAAAGCCTCGGCGACCGCATCATCCGCCACAGCGGCATCTCCGGCATAGGCCATGACAGCCCGCCACACACGCTCTCCATGTTGGCGGTAAACAGCCTCGAAATCGGCCCGGCGTCCTGCGGAAACAGAAGTGTGCGTCATTTCATCCCTATAGGGGCCACAGAAGGCGAAAACGTGACATCCCAACTCCAACTTCTCACGGGTTGAGCATCATTGAGGGTGATCGTCACCTCCTAGAGCCGTTCGGCAGGTTCCGGGCTCCCTGGCGCCGGTCGCGCACGCGAGGCCGGGCCGCACATAACGATCTACAACCCAGCGGACTCCCCAGACTCAGACCCGCACAGACCGGCAATATCGAGCGCCCCAGGGAGGCGATTCAAGCGACCTGAAACCGCTCTATATGTGCCGACATGTGCGGGTAGCCGGGCCGCCTCTTCGGATGGTGGCGTTGTTAGGACGTGAGGGATGCGACGAACTCAGTGGTGTTCTTCTTGAAAAGGACAATCGATTCTGGTGTGTAGCGCGCAGTGTTGCCCGAGTACATCGAGAGGAAGTCCTCTGGGTTATTGTCCGCGACCCAAGTCCTAAACCCACTCCAGGCCGTGCCGAAGACTTCACCGTTGAAACCCTTGGTGCCGTTGTGGATCAATTCCACGATCTGTCCGTCCGCGATGACGAATTCCATGCTGCCGGTGATCGGACCGATTTCCATCGCCCGTGACCATGCGTTCTCCATTGTGTAGGAGCACGTGACAGTTGTGTCCGTACCTGACACAACGTCGGTACACTCGTCAGCAACCCAGTGCCAATCAACGGCTTCGTACCACTGGTATTGCTCCGAATAGTCCGCAGCCCTGGGAACTTCTAGATCGTCGATTATCGCATCGGGAGCGAAGAGAGCCACGGTGGTCTCGGCGTCCCAAGCATCACGGGCCTCGATAAAGCTGCGTGCCACGTCCACCGAAGTGCCCTCCGAGTCGGACCCTCCATCGTCCACAAGCACAATCCAGGTGACTATCCCGATTATTAGTAACGTGACTGCCGTCGCCAATCCATAAGCGAGTCCACGCCTTCGATCTTTCTCGGCGACCGGCAAGGTCGTGTCTGTCCCTTGCTCTTCTCTTTGAACCATGTTCATGCTCCCTTTGCTCGATTCCCGCACGATCGCTGTCCCGAATCTCAGGGCGGCTCGATACGGCCGATCCACATGAAGCGTGATCCGCTTTCTTCTGCAACGGAGAGGTAGATCACATCACCTGCCCCACCTGCTATTGCGTTCCCACCACCATCCGGGTCGTGTTTGCCTGGTGGTCCCTCCACTGGTTCCCAGGTCACGCCATCATGAGAAATCCAGAACTTGAAAAAGGGCCCATTCGGATCGATTGTGGGGTAATCCGACATGGACACCGCGACGTATCCGAAGGTTGTTTCGTAGACCCTGGTTACGGGTGGGAGAACCGCCTCGCGAGTCCAGGTGAGACCGTCGATCGATTCCCAAGCCTGAAAGCCAGAATTGGCGAGCACCTCAGCGCGGAGGCCAGCGGTCCAGGGCCAGACGAACACATCCCCGGCACAGGTCACGTTCTCGAGGAACGCGGGCGTTCCATGGTCGACCCACGTAACACCCTCCTCAGAGGTCCACACCTCGACGCCCCCCACGCACCCTTCGGACTCGAGCACAACGTAGGCAGCGAATCCACCAGCTGGGAGAGGCAACACCATGTCCGGCTTGTAGCGCGGTCCACTCCACGGTGCCTCCTGGTATTCGAAAGCTCCACCCTCGGTAGAGACCCACATACCCGTGACGTTTAGGACGCTGAGGTCCACGTCACCGTTGTCCTGGAAGATCAGGTCGGGCAAGTACTCGGCCAAACCACCGACCTCATGGACCACGTCGCCAGTGCCGATATCGGTGAACACGAGACTGCCACCCACCACGCCGACGGTGAGTTCCGCGAGCATTGTCCCTGACGAGTCGAAGAACTGCATGACTTGGGACGATTCGTCCCATTCGGGCCAGTTCGGTGCTTCGAACCCGAAATTCTCGCGGGTTCCGTAGTAGTTCTCCCAGGGAATGCGTGCGAACCCGGAGGCAGGAACCACGATGACTCCGTCGGATTCGGTCAGCATCTCAGGTCCGATGGTCCACACCACCCCACTGAGCGGGGGCAGCGGCGGTTCGGGGAGATCCACCGGAACCCAAGAGTCACGGGCTTGAAAGAGGGTGGACGTTTCGCCTGAAAAGGCCAGGGCCCAGTCGATCTCCTCCGAAGTGTCAGTCCAACTTGGGATTTCAAACATCACAGAGCTGTAACCAGCCAACTCGGGAACCTGCTCAGAGGTCCACGTGACTGCGTCCTCTGACCGCCACACCAGCGGCTGCTCCTGGCCTGGCCGACTCGAATCCGCTCGCTCAAAGGAAACAAACCCGGAAGCTGCGTCGGCCTTTAGCCACCATGAGGGAAGGGATTCCCTAGTGCCTTCGACCTTCGTCCATGTCAGGGTGCCGAGGCTGCTGACCAGATCCGGCGTCTGGTCGACTAGCGGATCTTCGCTATCGGGTGCCACCGTCGACGGGGTCGTTGGCCGAGGCGTTGAAACCGTGGGCTGTTCGGCAGGACCAAGCTCTGGGTCAGAGCGAGATAGCCAGACAACGCCCCCAACCAACAGGAGTATCACGACTGCTGCTGCCGCTCCGAACGCCCAGCGCGGCAGTAACCGCTTAGGTTGGCGGCGTTCTATTGGGCGTACCGGCTCCTCGCCGACCGGCTTGGTGAAGATCTCTTCGAGTTCGACAGGAGGGGCAGTCTCGTCCAGGTAGTCCCTGAGCTGGGTGGAAAGATCAAGCATGACTATCCACCCCCAGCGCGTTGCGCAGTTTCGCCAAACCTCGCTGCAAATGAGTATCTAACGTTGACACCGTGACCTCCAACATGTCTGCGGTTTCCTGTCGTGGCCAGCCGTAGCCGTGGACCATCACCACCGCCACCCGTTGCTTGTCAGAGAGGCCGCCTAGCGCCGCAGGTAAGCCCGGCTCGACTTCTGGCAAACGATCAGCCGGAACGGGAACGAAGGAAGGCAGCCGACGTCCAGATGTGGTGCGGCTTCGCCCCACCCGATACAAGTAGCCCGCCGGATTCTCCATGCCTTCTATTCGATCCTATTCTTCCCATGCGTAGGCCAATGCTTCAGCCGTGGCATCCCGACCCTGTTCTTGTCCGTAGACCGCCACCAAGGCGTGACGAAGCCGTGGCTCCACCTCTTTCACGAAGACCGTGAAGGACTCGGTGACATCATTGGCTACGTCCAAGTTCACTCCTTCACTTAGTAAAGGCGAAACCATCCACATCGCGCTACAAGAAATACGTGCCACGCCGCTCGTGAAACCGCTCAAATGACATCATCCGAAGGAAACGTGCGATCGACGCTCATCAGGTAAGCCCATCCCTGGTGCTCGACGACCCGCACATAACCGGCATT
>Ga0255057_10001235_pt1 | contig 14553 bp, 13 predicted proteins | sample Cases_109_6_MG_FD_189022 | JGI IMG/M metagenome (GOLD analysis project Ga0255057, IMG submission 189022) | Seawater microbial communities from Amundsen Gulf, Northwest Territories, Canada - Cases_109_6 | ecosystem: Environmental > Aquatic > Marine > Gulf | place: Canada: Northwest Territories... | reverse complement strand
AGCGTCTTGAAACGCTCGGAACGGAGCTTGGAAGGCTGGCGGATGCGATCGGCGTTGTGGACGGCAACGAGGCACTCGAATTCGTAGGGGGGGACAGCGATGATCCGCTTCAGCTCACTCTCGCCGGCCTCCTCCTTGTGGCGCCTCTGACCGAGCGACACCACACTCCTGTCGAGCAAGCATCGAAAATCGGGGGCAGCACGCTTGGCGCTGCGGTTGGAGCGATCATGGGAGCCAGAGTGGGGATCCGAGCGTGGCCGTGGGCTTTCGCCAACGACACCTGGTTTGCCGAGATCGGAAGAAGAGTCGCTCGAGGGCCCGATGAAGTCCGGGACCTTCCCATTCCTTATGCCGTGGAGCAACATCTCATTACAGGGTCGCGTCCGGGCTTTCATGGAACGGGACTGGACTGAACGAGATTAAAAGGTGACGGCCACAGAAATCAGTTCCTCGCGCCCCAGAAGGCCTGCAGCCGCCTGCAGCGCCCTGGGGGCTTCGGAGAGCGGAAACTGGTGTGACACGAGATCATCAATACGTGGGTCTGTCTCCAGTTGCTCTGTGGCCCACTGGTACGCGACATTGGTGGCGCCCATGGCGCCTCTCATGGTCAGTTGCTTGGCCACTATCACATCGGAGAGGAAGTGAAACGCGCGGTTGCCCTTCTTCGAGGCCAGGATCACGCGCCCACCGCTTCGTACGAGGTCTAGAGCCGTGAAAACTGCTTCGGGGTCGTCGGACGTCACGTCAACAACAACATCCGGTCGGCGACCAAGTGCGCCGGCGATCTCTCCGGCAACATCCGACTTCTCGGCGTCGATGGTGAGATCGGCTCCAAGTCGTTTGGCGAGCTCGAGACGGTCGCGATCATGAGACAGACCGGTAATGCCGACCCAACCTGCCCCTGCGGCCTTGGCGGCGATGAGACATGCCAGCCCTCGGGGCCCGGGCCCGAGAATGACCACATCTTCACCCGGCTGGAGCGCCGGCAATTCGACGGCCCATGTGTGCCCGGACGCCAGAGCGTGGACGAAAGTGGCGACTTCTGCCGGGACGTCGTCGGTAACAGGGTGCAGGATGGCGTTGGGGTCCAGGTATAGGAGTTCGGCCAAACCTCCCCACAGCCCCGGCGGCTCAGTCGATGGGATCATTCCGTAAGTGTTGGTCGGTCGCCGGCTGACACAAGTAGCCAGATTCAGCTGGCAGCGCCGACAGCGGCCACACCGGATTCGAGGCTCGACGACAACCCGTGTCCCAACCGTGTAGGGGACGTTGGGACCTTGGACAGCAACTCGTCCCACTACTTCGTGACCTGGCACCAACGGATATACGATGTCACGTGCCTCACCTTTCCAGACCTGGACGTCTGAACCGGAAAGGCTGGTGGCTTCGACTGCGAGCCACCCACCATCCTCGATGCCCTGTGTGGGTACTCGAGTCAGTGAAAAGTGCCTTGGCTCGGTGAGCATCATTGCTCGGGCGGATGTCGCTGGCTGCATCGACAGCGAGTGTAAACCGGGCTTAGAGCGTCTCGATCAGACCGGCGATTCTGGCGATACCTCGCTCGATCTCGTCCTTGCCGACCGCATAGGAGAGTCGGAGGAAACCCGACGCCCCGAAAGATTCGCCGGGTACCAGCGCAATACCGGCCTCTTCGAGAATCCCGGCAGCAAGGTCGGCCGATGTGGCGTACTTACCGCCAAGCAGGGCGCTGACATCGGGGAAGACGTAGAAAGCCCCTTCGGGTTCGAGACAGTTGACACCCGGAATTGCTGAAACCAATGAATACATCAGCTGGCGGCGCTCGTCGAACGCCTGACGCATTTCCTCAACGGTGTCCTGGGCTCCTTCGAGGGCGGCGAGAGCTCCATGCTGTGAGATGTTCGCCACGTTGGATGTGGCATGGGATTGGTGACGCGCCGCTGCGTCCATGATGTCCCTTGGCCCGATCATCCAGCCAACACGCCAGCCGGTCATCGCATAGCTCTTGGCGACACCATTGATGATGATCCAGTTCTCCAACTCAGGCGTGACGCCGACGATCGAAGGGGCGACGTCGGTGAAGTAGACGAGTCTCTGGTAGATCTCGTCGGTGATCACCCATATCTCGTTCTCCTGGGCCCATTGGCCAATGGCCCGCGCCTCATCTTCTGAATAGACAGCGCCTGTGGGGTTGGATGGCGACACAAAAATCATGGCTGTGGTTCTGTCCGTCCGAGCTTTCTCGAGATCATCCACAGTCACCTTGAATCCGGTGGCGGCGGTTGTGTTGACCAGGACAGGGACTCCGCCCGCAAGCTCCAGGCCTGCCGGATACGTCACCCAGTATGGAGCGGGTAATAGGACCTCGTCACCGGGGTCGATGAGGGCCGCGAACGTCTGGAATACCGCCTGTTTGGCCCCGTTGGTGACGATCACCTCGGAAGAATCGACGTGAACGCCGGAGTAGCGGGCGGTGTAGGCGGCGACGGCCTCGCGGAGCGGTGGAAGCCCTTGATTGGCTGTGTAATGATGATTGGCGGGGTCGTGAGCCGCACGCGTAGCGGCGGCGACGATGTTCTCGGGAGTGGGGAAGTCCGGTTCGCCCGCGCCAAACGAGATGATGTCTTGACCGTCCGCCCGAAGCTCCCGCGCCCGGCTGCTGATGGCCATGGTTGCCGATGCGGGCAACCTGGCCAGACGTTGCGAAACCCTTTTCATGATGGCCCCGATCTTAGATCTGGGATCGGGACGCGGCGATTCAGTAGCCCCACTCGTCGTGAATGTTCCCTTTGGGATCGAGCAGGAAAGCGGTGTCGCCGAAATTGTTCCAGACCGCACCACCCTCACACCAATGGACCTCTGAGGAGAGAGGGTTCGCTATGTCGGGGCCGCACCCAGTCAACACTCTCACCCGCGCGCCGGCGTCCAACACGTGCCCTTCGGGGAAGGTGTAGCGATGACTCGACGATTCGTCCCTGATCACCCATCCGGTCAGGTCGCCGGCTGTCGGACCAACGTTCTCGATGTCGACCCACTCACCGTTGAGGTTGTCGTTGTCATTCCCTGGAGCGTCATACTCAACATGAGTGATCACGAGGTTGGCCTCGCTCGGGATCCCGCAGGCGTTGTCAGCCCAAATGCCCAGTCCCGCGCCCTGTGCTCTCATCTGGGCCTTCTCGAGAGACTCGCTCTGGTTGGTATTCGGGGGGAATTCACTCGCCAGGGCCAACCCCCGATGAACCATGACTTCGTTCACAAGTGTGCCGTCGGCGAGATAGACATAGCGGAGCAGACGGGCGAAGCCGTCGACGTCAGTCATGTCGTCAACCAGTGTTACCTCCTTCCCAAGCACGAGTTGGATGAGGACATTGGTGGCTTCGGTCCCTAGACACTCGCTCAACTCCGGGGCGTTGATTCCAATGAGCCTCACCGGTTTATCAGATCCGCCGACGAAGTTGGCCCGAATGGTGTCACCGTCCGTTACCGCAATCACGATCGCAGTGTCGGTGTTTGATTCCTCAACGAAGGTGTTCGTGATTACGAGCCCGCCAACAAGAAAAAGCAATATCGCAACCAGGACCCAGCCAAACCTTGTGCCCTTCAGTCTTCGCTCCTGAGTTGGCGGAGCTCGTGCTTCTCGACACGTCGCAAACGACGTCGTCTTCGATAGAAGGCTCCCCCCAGGGCGGCGAATAGCGCCGAAGCGACAGCTGTGACCAGAATGACGATGGATAGCGGGAAGTCACCGGCCATCCAGAGGAACTCGATCGACACCGTCTCGGTGTTCTGCACGGCGAACACGACGACCAGTATCAGGCCAAGTGTTGCGACGATCCCGCCCCAGGGGAGACCGGCGCTTGGTTCCTCAAGAGGTAGGGACTCAAACTCACCCTCTACATCCTGCCCCTCGTGACCGTCGGTCATGACTCAGCGCTCCCGGCCGAACTAGTGGCCCAATCGTCCCGTGAAGCTCGACCTTCCTCAACATTGACACGCGTCAGCAGGATCAGCCCTACGATGAAGAAGCCGACGACCGAAAGGATCGCCGGGCGACCGGAACCGGTGACACTGCTGACTATTGCAAAGACAGTTGTGCCGGCCACTGCCGATGCCTTGGAGAACACTGTGAAGAACCCAAAGAATTCAGCGGATGACTCTTCGGGGATCATGCTCCCGTAAAGACTGCGTGATAAGGCCTGAGATCCGCCCAAAACGAGACCCACGACCGCACCAAGTGCGTATAGGGGAGTCGCCTGCCCGACCGGAAGCAAGTACCCGGCGATAGTCACGCCGATCCAGATCACCAACGAGATGACGATGGCGAGCTTCGTGCCGATCTTGGCGGAGAGCCATCCGAAGAAGAGTGCTCCGCCAAAGGCCACGAACTGAACGATCAAGAACGTGATCACGATCTCGGTAGTGCCGAGTTCGAGTGTGTCAACGGCGTAAGCGCCCGTAACAGCGATCACCGTGTTGATCCCGTTGCTGTAAAGGAAATAGGCGATGACGAATAGCAGCAGCGCGCGAAACTCGAGGAGCTTCTTGGTTGTTTCCCATGTGGCACCGAACCCAATGCGCGTATATGCAACTAGTCGAGACTTGTTGGCATGCACCGCTGGCAGGGGTTGAGGATCCCCCTCGTCGGGCAATCGGCGGAGGGTTATGACACTGAACAGCAGCCACCAGACTCCGGCCCCGGCGATGGAGATTCGAGATGCATCGGACAATGACAACCCGAGAGCTCCGTTGTCGCTCAGAAAGATCAAGACAAAGGCAAGCACGAGGTACAGACCGCCCCCGATGTATCCGTACGCAAAGCCCTTTGAGGAGACTTGGTCGATTGTGTCGTCGGTGGTGATGATCGGCAGGAAGCCGTCATAGAAGACGTTGGCGGCAACGAAGCCGATTTGTGAGATCAATGCCACGAAGAGAAAGGCGCCGACGGCGCCATCGGGTACCAGGGGGAGAACCAGCGTCGTGATGGCCCCTAGGACCGCGAAATTGCGAAGGAACCTGCGTTTGGCAGCCGCGTAATCCGCAACCGTTCCCAGAATCGGCATCGCCAGGAAGAGGATGAGTGATCCGAAGCCAACCACGCCCGCCCAGAGCGTCTCGCCAGACTGTCCCGCGAAACCCTCTTCAGGGACGATCGTCGCAGCAAAGAACACTGCAATGATCGCGCCAAACGTCGTGATGTATGCCGAGTTGGCCCAGTCGTACATGGCCCATCCGAATATGGTGCGTGGATCGTTCTTCTGTACTTGGCTCACGAAACTCCAAGCTAGTGGTCTAAGACAGCGCTACGCATAACCTCTATGCCAATGTGGCGGACAGCGGTGTTCTTGTTTGTACTGATCGCCGCCTGTTCGACTCCCCAGGATCTGGCGCCGATACCGAACTTCCAGCCGACCACGACCAGCCTTGAACCGATAACGACCACGTCCAGCGCTGAGCCGACGACTACGACTACGACTACGACGACGACTACCGAGGTCTTGGCACACTTCACTGTTCTCGTTTACGACGAAATAGCGAGAATGTCGTTCCCGGTTCAGATGACCGCCCGTCCCGGAGCGACTCTCTCCTACATCGCGACCAAGGACGGCCATGTATGGGTGTATGACGGTGTCGAAGTCAAAGACACGCCGGCGTTGGACATCAGCGCACGAGTTCTCGACTCCGGCGAGCGCGGGCTGCTTTCGGTTGCCCTCCACCCGACAGATCCGAGTCGGATGTTTCTTCACTACACCGCCAACAACGACGACACGGTGGTCTCGGAGTTCAGCTTCCTCGACGACTTCACGGCGGACTCCGAATCCGAGCGTGTTCTTCTGCGACTCAGCCAACCCGCGGCCAACCACAACGGTGGGATGATCCAGTTCGGTCCCGGCGAGACCCTCTACGTCGGCCTGGGCGATGGTGGCGGCTCCGCTGACCGTTTCAACAACGCTCAAAACCCGGGCACGCTTCTTGGAGGATTGGTGACCCTCCAGGTGAACGGTGATCCCGATCCGACGCTGTTCGGCCGGGGACTTCGCAACCCGTGGCGTTTCTGGATCGACGACGACATCATCTATGTCGCCGACGTGGGCCAGGGGTCGTTCGAGGAGGTTTCGGTCACTGACCTCGTCGCAGACATCAATTATGGCTGGCCGATCACCGAGGGTTTGCACTGTTTCAGACCGGCCGCCGGATGTGACACCACCGGTCTGACCCTCCCAGTGATCGAAGTCAACCATGGCGACGCCAGGACTTGCTCTATCACCGGTGGAGTGGTGTATCGGGGTGAAGCGATACCGGAGATCGTTGGCACATACTTCTACTCGGACTTCTGTGGCGGCTACCTGCGCAGTTTCCGATACGAAGAGGGGGACATCGTGGGTGAGACAGATTGGACCGACCAAGTTGGCATCCCGGGGCGGGTCATCGGGTTCGGAGTTGATGGAGAGGCTGAGATGTATGTGGGAACCACAGATCGCCTTCTGAAGGTGGTGGCCCTCCGTCGGTGATCCGCCGATAGGCTCGGATCCATGGCGACGATCTTCACCAAGATCATGGACGGCGAGATACCGGGGACTTTCGTTTGGCGGGACGACCTCTGCGTTGCCTTCATGTCGATCAACCCGTTGCGGCCCGGGCACACGCTGGTTGTCCCCAGAGCCGAGGTCGACCACTTCATCGATTGCCCCCCGGAGCTCAGGGATCATCTCTTCGGAGTCTCCCAGACAATCGCAGCGGCGATCCAACAGGTTTATGCGCCGGCAAGGGTCGGCTTGATGATCGCCGGGCTCGAGGTCCCGCACTTGCACATTCATCTCGTCCCCATCGACGGCGTCCATGATCTCGACTTCGCCAATGCGGCCACATCAGTCGACCGAGAAGATCTCGACGAGTCCGCCGCTTCGATTCGGTATGTGCTGAAGGACAAAGGAGCATCGGGAGTCTCCGACTCACGAGTCCACTGACGTGGGAATCCTCCTGGGGGGTCTCACTTCTCTCCTCTACGGTGTCGGCGATTTTCTCGGGGGAGAAGGGGCAAAAAGGGCACCCGCCGCTGCGATCGTTCTCTGGGCAGGGGTTGTCTCATTTCCCCTGGTAGCGGTCGTCGCCTTGGTCAATGGCGGTTCGGCATCGGGCGTCGATCTGGCCATTGGCGCCGCTGCCGGGACGGCCGGGGCTCTCGGGTTGGTGCTCTTGTTTGCTGGTTTGGGAAAAGGTCAGGCGGCCGCGGTGGCGCCGGCCGCTGGCGCGATTGCCGGGGCACTCCCGCTCGCGGTAGCCGTTCTCGCCGGGGAGCGGCCATCGGTCCTGGCCTGGGTGGGGTTGGCGATTGCCATTCCTGCCATCGTCCTCTCTTCATGGGTTGCCGAGCCCGGGGACGTTCCCTTCGGAGGTGTCTGGTACGGAGTGGTCTCGGGTCTCGGATTCGGCGGTTGGACCGTGATCATCAACATGGCCGACGAGAGCGCCGAGCTGCTCCCATTGATCACGTCTCGTGCGGCCACGATGGTCGTCGTGCTGGCTCTAGGTGGCCTGGGCGTCTGGAAGGTGGTGGGTTTTGGAGCGGTGCCAAAGGGAATCGTCGCGGGCAACGGCCTGCTCGACGTGTCAGCCAACGTAACCCTCTTGTTGGGTCTCCATGTCGGGTCGCTGGCGCTGGTCGCCGTGTCTGCCTCTCTCTATCCCGCGGTGACGGTGGCCATGGCAAGGATTGTCAATCATGAGCAGCTGGCAAGCCGTCAGATTGTGGGTATCGGTCTGACACTGGTGGCTCTGGCGGCCATCGCTTTGGGTTAGTCGCCCGCGACCACGAGCCAGGTGCCGAAAATGACAAATGCGATTCCGGCGAGTCGTCGAGCACCGAGGGTGTGAGCGTCTGTGAACAGACCGAGATGATCGATGACGGCGGCCAGGATGAGAGTTGCACCGGTGAACAAGGTGAGTCCCGATCCGAGTCCGAGGTTCGACACGGTGATTCCGAGGGATGCTACGACAACCAGGCCCATCAGGCCTGAGGTGAATGCCCACCATGGGACCTCTCGAAGATCTGAAAGCCGCGCGCCACCCATGGCAACCATCAACATTCCGACGGCGAGACCGCCTCCCGCGTATGTGACGAACGTAGAAGCGAGGGTTCCGGCCTTGTCTTGCATGACCCCGAGAGACTGTGATTGCAGGGCCCCGGCCAGACCTCCGGCAAGACCGACGAGAAGGACAAGCAGCATGCTCATTGGACGACATCTTCGCCGATCGAGGGTCTTCCTTGGCGGATCGTTTTCGTCTAGTGGTATGTCGTGGAAGTAGCGCCAGCAGAGATGCAGTGATTATTTGTGCGACACCACTAGACCGAATCTGTCACGCTGCCCGTTTACTCTCGCTTGTGATGGAGAACATGGTTGGAAGAGTCCTCGGCACCAGAGATGCGACGCCGCTCGAGTTCTGGGTGGGTGTCGGCGCCGGCGAGTTCATCCAGCTCGACGACGTCGTTGCGCTAGAGCGTGTCTTGCCTACCGGTGAAGTTGTGCGCATGTATGGCACGGTCGGCCAGGTTGTGGCGCGTCACGAAGGTGCCCGTTTCGACTCCGATGTGTTCCTGATCGCCGATGGCATCCTGCCGGCTGAGATCTCAGAGGCAGCGCACGTCACCACGACCAGATTTGAGCCCGAGGTGTTTGTGCCACCTCGACCCGGTCAACCGGTTCGCATCGCTGAAGGCGACGAACGTGAGCGCGCTCTGTTCTTCGATCAGATGGATCAGAGATTGCCGGTCGGGATGGCTCGAAATGGTGAGCCGCTTTGGGTCAACTTCGAGTTCATCAATGGTGAGCGCGGAGCCCATGTCAACATCTCGGGGATCTCCGGCGTTGCCACAAAGACCAGTTACGCAACCTTCCTGCTGCACTCGCTTTTCACATCGGGTGTTCTCGGTAAGGCTGGCATCAACACCAAAGCGTTGATATTCAACGTCAAGGGTGAGGACCTGCTTCACCTCGACCGGGTCAACTCCCGTCTCGACGACACAGAGCGAGTGCGCTACACCAACCTGGGTCTTCCCTCCACACCCTTCGAGTCTGTGGCCAGTTTCGCCCCGCCACGGATCGACGACCCTCGCGCCACGGCCGACGTGTCCTCGAGGTCTGACGTCACCTCGTTCTTCTGGAGTGTTCACGAGTTTTGTTCGGAGGATCTCTTGCCGTTCCTCTTTGCCGACGCTGAGGACGATCGCGCCCAATACACCACGGTGGTCTACAACGTCATGGCTCAACTCAGAAAGGCCGAATCGGACGACAGTGGGGCGGCCATCATCGATGGGCTGGTTCTGAGGACCTTTCGAGAGTTGGCCGATCTCGTCACTTTGCGTGTCCAATCGGACGAGCATCGCTACCTGTGGGCGGGTCCTGCCATCGGGATCGGAACGATCAACGCCTTCGTTCGCAGATTGCAGGCGTCGGTGCGACACCTGGGAAGGCTCATCAGGTCTGATGTGCCCGACGCTGCGCGACATCGCATCAATCTCGGCCAGAGTCAGGTCACCGTGGTTGACCTTCACAATCTGAACGATCGAGCCAAGCGATTCGTTGTCGGTGTCACCCTCAGGAGGGCGTTCGAGGACAAGGAGCGGGCCGGTCAGTCCGACGAGCTGCTGTTGGTGGTTCTCGATGAGTTGAACAAATACGCACCGCGCGAGGGCACGAGCCCGATCAAGGAGATTCTGCTGGATATCGCGGAGCGAGGGCGATCATTGGGTGTTGTCCTCATCGGCGCGCAACAGACGGCATCGGAGGTGGAGCGACGGATAATCGCCAACTCCTCGATTAGGGTTGTGGGTCGTCTCGATTCGGCCGAGGCGGCGCGGGAGGAATACGGGTTCCTTCCGGCTGTGCACCGTCAGCGTGCCACCATCGTCAAACCGGGCACGATGATCCTCAGCCAACCCGAGTTACCAGTGCCTCTGGTCCTCGAATTTCCGTTCCCGGCCTGGGCCACGCGGGCATCTGAAGCCGTTCCGGCAATGGGCCTCGACGGTCCGGAGGACCCGTTCGAGGATCTTTAGCTTGATTTGGGGTGTGTCGCTGAATGACGCTCCATAGATCTGTCACAGACGGCCTCTACGATCGGCATGGTGACCGTCAAGATCCTTCATACCTCCGATTGGCACGTTGGCCGGCGCATCCGGGGCCGAGATAGGTCCGACGAGCACCGGGCGGTTCTTGGCGAGTTGAGCGAGATTGCGGACACCACTCGTGTTGATCTGACATTGGTGGCCGGCGATCTGTTCGATTCTTCTTCGCCTACCCCGGCATCTGAGGAGATCGTTTGGAGGGCGCTTCTCGAGCTCGCGGAGGTCTCCCCCGTAGCGGTGGTTGCCGGGAATCATGACTCGCCGGCGCGTCTCGATGCTGTTACGCCGCTGCTGAAGATGGGTCGTGTGATCGTGGTGGGATCACCCCAATCTCCTGAAGTCAACGGTGTGATTGATTTCGAGTCGATCGGGGTCAAGCTCGCGTTACTGCCATTTGTCTCGCAGAGGGGGATCGTCAAGGCAGAGGACATCATGGACTCCGATCCTGACCAGCACGCCGGCGCCTTCGAGGAGCGGTTGCGAAGGATCCTCGAGAAACTGACCGAGGACATGACAACCGAGACAGTCAACGTTTTGATGAGCCATCTCACTGTCTATGGGGCCCTAGCCGGGGGCGGTGAGCGGCAAGCGCACATTTTCGGTTATGCGATCCCAACCGGGCTGTTTCCAGGCCATCTGTCCTATGTCGCGCTCGGCCATCTGCATCGTCAGCAGAAGATGCCCCACTCCAGCGCAGTCTGGTATTCGGGGTCGCCGCTCCAGCTCGACTTTGGTGAAGTGGCGGATCAGAAAGGGGCCCTCCTAGTGGAGGCAGCACCTGGACTCCCCGCCAAGGTCACCGCCGTTCCACTGTTGGCAGGACGACGTCTCAAGACGCTACGCGGTACTTTGGAGGAGGTTCTCACCCGTGCCGATGAGGCAGCGGGTGCCTATGTCAAAGTCGAACTTCTCGAGAAGGCGCGAGTCGGGCTGGCTGATGAGGTTCGCCAGGCGATTCCCGATGCCGTCGAGGTCGTACTCGAGTCACCCGATCGGGTGGTGCGCAGGGATGAGTCGCGCCGGCGTCTCGAGCCGTCAGAGGCTTTTCACAGTTATCTGGCGGAGAGTGGTGTAGCTGATCCCAATGTGGAGTCCCTCTTTGCTGAACTTCTCGATGAGGCCCTGACATGAGACCCATTCGCATACGAGCCGAAGGTTTCTCCGCCTACCGCTCTGCAGTGGAAGTGGATCTCGAAGGTGTGGAATTCTTCTCGCTCACGGGTGCGACCGGGTCGGGCAAGTCGAGTCTCGTCGATGCCATGATCTTCGCGCTGTTTGGCCGCGTGCCCCGTCTCGGTGGCAATGCGGTCGCACCGGCAATCTCGGCCGGGGCCGTGAGAGCTCGTGTCGCCGTCGACTTTGAGGTCGATGGAGATATCTACACGGCAGTGCGGATGGCAGAGAGGACCAAGTCGGGCGGTGCAACGGTCAAGGAAGCCCGACTTCAAAAAGGCGACAAAGTGTTGGCCGATGGCGCCGACGACGTCACCCGTGAGGTCGAGGACCTTCTCAGCCTTCGCTTCGACGACTTCACCCGGACTGTTGTGCTTCCTCAGGGTGAGTTTGCCCGCTTTCTCACGTCGCCCAAGGCGGAACGCCAGGCGCTACTTCGAAATCTGCTCGGATTGGATATCTATTCGACGGTCCGTTCTTTGGCGAAAACTCGCGAGTCCGTGGCCGGGGACCGCGCTGAAGTTGCTCGGCGGCAAGCAGACGCGATTGAGCTGGTAGCCCAACAGACCATGAAGGAATCTCACGATCGTCTCGAGGCACTCAAAGCGATCGCCGCAACAGTTGTCGACGAGGAGAAGGCACTCGCTCAGCTCGATTCCGAATGTGAGGAGGCCCGGAGGTCGGTGGGCCGGATCACGGAATCTCTCGAACGGCTCGCCGAGATCACTCTGCCGGATCGCATCGAAGAGCTTGATCAACTGGTCGTGGAGGCGAGGGATGGACTTGACGGGGCAGAAGCTCGCTATGAAGAGGTCAGCAGGTCCACTCGTGAGCTCGAGGCCAAAATGGCCGACTCCCCATCGTTGGATGAGATCAATGGTCTTCGAAAATCCCGGCTCAGGCAAGGTGAGATCGAAGAACGGTTGGCCAACCAAGACTCAGACTCGGCACTGAAACGTCTGGGAAAAGCCGAGTCGAGTCTCGAGATCGCCTCTGAGCGCCTTGACGCCATTCGGACCCGGTTGACCGCCGCTCACGTGTCTCATGCCGCCCACGCCCTCACTGCAGCATTGGAGGTAGGCGAGCCCTGTCCCGTGTGTAGCCAGGTCGTGGCTTCCGTTCCAACAGGTGACGCGTCAACAGCGGTGTCAGCCCTCGAGGAGAAAGAAGTGCTTGCAGACCGGGCCGTCAAGATTGCGCGGTCTGAGTTCGACGAAGCGAACGCTGTGGTAACTCAGATGGAAACCAGCGTTTCTGGGTTGAAGACACAACTCGCAGAAGCCATCACCGAGATCAGAGGTGCCCCGCCCCTCGATGAGCTCGATCGACTGGAACAAGGCGTGCTCGAGGGAACCGTTGAGCTCGAGTTGAGTCGCAGCGAGCTGGAAGCCACCGAGATTGCCCGACGGGAGGTGAGGTCCAAGCTGGAAGACCTGGCCGAGTCGGTGAGACGGTTGGCGAAGGACCTGACGGCCGCTCAACTGCGTGTGGCTGACCTCGATCCTCCCGTCCCCGAAAGCGACGACGTGCTTGTGCAATGGAAGGAGCTTCTCGTCTGGAGAGACGAAACCAGTGGCCGGTTGACATCCGAGAGGCCTGAGGTCGAAGCAGATGTGAGCCAGATTGAGAGACTGGCGCGGGCAAGAAGGGGCGATCTCGTCACAAGACTCGAGAGTCTTTCGGTGGCTCTGATCGAGCCCTTTGCCGTTCAGGTCGCTTTAGAGACCGAGATGGCGAGACGGAAGGTCGCCGACATCGAGAAAGCGGAGCGGGACAGAGCGGCTTTGGAGAAGAAGATCAAGGAATCTGAGTCCGAGGCTGAAATCGCAGCCGGTCTCGCCAATCACCTGAAGGCCAACGGATTCGAGAGATGGCTGATGGTCGGCGCGATCGCAGACTTGGTCGAAGGGGCCAACGGATTGCTCGCGCAACTGTCCGACGGCGGGTACTCGCTGCACTCCGACGACTCGGGAACCTTTTCGATAATCGATCATCACAACGCCGACGAGAAAAGAAGTGTGTCGACCCTCTCCGGTGGCGAGACGTTCCTCGTCTCGTTGGCCCTAGCTCTCTCGCTCGCGGAGACCTTGGCTGCTGCAGGGGGAGCTGATCTCGACACGATCATCCTCGATGAGGGGTTTGGTGCTCTTGACGACGAATCGCTCGACACAGTCGCAGCCGTGCTCGAAGAGCTTGCGGGGAAGGGTTTGGTGGTCGGTGTGATCACTCACGTCAAGGAACTTGCGTCGCGGGCGCCGATCCGCTTCGAAGTCACGCCCGATCCGACCGGGGCCAAGGTGGTGAAAGTCTCATGAAATTCACCGTCGAGGCATGGGACTCCGATTATGGCGCACCCACCGAGCAGGAGCTCGACGACGCATCGCAAAACGTCGATGCCTCGGTCGAGATGTCGCCAGACCAATGGCGCCCCCTTCTCCCGGAGGTTGACGCTGTCGGCGATGTCCTTTTCGTCGATGGGGTGCGGCGGGTGGATGCAACACTCTGGATCGAGCAGCCCCCGGACTTTCCCGGTTTCACCCTCGCCGCCACCTACGCCGCCGGTGCAGTTCGATGTAATGGCACGGCGGAGTTGGAGGTCGCGGAAGTCGGTAGAGGTCTGTTCACCTCCGCCCCGGCCGACGACGTGGTGAGCAGTGTCGGGAGCTATCTGGTCAAAGCAACCAAGGGAACGACATCCGAGGAGCTTTGGCTGGGAATCCAGCAGCGAATGGGCGACCTGGAGGCAGTCGTTGCCCGTCAGGCCGGAGGAGCCGAGCTTCTCGTCGTCGATGGACCGCTCTCACACGCGAGGGATCTCGAAAATGCTGTGGGGTACATCAAGACGCAGAAGGTCCAGTACCTACCGATGGAGCTGCGCTCGGTGCTCACGGCTCTTCCTTCCGGTTATCGCACGCCGTTGTTCTTGACCACCACATCTTGGAGCCGTTTCTCGTGGTACCTCCGATTGGCCAACCATGCGGGTCCGGCGGGTGGGCTGGTGCGCTGTGAGATCGATGCGGACAAACCCGCGGCGGACGCGGCTCGGATTGCAACTCGGGTCAGCGCCACGCTTCCTCGATTTGCGTCAGCGAGTCACAAAGATCCGCGCGCCCCTCAGAATCTCTATCCGATCGGTGGGCTCGAGCGAGAGCTTCGACATCGTCTCGGTGACAAGGAGTTGGCGATTCGTGCCCTCCGGAGGGTGTCGCAGACTGCGGCCTAACCCTCCCTTCGTGAAGCCAGTACGGCACCGGCGATGACCAGGAGGACACCGATCG
>Ga0255057_10001234_pt1 | contig 14576 bp, 15 predicted proteins | sample Cases_109_6_MG_FD_189022 | JGI IMG/M metagenome (GOLD analysis project Ga0255057, IMG submission 189022) | Seawater microbial communities from Amundsen Gulf, Northwest Territories, Canada - Cases_109_6 | ecosystem: Environmental > Aquatic > Marine > Gulf | place: Canada: Northwest Territories... | reverse complement strand
TAGCGTGGGTCGCGGTCCTCGCCAATCTCGACACGCTGCTTGCCTGAGGGTCGGGCCATGGCCGCTCGGGTCATACGGCCGTCTCGCCGAGCGTCGAATATGGACGCGGTTGAAGTGCGCCCGGTCCTAGAAGGACGCCGAAGTCCTGGCTCGGGCCTCCGGGTTTTTGCCGCTACCCGCGCTGTCAGAGTGGCGCGGTCATCTGAATATCTGAGTTGATATTCAGATATTCTGGTTACCCTCAGCCATATGGCGACATCGGCGCGGAAGTCAGAGCATCGGCATGGTCCATTGCCCGAGCCGTCGTTGGGGCTGGATTCGGCAACGGTGTTGGCGGAGCGTTTCAAGCTGTTGGCTGACCCAAGTCGGTTGCGGATGATCTATACCCTGCTCGAGGCCGGTGAACTGTGCGTCAGCGACCTGGCCGCGCTGGTCGATGTCAGCGAATCCGCCACCAGCCACCAACTCAGACAGCTACGTCTGGCCGGTCTGGTTCACTCCCGCAAACAAGGCCGCGAAGTTTTCTATCGGATTTTCGACACCCATGTGCGGCTGCTCCTCGACGTGGCCGTCGAGCACTATCTGCACGACCACCCGGAGCACCGTTGAGCGCCACCCACACCCACATCCCTCGGGCGGGACGGCGCCACCTGCGGCCGCTGTCGATTGCGTTCGCGCTGATCGTGGTGTTCATGGGCGTCGAATTGGTCGCCGGGTTCCTCACCGGGTCGTTGGCGTTGATCTCAGATAGCGGACACATGGCTACCGACGCCCTTGGGATGGGTATGGCGCTGGCGGCGATCGCGGCCGCCGACAGGAAAGGCACCGGCGGCAGCCGTACCTACGGGCTGTACCGGTTGGAGATCCTCGCTGCCCTTGCCAACGCGGTGCTGCTGTTCGGCCTCGCCGCCTTTGTGGTCTATGAGGCCATCCGGCGCCTCCAGCAACCAACCGAGGTTCTGACTACCCCGATGCTGATCGTCGCCTTGGTCGGACTGATCGCCAACTTGGTCGCATGGCGACTGCTGCGCCCGGGCGCTCGAGAGTCGATCAACATCGAAGGCGCCTACGTCGAAGTGCTCGCCGACATCGCCGGCTCAATCGGGGTCATCGCAGCTGCCCTCATCATGATCCTCACCGACTGGCCGTACGCCGACCCTCTCTTTGCGGCACTGATCGGGGTACTCATCCTCCCCAGAGCCTGGCGCCTCGGCTATCGGGCGCTGCGCGTGCTCGTGCAAGCCGCACCCACCGGGCTCGAGCTCGACCTGGTCCGCGACGATCTCTCCGCGATACCCGGTGTCGTCGACGTCCACGACCTGCACGTCTGGACCCTCACCTCCGACATGGTTGTCGCCACCGTCCACCTCATGACCACGAGCACAACGGATCCCCACCCCGTCCTCGATCAAGCCCGAAGCATCCTCCAAGACCAATACCACATCGCGCACGCAACCCTCCAAGTCGAACCCGACACTCACCACGGCTGCTCAGCCGTCACCTGGTAGCGCCGATCACCCAATCCACGCGACAACGCGCCCGACCCGAGACGCCGCGTTCATGCTCGTCGACAGCTGATCTGAGCGCGGTGTACCGCGTCGACCAGGGGCGTGGCCCATCACTCTCGGCTGGATCGAGCATCGGAGGGTGTCGGTCTTGTCGCCTGTGACTCAGCGAAGGTGAGGTCGGAGACACCGGGCGCCGGTGATGCGCGTTCTTCGCTCGGGCACCATAGGGTGCGGTAATCAGCACGGGGGTGTCATTGCCGGCGAAACCCATCGGTGAGATCGTGCTCGATCTCACCGAGATCGTAGAACGGGCGCGAGCGAGCAAGAGTCGTATCGGATACTTCGCCGCTATGTATCGCAAGGTCACGCTGGCGATAAAGGAGGCCATCGACGCCGGCGAGTTTGAGGATTCCGAGCGAATGTCACGGCTGGATGTGGTCTTCGCCCAACGGTATATCGACGCATCTGCGGAGTTCACGGCGGGTAAGGAGCCCACGGATTCATGGCAGGTTGCGTTCGACGGTGCCGGTAGGTGGCGACCGATCATCATCCAACACCTGCTCACCGGGATGAATGCCCATATCAACCTCGATCTGGGGATAGCCGCCGCCACCGTGGCGCCCGGCGCCGAACTGGCGGCGTTGGAGGGCGACTTCAACACGATCAACGCCGTGCTCGGTCGCTTGGTCGCAGGGTTCACCGCCGACATCGCCGAGGTATCACCGTGGATCGGGCTGCTCGATCGGATGGGTGGCCGTGCCGATGACGCCCTAGTCAACTTCAGCATCGGGGTCGCCCGGGTCGAGGCGTGGGACCTCGCCGTGCAACTCGCTCCGCTGCCGGAACCAGAGTGGGAGACGGTCGTCGCCGCCCGCGACGAGTGGACCGCAGGTTTCGGTGAGTTCTTGCTCCACCCTGGCTGGATTTTCAGTAGTGGGCTTTGGGCAATCCGCATCCGGGAGAGCAGCAACATCGTGCGGGTCATCGACGTCCTGAGCAACTGAGGGCGCGGGTGCGAAACAGGCTCGGTTGGGTGGCGCGGTGAGACCGGCGGAGGATGGCTAGCCGCTGTGGAGCTCGACGTCTGGGAATGCCCCGACGAAGGCGAACCAGAACGTGGTCCGGCTCGGGAACGGGGTCAGCGTGGCGCCTTGGCGGGTCCCGGAGACGGCGACTCCCGACGAGGTCCAGACGGAGCCGGTCTCAACATCGACGAAATCCCCATTCCTGAGCTCAAACCGCAACGTCTCGCCGTCGACAACCGCACCGAACACCGTTGCTCCTCCTTCGGTGGGAAACACCACGATCTGGTTCCCACCCACCTCGTCGTTGATTGGATCGATCACGTTCTCCACGGGATAGGCTCGGGCCACCTCATTGATGACGACGCCGACGACCAGGGCTGATGGCCGGAGCCTGGCATCCCGGGCCGCCTCTCCGACCGGGAAGGGGAACCGACCCGAATCGATGATGTCGGCATAGCCGGCGAAGGCATCTCGCTCATAGGGACGGGAGAACCCGGTGGCGCGAGTGAGGACCAGGGTCTCGGGGTGCAGCGATGCCCAGTCTGTCCACGTAGCCACGACCGAGGGCAGCGGCTCCAGCGCGGCGTCGGTGAGCGGTCCCACGATCGCCGTTCCCGCGACCTGCCACCAGTACGAACCGGTGGTGCGGTCGACCATGACGAGATCCGATTCGTACAGGGCGCTGGTATTGCCAAAGCTCAACACGTCGCCGTCCACCCGTCGGTCGTAGACGATGGCGCTCCGGCACAGCGGGCAGTAGCTGATGAGGACCGGCACCCCGTCCAAGTCGTCGTTGACGATCTCGTGATAGTTCAGAATCTTGAACGGATATGCATACGCCTGGCCTCCTGCCACATATCCGAGGACGAGATCGTCGGGCGCCAACCAATCACCGACACTGGCATCGCCGTATACCGGTCGGTCGATTGGTGGAATGGCATCCAGCAGTCGCAATCGGAGCTCCGCAGTGGACTCGGAGAGAGGGACCGAGCCACCGTCAAAGGTGTCGAAATAGATCTCGTTGAGAGGAACACTGTGGAGGCTCAAGTCGACGTCGGGCGGCGTCTGCGCCTCCTCAACGCTGGATTGGACCTGAGGCGTGGTTGCTGGATCTACGGAAGGGTCGGATGGGCTGACGCCGGACGCCGAGGTCGGAGACGAGGTGTCGGGTGGTGCCGGGGGGTCGGCGGAGGCTCCGCCGTTGTCGTCATTACCGGCACAGGCGGCCGCCACCAAGGTGATCGTGGCGACGAAGGCGGCGATGGCCCAAGCTCTCATCACAGGGGCAACCCGCCCGGTCGCCGTCGACTTCCCATCCCGTCGCCAGGTGAAGCCGAGTGCAGGGCCCGCTGGAGCCGATCCGGCGCACCATCGTATGTTGACGAAGCCTCACCGACATCGTGGCGGGTTAGGCTCGAGGTCGGTCAACAGGCAAGGAGATCGCGTGTTTGATCTGATCGGGTTTTTGATCGCAGGCGGGATCGTCGGCGCCATTGCCCGTCTTCTTGTGCCAGGCAGGGACCCGATGCCGTGGTGGGGGACGATCCTTCTCGGTGCGGCTGCGGCGATCATCGGTGGCTGGCTGGCAGGGCTGATTACACCGGACAATCGTGGGTTCCCGTGGATCGCTTCGATCATCGCCGGCGTAGCGCTGGTCCTGATCGTCCGGTTTGTCAGAAGCCGAGCGGCTTCCTAACCCGCCAAAACATCCGCCTTGGCGGCGAGGCCGGTGTCCTTTGTGGTGAGCGCCTTCTCCGAGTGGGTGCTCAGGGCGAGCGTTACCTTGTTCCACCGAATATCGATATCGGGGTGGTGGTCGGCGACCTCCGCTGCCATCGCCACTCCGGTGACGAAACCGATGGCGGCGGCGAAGGTGCCGAACTGATAGGTGCGGGTGATCGTCTCGCCGTCGAGCTGCCAGTCCGGGTTGGCGGCGGCGAATTGCTTTCGATCCTCAGCGGTCAAGATGTCCATGGTGCCTCCAGAGACCGATGATACGCTCCCGGTAGGCTGGTCGGCCGTGGATTCCTCGTTCGCACCGCTGCGCGCTGAGCTCGAGCACGTCGCCGGCCTGCCGGTGCCCTGGTACCTGGCGGGGGGCTGGGCGATCGATCTGTTCGTCGGCCGGGTCACCAGACAGCACCACGATGTCGACCTCGTTATCGGTCGTCTCCATCAACGCACGGTCTACCAGCACCTGGCCGATCGGGCCTGGTACATGATCGTTCCTCACCCCGATGGTCTGACCGGCAAGGGAACGATCGAGGTCTGGGACGGGACACCACTGGTGAGGCCCGCCCACCAGATCCTCGCCGACGACGAGCACGGCCATCGCATCGAGTTTCTGTTGTCCGAGATCGACGAAGGCCTCTGGCGATCCGGGCGAAACCCCGAGGTGACGATGCCAACGGTGCGGATGGCGTTGACCACATCCGACGGGATCCGCTATCTGGCACCGGAGATCGTGCTGCTATACAAGGCGAAGCTGGGCAGGACCTGGGACGAGGCGGACTTCGAGATCGCGCTGCCCGAGATGGGCGTGGGCCAACGGGACTGGCTGTTCCATGCGCTGGAGGAAGAGCACCCAGGACATCCCTGGCTGGACCGGCTCGGGTAGACCCTTCATAGGGCGGACGGCGGGTCAGCCGATGACGATGTTGACCAAGCCTGGTGGGCGGGCGATGACCTTTTGCACCTCACCCTGCCCGAGATAGATCTGTATGCGCTCCGAGGCCATGGCGGCAGCTGTGACCGCCTCCTCGTCGCTGTCGGGCGCGACCTCGATCCGGTCGCGCACCTTCCCATTCACCTGGACGACGAGCGTCACGGTCGGGTCGGCCGCTACCGCAGAATCCACATCCGGCCAGGCCTGCACGTGGATGCTGTCCGTGTTGCCGGCGCTGTGCCAGAGCTCTTCTGTGATGTGGGGGGCGATCGGAGCGAGCAACAACAGCAGGATGGAAACCGCCTCATCCCAGGCCTCCGTCGACACCTCCCGGCTGGTTCGGTCGTCGAGCATCCGGTTGCGTAGTGTCATCAGCGCCGCCACCGCGGTGTTCCATTTGAACGCCATCATGTCTCGGTCGACCTTCTGGATCGTCTGGTGGGCCCGGCGGCGAAGCGCCGCCGAGGCGTCTTCCGACACCGTCTTCGGTTCATATTCCGTCGTTCCCAGCTTCCACACGTCGTCGATGAAACGCCGCGATCCGGCGATTCCGCGTGAGTTCCATGGCCCGCCCTTTTCCCAATCGAAGGCGAACATCAGATAGGTGCGGACCGTGTCCGCGCCGTAGCGCTCGACGAGCTCGTCGGGGTTCACCACGTTGCCCCTCGACTTGGACATGCGCTGGGTGGCGACGTGGTCGCGCAGCTGGGAAACCTCACTGGGTGCCACGGAGCCCGGTATCTCGATGTCGGCGTCGTCTGGCACCTCAACGGTGACCATGCCTTCGGCAGTGGCGACCTGCAGCGAGCCATCGGCGTGCTCCAGCAGTTCCCCCACCACCGGTGCTGCATCCACAGACGCGTTCTCGTCGACACGCACCGATATGGCCACAAAGCGATCGCCGTCCCATTCCCCGGCGATGACGAGGCGGTCGCCGGTTCGTTCCTCACCCAGGATCTGGCCCTGGTTGCGCGACATCAGCATGGGCTCGTTGAACAGCCCCGTCGGGTCGCGTCCATGAGACTCCATCACAGCAGCGGTCTCGTCGAACACGCCAAGGTCGCGCATTGCCTTGGTGAAGAAACGGGTATAGAGCAGGTGCATCGTGGCGTGCTCGGCCCCGCCGGTGTAAACGTCGACAGGTAGCCAGTAGGCAGCCTCCTCGGGGTCGAAGGGTCCGGCATCGAAATGAGGGGATAAATAGCGGTACTGGTACCACGAAGAGCACATGAAGGTATCCAGCGTGTCCGTCTCCCTTGTGGCCGGCTCGCCCTCCGAGTCGGTTGCCGCGAGGAACGTCTCGTCCGTGGTCAACGGGCTGGCCCCAGCGGTGACGACCAGGTCCTCAGGCAGGATGACAGGGAGGTTCTGCTCCGGCTCGATCGTGCCGTCCTCTCTGTACAGCATCGGGATCGGTGCGCCCCAGTACCGTTGGCGCGAGATCAGCCAATCACGCATCCGGTAGTTGACCGCCTCTTTGCCGAGGCCGTTGCTGTGCAGCCAGTCGATGGCGGCGGCGACGGACGGGTTCTCCCTACCCTTGGCGTCGGTCGTCTCCACCCCGTTGATCGGCCCGCTGTCCACCATCACCCCTGGTCCGACGTAGGGCTCGGTCATGGCGTCACCGTCGAGCGGGTCCTGGTTGGCGGGGTGGATCACGGGAACGATGGGCAGCTTCATCGCCCTGGCGAAGGCGAAGTCGCGCTCGTCGTGGGCCGGGACCGCCATGATCGCTCCGGATCCGTAGGACAGCAGCACGTAGTCGGCGATCCACACCGGGATCCTCTCTCCGTTGACCGGGTTGATCGCATAGCCACCCGTGAACACGCCGGTCTTTTCCCGATCGACTTCCATACGCTCGACCTCCGAACGCCGGCTTGTCGCCTCCCGGTACTCGTCGACCGCGGCTCGCTGGTCGGTGCTGGTGAGGGAATCGACCAGATCGTGTTCCGGGGCGAGGACCATGAACGTTGTTCCCCATAGCGTGTCCGGGCGTGTGGTGAAGACCGGTATCTCGTCGCCCGCCTCGGTGGTGAACACGACGTCCGCTCCCTCGGAGCGGCCGATCCAATTGGTCTGCATCACCTTGACAGGCTCCGCCCAGTCGATCGTCGAGAAATCGAGCAGTTCTTCTGCATATTTGGTGATGGCGAAGAACCACTGCTCCATCTTTCGCTGCTCCACTGCGGCACCGGTGCGCTCGTCCTTGCCGTCGATGACCTGCTCGTTGGCGAGCACCGTCTGCAGAACCGGGGACCAGTTGACGATGGCCTCGCCGCGGTAAGCCAGGCCGCCCTCGTAGAGCCGGCGGAACAGCCATTCGGTCCACACGTAGTACGAAGGGTCGGCCGAGATGGCCTCTCGCTTCCAGTCGAACATCGGCCCCATGGAGCGGAGCTGTCCGCGCATCCGCTCGATGTTTTCCCATGTCCAGATCGCAGGATGCACATTGCTATTGATCGCAGCATTTTCGGCGGGGAGCCCGAATGCGTCGAAACCAATCGGGAACAGGACGTTGAAGCCCTTCATCCGCATGACGCGGGCCCTGGCGTCCGACGGGGCCATCGCGTACCAGTGGCCGATGTGCAAATCGCCCGACGTGTAGGGGAGCATGGTCAGGGCGTAGTGTTTCGGCCGATCCCAGTCGACCTCTGACCGATATAGGCCGTCGGCTTCCCATCGGTCCTGCCAGCTGCGCTCGAGCTCTTTGTGGTCGTATTTCTCAGGCATGATCTGCGTTGGTGAAGGCGGCATGGTAGATCCAAGATGCCCGGTGGGGATAAGGTTGCGCGATGCCTTCGACAACGATGACGCTCACCGAGGCGCTGCTCGCCAACGGCGTCGAAAAGACCAACCCCGCCTACGACTCCGTCGTCATCGCCGCGGCGCCGCGGTGGCTCACCAAGGTATGGGGATCGGACATCGCGGCGATGACGCTATCGCACCGGATCTACGTTGGTGACAAGGTGTTAGGCAAGATCGCGGATGGCAAGGCTGCCAAGCTGCTCAAACACGAATCGGTCCACGTGGATCAATGGCAGCGGCACGGACGGATTGGGTTTCTCGCTAGATACCTGAGCGACTACGTGCGCGGGCGTGCCGCGGGTTTGTCACATTCGACCGCGTACCGTGCGATCGCGTTCGAGAGGGAAGCCTCATCCAAGAGCGAGTGACCGACTACCTCCAGAACGTTGAGTGGAGCATCCCCCACGTGCTCGCGGTGCTTGGAGGTGGTCTCGTTGGAGCGTTGGTCACAACGATCGGGGTCGTGCTGGTCTATGGGGAGGACCTCACCCTGGTCGCCTTCGTGCTCACCTTCCTCGGGCAGGCAACAGGTGGTTTGCTGGTGCTGGCCTATCTGTCGCAAAAGGTCGGCACCGGGGGCTTTGCCACCGACTTCGGCTTTCGGCTCCGTCTCCGGCACTGGTGGGGCCTTCCGGCAGGCGCCGTTCTCCAATTTGCAGCGGCCATTGTCACTGCGCCGCTGGTAGAGCTGCTGTTCCCCGAAGGGGCGCCCCAACAAGAGGTGGTCACCATCACCGAGGGCTCGGACACCATCTTCGAGGCGCTGCTCATCTTGTTTGCGGTTGGGATCCTGGCTCCGGTGGTCGAGGAGCTCACCTTTCGCGGGATGCTGCTGTCGCGGCTGGTCCGCTCGATGTCCAAGTGGTGGGCGATCACTGCCCAGGCGGTCGCCTTCGCCGGGATCCATCTGCTTGACCCGAATTCCAGGGCGGTGCTGCCCGGGCTTTTCCTCATCGGCTTCGTGCTCGGCTACGCCGCGATCAGGACGGGGGACCTGTCCCTGCCGATCTTTCTCCACGCCGGGGTAAACCTCACCGCGGCCCTATTGCTCGTCTTCGGCGACGACCTGCTCAACTGGCTCGATGAAATGGCCGGTTTGGAGCCGGCGGAGTCGCTGCTGCGGATGATGTTCTGACAATTGCTTTCGGTAGGTTCTCGCCGGATTTCGGTGACCGGTGACTCCTCGGACAATGGGCTCGATCGCGCGTCACGACCCGGCTCGACCGGTTTCGCTCCGACCGCAGGTCTTCCCGTCTCGATCTCGGCGTGGTACATGTAACAGGGTGGCGCACCGCGAGCGGGAGCCGGTGTGTCCGATCCGAGTTCACGACTGTCGCTGATTGCAGCGATCGGCGCCATCGTTGTTGCGGTCGGAGGCGGCATCTACTTCGGTCGCGGTCCAGAACCGTTGCTCCCGCCCCCATCTGCGATCGTCGAGTCCGTTGAGGAGACGGTGGTCGTCCACGTGTCGGGGGCGGTCCGAAATCCTGGGCTGGTCTCGCTCCCTATCCCGGCCCGGATAGCCGACGCGGTTGAGGCAGCAGGTGGCGCAAGCGACGAGGCCAATATCGGCGCCCTCAATCTCGCAGGACCGCTGCGAGACGGAGAGCAGATCGTCGTCCCCGCCTACGGCGAGTCGCCGGATCCCGATGACGGTGGCGTCGATCTCAATCGGGCTACACCAGCCCAGCTCGCCGAGCTCCAGGGTATTGGCCCGGTGCTCGCCGAGCGGATCGTCGCGTTTCGCGAGGAACATGGACCGTTTGACGCGATCGAAGACCTGCTCGATGTCCCTGGTATAGGCGAGGCCAAGCTGGTCTTGCTACGACCCGGCGTGTCCGCCCCCTGAGTGCGGTTCCCAGGAGCGGCAGGAAGATGGGCGATTGCCGCCGCGGCGACGGTCTGGGTCGGGACGCTCGGCGGTCTTCGCTTCGGCGCTGTTGTCGCGGTTGCTGGAGCTGTGTCGGCGCTGGCAGCGTGGTCGGGTCGACGCCGAGCGGCCGCTGTGCTGTTGGCACTCGTCTGTGCTGGGGGGATTTCTGGCTCGTTGGCCTCAGCGCGAACTCAATCCACATGGAGCGCACTCGTCCCCGAGGGTCCGATCACGCTGATCGCGCTCGCCGTCGAGGACGGGACGCCGGAAAGACCCGGCGTGGTTCGGCCGGAAGCCCTCCTGGTGAACGAGGAGGTGGTGCGATGGCGCGGTCCGGCTCTCGCCGTTGACCTGCCCGCCGGTGCGGTCCTGGTGGCCGGGGATCGGGTCCGCGTCGAAGGTATTGGTCGTGCCCGACCGGGAAAAGTGCGCGGAGACCCCGTTGCCGGCCGTATCGCGGCTCAGGATGTGGAGAGGATCGGCGACGGCCGCGGGCCGTTGTTTGCTGTCGGCAACGCGGTGCGCGGCCGCGTTGCCTCGGTCATACCCGGAAGGACCCCCTCCGAAGCGCTGGTCTCCGGGTTTCTCATCGGTGACACTTCAAACGTTCCCGCACGGGACCTGGACGCGCTACGCCGCTCGGGCCTCACCCATTTTGTCGCCGTATCCGGCAGCAATGTGGCGTTGTTCCTCGCCGGATGGTGGTTCCTCACCTCACCGCTCGGTCGCGGCTCGCGGCGGCGCTTCGCAATTGGGCTGGTCGGGCTGGCCGTGTTCGTGGTGGTTACCCGATGGGAGGGCTCGGTGTTGCGAGCGGCAACGATGGCAGGACTCATCCTGGGAGGAGCGGCAACCGGGATCGCGGTTGACGGCTGGATGGCCCTTGGTGGCGCGGCTTCGCTGTTGCTACTGGCGTCGGGCAACCTGGCGCTCGACGTTGGGTTTCAGCTTTCGGTGGCGGCGACCGCTGGGATCCTGGTCGGAGCCGGCGCCGCCGGCAACCGTCGGCCCCGTTGGGCCTGGACGGTGTTGGCCGCGGCCGTTTCGGCCCAGATCGCCGTTGTCCCGATCCTCTTGTGGAACTTCGGGAGCATTCCACTCCTTTCACCGGTGGCGAACCTGCTGGCGGCGCCATTGGTCACCGTGGCGACGATCGTCGGCGGGCTCGCCGTCGTAACCGGATGGGCGGTGCTCGTCACCGTTGCCTCCAGCGTCGCGGGTGTCGTGCTCGCCATCGCCAGGCTCGCCGCAGCTTGGCCACAGCTCGGGACCGTGGCGGTGCTGGTCGTTGGCGCAACCGGAGCCGTCGCGATCAACCGGCGGCTCCGCCCGGTCGTGGCCGTTGTCGCTGCCCTGGTCCTGGTCGCTATGACCGTCGCCCCGGTGATCTTGCGTTCTGGTCCGACGGTGACCGTCCTCGACGTTGGGCAGGGAGATGCGATCCTGGTGCGGTCGCAGGGCAGAGTTGCGTTGATCGACGGCGGCCGGGACCCCGTGGTACTCGCCGACCGACTGCGGAGTCACGGCGTCGGTCGCATCGACCTGCTAATTGTTACCCACGGCGATGCCGACCACTCCGGCGGGCTCGACGGCATCGTTACCGACCACGGGGTCGGCAGGATTTGGGTCCCGGAATACGCCGACCTGGGTGAGCTGGTGGACCGGCTCGTCGACGACGCTGCGGCTGCGGGAGTGCAAGTTGAGTGGATTGACGCCGGGTCGCCGCAATACAAACTGGGTGCCATCACCATTGAGCCGATTGGGCCAAAGCGACGCTACGCCTCCGACAATGACGGCTCCATCGTGGTTTGGGTGGAGGCAGCTCGATCGATGCTGCTTGGCGGCGACATCGAGGCGATCGCACAGACGGAGCTGCCCGCGATCCGCCCCGATGTTCTCTTGGTGCCTCACCACGGCTCGGGGTCTACGGATGCCCGGTGGTTGGCTGACACGGTTGGCGACGCAGCGGTGCTGAGCGTGGGGGAGAACCGCTACGGGCACCCATTGCCGGAGATCATGACGATCCTCGAGCGCTCGGGGGCGGAAGTCTTAGTGACCGCGGAACAGGGGGACGTGACGATCGAGCTGGAGTGAGTTGGCTCGCACGCCATGCTCGCATCCAGTCGTCGGTTCCGAATCGACTGGTAACTGGTAACTCTGGGACTTGCGTCTTGCGTCTTGCGTCTTGCGTCTTGCGTCTTGCGTCTTGCGTCTTGCGTCTCGCGACTCGCGACTCGCGTCCCCTCCCATGCCGTATTCTCCGGCGATGAGCTTCTTTGTCATCGCCGGCCCGCGCGATGCTGGACCGGGGGAGCGGGCGCTCATGCTCGATCGCGCCGCTGCGATTTTTGCCGCGGCGTCGGTCGATCATCACGAGCGGATCGATGTACCAGGGCGGGGGGCCGATACGTCTGAGAGCCAAATGCGCGAGCCGGTGCAGAGAATCGTTCCTGCTCTGCAAAGCGGTTCGTTATTTGGCGGGTCGAACGGTGTCCTGGTCGTGGACGCCCAGAACATCCAGAAGTCGGAGGCGGAGGTCATTGCCGAACTGGTGGCGCTGGCCGACGCCGACGCGGTGACCGCGGTGTTTGTCTCCGCAGGATCGATCCTGGCCCCCTTGGCCAAAGTGCTCAAGGAGCGCGGGGAGACGACTTCGATCAAGAAGATGCGGGAGCGCGACGCCGTCCGCTGGCTCGGCGAGGCGGCTCGCGACCGACGGCTTCGTCTCGAACCCGAAGCGGTGACGATTCTCGTACGACGGTTTGGGTCCGATGTGGCTGCTCTCGGCCAGGCTCTCGATCAGCTGGCGGTGGATGGTGAGACGATCACGGCCGAGGCGGTCACCGGTCGGTATGCCAACCGTCCCGACGAGCCGATGTGGCTTCTTGCCGACGCCATTTCGGACGGAAAGGAAGGGGAGGCTCTGCGCCGTCTTGCCGACTTCCTCGAACATGGGCATCCGCTTGTCGTGCTGTCGTTCCTCGAGGGCGAGGTCAAGAAGCGATCACTCGCCGCGATCGCTCCGGACGTTGGTACCTATGCCACCTGGGTTGGAGGATCCCCTCAGGCGTATCCGGTAAAGAAGGTGTGGGACCAACGGTCCCGGACCCGGTCGGAGTCGCTGCGGCGCTCTCTGGATGCGCTGGCTCGGGCCGATCTACAGATCAAAACCGCTCCCGAGGAGACCCATCGAGTGACGTTGGAGCGCCTCACGGTCGCCATGTGCCGATGGTTGGGAAAGTGAGCCGCCAGTCCTGGCCGGAAGAGTCCTGAGTCTTCAGCCGGAAGAGTCTTCAGCCAGAGGAGTCTTCGGTCTTCAGCCAGAACAGTGTTCAGCAGGAACAACAGGTGAGCTCAACCAACACCGCCGAGCTGTTGACTCTTGACTGTTGACTCTCGACTGAAGGTTGACGACGAAGTCGTCAATCTTGATAGACCCTGACCGAGACGATTCGATAGGTGAAGGTTCCCCCTGGCGCCTTGTAGGAGACTTCGTCACCCGGCCTGGCGCCGAGAAGCACGGTGCCGAGCGGACTCTGTGGTGAGGCGAGAACGATCCCAGGAGTCTTGTTCTCCGCGGGCGCCACCAGAAACTCGATCTCGTCCCCGTCTTCGTCGATCACGGTGGCGACGGTCCCCACCTCGACCGCACCTGAGTCTTCGGCGTTACGCACCTCGGCGGTGTCAAGGATGTGGCGCAGCTGGCGAATCCTCAGTTCCATGAGGCCCTGATCGTTCTTTGCCGTGTCGTATTCAGCGTTTTCCCGGAGATCACCGTGGTCTCGGGCCTCCGCAATGCGCTGTTCTGCCTCGCGGCGACCCACGGTGGTGAGGCGCTCGAACTCGGCGGCGAGCTTTTCGTGGGCAGACGGGGTCAGCCAGGTCGTCTCGGTCATGACGCTAGGCGAGGAGTGAGCGCACCTGGCGGGTGAGCCTCGACTTACGGCGGCCAGCGGTATTCTTGGAAAGCACTCCCTTGGAGACTGCTACATCGAATCGCTGCTGGGCGAAGCGCAGCAGCTCTTGTGCCTGAGCCGCTTCGCCGGACTCGGCCGCGGCGACGGCGTTTCTCGATCTCGTCTTCAGCTCAGACCGGATCGCCGTGTTGCGCTGATGGCGTTTCTCGTTCTGGCGGTTCCGCTTGATCTGAGACTGGTTGTTTGCCATGCGAAAGAGACCTCATGAGGTGGTTGGGACGGTCCGTAACGTTACCAGCAGCGGCGCTCAACGATACACTGTCGTCGTTCCGCACCCCGGGGGTTCCCCAAAATGGCTGAACAGTCGCGCATACGCAACTTCTCAATCATCGCCCACATCGACCACGGAAAGTCGACCCTCGCCGACCGACTGTTGGAGTGGACCGGTGCCATCTCGGAGCGCGACATGCGTGACCAGGTGCTCGACGACATGGACCTGGAGCGCGAGCGTGGGATCACGATCAAGGCGAACGCAGTTCGAATCGACTACGACCATTCGTCGGGGGACCGCTATCAACTCAACCTCATCGACACTCCAGGTCACGTCGATTTCTCATACGAGGTGTCACGCAGCCTCGAGGCTTGCGAGGGTGCGTTGCTGGTTGTAGATGCCTCCCAGGGTGTGGAGGCGCAAACCCTGGCCAACGCCTACCTGGCCGTCGAGAAGGGCCTCGAGATCATTCCGGTCGTGAACAAGATCGATCTGCCCGCCGCCGACCCGAA
>Ga0255057_10001233_pt1 | contig 14583 bp, 12 predicted proteins | sample Cases_109_6_MG_FD_189022 | JGI IMG/M metagenome (GOLD analysis project Ga0255057, IMG submission 189022) | Seawater microbial communities from Amundsen Gulf, Northwest Territories, Canada - Cases_109_6 | ecosystem: Environmental > Aquatic > Marine > Gulf | place: Canada: Northwest Territories... | reverse complement strand
ATCGTTTTAAGAAAATCGCTCATGCCACTCCGAAATGAGCACTTAAGCTTGCAAGCAGTTTCTCTGCTGCACCACCGTCTATCGCCGATGCTGCAATCTCGACGCCTTGTTTCGCGTCGTTTGCCGTGCCGAGAACTTCCAGCACGAGTGACGTCCCCATCAACAGAGCATCGCGGTGCGGGCCTTTGTCGTCTCCGCCGAATACCCGGCGAAGTTCGTTCGCATTATGTTCGGCATCGCCGCCGGCAAGTTCATCCGGTTTACAGCGATCCAGTCCGTATTGTTCGGGTGTTCTGACAGTCTCTTCGACCGTCCCGTCGCGCACGTCGTACAAAACAAAGTCGCCGGCCGGCGTTGCTTCGTCCCATCCGGGTTCGCCGTGCACGACGAATGCTCTTTCTATCGGCATGCCTGCAAAAGTATTCGCCATTAGTTTCGCCGCGTCTTTGCTGAACGCACCGATCAGTTGATACGGCGTCCCGGCAGGATTCGTCAGCGGCCCGAGAATATTGAATAGTGTTCTTACGCCGAGCGCATTTCGTACCGGCATGATCGATTTCATTGCCGGATGAAACGCTGGTGCAAACAAGAAGGTGAAGTTGATTGCCTGAAGGCAGTCGATCACTGCTTGATCCTCAAGCGGTAATGGCATGCCGAGTTGTTCCAGCAAGTCGGCGCTGCCTGATTTGCTCGAGATCGAGCGGTTGCCGTGTTTGACGACGCGGGCGCCGCAGGCGGCGGCAAGCAAACCGGTGCCGGTCGATAGATTCAGACTTCCTGAGCCATCTCCCCCCGTGCCAACAGTATCGACAGTCGGGCTGCCGTCAGGGATCGCCGGGTGCAGCGCAAGCTCCCGCATTGCCAGCGCAAACCCGCGTATCTCGTCCGCGGTTTCGCCCTTGGCCCTCAATCCCGCCAGCAGGGCCCCGGCAAGCGCCGGCTCCATATCTCCGGCTGCCATCTGCTGCATAAGCGCGGTGGCCTCCGCTTCCGACAGAGATTCTCCGTCAAGGACTCTGTCCAGCAACTGACTATTGCTCATTGCCCAGTCATCCGCATGAAATTATCCATGAGTTTCGCGCCCTCGGGCGTCAACACGCTCTCCGGATGAAATTGCACACCCTCGAGCGGCAGATCCTTGTGTCGCACACCCATGATCTCACCTCTGGCTGTCTGCGCCGTAAGCTCGAGATCGGCCGGTAGCGATGCGGGGTCGGCACAAAGTGAATGATAGCGGCCTGCCTCGAAGGGTTGCGACAAACCTGCAAATACAGTCTTGTCGTCATGCTTCACCATCGAGGTCTTGCCATGCATTAATCGCTCAGCGCGTACGATGTCGCCGCCGTAGTGGCTGACCAGGCACTGGTGTCCGAGGCAGACGCCAAGCATCGGTACTTTCTCCGCAAACAGATCGATCATGGCGAGCGATATGCCGGCGTCTTCCGGTCGGCCAGGACCGGGCGAGATAACGAGGTGCGTCGGACCCAGTTCTAGTGCGCGATCGTTGTCGATCGCATCGTTGCGGTAGACGAGGACCTCCGCGCCCTGCGCGGCAAATGCCTGAACCAGGTTATAGGTGAACGAGTCATAATTATCGATCAGCAGGATGCGCACGGCATTGTGCTTCATAATCCCTCTCCTGCGATCTCGAGAGCCCGGCGAAGAATGGCGCTCTTCGCGAGAACCTCCTGAAACTCCCGTTCAGGCACGCTATCCGCGACCAAGCCTGCACCGGCCTGGTAACTGTACTCATTACCGTTAAATACCAGTGTTCGAATCGTAATCGCCTGATCCATGTCGCCGGCGCTGCCATAGTAGCCTGCCGTGCCGGCATAGAGTCCACGACCGACGTCTTCCATCTCCTCAATAATTTCCATCGCCCGAACTTTGGGTGCGCCAACGAGAGTGCCTGCAGGGAAACTCGCGGCAAACAAATCGAATGCATCATACTCGGCGGCGAGTTCGCCCTGCACGCCGCTGACGATGTGCATCACGTGGCTGTATCGTTCGATTGCACGATAGGGATTTACGTGCACGCTTCCCGCCGTTGCAACGCGACCGAGATCGTTGCGCGCCAAATCGACGAGCATGACGTGTTCAGCCGACTCCTTGGGATCGGCAAGAAGTGCGGTCTCGTTTTGCCGGTCTTCTTCGGGCGTCTCGCCGCGAGGCAATGTGCCGGCGATCGGTCGAAGGGATGCGGTTCTGCCAATCAGTTTGACGAGCGCCTCGGGTGATGAGCCGACAACTTTCAGATCACCGAACTCGAGGAAGAACATGTAGGGCGATGGATTGAGCAGGCGCAGGGCACGATAGACTTCGAATGGCGCTACGTTCGATTCGCCACGAAATAGAACTGACAAAACGATCTGGTAAATATCACCCGCTGCGATGTATTCCTTGCAGGCTTCCACGCGCTCAACAAATTGCTTGTCCGTCATGCTGCCAACAGCGGCAGATGTCTTTATGTTGCCGCCATTGGAAGGAATGGCTCCGCGCAAGAGTCTGATTACTTCCTTTCTCAAGGCTTCGCGTTCGGCGTCGGGGCCGTCGTGCAAAAGTGCAACGCGACGAGTGAGGTGATCGAAGACCAGCGTGGATGTCGGCGCAGTAAACGCCGCTGCAGGAATTCCTGTTTGTGCCGATGTATTTCTTGGCAGTCGTTCGAACATGCGCACGACGTCATACCCTGACACACCGACGAGGCCGCCCGAGAATGGCAGCCCCTCGACCAGCGGCTTGGGTCTTGGTGCCGCGGCAAGCGCGGATCTGAGCAAGTCCAGATAGTCCGCCTGGTTATCGGGGCGCTGGGCTTGCTTGTCCCCGATCGAGAATGTCTGACCTTCGAGGCGAACCTCGAGTGCGTCGCCGAATCCCAGGAAAGAATAGCGTGCGAGCCGCTCGCCGCCCTCCACGCTTTCCAGCAAGAACCTCGGTTTCAAGTTCCGAAGCTTAAGATATGCCGATACCGGCGTATCCAGATCTGCTGCGATGTCGAACGGTGCCTGCATATTCCCGGTTCTCGTTCACCCATAAAAAAACCCACCCCCACGATCTGGCGGAGATGGGCTTCACTTTCGTTTTGCTCTGTTAAACGTCAGCCAGCCGCCCACTCCTTGTGGGGCAGCCAAGACCAGTTATTTGCAAAGCGAGTATTCATGGGCCTGAGTATCTCCGCGACTCCAGGTTAGGTCAAGGGATATAGGGCCGGCGGCCGGCATACTTCACCAAGGATCGCGGAGCCTGGGCGAGGAATCGGAGGGCTGAGGGCAGGCCTAGAGCGAGACCCATAGCCGTAGCTATGGGTAGAGTGAAAGCCAAGCTCAGGCAACCGAGAACCGGCCAGGACCGCGATAGGCGAATGCCGCCTTGGTGAAATATGCCGGCTAAAGTCCATATAGCTTCGGCAGTACAATGGAGAAGCCAATCCACATGATGATCGTGAGCGGGATGCCCACCCGCATGAAATCGGAGAATTTATAGCCGCCGGCGCTCAAAATGAGCAGGTTCGTCTGATAGCCGAACGGGGTCGCATAACTCATATTGGCGCCGAACAGCACCGCGAGCACGAAGGGCTCGGGGTTGGCACCGAGCTGCTGGGCGATTGCGACCGCGATCGGGGTACCAATAACCGCCGCGGCGTTGTTGGAGACGACGTTGGTCAATATGGTCATGATGAGCATGAATACGCTCAGCATGATCGGAATCTCCATGCCGGAGGCAACGCTAACGAAGCTCATCGCCAGGTAATCGGCCATTCCTGTGCCTATCAGGGCTTTCCCGAGCGCAAGACTCGTAACAATAATCATGATTACCGGCGTCGACAACGCGTGCGCCGCATCCCGCCACGACAAACAACCCATTGCCATCATCAAACCAACGCCAATCATCGCGCTGACCGAGATGGGCATCAGCCCGAGGGCCGCGGCCAGCACCACAAATGCCATCGTCCCCAACGCACGGTTGGCGCGATGGGTATGCGGCAGATCAGTGGTGCCATCGAGAACGAGCATATTGCCGCTGGCTTTGAGGTTGTCGATCGAGTCCCGCGAGCCCTGAACCAGGAGGACATCGCCGGCCCGTAGGCGAATCATGTTGAGGTCGCCGGTGACCTGCGCACTGGGCGCCCGCGCCCTGTGGACTGCCAGCGGCATGAGTCCGTAGCTGTTGCTGAATCGCGCGGCTGCGAGACTTCGTAAATGCAGTGGAGATCCACGTGTGACGACAACCTCTGCAAGCTGCTGCCCGGCAGCCTGCAGCGGCGTGTCTTCGTCCACCGGGTGCTCGATATCCGACACGTTGTAAAGCGTCGCACCCAACTGGCGCTCGAAGTGTTTCAGGTTGTCCGGCGAATCTTTTACGAACAGGCGGTCTCCTGGTTGCAAAATCACGGATGGCAATTTGGCGAGAAACAGCGATTCACTGCGCTGAATCCTGTCCACCCGCATGTGTCCGTCTGTCTTTGCGAGAATCTCGGACAGACTCTTGCCGTCTGCGAAACCGCCTTCCTTGATATAAAGCTGGCTTGAAAATACTCGTGGCGAGGTGTCTGCCATTGGCGGATCGCGATCGGGCAAGAGTCGCGGCGCAATCAACCACAGAAACGCGAGCCCAACTCCGCCGACGAGTACGACAGGCAGCATGAAGTCGAACATCCCGAATCGTTCCATACCGAGATCGTGTGAGATGCCGACGACCAAAAGATTCGTCGAAGTGCCAATCGTCGTAGACATGCCACCGATAATCGTCGCCAGCCCCATCGGCAACATCACGCTGGATACCGGAAACTTCACCCTGAGGGATACGCCGACCAGTATCGGCATCAGCAGCACAACGATGGGCGTGTTGTTCATAAACGCGCTCAATATCGCCCCGGCCCCCAGCGTGACAAACAATGCGAGCACCGGCCGTGTCGACCATGCACGGCCGACGATCGTTGCCAGCGGCTGTAACGCGCCGGTCGTCTCCAGCGCCTTGCCGACGATCATGAGCGCGCAAATCGTTACCAGCGCTTCGTTGCCGAAGCCGGCGAAAAACTCGACCGGTCCGACGACGACGCCGTCACTTGAGTACGGAAATATTTGAAAACCCGCGACCAGAACAATGAGTATCCCGAGACTCGAGGACTCCAGCGGAATACGGTCGCGCGTAAAAAGGACGAGCGCTGCTACGGTGAGCAGCAGAACAGCAATCCCATGCGAATCTGGTGTAATCGGCTGCAACAGGCCCTCGCTCTTCCAATGAGTATGGGGACGGACTCCGAAGAGTCCGTCCCCGACCGTATATTAATCTATACCCCCGCCGCAATGAGTGAGCGGGCGTTTTGCTGTTGCATGACAGCCCATGCCCGCGTGTGGAACCTCCTGAAATGTCCGATATTCCAGCTCTGCAGGGCTGGTTGACCGTCAAATGCGTAGGCGTCGGCATGAGACAGCACCGGAAGGAGGTCGGTATATCCTGGCATGTCGTCGCCGCCTTCCGGCAGTACCGAATAAGGCGACATGACCAGCAGATTGCGGTGTCTGACCGCGGAACTCGCCACTGCCAGATGCCATCGCCGTTGCCAGTTCTGTCTGTGCGAGTGGTCGCACAGACCTCCGGACGGATCCGCACGTGCCAGGGCCGGCAACAGGCCGGTCTGGCCGGCGATCACATGAGAACGGTCCCAGAGAATTTTGCGCACGCGCTTCATGATTCCGTCGACCCATTGCAGGCACTTCAGGCAGCCTGGATCGTTACCGTGCAGTTGAACGAGGTCGCCGACTCCGGAAACGACGATTGCGAGCCTCCGGTTCAGCATTGCATCGTTACGCTGACAGGCCGTCGTCCAGCTAAGCACGTCGAGCAATTGATCGCCGAGATCAATGCATGACTCGAGCACCGATTGCAGAAGTGGCCAGCCAAGCTGGCCTTTGTCATCGGCGAAACGTGGCAGGTGCAGGCCGATGGGCAACCAGGCTGATCCCGCCGGCACCTGCAATCCGTGCGCGGGCAATACGGCTTCTGCAGCTTCGTCGCCGAGCAGCGGGCATCCCGTTCTCACCGCCGCCCCATAGGCGGGTACCAGCGGATTCTCAAGTTCTCGCTGACGCCAGAGAAACGACCAGTTCTTCTCCGTTTCTTCCTGAACCCTGCTGTTGTCATGGTGTTTCATTTGCAGACTGTCCAGAACCACGTAACGAGGGCCGGAGCCCAGGAGCGTGCGTGATATCAGCAGGTATGCCTGCAACGGTATCTGATGGGAGTGCAGGCTCAGGCCTATCATGGACAACAGTGTCTTGTCGGCATCGAAAAAGCTCCGCACAGCAGAGCAAAAGCCCTCCAGAACCTCGACACCACTTTCGTCAGGACCAAGTTCTTTCAGCGATAAGGTAACCGGGATGCCATTGTGAACGGCTTCGGCAACCCGGCGGAGAAAGTGCTCCGTCGCCGTCTCACACCGTCCGATCTCTTGCGGCCAAGCCTGCAGGTCGGCGCCACCTGCCGTCATTCCGCTAGCGCCTCTCAAGAGGCCTGGCGCCAGACCCAGCTCCTGCAGGCCATTTACCAGGCTCGAGGCGATATCGGTCGCTGAGCCCGGCGTACAAGGGCTGGTCGGCCGCCGGGGCGAGAGCGCGTCAAAAACTATGGTCTCTTGCAACATATCGGTCCATCCGTGGACATATATGCATTGTCATCTCATCGACGCTCCGACGCCGCCCGACTAACTGGGCAGCATAAGGAGTTTTTGCTATTGTCGCGGCGCCCTGACTGCCGCTCCCATACGCCAAAAACGGTCGGCGACTGCGCTACACTTGACCGTCCTGCCGGACACACCCTATGAGGACTTCGCGAATGCGATCTGATCGAGCCAGGACTGCAGTCGTCGCGCTTCTAGTGCTGGCTCTGGCAAGCAGCTGCGGTCAGGAAGTTCCGGTTGTCGAGGGTCCTGAGCTGGAAAAGGGCTACTGGCAGGCGCGCATAAGCTTGCCCGGCGGCGACATAGATACGGCATTCGAAATCGGCCGCGCCGGAGAGAATTACCGCGCCACGCTGATTAACGGACAGGAACGGGTCAGAATCGGCGAGGTCAGTTTTTCAAACGGTAACCTGAAACTGCGCTTTCCCGCTTTCAACAACGAGATAAACGCTACGCTCGAAGGCGACAAACTCGTAGGAGCGCTGACGCTCGTAAAACGCTACGGCGAAGAGCAGACAATGCCGTTTGTCGCAATTCCTGGCGGTGAGCGAAGTGGCACGGAAGAACGGGAGCCGGCCGCGGTCGACCTGTCGGGCCGATGGGACGCCGAGTTTCACAAAGTGGATGGCACGAACGACCCGTCCATCGGTGAGTTCGCACAACGCGGTTCGCGACTGTTCGGCACCTTTCTGAATCCAACTGCCGATTATCGATATCTTGCCGGCTATGTGCAGGGCAACGCGTTTCAGCTTTCGACATTTGACGGCGCGCACGCCTATGTTTTCTCGGGCCGGGTCGAAGATGGTGTGATTAGCGATGCCGGCTTCTGGTCCGGAACCGGTTTTCACCAGACATGGTCTGCCGAACGTGATCCGGATGCGACTCTGCCCGATGCGTACAAGTTGACCTACCTGAATCCCGATTATGAGCGCTTCGATTTCGACTTCCCGAATCTGGAAGGTCAACGAGTCTCGCTGGGCGACGAACGGTTCCGTGGCAAAGTGGTCATTGTCAACATCGCCGGGACCTGGTGCCCCAATTGCCACGACGAAGCCGCATTCCTGGCGCCTTTATACGAGGAATATCGTGATCTCGGTCTCGAGGTTGTGGCACTGATGTACGAACACTTTGAAGACCAGGAAATTGCGATAAAGCAAATCAGCCGGTACAGGGAAAAATTCGACATTCAGTTCGAAACACTGGTTGCGGGCATCTCGGACACCACTGAGGTGGCGAAGACGCTGCCTTCTCTCAATGCCGTACTCGCTTTCCCGACAACGATATTTATTGATCGCAGCGGCTCGGTACGCGTAATTCATACAGGATTTTCCGGCCCTGGTACCGGTAAGCACTACCAGCAACTACGAAATGAAATTACCGGACTGATCGACGAGCTCATTGAGGAGCCTTTCGATTCTGCTGATTCATAACGTTCCGGTGAACAGGGCGCATAGGGGAGGCTAAAAAAATGCCATCGTTTGATGTAGTAAGTGATTTCGATGCCCATGAGGTAGTCAATGCAGTTGATCAGGCAAATCGCGAGGTCAACACACGCTTTGACTTCAAAGGAACTGGTTCGAAGTTCGAGTTGGAGGGGCAGCTGATCACGCTGATTTCGCAGTCCGATTTTCAGCTAAATCAAATGCTGGACATTCTCAGGCAGAAACTGACCAGGCGCGGCATAGATATCGGCTGCATGAAAGAAGAAGAGCCGGAAATTACCCTGAATCAGGCGAGGCAAAACGTGCTGCTGCGTAAGGGAATTGAGATGCTGCTGGCGAAAAGTCTCGTCAAAACGATAAAAGGCAGTAAGCTTAAGGTGCAGGCAGCCATTCAGGGTGACAAGCTGCGGGTTAGCGGAAAAAAGCGTGACGATCTGCAGTCCACCATCAGCCTGCTGAAGGACACCGACGTAGATTTGCCATTGCAATACGAAAATTTTCGCGACTAAAAAAACCGGCCAAGACCATGCGAAGAGCATTGCGCAGACAAGACATCACGTTTGAGGATAAGGATCAGGCATTGCGTGCCGACGTGCACATGCTCGGGTCACTCGTCGGCGACCTGTTGAAAGAGCAGGGTGGTAATGAGCTGTTCGAGTTTGTCGAGAGTGCGCGGCTTCGTTCGATCCGGCGTCGTGAGGACAACGAAAAGCCCGGAGAGGAGCTCGCCGACCTGGTCAAGGGCCTCGATCCAACGCTTGCGATGGAGGTCATTCGTGCGTTTTCGACCTATTTTCAAATGGTCAACACGGCCGAGAAGGTGCATCGAATCAGGAGACGACGCGAGTATCTTCAGGCGGTCGGACAATATCAACCGGGCGGCCTGGAAGAGACACTCGTAAAACTGAAAGCTGCCGGTCTTGATCTGGACGCGCTTCAGGCACTGCTCGACCACATGCAAATAGTGCCGGTGTTCACAGCGCATCCTACGGAGCCGACCCGACGGACGATTCTTAGAAAAGAGCAGCGGATCGTGCGCCGACTGATAGACATGTTGAACCCGACGATGACAGCGCAGGAGACCCACGCGGCCCTGGAAAACATAAAGCTTGAGGTGACGACCGGTTGGCAGACGGACGAACACCCGTCCGAACAGATGACTGTGGCGGATGAACTCGAACACGTACTCTTTTTCATAACGGATGTTCTTTATCCTTCCATACCGCCGTTTTATGAAGACATAGAAAACGCGGCCATGCGCGTTTATGGCGATGAGGGTCGGCGATTGAGGGTACCGGTCCTGGTAAGTTTCGCATCCTGGGTCGGCGGGGATATGGACGGCAACCCTAACGTTAATGCGAAAACGATACGTGCGACTATGGCGCGGCAGCGTTCGCTGATTCTCGATCTCTATTACAACGATTGCGCGAGTCTCTCGGCGAAATTGAGTCAGACGAGTGAGCGCATCAATGTCGAGCCGCTTATTCAGGAAAAGATTGACGAGTACAGCCACGTTTATCCGAATGCCTATCACGCAGTTCCGTCGCGACACAGAGACATGCCGTACAGAGTCTTTCTCAGGCTCATTCAGCAGCGCTTGCAATCGACTTATGACGATGATGTGTATCCCTATGAAAAAGCGATTCAGTTCGAGGACGATATTCAACTGATCGCGGACAGCCTCGAGGCCAACAAGGGTGAACATGCCGGTCTGTTCGCTGTTAGCCGCCTGCTCCGGCGTATCAAAACATTCGGCTTCCATATGGTTACGCTGGATGTTCGTCAGGATGCACTTGTGCACCGGCAGGTCGTCGGCGAATGCCTTGGCGAAGAAAACTGGCTGACTTGGACCCCTGAAGAACGGCTCAGTCGCATAGAGACTGCGTTGAATACCAAGGAATCTCCTATCAGTACCCAGGGCGTGAAGGTGCGCAAGACGCTTGGGGTTTTTCAGGCGATTGCTTTCTGTCGCAGAAAATACGGCAAACAGGCGATCGGTCCGTTCATTGTCAGCATGACGCAGGGCGCAGATGACGTTCTCTCGGTTTTGTTGCTGGCTTACTGGGGACAGTTGCACAACCGCCAGGAGGAAATACCCCTCGACATTACGCCGCTCCTGGAAACGGTCGACGATCTGCAAAAGGGTCCGGAAATACTTGAGTCACTATTGGCAAACGATATTTACCGGGAGCACCTGAAGTATCGCAATAATCGTCAGATGGTCATGATCGGATACTCCGACAGCAATAAGGATGGAGGGCTGGCATCTGCACGCTGGGCTCTGCAAAACGCGCAGGTCGCGTTGGTTGCCTCGGTGGAAGAAAAGAACATTGAACTCACCTTGTTCCACGGCCGCGGCGGCTCGATCAGCCGTGGTGGAAGCAAAACGCATGCCGCAGTTCTTGGCGCCCCGCCCGGCACCGTTAACGGCCGGCTTCGCGTTACAGAGCAAGGTGAAATTATCAATGAGAAGTACGGCTTGCGCGGCATCGCCCTGCGAACGCTGGAACAGGTCGCCGGCTCGGTAGCTCTGGCCACAGCCATGCCACAACATCGCGGCAATGACATGCCCGAGTGGCACGCAATGATGGATGTCATCGCAGACGAAAGCCGCCGCACTTATCGCAGCCTTATCTACGAAAACCCCAAATTCTATGACTACTTCCGCAAAGCGACGCCAATCGATCTGATCGAGCGCATGAGAATCGGCTCGCGCCCGGCGTCACGGCGCGCTGGTACCGGCGTCGACAACTTGCGCGCAATACCCTGGGTGTTTGCCTGGACGCAAAGTCGCTACGTGTTGCCCGGCTGGTACGGATTCGGCTCAGGGCTTCAGGTGGCGGCGAAACAATTCGACGTCAAAGCATTCATCGACATGTTTCGTGAGTGGTATTTCATGCGTGCGCTGACCGCCGATGCTGAGATGGTGCTGGCCAAGGCAGACCTGGGCATAGCCAAGCTCTACTCCGAACTTGCTGGCGACCTACACGACGAATTCTTTCCAATCATCGAAAAAGAATACGAGCTGACCCGCGATCTTATTCTCGAGCTGAACGGCCATGAAACATTGCTCGAAGGTGACGTAACCTTGCAACGCGCGATCATGCTGAGAAACCCGTACGTAGATCCGATGAGTCTCATGCAGGTCGACCTGCTCGCACGATGGCGGGCATCGAATTGCGAAGATGAAGCGTTATTTGCCGCTTTGCTTGCCAGCGTGAATGGCATCGCACAGGGTCTGCAGAATACCGGCTAGTATTAGTCCTCTACAAAACTCACGAATTCATCCAGCTCTTTGCGACTGATGTCGGGTACCGTCGCATCGTCCGCAGGATATCCGGTGACCAGCAGCAGAAAAGGCCTCTCGCTCTTCGGCCGATCCAGAACCTCGTTCAGAAAGCCCATCGGAGCCGGCGTGTGCGTCAGACAGACAAGCCCGGCCCGGTGTAGTGCAGTAATCAAAATTCCCGCAGCGAGGCCGGTCGATTCGACCGGGTAGTAATGCTTGACCTTGCGGCCATCTGGCAGGTGGCCAAATTTCTGCAGGAACACGGCGATCAGGTAAGGCGCTGTCTCGAGAAAAGGCTTGCTCGTGTCCGTGCCGAGCGGTTCGAGTGCTGCAAGCCATTCCGCCGACGCGCGATGTTCGTAAAACTCCTTCTCTTCGATTTCGGCGGCAGCCCGAATGCGCTCTTTCGTATCCGTTCCACTGACGACGACAAAATGCCACGGTTGCAGATTCGCGCCGCTCGGTGCCGTGCCGGCCGCGCGAAGTGCATTCTCTATGATATCCCTTGGCACCGGCCTGTCGGAGAATTCGCGAACAGTGCGGCGTCGGTTCATGTCGGTGTAGAAGTCGCCAAGGCGCTTTCTCATTTCCTCGATTGAATATTCCTCGTATCCCGGCAATGAGACAAACGGATACTTACTCATGTTTCACTCACTCAATCGCCAGAGAACCGACCACTCGTCGGTCTCGGTCTCGGAAGTAACTTTCCCCCGAACGGATATGCCGGCTTTGTGGACCGACTCAGGGTCACCGGTCTTCAAGGGGTGCCAATCCGGCAGATCGTGACCTTCGGCCAGGCGCCGATAAGCACAACTCGCTGGTAACCAGCGGTATAACTCGGGCTTGTCCGCAGACAGCACGAGGCAGTTGGCGACTTTTTTCGCCCGCGCCACGTAGTCGGTGCAACGGCATTTCTTGCTGTCTAACAGGCGACATGCGACATCCGTGAAAAAAATATCGCCCGTGTCCTCGTCCTCGATTTTCTGGACACAGCACAGCGCACAACCATCGCAGAGCGACTCCCACTCCTCAGATGACATTTCGCTGAGTGATTTGCGTTTCCAGAATTCATCGTTCATCGTCAGGCCTTCCAAAACCGAGAATAACCGAAAACGCCATGAAAGCTGTGTTTCTCGACTACGCGACAATGGGGCCGGACCTAGATATGTCACCAGTAACCGATCTTGTGCCGGATCTGGAGATCTTCGAGATCACGCCGGATGAATTGACGGTAGAACGCATCCGGGATGCAGAGATAGTCTTCACGAACAAGATCAGACTCGATGACGAGACACTCGGCGTTGCAAAATCGCTGCGATTCATTGGCCTCACTGCTACGGGCACTGACAATGTCGATCTGACCGGCGCAGACAAATACGGCATAGCCGTGTGCAATATTCGCGGCTACTGCACCCAGTCAGTAACAGAGCATGTCTTCGCTTTGATGCTCAATTTCACGCATAACATCAGTCGCTACGCACAATCCGTACGAGACGGCGAATGGGAGACATCGGACGACTTCTGCATGCTCAATTACCCGATGCGAGAATTATCCGGCATGACGCTGGGTATCGTCGGTTATGGAGAACTTGGCCGAGGCGTGGAGAAAATCGCGCGAGCGTTAAATATGACGATTCTTGTCGCGCGTCGTCCGGGTACATCCACAACCGATAATGATCAAAGGACCGACTTCAATGAGATGCTGTCTCGTACCGACGTAGTTACTCTGCACTGCCCGCTCAACGATCAAACGAGAAATCTGTTTGGCGAAGAAGAATTTCGGTTAATGAAGTCGGATGCCATTCTTATTAATACGGCCCGTGGCGGCCTGATCGACTCCGCCGCACTTGCCGCAGCGCTTACGAACGGGGAAATCGGCGCAGCCGCCGTCGATGTCTTGCCCAAGGAACCACCAGTGGATGGCGACCCGCTTCTTGATTACGAGGGACCGAACCTAATCATCACGCCGCATGTTGCCTGGGGAACAACTGAATCCAGGCAAGGTGCCATAAACGAACTGGCAGCTAACGTCGCAGCCTTCCTTAAGGGCGAAAAACGAAACCGCGTCGTCTAATTGGGGACGGACTCCGAGTCCGTCCCCAATTACTTATCACTATCTGCCAGGATCAAATTGCTATTCGTAGCATGCCGGATTCGATTTATGGTGTTTTCATCGAGCCCAGATTGAACGAGGGCGCGGTATTGTTGCCGGCGCTGGGCACCGTTTGTACCCAGTGCCAAGTAGATTGAGTGGGGAGACACGATCGAGCTATACCAGCCTTCGGCATTGGCGGAGTAACTCGACCAGCGATAATGCGTCGGATGATCAACCATTTTTGCTCTGACCGGATTTAGTTCGATATAGCGATAGCAAGCTAGTGCGTAACTGTCGGATAAAGTTAAGCAAGATCTGTATCGACCCTCCCAAAGTGTCCCTGTACGTTCGTAAATTCGATTTACATGACGAACATATCGCTGGTTCACGTGTTTCATTAACGCGGACACGCTGTCCTTTTCATTTGGCGTAATCAACATGTGAAGGTGATTTGTCATCAAGACGTATGCATGTACTGAACATCCATGAATTTTCGCTTGTTCCTTCAACTGGCGGAGATAGAACCGATAGTCCGCATCTGCAAAGAAACAGACCTGCCGATTGTGCCCTCGTTGAATGATATGCAGCGGTATACCTGCAACAACCTGTCTGGCGCGACGAGGCATGGCGTCTCCCTAATTTGACGATATCCGCAGGCACAATAATCCTCGCCGACGAAGTCTTGTTCGCAGCTTTTTGGGCAGACCGTGTAGATTGGGGACGGACTCGGAGTCCGTCCCCTTATTTAGGTGCCGATGATCTGGCGGGCCCACTGGACGACGAGCCGAACTCGGGGTGCCGATAAATCGTAGGCCTCGTCAAAATCGATCCATCGATATTCCTGGTGTTCGGGGCGACCAAGCTCTGGTGCGATGCCCATTTCTACTTCCGCCTGATCTGTCCGGGCCAGGTAGTAACGCGCAGTTTTGCCGCGACTGTAAGGCCCGGTGTTGGTGAAGCGATCACCCCAGTCGAACTCCAGTTCGGTAATACCTGTTTCCTCACCGATTTCCCGAATTGCGGCATCCAAAGGCGACTCACCATCCTCGCAGATGCCTTTTGGAAAATCCCAGTTGTG